>Ga0307990_1000328_pt1 | contig 45070 bp, 41 predicted proteins | sample EllFjometagen129_FD_203168 | JGI IMG/M metagenome (GOLD analysis project Ga0307990, IMG submission 203168) | Marine microbial communities from Ellis Fjord, Antarctic Ocean - #129 | ecosystem: Environmental > Aquatic > Marine > Unclassified | place: Southern Ocean | collected 2014-10-08
CAAATATAGTGGTTATCTTCACATCCCTCTTTATCTTTTCTACCTCGTATTCCCTTATATAGCCATATCCCCCAAGGGCTTGTATGCCATCGTTTGCCATAGCATCACCAACTTCAGTGGCAAAATATTTGGCAATAGATCCCTCAACCTGCAGGTCTTCTTCTCCTGAATCAATCCTCTCCGCTACCTCTTCAACATAGGCCCTTGCCGCTTCTATCCTAACGGCATTAGACACCAAAAGCTTGTGCGTATAACCCTGTTTTTCCGACAGTGTAGTCCCAAACTGCACCCTCTCCTTGGCATAAGATATTACCTTTTCCAGTGCCGATGAACCTGCTGCAAGCCCAAAAGTTGCCACCATAAGTCTGGTGTATCCAAACACTTTATTGGCCTGTTTTAATCCAGTTCCTTCAATGCCACCTACAAGGTCTTCTGCTGGTATATATACATCCTCCAAGGTTAAAGGCGCTGTATTTGAGGCCCTAATGCCGTGCTTGTCTTCATGCTGTCCATAAGATAGACCCTCTATGCCTCTTTCGGCTATAAAAAAGGATGGCCCGTCCGGGGTATCTGCCAGTATAGTATAAAGGTCTGCCACTCCTCCATTTGTAATAAACTGCTTCTGCCCGTTTAATCTATATCCTTTTACCCCTCCAGCCTCATCAAAGACTCTCTCAGCCTTGGTCTTTAGGGCCTGAACATTTGACCCTGCCTCCGGCTCAGTAACCCCATAGCCAACTACAAGTCCCTCGTCTGCAATTCTCCTGATATACTTCTCTTTCTGCTCTTCTGTTCCAGAAACCCTTATTGGATCCATTCCTAAGCAAATTGCAAGAAAGGAAGTAGCAACGGCCATATCTATCTTTGCCATTTCTTCTGAAAGCTTAGCAACCTGCAAGGCGTTTGCCCCTAAACCACCGTACTCTTCTGAAATGAAAATCAAATGGAGCCCAATATCAGATCCAAGCATAAACCGAATAAGATCTTCTGGAAAATCACCCTTCAAATCCATCTCTAATTTGGTCTCGACCTGAAATTTTTCTTTTTCTATTTTCTTGAGGGTATCAAGAACGATTGAAAACATTTCATTATCCATCATTATCTCTCTATTGATTTCAATTTAGGAGTAAGCATTTGCTGTGATTCAGGAAACGTATTTATAATCTATGCAGTTCTTCCTCTAAAACCCTGATCCAGTTTTCCTTAAAAAGGGAAAGTGTTTTTTCCTTATCTTTCTGTGGTACGCCAACTATGAGTATAGCAGAACATCCTGACTCTGAGCTTGAAAGACATGGGTATATATAGTCAATATTGATCCCTTCTTTTCTCAATGGCTTTAAAATAGAATTAAGTCCTCCGGGATGATGGGGTATCTCACAGGCAATAACATCCCCTACATTCATTTTATACCCCCTTGCCTTTAACACAAGTATAGCCTTGTCAGGGCTATCTACAATGAGTCTGAAACTCACCTCTTCTCCCTTTGTGTTGGCATAAAAGGCAAGGATATTAATTCCATTAGAGCCTAAAAGATCGCTAACCACTGAGAGTTGTCCAGGTTTGTTTTCTAAATTTAAATCAATCTCTTTTAAAGACATCTCTATGCTCCTTTCAAAACATACTGTTCGCCCATTTCCAATCCCTTCCTGTTGATCTCCATCCTGCTTGCATTCTTTGCCTTTACAACTTCAACCAAACCATTCATTAAGGAGTCAATACTAATAATTTTAATCTTAGCAATATAGGCGCCCAACATAATCATATTCATCGATCTCTCGTTTCCGAGCTCTTTGGCCATTGTAATTGCCGGAATCTTAAAAATTTCAATGTCATCTCTACCTGATTCCATATCAACCAGGTCTGAGTTAAGGATTAGGGTTCCTCCGGTCTTGATCTGCCCTTCGTATTTTACCAATGAAGGTCTATTGAATGCAACAACGTAATCAGGAGAGGATGCAACAGGCGATGCTATCTCTTCATCGGAAATAGAGACCGTGCAATTAGCCGTACCTCCCCTTACCTCTGCACCATAGGCAGGCAAATAGGTTACGTTCATGCCTTCACGCATAGCAGACACTGCCATAACATAACCTATCATTAATACGCCCTGGCCGCCAAAGCCTGAAAAAATAGATTTTATAAGCATAATATCACGCTATAATTTTCCAACTTCATCTTTAATGACCTTTAGCGGAAAATATTTTATAATTGTGGAATCAATCAATTCATTTGCCCTAACCGGTGACATCTTCCAATTCGTAGGACATGGAGATAGAACCTCAACCAGTGAAAATCCTAACCCTGCCATCTGAACCTTAAATGCCTTTTTAATAGCCTTTCTTGTGTGAATGATATGTTTAGGAGAATGAACGGACGTTCGTTCAATATAAACACTGCCGTTTGCAATAGCCAACATTTCACTCAAATCAATAGGAAACCCGTCCCTTTCTGATTTTCTACCTCCAGGCGTTGTTGTTGAACTCTGCCCTACTAATGTTGTGGGAGCCATTTGACCACCTGTCATACCATACACACCATTATTTACAAAAATGGTTGTAAAAAGTTCTCCCCTGTTTGCTGCATGAATCGTCTCGGCTGTGCCTATGGCTGCAATATCTCCGTCCCCCTGATAGCTAAAAACAATACTATCCGGCAATGCCCTTTTTATACCCGTTGCAACAGCAGCGCCTCTTCCATGAGGGGCCTCTCCCATATCAACATCAAGATAATTATAGGCAAGCACAGCACAACCGGCCGGAGGAATCCCGATTACCTTTTCCTGTATGCCCAGCTCATCAATAACCTCGGCAATTAATCTGTGTATAATACTGTGACCACAACCGGGGCAATAATGAAACTCTGCATCTTTCATGCTTTTCGGTCTGCTAAAAACTTTTTTCATTTAGTTCCCTTTGTCCAGTTTTTCTTTGTAATATATAGTGGTTATAACCTTTGCAATTTCATCAGGCGTAGGCACTACACCTCCCGGTCTTCCATGAAAATGCACTCTTCCCCTTCCCTCTAATGACAGCTTAACATCTTCTACCATCTGACCTGTACTCATCTCAAAAACAAGAAAATCCGACATAACGCGACTCATTTCCACAAAAAACCTCTCTGGAAACGGCCAAAGCGTCTTAGGCCTTATAAGGCCTACTTTAAGGCCTATTCCCCTTACCTTTTTTATCGCCCCTTTTGCTATCCTGCTCGCCGTACCATAGGCAACTATAGCCATACGGGCATCATCCGTTAAAAATGTTTCAACCTGGGGTATCTCCCTTTCAATCATCTGATGTTTTCTATGCAGTTTCCAGTTGTGTTCCTCCATGGCAGCCGTGTCAAGCACAAGTGATTTAATTATTCTGCTTGCCCGGCCTTTTGCCCCACCTAAAACCCATGGTTTTGGAGTAAGGGAATCTATATCAATTGGGTCCGGAAATTCAACAGGTTCCATCATCTGTCCCATCATTCCGTCTCCTAAAATCATAACTGGGATTCTGTATTTGTCAGCATATTCAAAGGCTAATTTTGTAAAATCGGCCAACTCCTGGCCAGATCCCGGGGCTAAAACAATGATTCTGTAATCCCCGTGACCTCCACCTTTTGTTGCCTGGAAGTAATCTCCCTGGGCAGGGGCAATGTTACCCAATCCAGGCCCACCCCTCATTGTATTGACAATAACTGCAGGTAATTCTTGCCCGGCCAAATAGGATATACCCTCTTGTTTCAGGCTGATTCCAGGGCTTGATGAAGAGGTCATTACCCTTTTGCCGGTCATTGAAACACCTATAACCATATTTATAGCAGCCAGCTCACTCTCTGACTGAATAAAAACCCCACCCGGCACAGATGCTAATGCACTGGACATATACTCTGTCAACTCATTCTGCGGGGTTATAGGGTAACCAAAATAAAATCGACATCCAGCCCTCACAGCCGCTTCAGCAATAGTATGACTACCTCTCAATAGTTTTTTTTCACTCACGATACACCTCTATAGCTACATCGGGACATACAATAGCACATAAAGCGCAGCCCTTGCACAAATGTTTATCAATCTCTGTTTCCTCCTCGCTATAATGCACAGGATAATAACCCTTGCTGTTTAATTTATCAGAAACAAAAATCAAATTTTCCGGACACGCCGTCTTGCATATATAACAGCCTTTGCATAATTCCGTGTCTATTTTTATATAACCTTTTTTTGATTTATTAGCCATAATTCAGCGGAGCCCCTTACACAATCATGGAGTTTTCCAAGATAGGTTTTTTACTCTTTCATAAAATAGTTAAAACCCTTTTAATAATTCTCTTTCTTGAAAATGTCAATTAAAAATTTGAGGTTTTCATGATATACAATATTGCCAAGCCCGTAAATAATCTTTTACAGGCTATTTTGGCCATTAAGAAATTCAATAAATGTTGAGTGATAGAGACTTATTTTGCTTGAGGCCAATGTCTGCACCTTATTAAATAGAGGGAAAATATTAATGTTTTTTAAGTCTATTAATTTAGTTACATATATGATAAACAGAATAAAAGAATATTAATTGAAAACAAATAGCTTAGAAAAAAATCTTGTATTTAACAATTGTAAATGTTATAGACGAAAAAAAATTGTTCTGGAGGAAAATATGTTACGCAAATCACATGAAATTATAAAAAATAGATATGTAAACAGAAGGGAATTTTTAAAAATTTCAGGCATGCTTGGGGCCGGTGTTGCGACATCATCTTTAGGAATGCCATTAGCAGAGGCAATAAAATTTGACAAAAACCTGTATAAGGTCTCAAGATCTTTGCCCTATATGGGAACAATGGTTTCCATGACAGTCCTTGACCCCTCAAAAGATCGCGGGGAAGAGGCTATTTCTATGGCATTCAATGAAATAGAAAGATTAGTCAAGATAATGAATAGGTTTGATGCAGGCACCCCTCTGTATCAATTGAACAGCGAAGGTTTTCTGCATGAGGTTCCTCCCGAGCTTTCATATTTAATTAATAAATCAAAATATTACAATCAACTTAGCAACGGGCTGTTTGATATAACCATAAAACCAGTATTGGATTTCTTTGCCCAATCGTTTAAAAAACAACAAAATTTATCTTATAGCGAAAAAAAGATAAAGGGTCTTTTGAGGCTTGTAGATTCCAAATTTATCACTACAAATGGGAGATCTATAGGGTTTAAAAGGGATGGCATGCAAATTACATTAGATGGAATTGCCAAGGGGTATATTGTAGATAAGTCAGCTAAAAAATTATCGGATATGGGGATCAAACATGCCCTTATAAATGCCGGTGGAGACATCAGCGCAATAGGAGGAAAAGAAAATAACAGACCTTGGAAAATAGCCATTGAAGATCCATTAAAGAAAAAAAATTATCCATCTGTAGTGTCAATTAAAAACGGCTCTATTGCAACATCCGGCAATTATGAGGTATTTTTTGATAAAGAGAAGGTATTTCATCACATTATCAATCCAGAAACAGGATTATCACCCCTAACGAATGCAAGCGTATCTATCCAGGCACCAACAACTATGGAAGCTGATGCATTATCAACTGCAGTTTTTCTGCTCGACCCTGTTCCAGGTACAAAATTAATAAACTCCCTTCCGTCTTGCAGGAGCTTTATAGTTACTAAAAATCAAAGAAAAATAAAATCCAACGGGTGGCAGGGCTCTAAAATATAATACTCTCTATCTCCCTTTTTAATTCTAAAAGGGAGGAGGGATTAATAGCTGAGATTGGAATACCATTGAGCTTTAAGGATATATTGCCTGCCTGTGCCTTGCTGAGTTTATCACTTTTATTTAACGCTAAAATAGTTTTTATTTCTTTCAAATTTAGGCTGTTAAGGATATTGCTCACTGATTCTATCTGATCCTCCAATCCCGAATTACTAATATCAGCTACATGAATAAGAAGGTCCGCCTCATTAAGTTCCTCAAGTGTAGTGGCAAAGGAATCAAGAATTTCTTCAGGCAAATCCATAATAAAACCTACGGTATCGGTTATAATAACCTCTCTGTTTCTTAGCCGGAGACGCCGACTTGTAGTATCAAGGGTAACAAAAGGTCGATCTTCGGCGATTAAATGACTGCCTGTAAGATTATTTAAGAGCGTAGATTTCCCGGCATTTGTATAACCAACAATTGATACTATAGGTATATGTTTATTTTTTCTCTTCTTTCTTCTCTCTTTTCTATGCCCTCTAATCACTTCTAACTCTTTATTTAACAATGCAATCCTATCCCTTGCCCTCCTTCTGTTTATCTCCAGCTTTGTTTCTCCAGGACCTCTGCCTCCTATACCCCCAGTAAGCCTGGACATAGCAGTATTTTTTGTAATTAACCTGGGGAGAAGATACCTTAATTGAGCAAGCTCTACCTGAATTTTACTTTCTTTTGTAACGGCCCTCCTGGCAAATATATCCAGTATCAACTGGCTTCTATCAATTATCTTCATCTCCGTATAATTTGTCAGCGACCTGACTTGAGCCGGCGTTAATTCACCGTCAAAAATGAAAAGATCAGCACCTGCCTGAAGTGTTCGCACAACGAGCTCGCTTAATTTCCCCTTTCCTAAAAGGAAACGGGGATCAATCTTTGTTTTTTTTTGAATAATAGAATCTACAACTATAAGATCACATGCTAAAGCCAGTCCTGTTAATTCTTGAACTGATTTTTCTGCATTTTCTTTTGAAGATGTCGTAACATTAACAAGCACAGCCCTTCCCTGTCCGCCTACACCAAAGCCCTCACCTGTTTTTGCAAATTCCGCTTCAAGTTCCTTTATGAATTCCGTAAAATCTATATTGAGCTTTCCAATATCAGTTAAATCCTCTAAGGCCCATGGCTGTCCCAAGTTATTTTTAGGGAGTATATGGGCATAATGTAAATCTCTCGGAATCCCTCTGTTATCAATATTAATACTCAGCATCAAATCCAGTTTTAGGAGCGCTAAATCCATTAAATCCTCTTGGCTTAATGGTTCTCCATGGAGATGAGTATGCACGCACCTTAGACCCTTTAGTCTTCCTGCGCCAGACCTGAATCTGGCCAAATCCGGGATAAAAATGCCTTGATCATTACCTACAACAACATATTCAACATCTCCTTTTCTGTCTATGAGAAGCGCTACCTGCCTCTTTATGGCAATGGAAATTTCCCCTAATCGACGAGCCATTTCACGGGAAATGACTTCACCTTCAGGCACTCGTCGTCTATAGATGTTCTGGAGTTTTTTTAAGTGGTTAGCCTTAAGGCCGCCTGTTTTTCCAAATATTTTTTCTATGGCCTTGCCCCAAGTTTTAGTGGTAAATTTATAAAAGAATGGTATAGATAATCATGAGAAGAAAATTTTATCGATTTGATATAAAAGGATCTAAAGAATAAATGATCAGCATATAATAGCTTTTTGTAGTGTTCCTGGTGCAAAAACTTACATCCTCAGAATATACCTTAAAAGCAAGGGGCTAAATCGCCATGTCTAATCCTGACTCGTCTTTGTAATAATTCTGGAATTTCGTGTACTGTTTTCTAAATAATAAATTAACCATGCCAACAGGACCATTCCTATGTTTTCCAATAATAATTTCTGCCTTGTCCTTGTTTTCCTCTGTAGGATTATAATGTTCATCCCTGTAGATAAACACAATAAGATCAGCATCCTGCTCTATAGCGCCGGATTCCCGCAGGTCCGCCAACATAGGTTTTTTACTGGGTCTTGTCTCAACCTGTCTATTTAATTGAGAAAGGGCCACAACAGGAATATTTAAATCCTTCGCAAGGGCCTTCAAAGATCTGGATATATCTGAAATCTCCTGTTGCCGTGATTCAACAGACCTTTTGCTCTGCATCAGTTGAAGATAATCAATAACCACTAATGATATATCATGTTTTTTTTTCAATCTCCTGGCCTTGGCCTTCATCTCTAATGCAGATAAGCCTGATGAATCATCAATAAAAATAGGTAATTTTGAAAGCCTGTCGGTCGACTCTATTAAACGTGTCCACTCATCATCCTGCAGGGCTCCTTTTCTCAGCCTTGACGCATCGATCATTCCATCAAGGCCCAGCAGTCTTATTCCAAGTTGCATGCTTGACATCTCGAGAGAGAATAGAGCAGTCCCTACATTGTTCTCTATTGCAGCATTGTAAACAATATTCAATGCTAACGCCGTTTTACCCATACTTGGACGGCCGGCAATAATGATAAGATCAGATGGCTGAAGGCCGGAAGTAAGATTGTCAATATCAGTGAATCCCGTTGAAATACCTGTGATATTTCCACTTCCATGGGCCATGGATTCCACTTTTCCGAAGCTCTCTTTTACTACCTCTCTTAAGTGGTAAAAACTTTGTCCCGCATTGCGCTCTGCTATTTCAAATACTGATTGTTCTGCTAAATCGAGAATCTCCGGGGTCTCCATGGTAGATTGAAAGCAGTTATCAGAGATGTGAGAGCACTTCTCTATTAACTTTCTTTTTGTAGATAAATCTCTTACAATTTCAGAATGATAGGCAATTCCAGCAGATGTAGAGGTTGCATCCGCCAAAGATGCTAAATAATCGCTTCCTCCTATCTTATCCAGTTTGCCGCCTTCCTCCAGAATATGAGTAAGGGTAATAATATCAACAGGCTCGTCCCTGTCATACAATGTTAGCATCCCTTCAAATATAAAAGAATGGGCCTTTCTGTAAAAATCGTCGCTGGAAAGAAGATCAACAATCTGGTTCAATGCATCATTGTTTATCAGTATGCCCCCTAATATAACCTGTTCGGCTTCCAGGTTATGAGGCGGTACCTTATATGCTGATTGTGATAAATTTTCCTTCTTCCTTTGCATTAATATTTTCTACTCCGTTACTTTTTCTTCCTGCATTTTCTCCACAAATACTTTTATTTGGGCCACCACCTCGGGGTAAAGTTTAATGCCCACATCAAATTCACCGATAGTCCTGATCGGTTCGTCAATAATAATCTTCTTTCTATCAACAATAATGTCTTCATTTTCAAGTTTCTGGGCGATGTCTCTGCTTGTTACAGAACCGTAAAGCTTTCCTTCTCCACCGGCCTTCCCCTTAATAGTCACTGTTACCTGCGAGATCTTTTCCCTGACTCTTTCCGCCGCTTCCTTGTCCTTCATTCGTTTAGCCATTATCTTTTCTTTTCTTGCTTCCAGGGTCTTTAAATTGCCATTACTTGCCTCTATGGAGATTCCCTTAGGGACAAGATAATTCCTGGCATACCCTCTGGCTACGTCTACGATATCTCCTTCCAGGCCAAGAGATTCAACATCTTGCATCAAAATAACTTTCATTTCTCCTCTCCCATTCAAATTTTTATAAATATATAGCTAAAAAATACAATAAAAAGTGCCCTTATCTATGATAAGTTGAGACAATATTAAAAAAACATATTTATAGAGAAAATATCAAAGAAAGGTGTTTTAAGAATTGCATGGGGCACTAAAAACAACACAAAGGCAAAAAAGGGCTACTGAACGATTTCAGAGAGGCCTTTAGCCTCTCTGACAACCAAATTTAAAACGATATGCTTTTTTGATTAATATCTTAGAATTCTCTATATTCTCTTGTCTTTATTTTAGCGGTTGTAAAAGGCAACAGGGCAATATTCCTTGCCCTTTTAATAGCCAGGCCAAGAACTCTTTGATGCTTGGCACAGTTACCTGAAATTCTTCTCGGCACAATTTTTCCCCTTTCAGTAATAAAGGCGCCAAGTGTCTTAGGATCTTTATAATCGATTTTTAGGCTTGGGTCTGCACAAAATCTACAGACCTTGTGCTTAATAAAAACTCTCTTATCGTAACTATCATTAAATGCCATTACTATTCCTCTAACTAACTATTATCTTCTAATACTACATCCTCTTCCTTTTGTTCAACATCGCTTTCCTTCACCTTGCTTATTAGCTCTTCTGGATCAATGTCTTCATCTAATTTGATATTCAAATATTTTAAGACTCTTTCATCAAGTTTTAGATTCCTCTCTAACTCTTTTACTGCATCAGGAAGTCCACAGAAGTCTAATAAAACATAATAACCTTTATCAAACTTCTTAATCTCATAGGCCAATTTTCTCTTACCCCATTCATTAACTTCTATAATAGTGCCTTTTAATTTATTTACAATATCTGAAAACTTATCGACAACTTCCTTTAAAGATTCTGCCTCAAGGTTAGGGTTTATAATATAAACCATCTCATAATGTCTCATTTATTAAAATACCTCTCCTTTTTTCGTTCAATGCTTAAATTTAAATCTTTATCTATATCTGTTGTAAAAAATTGTCAACTCATTTTTTAATAGTCAACGCCAAATCTCCATAAAACAATTTTACTTATATCTCATCTGTATGGAAAACTCAAAGAGGCGGCATAAAAATTAAAGTTGTGATGCTTAATGCTTACAAGGTGTAACTTAATACAATAATACTATAATTATTACAACCCCAATTTTGATGGCTTCGTAAAAAGTCGAAAAATTCTCTTTTCCGTCATTCCGTCTCGGATCGGAATCACTATTATTTTTTCTTTTTTGTTATAACTATATAGCTGGTATGGCCCCCACGCATTACGACCATGAGGATTTGCTTTTTTGAAGATGATTTTTTTATTATCCCTCTGTAATCATCCATATTTTTAACTAATTCATTCTCTATTTCCTGAATCAAATCGCCTCTTCGCAATCCTGCCTCAGAGGCTGGGCTGCCCTTTCTTACCCCTGACACGACAACTCCCTTTTCATCTTTCAATGATAACGATTCTGCAAGTTCAGAGGTTAGCTCCTGGACGGATAAACCAAGTTTTTCTTCAGTCTCAGGGGCAGTAGCGCCTGCCATTGCTTTTTCCTCTGTGAGCTCTCCTACCTGAATTGTTAGCTTCTTATTCTCTCCCTTTCTAACTATAACTACCTCTGCTTTTTTACCTACAGGGGTTTCTGCTACAATGGACGGTAAAAATTTCATCTCTTTTACCTTTTTCCCATCAAAGACAGTTATGACATCCCCCCTTTGCAGCCCCCCTTTTTCAGCAGGGCTATTCTTTGTTACCTCAGCAATAAGAGCTCCCTCTGTTACTTCAAGGTCAAATTTTTCCTTTATTTCAGGAGTAACAGTTTGTATGGTAACACCAAGCCACCCCCGGACGACCTTCCCTTTATCCTTCAACTGAGACATAACTGATTTTGCCATATTAATAGGTATTGCGAAACCTATGCCTACATTTCCTCCACCAGGCGCAACAATTGCGGTGTTAATTCCAACTACCTCTCCATCTAAATTGAATAATGGTCCGCCTGAATTCCCAGGATTAATAGATGCATCTGTCTGGATAAAATTATCATATGGGCCTGCGCCGATTATTCTCCCTTTTGCGCTAACAATACCTGCAGTTACAGTATTTCCCAAGCCAAATGGATTGCCAATGGCCACAACCCAATCGCCTATCCTCAGCTTGTCAGAATCTCCCAGTTTGGCGGCGGTTATCTTTTTATCCACCTCAATTTTTATCAAGGCAATATCGGTTTTTTCGTCCCTGCCTATAATCTTTGCCTCGTATTTTTCATTTTCTGAAAATGTTACCTGTATTTCATCTGCATCTGCAACTACATGGTTGTTTGTCAATATATATCCGTCATCGCTTACAATAAAACCTGACCCAAGGCTCCTCTGTTTCATTGTATCTTCAGGATCTCCACCAAAGAAGTGCTTGAAAAACTCATCACCAAAAAAATCCCTCATCTCCCTCCCCTGAAACTGGGGAAGCCTTTTCGTTGTTTTAACTGTCTTTGTTGTGCTTATATTCACAGCAGCGCTTCCCTGCCTGGCTGCCAATTCTGCAAAACTATCAGGCACGGAATTTTTAGCCAAACTATTATTGGATACCCCTAAACCTAATATAAAGGTCATAATCATGACCATAAAAATAAAAGTTCTATTGTTTAATCGAAAATATTTTTCTCTCATTTGCTTTTACCTCCTTGTCGATCTCCACTGAAATATCATTGCATCTTTTCATTAAATTAGCTGAAGACACCGCAATTTTTTATACTACATACACATTGCCCTAACAATGCCTTAAATATTCATTGATTCTAATTCATTAACCAATTTCTTACTATTTTTCCTCTTTATTCTCTAACCTGCCAAGTCTTTCAGTTGCCATAGCCAGCTCCCTTCTCATTGCAACCATCTCTTCCTGTAGCCGGCCCGCCTCATCATGTTCATGGTCATCAATATCCGGTAAGGCCGCTTCATCGCTGCATGGTCTCGCCCCCTCGATCTGGCCTCCTATGTATGCTTCTATAATACTTTTAACCATACCGGATACACCTGTGATAGCCTCAATTCCAAACTCTTCAAAAAAGCCAATAGCCTTTGGACCCATACCGCCGGAAATTATTACCTTGGCGTCTAAACTTTTTATAAAACTGGGGACATCCCCAGGCTGGCCATGACTGTCATATGCTGGATTTTTTACTGCGCTTACCTCCCCAACCTTATTATTTTGAATATCCACTAATACATAATATGGGCATCTTCCAAAATGGTGACTTAAAATAGCATCTAATCCCCTGTCATCGTCTGTGGCTAATGCAACTTTCATAATCCTATTCTCCTCTCGTCTGAATTTTGTTTAATATTTCGTGAACGTTCACATGTTCCGGGCTCACCTCTGCCCGACGTATTGCAGGCATCGTGAACACTGCCTTTCTGCCTTTTTATAATGCTTGCATATCAAACCGAAACAATCATTCACCACGGAGACACGGAGAGCACAGAGCCTTCTTCATTATGTTTTCTGTTTCTTTAGTGTGGAGGGTGATGAAAATCGAATGGCCCAATACTTCATAACCGGATTATTTAAGCTATTAATCCCTGTACACTGACCATTGAACCGTAAACGTTTACTTTTTTCTATGCCTGTAAAATTTTAAGAATATACCTGTAATTTTAAACACATGTGTCATTATAATCCCTTACAAGGTATAACGAACAGAATAATAATTACTTACTATAAGCCACTTATTGTAAGGGGCTTATAAAAGAAGAAATTAATACAGGCAGCATTAGATGTCAAGGTATGAACAGTTCATATAGACTCTATAGACTTAGAATTAATTCAAGTTCTATCTGTTGTATTGTATAGGGTTAACAATAAAAAGACTCTCTCAGTTTTTACAATAATATTAATTCTTCAGGTTTGAATATATATAATGCGGCTTAGCCATATCTACGAATCAAAAAAGCATGCCCGGTCCTACGCAGTCCGGGCATGCCCTGTTTCTAATTGTTTATCTAAAGCATTGTTTAAGAAACAATTTTCTTAACCGTTCACGGGTTCAGGGTTCAACATTCAGGGTTAGGAAAAAGGTAACCGTTCACGGTTCAAAAGTTAATTATTTTACGATTTTCTCCTCTTTTTGCTTTTAATTTCAGCATAAATTAGCTTGACGTATCGTAAGAATCTAATAAATCCTGAATTGGACTCAGAACCGAAGCCTTGTTTCAGGAGAGCATATTTCATGCACCCCTAAATCAGTCTAAGTTTGAACCTTCATCCGCCGTTCTTGTGGTGGGCTGAACCTCTGAACGGTGAACCGTGAACGGTTACCAATTTTCTTTATAGGAGTATTAGGGGAGGCGTCCGCCTTCTTTTAATCCACCACCTTTCCCAAACCCGCCTGTGCTAAATCTACCGAATTCATGGCTGGGAACTCCACCACGCCACAGTGGAGCGCCGCTTTCAGGGTCTCGCAGGGTGATTTCCTGCTCACCGTTATTTATGCTTCCAGAGATAATCTTAGTTGAGTCGTCAGGTAAGGTTACCTTATAACCATTGACCGTGATCTCATCGCCAACTGCAGGCCTTTCTATCTCTTCTGCACCCCAAAAGCCAACAGGTCCAATTCCGTATACAGTGGTAGTCTCTGATCCTGATCCTGTTTCAATTTCTATCCCGTTTCCCTTAGTGCCGACGCTTGTCACTTCGCCGGTTATCACCACAGAATCTCCGTCAGTAATGTTATGAATCGGACCTGACCCGTTTCCTGGCCTATTACCATTGCCGGCTAATGCCGCAGGCACTGCAATAAAGAGACTTAGTGCTGCGATAGTAACTATTGCCTTACATTTGATACTTTTCATAATTTTCTCCTATTAAAATTGTTTATGTTTTTTTCCGTTATTTTCGGCCGAATTGTCACGCTATTAGTTCAATAAGCATGCCACAATTGAGTTTTTCTGAAAAGTGATGTAAAATCAGTAACTAACATGATTTCATTGTCAGTGAAATGAGTTATCCTTTTCGACAAACCGGGGTTTTTCTCGACATAATTGACGAATCAAAAGTCTGTGAATTTCTTCTGCTTAAAGTTTGACGGTGTCGTAAAAAGTCCCAAAATACCGTTTTCCGTCATTCCGGCGAAAGCCGGAATCCAGTCTTTTCAAGCAGTTGCAGACCATCTGGACTCCGGTTTTTACCGGAGTGACGACTTTTTACGAGTGCATCAAGTTTGCGGCGTATCAGGAATATTAAGAGAAGCAATTCGTCAAATAGCATGGAGATAGAAAGGAATTTATTGTGAAGTGGGTTTGATGATAAGTAGGTTATTAGTTGTTCTTATAAATTTTCAACTCCAATTAACTCGTTTAAGTTATTTTCAAGCAAGTACTAATTCCTTCTAATCTGATACTTTTTCATTTTATACCGCATAACCCGTTCGCTGATCCCCAATGATTCAGACGCGTGCGTCTGTACCCAGTTATGTTTTTCAAGAGCTGAAACCAACATTTCCCGTTCCATGGCCTCCAGACGTTCAGAAAGTGTCCCTTGCTCAGTCGCTTGATGGAACCGTACTTCAGGTGGAAGATCTTCACTTCTAATGACAGAATTGCGAGACAGGGTCAGTATCTTTTGAATTATATGCTCCAGCTCTCTTATATTACCGGGAAATGAATACTTTATCAGGGTTGTCATGGCATCAGAATCAAATCTGATAGGGTGAGAACTGTACCGCTCCATGAAAAAATCAGTCAATGCCGGAATATCCTCTTTTCTATTTCTCAGGGAGGGAAGCTCAATATTCAAAACATTTAAACGGTAAAACAAATCTTCCCTGAAAGCTCCGTCTTCTACCATTTTCTTTAGATCACGGTTTGTTGCCGTCAGAACACGTATGTCAATGGAAATTTCCTTTTCGCTTCCCACTCTATTTATCTTCTTTTCCTCTAAAGACCTCAGGAGTTTTGCCTGTAAATTTAAAGGAAGCTCTCCTACTTCATCCAGGAATAGGCTTCCACCTATAGCCAGTTCAAAACGACCTTTTCGGCTTGAACTCGCACCGGTAAAGGACCCCTTTTCATGTCCGAAAAGCTCTGACTCAAAGAGGTTTTCCGGTATAGCTGCACAGTTGACTCCAATAAAAGGCTTCTCCTTTCTCTGGCTGAGCAAATGTATAAGTCTGGCAATTAGTTCTTTGCCAGTGCCAGTCTCTCCACTTATCAACACCGTCCACTGTGTTGGCGCAATACGTCTTACCAGAGACAGTAATTCTTTCATTGCCTTACTGTCTCCAATCACCTTGATTGGGAGTTCACCTTCATTTAATGTCTCTGCAACACTTGCCGCCTCACTTTCAATCATCACGGCTTGCTCAATCATGCGTATTTTTTTTAAAAGCGTTGAAAGATCCACAGGCTTCTCAAGAAAATCGTCTGCCCCTAATTTCATTACCTTTACTGCCGTGTCCACTGAACCGAAAGCTGTAATCATTATGCTCCTCACCATAGGATTAATCTCCTTCATTTTTCTTAGCACCTCATCACCGGACAAGCCCGGCATCCTGTGGTCGAGAAGGACTAACTGGAAGGGTAGCCTGGAAAATAGCTGCAAGGCGGCACGGCCATCCTCCGCTGCTGTTACCTCATATCCCTGTTTTTCAAGGAAGCCTTTCAATAAATCCCGTTGCATTTCTTCATCATCAACTAATAGAATTTTCATGTTTTTTTCTTTCAATAGGAAGGAATAGGTTAACTTGTATCACATCTTTTTTCGGGATCCGAATTTCCAAACGCCCTTCATGGGCGTTTATTATCCGTGCAGCAATAGCCAGCCCAAGTCCGGATCCCCTAATTTTGGTAGTAAAATAAGGGTTTAAAATCTGTTCAGCATCCTCTTTAGGCAATTTAAATCCCCTGTTTTCCACAGAAAGGATAACCTCTGAACCCTGCTGAAAAAGCCTGATCTTGATGTAACCTCCATCCGTTTGAGCCTCAACTGCATTTTTTATTAGATTTTCAACGACCTCTTCCATCAACCCAGAATCAGCCATGACTGTTCCATGGTACTCCGGTGCATAATCTAATGATATAGATAAATTTTTACAGGCCTGTTGGTAAAGTGACAGAATATGCTCTATGATCAAGCCTGGTCTTATTTTTTTAATTCGAGGGACAAGAGGCCTGGAAAATCTACGAAGCTCAGTAATAATACCGTTTGTTCTCTGTACAGCCTTTAGCAGGTTTGAAATTAGAGCCTTATATTCGTCATCTAACTCACCTGCCTCAATCTGCAGGCGCTGAAGGCCCATGCCTATTGCATTCAAGGGATTTCTAATTTCATGGGTGATAGTAGCCGAAGCCCTACCCAGTGAGGCATCTTCTTTTTCTCTCGCAAGTCGACGTTCAAAACTTCGAAGCTGATTTAAGTGTGCGACCTGATATCTATAAAGAAGCCAGGAAAAAAATGCTCCTAAAATAGCTATAACAACACTGAAGATAATAAATTCAGTTCTGAGCTGGTTCACCCTGATGAAAAATTTGTTGGCATTAATCCCTACGATTAGGGCATCTGATCCTATATAAAGACGGGCTTCTGCTACCTTATCCTTATTATTGTCTATAAAACTTACTTTTAGATCCTTAGCGTCTCCCACATTCTTCAAATGACGTTTTTCAATTCGGACATAAAAAATATCGGCCAGTCCGGCTAACATATCCAACAGTCGAGGCAATGCGATCTGTTCCTTGAGTTTGTCAATGCTGGTATCTGAAAACCCCACTATAATACATCCCGATTTTTCAACCCTCGGCATGATCAGGAAGTAGAGTTTTCTGTCTTTAAGGTAACTGAATGAGTAGCTACTGGTTGCAGAGGTTCCCATAATTGGATACCAGCCTTGTGGTCCCTCGGTATAGCCACCTCCATCTTTAATAATGCGGATACCGGACAGTCCGGCCTCGGCTGAGAATGCAATAAGCTCATCGCTGGAAAATGGCTCAACTGCATCCAGATAATCAACAAAGCGAGCAGAATTGCCCAAAAAGGTCTCTATTATCTCTTCAACAATTTCCTGGGACAACATTACGCTGCCGGCATTCATTTGAATAATTTTTGCCAGCATTCTGGTATGTTCCCGAGCCTGATTTATAAATGTCTTCTCAGCGTACCTAATTTGCCAGAAAAAATAGACCAGCACTACGAGAATCAAGATGCCTATGATTAAAATATTAGCCTTCCATGCAGATTTTATACGAAATGAGTTTATTCTATCTCCCCTTCATATAACTTCATTAGTTTCCTTTCCTTTTTTTGCCTTTATAATTTATATATTTGCCCATCTCTCTTGCTCTGCCAATCCGGGAACGTACACCGGTCGGATCATACCCCACCTTTCGACTTACATTGCGAATGTATGTTGCTTTAAACTTAAGATAAACATTAGGTTCGATGCTTCCCCACAAGCGCACCAGTTTCCCTTTTTTGATATCTTCGGGCAGTCGATCAGGTGAGAAATACACAGTGATAGTTTCCGGCGCTGTTTCTTCTTCCTGCCCTGAACCTTCACTAAAAAAAGAGGTTGAATCATTGAGTCGAACAATCATCTCCCCTTTCCCCCTATCAATAGAAACAACCGTCCCCAAAAGGACATTTTTGGCCCAAGCAGATACAGTAATTATATTTACAAGGATAATCAAAAGGAAAGTGATATACCGCATTGCGTCACCATATTGCTATAAAGTTCCTCTTCCAAGGAGGAATCATTATCCTCCCAATCAATTCTCATGAATAATTCATATTTATCAATAAAGCGGCTAATTCCAGCGCTGATGTCCCAGGCAGTATCCTGCCGTTCTATATCATACGGAGCATGATCATAATCCGCTTTCCTCCATCCAATCGTACTGGAAATTTCCCAAATGCCAAATTGAGTCCAAATCAAAGAAAAAATGAGGCCATTTTCAGTGTAGGATTCCTTTTCCATGGAGGAAGACCGCCTGCCATGGCTGAACATCAGGCCTGTGTCAATATCAGGCGAAAGATGAAAGGTAAACAGAAGATCGCTTGAACTTAGATTGTCATCACGTGCATACGTTTGTTGTTGAAGGGACTGTTGTCCTTTCATCTTTCCATATCCCCCAAACACCCCGTCTGTTTGAATCTCTCCTCCATCACTATAGTTCTGGTAGGAAAAGGTTTGTTGAATCTCAACAGTAAGCCGAGGGGCAGGAAGCCATTCAAAACGCCCCTTCAAGCTGTGTTGATTCATACTGTCTTCAGGCTGCTCATTATCCCTGAAAATCATTCCTTCATATGAAATTTCAGGTAAAAAACACCCCCCTGCAAAGGGGAAATTCAGGGATGTTTCGGCATATATCTTGTAATTGTTCTCTGCCTTGAAATAATCCTGATATTCGGAGCCGATATAGGCTTCCCAGTTTGTAATATATGAATCAGGAAAAAAACTATGGGATAAAATTAAAAAATACCTACTAAAACCGGATTCAGCAGGTTCAGGGGTACGGCCAATATTGTCATCATAGCCGATAGACAATCCCACAGATGCTTCCGTTGCCAGTAATTGCTTTTCCGAAATTAGTAAAATAACCAAAAGCAGTAAGATTTTAATAAATGTATTGGTTAAAAAACCACGCCCTGCGCAGTATTTTTGGTTAAACTTCATAAATATAAATTTCCATCCATTCAGTAACGGAAATCAGAAAAAAAATCACTCAAAGCCCGATAAATTTTCAACATCCTTCATTCTCCGGTTTACATATTTTTAATATAGATTTTAGCCACAGATCAATACAGATCAGCACAGATATAAAAATATGTGTATGTTTGTTTTATCTTTGATTCGTCGAGCAATAACTACTTTTTTATATTTATGCAAAATGCAAAGTTTTTCATCATTATACTCTTTGTTTTACCGTTTTATGCAAATTATTTTTGCACAAGCCTTTATCCTGATAATTTCTTAATTTTATACCCATCAAAATTTATGCCAAAATTTATTTTAATTATATAAATAGGTCAGGAATGCTTGTTTAACTGTGGGTTGAGCGAGGGGGCTGTTTATATTACATTTTCTTAAATATCGAAAACTTTGATCTCCTTCGACTATATTGTCGATTAAATATCAAAAAAAAGGGGCGCTTATCAAGAATTATTTTGTGTTGTCTCAGTGGCGATGTGTTCATGGTTTTGTTAACATTATTTTGTTAGCATGGTGGTGGAGAAAAAGTATGAAAGCCCTATAGCCAATATGTCCCAATCATTTATTTTAGGTGGCAAGTAATTGTTAGAAGAAAAAAAGACAAACTTCTACAAGGGAAGTAAATGGATGGACAGGGCACAACCGGATTCAATGAATTACTTTTATATTGTTTTTTGTAACTCAGCAAATGACCCCGACGCTTCGTAAATAATAAATTGTTAATTGAATTATCCCAAATATATACCATTGAAATACCAGTGAAAATGATATGGGATTACCTAAATTCCAAGGAACTCTATGTCCCCTTTAAGGATATTGATATATCGACTCTTGAAGGCAGCAACACCGGTCACACAACCAGAAAAGCCGTTAAGCTTCCGTCAGATACGAAAAACCCCTTGGAAAAAATCTAATATGGCAACTTATTGACATAACTTAACTCACTCTGATTCCAGAACCTGGGTTATATAATTATTTCGCCTCTATAAGGTTGAGGCTTTTGATTATGCTTTCTCTCATTTCATCTATCTGCTGGGTGTTTCTGATAATCCTTGGGGTAATCATGACTATAAGCTCTGTGCTCTCAATTGACAGGCTCTTGGTTCTAAAAAGGTATCCAAAAATAGGAATATCCCCTAAGATTGGAACTTTACTTATTGTTTCACTTTTCTTTTCCTTTATCAGGCCACCTATCACTATGGTCTGCCCATCTGCTGCGCTAACCTCTGTGGAAAGGGATCTGTTTAATATCATTGGTGAGCTTATGTTTGATGTAGTATTAGTCTGGGCCTCACTTACCTCCTGGCTTATCTGTAATGTGACAACGCCCTTTGCATGAACTGACGGGGTTACAGTAAGGGAAACACCGGTGCGCCTGTACTGAACAGATCTTACAATTCCCGAGGTTCCTTCAGTTATTATCTCGGATGTCGTTGATTCGCTGGTTATTACCGGGACCTCTGTTCCAACAATAATTGACGCGCTTTTACCATCTCTTACTGTTAATCTTGGACTGGAAAGTATCTTTATCATACCCTCCTGGCTAAGGGCATTTAACAAGAGTTGAAATTTTTTTGAGTCCGTCAAAATTGAATAATTAAGACCCCCTGACCCAACTCCCAGGCCTCCTAAAGTTTGAAGTATACTAGTCTGGCTCCCGCTGGTATTTTTCAAATACCACTCTATCCCATACTGGAGACCATCTGTCAGCGTAACCTCTGCAATAGTGGCCTCTATCAGCACCTGTACAGGCATAATATCCAATTTTGTGATTAATAATTTTAATTGGTTGTATTTATGCGGTGTTGCATAAATAATTAGTGCATTTCTACTTTCATCTACAGCAATACGGGTATGCCCATTGTTAATATCTACCTTCTTTAATTTTTTCTCTTCCCCTTGCTTTTTACCCTTTTTTGTTTGAGATTCCTTTAATAAGTTAATCTTAGATGAAGACCCTTCCCCTGAAATGCCTAATATTTTCCTTAACGACTCGGCAATTTCTGAGGCCTTACTATTTTGTGGGAAATATAAAAAATACCGGCTTTCATCTATTTCAGGCGGTACATCCAGGATATCAATCCAGTATTTCACTCTATTGATCCATTCCTTTTCATGGGCAAAAAATAGAATTGTTCCCCATCTGTCCAAGGCGCTAAAATAAAGCCCCCTTTTCCCGGGCATCTTGGTCACTGGAACGCCTTCCTGGCTTAATATCTCTCTGAGTTGATGCACCATGTCGAGAGGGTCCCAGTATGAAAGCTTGATGATGCCTGCAAACCTGCCTCTCATAGCCGGTCTATCCAGGGCGTTTACAACCCTAACAACATCCAATACCTGCTCCCTTGTACCTCTTACCACCAGAATGTTATCATTTGAAGACACACTTATACGGGTGTCTTTGACTGCAGGGATAAGATTTTTTATATTTTTTACGTCTGCATATCTGATTGGAATAAGTTGTTGAATCTGGCCGAGGGTTATGGGAACATCCCCTTCTGATGATCCTACACCAAGGGCAAATCCTTCTGTTTTTAACCCGGCCCATATATAGAAAACGTTATCTTTCAAATAAATAGACAGGTTATTTTTATGTAAAACTTCTCTCACAATATCGAATAACCTTTGCTCTGATATCTTATTGTGTATGTCCAGGCTGATTTGCGTGCTTGAGGTTTTGATTCTATTATCCATTACATAATTCACTCCAAGCAGCTCAGAGAATACATGATGCATAAAGTCCGGTATAGGCATCCCATCCGCCTCTACAACTACCATTTTTTCTTTACTAAAATGGTGCTTTTCAATTGATGGAGTTGTGCTTGCCGATCCACTGTATTTCAAAGGGGCAACCTCTCTGAATTTCCCCTTTTTTTTTGAAAAAGCTGGCCCTGATTCCTTTGCACCAATCTCAACCCGAGCCTCTGTCGATTTAACTTCTTTTTCAGCATATTGATTAGAAAGCCGGACCATCAATCTTTTTTCAAGGGGAGGTAATTTATGTGCGCAGGACACAAAAAACAGGACAATGAAAAAACATACAGTTATTCCAGCCACTGAAAATAGATTTGATAAAAAATTAGATTTCATTTTTCTTAAATATCCTTAAAGTTATTTCCTTTGCCTCATCATTCCTGAGGCTTAGAGTTCCTGGCTGTATATCTATTACAGAAAACCCGCTGATCTTATCACCAATTTCAACCTTTTTCTTTGCCCATTTTCGGGAATTAATATCTCTGAATGAGATTACAGCATACCCCCTATCTCCAGCTATAAAAATACCCTTTACCCTTAGAATTAAACTGTTATCACGCAATTCATTTAGTCCTCTACCTTTATTACCCTTAACTCCATTCATTGCCTGGCTTGCATCATTTAGTTTCAAGCCAAAGATATTTTTATATTGATTGTATGTTTTGAAAACTGGTCTTTTAACTGCATTAATATCGTAGTCAATTTTTTTTGGTTCTCTTTTCTCCTTAGACTTTATAGCCCCATAAAGATCATAGAACCTGTAGCCAAGGACTAACAATAAAACTATATTTGCTATTAAGAATAATTTTCCCATTATAATCTTATTTTTGCCCCACAATGCCATATGCCGACACTTCGAGCATCACACTGAGCACTGATGAATTTCTCCGAGAGGTTATCTTTAAAATATCTACAGAAAGAAATTTATTATCATTTTCAATGGTCTTGATAAATTCAACCAATCTATCTAATTTAGTTTCCATCATTATCTTTATTGGCACATGAACAATATTCCTTCCTGATGGATAAAGCCAGTTTGTGTTTTTTATATTCACCCCTGTAGATAGTGATATTTTCTCTATATCCTTTTGCAATTTAAGTTGAATTGAACGAACATCTGAAAAATCATTGTAATAAAATCCAACAGCCTGTTCAAAGGAATTTTTAACATTCTGCAAAGCTTCATTTATTTCAAGCTCGCTGCCTGCAAATGCCTGTTTGTGTGCAACAGACTTTTTTAATAATTCAATCTCATCAATCACATCAAATTTCCAGCCATAAAAAGGGATGACGCCAAATTTGATAACTACAATCCCCAAGGCTATGGCCAATCCTAACCTTATGCGCCATGACGATTTGGTTGACATTTTTTCTAATACCACTGCATTACCTAATTTTTGTCGTAACTAAAACGGATTGCAAAATTTTCCATGCCGGTCTTTCTGTCCTCCCTTACAGGGGATGTAAAACATGCCTCGGTGATTCCCCTGGTTTTGGAAAGGACGCTTAAAAGGTCCGACCCTTTAATGGCGATACCCTTAACCTGAACAACGTTTCTTGATACCGACAAATGCCTGATAATTGTTTTTTCAGGTAAAATATCGTTAATCATATTTAACAAAGGTAATTTAGGGACATAACTGTTTATCTTAGATGTCAATTCCCTCTGCATTTTATAATAATAGTCTGTCTTTTCCTGTGTCTTTAGCAATCCTGAAAGACTCGACGAAAGTCTCTTATCTTCTTTTTTCAGCTCATTTTTTGTGTAATTTAAGAAAATGCCAAGGGCTCCTCCGTATAACAGTACAATGGTTGCCATACTTACCAAACCGATTTTTAGATATTTCTTATTTAACCAAATGGAAAATAAATCAGGGTTTGCAAAGTAAAAGAGATTTTTCATTGAAATGTTAGATATTAGTCTTGGGAAAAGTGCAAAATACTCTTCAGATTTCCCAATTCCCTTCTCAGGAATATCCTTTGCATCAATACCCATAGACCTTTTAAAATCCTGAATATTAATTTTTCCAATCCCACCGCTAATACTTTTAACCATGCCGTTGGCCCCTGAATATGCAAGGAGCTCTTCATTTTCTCTGTTAATTTTATAAAACATTCCTTTCCCTTGATTAAGAAAAGGTAAGAGCGCGGTTTCCGGAATTATTATCAGGGGAGATAAAGGTGACAGTATTTTATAAATCCCTTCCTCTATAAACCACAAATTTAAGATAATCTCCCCGTTTTTCTTTCCTATCTTTTTAATAAAAAATCTATCCGTCTTAAAGGGTGAATAGCTTAACATATCAATTGCTATAGCAGATTTCACATCCCTCATATTGGAAAAAGGGAATTTTCTTGAGGTTTCAAAATAGAATCTCTTTCCAAGGACAATTACTCTTGCCCTTTTAAGATAGTCCTGGGCAACCTCTTCTATGCTGAAATCCCTTTTAATGTGATAATATTTTTCCCCTACATAAAAAATCTTTTTAGAAGCAAATCTTCCTGCCAACCCTTTTTTGGCCATTACCTCCTCCACTCAGAAATAAGGTAAGGACTTTCATCCATTTCCCTCTTTAAAATAACGGCCTCTATCCTGTCTGACGCATTCTTTGACCTGGCCTCAACTTCTACCTTAATCCATCCTGATGGTGAAAAGAGGGCTTCTTCCGTGTAATAAAGGTTTGTCATATCCATAAAAACACTTCTTGTGAGATGCCCACTTTTCCTTAGCTCTAAAATTCCATCAACAAGAGAATCATCCCTCAACTGGGCTTTTAAGGATTTCCTGCTCATAGTCAGATAGTTTATTGTGTTTGTTCCCCAGTAAAAGATTTCATCTTTAATATCATGAAAGAGCTCTCTGTTGAACCCTTTTAAAAGCATAATCTCCTCTGGCAATTGAATGTAATGGTTCCTTGGACCATAACCGTAATCTTCATTTTTATAATCAATATATTCTGCGCCGTTCAATCTTCTAAAATCATCTTTATCCTGCCAATCTCCAAGGCTATCTGAAAAAAGACTGGATTTGTCAGAGAACTTAGATACATATTCTACAAGTTTACCGAGATTAAGCATATTAAAAAGCGGGGAATACATCCCTGCTCCGTCTCTCAGTTTAACAGTTACAAATTTATCCATCTCTATAGTGTCACCGTAAAGATTCCAGTCTAATTGACTGCCGTCCTCTTTATATATCCTCAATCCTGTAGGTGTAAACACAGACGTCAATATATTGTAAATTACCTCGTTCATAGCCGAATATGAAAGTAAGTATGCCCTTCCTTTGTCCTTCAATTCAAGTGCAACAGCTATCTTTTCTCTCCCAGACGATATAATACTCATTGTTATAACGATAATAATCATAGATATGATCAAAATAGTAGGCAATGCATATCCTCTTTGACTAATATTCACTCTGAAAAAATCCTTTTTTAAATATATTATCGGCTCTAATAAGAAAAAGTAGTTTCTTTACCTCATCGTCTCTTTCAAGGATAATCTCGATTTTCTTAGGAATTCCTTTCCCTGACTCGCCTTGGAATGTTTCCGTCCATCCATACAACCTTTCAAATTCTTCCCTGTATGGGAGCAACCTTCTCTCGACTTCTCCATAATATCTAATTGTTATCTTTTTTATATCACTATAAGCGATAAAGGAATGGTGATATTCTGTCTGGAAATCATTGTATTTTATATATGTGTTATCTAACGGCATTTCCTCGTACAGTAAATGCTGAACTTCTTTTTGCCTTACAACTCTCAGTCGAGCTAAGGCTGGCGCTCTCTCTCTAAAGGCCGAGCTCAAGGTAACAAATTCAATCTTCTCCCTTTCCCCCCTAAAAAACGGAAAGTAGAAACCTGCTTTTTCATTTATCCGGTCTGTTACATAATAATCATAAATGGATTCTAAGGCTGATTTAAGCAGCACATGATAACGGTAATTATGGATTGCATTTATATCCTCTACCCTTTTCTTTCCCCATGTATCAAGAAACATAGAATAAGACAAGGTTCCAATGTAAACAACAGAGCTCAAGACCAGGGTGGCCACAAGGACTTCTATCAATGTAAATCCTGCAATATTCAATTTATCGGTAACATAATATCTCTTTGTATTCATATTCAGATTTTTTTTTCAGATCATTGTATTCATACGCTATATTCAGGAAAATTTTATTTAGTGAAATAAAAAATTTACCATACTTCACTCCCCCGGCAGTTTCATCAAAAGAGTTTAATATATTTCTTGATGATCCAATTTCTTTTAAGTACCACGAAAAACTGATAAATTTCCCATAATTCCCCCTCCCTCTGCTCTGCCTGTCCATTATATCCGATTTAACTTTTTCCATAATAAACGGCAGGGCATCTTCTATGGTCACACCAGCAGTTATCTTTTCTATTAATCTAATTGTTTTTCGATATGCCACTGTCCCTATGGAAATTGCAAAAAACAGAATTAATGCAGAAACCATCACTTCTATGAGGGTAAAGCCTTTATTCTTATGAAACATGCATAAACCTCTCTTTTTTCCCAATCAGGTACCTTATCTTTGACACATCTGTAAAACCGTTTCTATTGAATCTTAAAACCTTGGCTGGAAAATAAAGATGACGAAGTTCGAGCTTAATATCATTGTTCATAACTGAAAGGGTTTTGCCCTCAAATATAATCGTATGAGAAACTTGTCTTAAAAATGAGACTATCTTAACCCTTTCTATAATCTCTTCCACTCTTTTTTCTTCTGCAGAAATCTGAATATCTTCATATAAATTGAATAGTCTTGGACCTGTTAAAGATATCACTAAGCCTAAGATTAGCAGTACAACAAGAATCTCAATAAGGGTGAATCCTGTTGAATATTTCTTTATTTGTTGCATCATGTTTTTTTCGCAAGATCTTGGAAGTGGGCTATAGGAAATATAAATACTCTAAAAAAATCGCCTGCCTATGTAAAATGTCATGCATTCAGCAAAAAGACACTCCAAAAACAACGCCCAAGTCTAAGATCTGGCTTTTCAGGAAACAGCTAAAAATTTATATCACTTACAGACACCATACTTAGAAGCATAACGACTACTACAGAGCCCACAATTAAACCCATAAAAATTATCATGGCCGGCTCTAAAATAGTAATAAGGATATTCACCCTCTCTTCATACATGGTTTTTAGCCGTTTTTCCAGCTCGCAAAAAACATCGGAAAGTCTTCCTGTCTTTTCCCCTGCCTCTATAATTCCTTTAAATATATCCGGAAGAAACCCTGTTTTAGCTATTGATTCACTTAGTTGTTTGCCTTGTCTTACATCATCTTTTAATATGAACAATCTTTTTCTCAAAAAACTGTTATTAATTGATTTAACAGCATAATCGAGTGCTTCCGTTAAAACAACACCACTTTTAAGAAGGATAGCGAGGGCGGATACAAACCTCAGATTTTCAACTGCATAGGAGAGGGGCTTTAATAAGGGCAATTTGATGCTCAGCGTATCGGTTATTATATGGAACTGTTTCGCCCTTTTAGCCCTTGTTGCAATCACGGATATGACTAATATAAAAGCAAGCAAGATGAACTGGTATCTTCTGAAAAAAGAACTGAACATAAGAAGAAAATCCGTATATAAGGGTATATCCTTCATGCTTGTAAATATGGAAGAGAATTTAGGTACAATAAAGTTAAATAAAAAAAATATTGTCAACAGGCAAACAAAGAAGATTACAGAGGGATAAGTAATTGCCTGACGCATTTTTGACCTTATCTTCTGGCGGAAATTTAGATTTAACGCCAGATTTTCAAATACATAGGCCAACTTTCCAATCGCTTCTCCCACCCTGACAATCCCGGTGTACATTGGGGGAAAAAAATCTGGAAATTCCTCCATGGCCAAAGATAAAGGCATACCTCTTCTAACTTCCTCATGTATTTTATTAACAGCTTTTTCAAGAATTTTATTTTTTATTCCCTTTTTTGCTGTTTCAAGGGCCCTGTCAATCTTTATTCCGTTCTTTAGCAGGAGAGATAGCTGTGACGTCATAAGTTCTATATCAGAAAGCCCTGGCTTTCGTTTAAACCAAACAATGTCAAACACTCTACTAATAGATCTATCCGCTTCATTAATGGTCACAGGGATAAACCCAAGGTCCTTCAGCTTATATTTAGCGGCCTCAATATTATTAACGGACAACTCTCCTTCCTGTCTTACACCAGAGTGATCATACGCAATGTAGATAAATTTTCCCATTTACCCACACACCCTCATAACTTCCTCTATTGTGGTTATCCCCTTGATAACCTTTAAAAGGCCGTCTTCCAGAAGTGTTCTTATGCCTCTATCTGACATATATTTTTTTGTCTCTAAGGAAAAATTGCTGTCCTTTGGGGTAGATTTAATCTCATCTGTACACCTTAAATATTCCATTATACCAACCCTGCCCTTATAACCTGTATAATTGCAAGATGAGCATCCCTTGGGCTTCATAACCTTAACTTCGTTAATATTATATTTTTTTACCAGTATATCCAAACCAAAGCTGCTAAAGGCTTCCGGCTCTAAATTTGCTGGTAGTGCGCAATCAGGACATATCTTTCTGACTAAACGTTGCGCAATTACTGAAATTAATGATGAGTTAATAAGGTAATCTTCTATGCCAAGGTCAATCAATCGGGTATATGCAGTAGGGGCATCATTGGTGTGGACTGTGCTGAAAACAAGATGTCCTGTAAGGGAAGACTGCATGGCAACCCTTGCGGTTTCTCCATCTCTTATCTCCCCGACCATTAAAACGTCAGGATCCTGCCGAAGTATGCTTCTTAAGGCATTTAAAAAATCATAACCAATCTCAGGTTGCACCTGTATTTGATTTATCCCGTCTAACTTATACTCGATAGGGTCTTCGATGGTTATTATCTTTTTGTCTTCGCTGTTAATAGTATCCAAACATGAATACAAGGTTGTTGTTTTACCACAACCGGTTGGGCCTGCTAAAAGAATGACCCCTGCTGATTTTGATATATCTTCCTTTAGGTATTGGACCAGATCACTTTCCAGGCCCAAGGCCTCTAAATCATACCTTATCGACTCTTTTATTAAAAATCGCAAGACCAGGCTTTCACCCGCTGCCAGTGGTAGAGTTGACACCCTTATATCTATTTCTTGAGAGGATATTTTTATTGATATCTGGCCATCCTGAGGCATCCTTCTTTCTGCTATATCCATTCCGGAGAGAATTTTAATCCTTGAGGCTATTGGAAGCTGCATTTTCAAGGGAAAAAAGTCAATATCATAAAGTATGCCATCGATCCTGAAGCGAACCCTGTACATGTTTTTATACGGTTCAAAATGCAGGTCAGACGCACCTTGGTTAACTGCTCTTGAGATAAGACCATTTACAAGGTTTACAACAGGTGCCTCTGATGCAAGTTCCTTGAGCCTGTCAATCTCCACATCAGACATATCTGAAATATCAAAAGACATTATCTCATCTGTTTCCTGTTCAATCTCCCACTCGCTCAATAATTCCCTGAACCTTGTTTCTGTTACTATATAGGTATCCCAATTAATATTCATATTCCCAATGTACTGGGATATTTCATAATCAAGGGGATTTGTGGCAGCAAAAAAAATTTTACCGTTCTCGTTCTTTACTGGAAGCCAGTGTCTTTGTAACAAAAAGGAAACATTAATGCCTTTGTCTAAGATGAATTTTTTAAACCCTGGCTCAGTCTTGTTCTTATCTCTGAATATCTTGACCTCAAGTTGATCTGATAATGCCAGCACTATAGTCTCTTCATCCACTATCCCCATATTAATTAAGACTGATCCAAGCATTCCCCCAAACTTTGTTTGAAATTGTAATGCCTTGTCAATATCAACCGGTTTCACGCCATGTTTTTCTATGAGAATTTCACCTAAAAGCATAAATGTTCACTTCCAGCTTACAATATCCTTGTCATTACCTTCACCATCAGGCTTTCCATCTGCGCCATACGAAATAATATCATAGAGACCATGTTCTCCAGGATATTTATAAACATAGGAGTTATCCCATGGATCCAAAGGAATATCCTTTGGGAGATAAGGCCCATCCCATCTTGGACCTGTCGATACCCTTAGTGCCGTCAAAGAGGCAGGAAATTTCCCTAAATCAAGGCGATACGTATCAATTGCTGAGCATAGCAATTCTATTTGAGCCTTTGTAGTATTTATCCTGGCCTTGTCTACTTTTGTAAACAATTTTGGCGCTACCAATGAGGCAAGCAGCCCTATTATAATAACAACAATAAGTATCTCAATCAGGGTAAATCCTTGCTTATTCATACCGCATTGGCTAAATATCTTCTTGATAAATTTTTTTTTAAATAATGTCTTTATATACATTTTGATCTCACTTTTTTTGGGAATTTTTTAACAGGCCTGACGGTCAAGGAAATCCATTCACAAAATAAGCAGGTATGTCAATATAACATAAAAAATATGACAATATTTGTCATTCTATATCTCTCTAAAACCTGTCTTTAAAAATCAATACTATCATCTACTTCACCCTTATATAATACCTTATGCCTGTAAATATGGCATTTCCAATGCCCTCTACCTTTTTTACATCTTCAACCCTTTCAAAGGGTCCTGCCTTATCTCTAAATTGGTATATCTTAACAGCGGTCACAGGGCCAATGTTTGGCAGCCTGACCAGTTCCTTCAGGACTGCTTTATTGATATCAATCGGCTCCTCAATGTCCTCTTTTGCCTGTTTAAGCTTGAATCTATAGTAGTGCTCTTCAAGTTTCTTCCTTGCCGTATCTTTCGTTTCAGTTTTCAACCAGGTTTCTTCACCAAATATACCAAGACAATAGATCAACTGGTCGATGTCAATCTGTCCACTGTTGTCCCTGTATGCAAAATGTCTGAGTTTTTTCTGATTTTCTGTAATCTCTATGGCTGCAAAAGAGGAATCTCCTAATGATTCAACCCTCCTTTTTGACCAACTCTGAGAGTTAGCCTGGTAAGGCAGCAAAAGGGTAAAGAAAAGTATAAGAGCAAAAATTACCTTAACACTGTCTTTCATTATAAACACCTCTTTGTAAATTCAATGATACTATTTTATTGCAATTATTACCTGTTCAATTTGAATATACAACATGAGAACATTTTATTCAGCCACCAAGATACGAAGTCACGAAGAAAAGATTAATATCAATAAAACAATACATAAGCGGCCAGATTTTCTCAATAATATCGATACGCCACATATCAAGCAGGCCAAACCAATGCAATAATGCCATAATCTTGGTGCCTTAGTGTCTTTGTGGCAATATAGCTAATTACTTTCTTTCTGCGTTTTTACAATTTTATCATTTTAACTATGGTGGATAATTTTACATTGCATTAATCAGGCTTGATTGTAAAGGCAGAAAATTAAGAAAAGTTAGGTTAAGCGCCATAGAACCTTCTTCATTGAAAATCCCATATGTTTACCATGGATATCCTTATTTGAACTGATCCTCTGTAGATATTTTATTAGCAATCATCTGCAATTCAGGCATATTTCCATTAAATATTGTAAATATTTACCTTTTGTTTCTCCTTTTTAAAGAAAAAGTAGACAAATTTATCATTATGCCCTAACCTGGATTCACTTAAGTTTCAAAACATGTGCGCTTTAAACATAAGAACCAAAGCGGCTACCCTGCTCTTGTCCTTTTACCGCTCACTGCATTTTGTTGTACGCATCGGTGAAATATTCGCTTCAATGCAACAGACAAAGATAACAATCTTATAGGATGTTTAGAAGAGAAAATAACATGGCCAAAGAATTTCCACTAATATCTTTAGAGGGTTCACCAGGAGAAATTGGTTTAAAGCACGGTAAAATACTGAAAAAGAGAATAGAGAAAACAATAGCGTTTTATCGCAAAATATTCAAAAAGACTGAAGATGAAATTTTCTTTGCAGCAACTCATTTCAGAGATTGCATTAAATCCTTTAGCAAAGACTACTATGCTGAAATTGAGGGTATTGCCGCAGGGTCTGGGGTTGATCCTCGGTGGATTTATGCATTAAATTCACGAACAGAGATTTTAAATACACTTGAAAATGAGTGCACTGCCTTTTATTTCCCCACATCTGGTGTCTTGTCACAAAACTGGGATTGGGCTGAGGATATGGAGCACCTTGCAGTAATAATGCAGATCACAAGGCCTGATGGGCACAAAATTCTTCAGATAACAGAACCCGGTATAATAGGGAAGATCGGTTTTAATTCTGCACAGATAGGAGTAACACTGAATTTTCTTCATATAAATCAAAAACTGGATGGAGTGCCTATTCACATTATTCTCAGAACATTGCTTGATGCCAAAAGTATAGATGAGGGTATGCGGAAGATTATTGGGAATACCAGTGGAAAATCAAGCAATATAATCTTTGCTGACGCTGATGGCAAATATTTAAACCTTGAATTTGCCAAAGACACCTTACATTTAACAAGGGGCAGGGATAACAAATTTCTGCACACCAACCATTTTATTATGGATGAAAAACTTAATACGGACAAAAATAAATTTGCGAGTTCATACTCACGATATTTCAGGGCGAAGGATATGCTTTCAGAGGTTGGAGATCAAATTTCTGATGCAAAGACAGTTTTACTGGATAAAACAAATGAAGAATTAGCTATTTGCAATAAATACGTGTCACATGATGAAATTGATAGTTTAGGCACTGTCTGCTCAATTATCATGGACCTGAAACAAATGGAGATGCATATTACACGGGGTAACCCCTTTGATCATCCATTTGAAAAAATTAAACTTTAGCCTTAACCCCATACCTTGAAACAGATATCTCGGCTGCTATTATTAAATTTTTATTATTTTAATAATGAAATTGAAAATTGTTCTTGACAGACCCATTTTTTCTCTATAAATAAAATAACATAAAAAGAAAACTTTGATCAGGAAGATTGAAGACTGTTCCAGCTATCGAAGGCTGGATAATATAGTAAAGTAAAGAAAGAATAAGAGTAAGCATAAAAAGCCACGGAGACTTTGGGAAATTACTATTTCCTGAACCTTGCGTGGCTTTTTTTTGGATGCCAAAAATTTGATCAGGAAGATCATTTTTGGAATCTAAAATTGACAATCTCGTAAAAAGTCTCGAAATTTTCCTGCCGGACTTGATCCGGCATCCAGAACGTATTGAATTTACTGGATTCCGGCTTTCGCCGGAATGACGGAAAAGAAAATTTTTCGACTTTTTACGAGTCCATCAAAATTAGTTAGTTTATAAAAACAAAATAACATTAAGTAAAAAAGGCCACGGAGGTCTTTTGCTCTGGCAGAATTGGGGCAAATTATCTTCGTGGCCTTTTTTTTGGAGAAAGGGGGTGATGAAAAATATCTTTTTATTGGAAAGCTGTTTCTTAGGTAAAGGCCCAACTATTTTAAATTATTAATAAAATTATATTTGGAGGAATAATGGCATAAACCTTTTTAAAAAAAATGGAATATTATTTATGGCGCTTATCTTCCTCTATTTCTTGATTCCCCAAACTGCCTCAGGCCAGGGAATGTCCAATTATGATCTTGAACAGGAGATAAAGGCATTGAAAGAGATACCGGCCCAACCTATGCAGAGACCGATGATGTGAGTTCATATATAGGAAATATTACTATATCTCCTATTGAAGGTCTGGGTCTTGCAGCATATTACGATTCAGAATCTGGAGATAGTAAAAGAAACGAGGCAGCAGGACTTAGTGTTCATTATAAGATTGGGATGTTTACACTGGATGCAGAGTATATTGCCGCCCTCGGTAGAGAAAAACATTTCACTGACAATAAAGAGTACAAGGAATCCGCCTGGTTTGGAGCTGTTGCCTATCAGGCTGCTGAACCGCTTGAAATAGCAGCCAGATATGAGGGGAGACATTGTTTGTCATAGAGCCATTGATAGGAACAAAAGAGGGTGCATTGTATACCAGTCAAATTACTTTCAAATGCAACGCAATCCTTTTAGCTATGATACCGCTGCTTTCAACAACACCCATCTTCACACTTGGCTATGCCATGGCGAATGGGGAGATATTCCTTGATGAGGCTTTGGTACCCCATTCCCACGTTCACACCCACAAATTTGGAAGATTACCTCACGAACATAAATCTTAAATTACTTGGGGCGCAGATTTTCGCGTATTTCCAATTCTTTTTATTTATTTGCCAATAGTTGATGTTTGACCCTTTGTTTGCCTTTTTGCTATTTCTAAATCCAGAAGATGTAATATTTTCCTACTATCATCTAAATCACTTAGAATGCTGGATTTTGTATCTTCAAATACGTCCTTCAAATCAGTAAATAATCTGTAATAATAGTTGATTCCTTCGTTTAGATTCTTTGCAAAAGTTAACAAATATCTCTCTTTTTTATCTGTAATAGAAACTCTCGTTTTCTCTATTTTATTTTTTAGAAAATCAATGTAAATTTTCAGTTCTTTTATAAACATATTTGGACGATCGGTTCTTGTGATCATGTTTGATCTACCGTAAATATGATCGGTTATTTCTTTTAAGCTCATTATTTTTGAGAAATACGCCATGTTTGGACCCGGACAAACAGAGACTCCATTACCTTCAACCTTCGTATCTAAATTATTCACCAACAAAGCAGATGTCCCTAAACCGATACAAATGCACGATTTTTCAACAATTTCATCATATTTAGTTTGATACTTCTCAGGAGATAGCTTTTCTTTATCCAGTTCCTTTAATTTTAAATATTGGTATTGTCGTGAAGCTGTACAAATGCTTTTTTTAGTAAACTCTTTATTTAAAGCAGCATATTTCTTAGGGCATGAACTACCGGGTCTTCCTTTCACAATCAAAGATAATTTTTCAAGATCTTTAGTATTACCTTTAAGATTACTAAAAGGAACGTCTAAGGGGGAAATATTACTTAAATACAAATCATCTTCTTTAGATTCTCTCAATTGATTCCTGGTCGGCTCATCAACGTTAGTAACTTCCGGGACTAAAAGAAAAGGGGAACCCCACCCAATTGAATCAAGTTGATAATGTTCGATTAGAAATTGATGTTCCTCAGTCGTGCCAACACCACCTTGAGCAGTAATTTTTAGTGGCAATTCTGTTTTAGGTAATGGGCGATTTTTTTTAAAAAGTCCCTGAACCAGGATTTCGTGAATTGATTGAATCAGTGCTTTTCGATTATCTCTAAATTCTGCTAATATAGGCCCCAAGAGGTATCCATCTGTTGCAAAAGCATGTCCGCCACAATTAAGTCCTGATTCAATTCTGTATTCTGAAACCCACAGTCCTTTTTTAGCAAGAAATTTACCCTGGATCAAAGCCGACCTGTAATCACTGACTTTTAAAACAATTTTCTTTTTTATTTCTCCATTTTTATCAGGATAGAAATCTTCAAATTGCTCAAAATAGCTGTATAGCCTTGGATTCATTCCTGCCGACAGGATCAAGGAGGATCTTAAATCGCTATGCGCATACCCCCTAAGTGCAGCATGAGCGTCATTGTATTCTACAGGTAATTTTTCATCATTAATATAGTTCTCCTTATCAAGTCTGGTCATAATATTTACATCAATGCTGCCCATTGATAAGTTGTCTCTTATCCAGTTTCCAATTTCATTTAAATCAAGACATTCTGCTGTTAAACTCTTGACTTTTTGTTTTATGGTTGAACTGTTAGGTAACATATTGAAGTATTCTTTTATCTTATTACCTTTCTCAGTAGTAGCATTTTTTAATTCTTCAAATTTCTTTTTTGCTAAGTTGTTTATTAAATTCAGGTAAGATGTGATCCTTTTTGCTCTGAAATCTTCGATTTTTTCTGTAATCTCATTATAAGGAATTTCAAATTTATCACAGTACATCTTTCTTAACTTTTCAAGAAGAATGTCATCAACTAAAGAAATTACAGAATCAATTCCGTATTGAGAAACCTTTAAAGGAGTATCAATAGTAAATCCGATTCCCATTACAGGAATATGTAATGAATGTGTTTTTATCATATTTCAATTCTTTATATTTATACCCCGGAATGCCACAAATTGCGATTTTTCAATGGCCCTGAGCATCAATAGCTGCGTTGTTCAGGCTCGTAATAACGCGCTATTACGAGCCTTCACGCCTTGCTCTTGATGCTCATTGCTCACCGAAAAGAACGTAATTTATAACCTTCCGGGGTATAGTTATCGATAACTTGCATGACGCAGTCCGATAGAATGAGATTGTTTTCAAAATCATAAGGTATACAAATATATGAATCTTGTCAATGTGTAAGATTTTAAATTTTCTGGAAGCGAACGCCTAAATAAGTCGCGCCCTTTTCAGCGTCGGATTAATTTTTTTGTAACAGCTCAATCGACAACTCTGCACACTCCGCCAACGTTTCACACAATGCAATCTTGGTATACCCCGGAATGCCACAAATTGCGATTTTTCAATGGCCCTGAGCATCAATAGCTGCGTTGTTCAGGCTCGTAATAACGCGCTATTACGAGCCTTCACGCCTTGCTCTTGATGCTCATTGCTCACCGAAAAGAACGTAATTTATAACCTTCCGGGGTATATATAAACTTTTCTCAACGGTTAATTGAAGGTATAACTTAGTGAATACAGCAGGGCTTTGATATTTTAGCAATTGCATGGCTCCGAGAATTACTGTTTGGGATATATAACGTTTGCCTTACCATTTTATCCATGTTATAATTTTTTGTTTTTCTTATAAACATTTAAAACAATAAGAAAGGTTGAGAAAAAACATGAGTTTCGAAAATTTGGATTTAATTGATGAGTTATTAAAGGCGGTTAATGAACTCGGGTTTGTTGAACCCACGCCCATCCAGATAGAGGCAATTCCTGAAATTATTGGAGGGGAAAGAGATCTTGTAGGGCTTGCCCAGACCGGAACAGGTAAAACAGCAGCTTTTGGCTTACCTATAATTCAGCTGATTGATTTTGATCTTAAGTATACTCAGGGTGTGGTGATTTGTCCCACCAGAGAACTTTGTTTGCAGACTTCAGAAGATATTAAAAAATTATGCAAATACGTAAAAGGTGCAAAAGTTGTTGCCGTTTATGGCGGCGCGAGTATCGAAGATCAGAGGAATAAAATCAAAAAAGGTGCTCAGATTATTGTGGCAACACCAGGAAGATTACTTGATCTTATTAATAGAAAAATAGCAAAGCTTTCTAAAATCTCATATCTGGTACTTGATGAAGCAGATGAAATGCTGAACATGGGATTTCAGGAAGATATAGATGCCATTCTTGAAAATACGCCATCTCAGAAAAGAACCTGGCTTTTTTCCGCAACAATGCCCAATGCAGTTGCAAAAATTGCAAAAAAATATATGAAAAATCCAGTTGAGATAACCGTAGGCAAGAAAAATAGTGGCGCGGAAAATATCTTGCATGTTAATTATATCGTTAACGAAAAAGACAGGTATCAGGCGTTAAAGCGAATTATTGACTATTACCCGGATATTTATGGCCTTGTGTTTTGTCGCACAAGAAAAGAAACACAGGAAACAGCAGAAAAACTGATCAAAGACAGCTATAATGCTGAAGCCCTTCATGGTGATCTTTCGCAGGCAGTAAGAGATAAAGTCATGAGCAGATTTAAAACCAAATCCATTCAGATTCTTATTGCAACAGATGTTGCTGCCCGCGGGATAGATGTTCAGGATATCACACATGTCATTAACTATAAACTCCCCGATGAGGCGGGAAACTATACTCACCGAAGCGGCAGAACGGCAAGAGCGGGTAAATCAGGAACATCCATAGCCATCATCAATTCTAGGGAAAAAGGAAAGTTGCAGTTTATAGAAAAAAAAGCAGGGGTTAAATTTAATTATGCGAAAGTCCCGGAAGGATATGCAATTTGTGAGAAACAGCTCTATTCCATGATTAGCAAAATGGTAGAAGTTGAAGTGGATCAGGAAGAAATCGGGCGTTTCCTGCCGCCGGTTTATAATGCATTAAACCATCTTACAAAAGAAGAGCTCATTCAAAAGTTTGTTTCGATTGAATTTAACCGCTTTCTTAATTATTATAAAGATTCCAAAGATATAAATGTATCCTTGGAAAAAAAGGAGAACGCTCATCGTCCTGTAAAAAAAGATAGACAACAAAAAAATTTAAAACCTGCAAAATCAAAACGGTTTTTCTTGAATTCGGGATCTATGGACAATCTAAAAAAAGGTGCTGTGATAAGAACTCTATGCAGCAGAGCAGGAATTAGCTCTGAAAAGATTGGCCCAATAGAAATCATGCGGGAATTTTCTTTTTTTGAAGTTGAAACAAGTGTTGCGGCTAAAGTGTTAAAATCAATGAAAGGCGCTAAAATTGATGGTCGAAATATTCAGGTTCAATATGCCGAAAATAAGAAACCGCAAACCAAACGATCTAAAAAAAGTTAAAATACAAGATAATCGACGCAGTTTCAAAATGTTCTTTTGCGCTCACCAATTCCTACGCTTAATGGAATGATTAAAAGCAATATGGAAATATATATTAGAGCACTCCAGCCGCCTTGCTTGTATACAAATCCTGAACCTGTAATTCCAAGCCAGCCCCCCATGTAGTAAAACATTACGTAAAGGGCATTTGCACGTCCTTGCCCGCTCGAAAGTTTGCGGTTGAGAGAACCAACCGCAGCAGCATGGATAGTGAAAAATCCGGCGCAAGTGCCAAGAAGCCCCAATATGACTGCGGTTATAGAAGGTAACAGAATAAGGGACAATGCCCCCCCAAGAACGGCACTCCCTGCAAGTAAGGTATTTCCACTGCCAAAGCGGTTACTGATTTGACCAACTGTTGGTCCTATAAAGATACCAACGACATAAACAAGGTAAAGCAGGGTCGTCATTTCGGTGGACAAACCAAAAGGCCGCGCAGTCAACCGATATGGCAAATAATTGAAAACCGATGAGAAAATTGCAAAACTGCCCGTAGCGCAAAGATATATACGCAATAAGTCCCAGCGCTTTATTAACTCCAAAAAACCGATTGAATAATGCTGTTGCCCGGTTTCGATTGAAGCCCTTGGCAGTCCCCGCACTGCAATGAATGTAGCCATGAGGGTGAGTGCCGACGTTGACACAAAAGCATAGCGCCAGTGCAATGGTGGATGAATCCAGCCGCCGAGCAAGCGACCGCACAATCCTCCGAGCACTGTTGCAGATACATAAGAACCCATTACAACATTTATCCGTGCTACAGGAAGTGTTTTTGCAAGATAGGCTGCGAGGCAAGTTGTCAGGGCTGGGATGAAGATGCCTTGCAGGAAACGTGCTCCGATTAAAACCCAAAGGTCCTTTGTCACCGCGCAAACCAGACCACCAACAGCCACCAGAACGCCACCGGTAAATATTATCGGGTGTATGGGAAATCTATCGGCCAAAAAGCCGAAAGGAAGATTGGATATAGCTATTCCAAGGATGACGGCAGACACACTGAAAGAAACCAGCACCATATCAGCCGAAAACTCGCTTTGCAGAACCGGCAATACTGGTTGAGTGACGTAGATGTTTGTAAAAGAGGTGGATACCAGCGCAAAGACAATGAATTGCAAACGAAAATAGGAATAGTCTGCCATGGTTGTTAAATCCCACAATATAGTAAACTAAAGAGCAATAGAAATACCTAAATAATTTGACAAGATGATAAAATTATCTAATTAAAGAGGGTCAGTTGATGGCCCTTTTTTTATAATAAAAACAGGCGGTGAGTTCTTTAAGGGTGAGAAACCCACCGCCAAACCAAAAAAAAGGTGTAGCAATGATAATATTTACTGCTGTTAATCTCAAGGAAATATTAAAAAAAAGAAAAGATACCCATGGAAGCGTCCCAGGCTATGCCCAAAGTGTAATGCTCATAAACTATGGGGCCATGGCTTTGTAATGGCATATTTTGATGGGTTTAATGACCCACTGCCTTTGCGCCGGTACAGATGCCCTGTGTGCGGTACAGTAATAAGGATGAGACCAAAGGGTTACCTTTCCAGATTCCAGGCCCCCATAGAGACAATTCGATCAAGTATAATCTCAAAACAATCAAAGGGTAGATGGTTAAAAACTGTGTCCCGCACAAGGCAGCTTCATTGGCTGAAGGCACTGCGCAGAAGGATGGCTGCATTCTTCGGTAATCTATGTCCTTATGATCTTATAGGTGTATTTAACTATTTTCTAACATCAGGGATGAATCCTGTAACCAGGTCAATTTAATCAGGGGTCACCTGGCCTTTTTATCCACCCTACCGAAGGGTTTCATTTAAAGCCTTTTAATTTTGATGTATGGCTGGGAAAACAATCAAAATAGGAGGTTTTTATGACAAAGGATGAAAAAAAAGAGGTGGCCCTGTTCAGATACAGCATCATAAGTGAGCTGGTAAATGTAAAAGGGCTAAGTTGGGGTGAACAGGAACGTATCAAAGGTCATGGGGTCAAATCTGCTCTTGACTCACTTTGAACATCTTCAGGACAAACTCCTTATGAAGCCAATTCCATTTATACGCACAGCCCTGCATATCCAAGTTCCAGGTTAAGGGAAATAGAAAAAATAGAATAGATAAAGGCTATTATAAATATGTGCAGCAGGTAATCCATTCTCTATCGCACTCCTGTCAAGACCCCAAAAATGCCCTTTGGACGAATAAGCAGTACCAGGATGATAACGGAAAAGGATATAAAGTCCTTATAACCTGGTGAAAAAAGGCCACGCCGACATTTTCGAAAATCCCGATAAAAAGTCCCCCAAGCAAGGCTCCCCAGACATTTCCTGACCCACCCAAAAGCATGGCAGCAAATGCCTTTATCATATTAGTCAGTCCCATTAACGGCTCAAGGTTTGTATCCAGGGCCAGCAAAATTCCCCCAACCCCTGCAAAGACAGAGGCCAAGGTCCATACTGTCATGCTTACCCTGTTCATGTTAATGCCCATAATATCTGCAAGTTCCATATTATCCGCCACCGCCCTAAGAGATTTTCCAAGCATGGTCATGGTAAATAAAAAGTAAAGTCCACCTAAAAAAAAACTGACGCTGCCATCATTAAAATCTGAACCTGCGTAATAATAAGTCCTGCAAATTCCATTCCCCGTGAAGGTTTCAGACCGTATGTCATCAAATCCGATCCCCAAACTATCCGAATCCCGTTTCTGAGTAGGTAAGATAGTCCTATTGATGCAATTAAGAGAGAAATACGGTTTCCATGCCTCAAGGGTCTATAGATGTATCGCTCCTGGGCCAGCCCAATAGAAATAGTGACTATTAGGGCAGTAAGTACAGCATAATATAGAGGCAGGGAAAAGATATTCTGTGTAAACAGCAGCGTAAGATAGGCGCCCAAGGCTATAAGCTCTCCATGGGCAAAATTGATAAACCGGAATATGCCGTAGACCATGGTAAGCCCCACAGCAAACAAGGCGTAAATTGACCCTGCTATGACTCCGTTCAAAACAAGCTGCACATAATATGTCATTGAGAGTCCCTTATTAGGCTTTTTGGTCTGCCTGAGTAGCTACCGCCTATTTAGTGTCTGAACGAAAACCTCGAAATATAGTTTTCAAGTTTTGGCCTTAAATCTTCAAGGCTTTGAAATTGAGTTGTTTTTTAATCCAAAATCCGCAATCCCTGCCCGACGGACGGCAGGCGGGCAAAATCTAAAATAGTGCCTGAACTGGCTTTTCGTTCAGGCACTATTTTGATTGAAAAATCCATCTCCAATTCCGCTTCTCTCATCCTTTGAGTGCACTCCTTTGGCTTTATATTGTCATATTTTATAAGTCCACTTTTGATTCTTGAATGGTTACCTTAAAAAGTCCATTGACAAGAATCTTATTGGTAAGTATCTTCCAATGTATGTCTGGTCAGGAAAAGGACCTGAAACTATTTTTATCTTGAATTTCAGGAGCAACCAATAAAAATGTTTTTATAAAATCCATGGAGTAAGCCTTCAAGGAACCTTTTAAATGCCTTTGAAGGCTATTTTTGATATTGACCTTAGTAAAAATTTTACATTCTCATTTAGGTCCTCGGCTTTCATAAAACAAAGAAAGGATACGAGTGATTGTCTAAAAAAATGGAGATACCGAAGTGAAAAACGTTTATACATTATTTTTGCTTTTTCTCATTGCCGTCTTTTTGGTTTCAGGATGCGTATCAGCTCCAATAAAAAAGGAACCATTCATACCAGAGTACACTGAGAAACCAAAGCCTACGGAAATTTCAACAGAAACTGCACGTAATCAACTTTCAAATAGAGACCTTAAAGGTTTAAAATCAAAGACTATTGAAGAGATTTTGGCCCTGCCGGATGAACAGATTGATCTGTGCACTGCTATTCTGCTGATCTCAAGAAAAGATTACAGAAATTTATTTAATTATTACATCTATATAGACATTGATAAATACAGAAAGATAGTTGACGAAATAGCCTTAGACCTGATTAGAGAAATTGAAGAAAAAAGTGAGCCTGCAGAAATTATCCAGTTTATAATTCAGTACGTATCCCAAAATTTTTCTTACATCTCAAGTGAAAAAAATCCTCAATATCAATTTCTAAATTTCGTTCTGGATGAAAGAAAAGGTAACTCTATGGGCCTGTCGCTTCTTTTACTTTCCATAGCTGAGAGAATAGGAATTCACCTCTATGGAGTAAATGCGTATGATCATATTTTTCTCAGATATGAAGATGATAAAAAAAGGATTAACATAGACGCTCAAAACATGGAAGAGTTTTTAGGGGACGATTTTTATAGAGAAAAATTCAAAATACATATCTCAGACCAATTCTTTCTTAAAAATATGGAAAAAAGGGAAATAATTGCAAGTTTTCTTGATGCAGTTTCCTCGATATACATTAAAAAAGGGATGTTTAGTGAAGCTATTTCAAATTTGAATTTGGCTCTTGAGATTTCTCCCAGGTTTTTCACAGCCTATAATAAGCATGGCTCTATCTATAGCCGAAAGGGACAGTTGGATAAGGCAATTCCAGACTTTGACAAGGCGATAGACATAAATCCCATGTATGCTGAGGCCTACTTAAATCGTGGCACCGCATACAGACAAAAGGGCGAGTTGGATAAGGCAATCCCAGACTTTGACAAGGCGATAAATATAAACCCTGTATATGCCGAGGCCTACAGCAATCGTGGCGCCGCCTACAGACAGAAGGGCGAGTTGGATAAGGCAATCCCAGATATTAACAAGGCAAGAGACATAAAGATATCTGAATACAGCAAGACAATAAAAAAAAATCCGAGGGATGCCGAGGCCTACTTAAATCGTGGCACCGCATACAGACAAAAGGGCGAGTTGGATAAGGCAACCTCAGATCTAAACACGGCAAGAGACATAAAGATATCTGAATACAGCAAGACAATAAAAAAAAATCCGAGGGATGCCGAGGCCTACTACAAACGTGCAAGTGCCTATAGCAAAAAAGGCGAACTGGACAAGGCTATCAGTGATTTTTCCCAGGCAATAGAAATAAATCCGTGGCATGTTAGTTCTTATAATGATCGCGGGTCTGACTATAGCAAAAAGGGCCAGCAGAATAATGCTATCTTGGACTTTAACAGGGCTATAAAAATAAACAAAAAGGATGCTAAAGCCTACTATAACCGTGGCATTGCCTACAGCAAAAAGGGTGAACTGGACAAGGCTATATTGGATTTTACAAAGGTAATAGAAATAAATCCAAATTTTACTAATGCTTACGACAATCGTGGAATTTCCAATATGGGAAAACAACAATACGATAAGGCTATCTCTGATTTTTCCAAGGCAGTAGAGAAAGATCCCGGTTTTATTAAGGCCTACTACGACCGGGCAACCGCCTATAGTAAAAAGGGTGAACTGGAAAAGAGTATCTTGGACTACACGAAGGTAATAGAATTAAATCCGAAAAATGCCAAGGCCTACTACAACAGGGGAATTGGTTATTCGAAAAAAGGTCAGTTGGATGAGGCTGTATTGGATTACACCAGAGCAATAAAAATAAATCCAGGTTTTTTTGCGGCCTACAACAATCGGGGAGCTATCTATAACGAAAAAGCACAATTGGATAAGGCTATCTCAGATTTTTCAAAGGTAATAGAATTAAATCCAGGTTTTGCCGCTGCTTATAACAATCGTGGGGCTATTTATATTAAAAAGGGTCAGTTGGATAAGGCGATCTTTGATTACACCAAGGTGATAGAGATAAATCCCAGAGATGCCAAGGCATATTACAACAGGGGAATTGGTTACAGGGGAAAGGGCTTGTTGGGTAATGCAATCTCAGATTTTACAAAGGTAATAGAATTAAATCCTAACAATGCTAATACCTACTACAGCAGAGGAATTACCTATAGTAAAAAGGGTGAACTGGAAAAGAGTATCTTGGACTACACCAAGGTAATAGAATTAAATCCGAAAAATGCCAAGGCCTACTACAACAGGGGAATTGGTTATTCGAAAAAAGGTCAGTTGGATGAGGCTGTATTGGATTACACCAGAGCAATAAAAATAAATCCAGGTTTTTTTGCGGCCTACAACAATCGGGGAGCTATCTATAACGAAAAAGCACAATTGGATAAGGCTATCTCAGATTTTTCAAAGGTAATAGAATTAAATCCAGGTTTTGCCGCTGCTTATAACAATCGTGGGGCTATTTATATTAAAAAGGGTCAGTTGGATAAGGCGATCTTTGATTACACCAAGGTGATAGAGATAAATCCCAGAGATGCCAAAGCCTATCTAAATAAGGCGGTTAGCTCAGAGAAGGCAGGTCACATAGCCGATGCAATTGAAGCCTACAAAGGTTTTATCCAGCATGCCCAATCCAAAGATACCAGACAAACAGATCTCGTAAAAGATAGGATAAAGGGTCTTGAAAAAATGCAATAGGCTTTTGAATAACTGTTAGAGCTATTGCCGAGAAATAAAAATGACCTGTCTACAGAATACCCTTTGTAGATGGTATATCTTTTAATCTTCCTTCCCTTTGAGATGCCTTATCAAATGATCTTGCAAAGGCCTTGAAAATTGCCTCTGCACTATGATGAGGATCATTGCCGTAATAAAGTTCTATGTGCATTGTTATACCGGCATGGTTTACAAAGGCCCTGAAAAATTCCTCGAGAAGCCTGACATTGAAATTCCCTGTGACATATTCCTCCAAAGAAACCCTATAGGATAGGTAAGGCCTGTTCGATATATCAATCACAACATTGGCAAGGGCATCATCCATTGGAATCATTGCCTGGC
>Ga0307990_1000329_pt1 | contig 45070 bp, 26 predicted proteins | sample EllFjometagen129_FD_203168 | JGI IMG/M metagenome (GOLD analysis project Ga0307990, IMG submission 203168) | Marine microbial communities from Ellis Fjord, Antarctic Ocean - #129 | ecosystem: Environmental > Aquatic > Marine > Unclassified | place: Southern Ocean | collected 2014-10-08
CCATTTCTTAACGAATACTGGTAATGAAGGATTTAAGAAAATGAAATATATATAAGCGACTCTAAATACCCGATATAAGCCCGGCTTTGGTCAAAATTTAACATTTTTATTAACAATTATTAACAAATACCTGCAAGTTGGGTTAAATGCTTCTTACGTTTTTATTGATGGCTAAACTTAATGGCATTAGCCTTGCCGCCCGCAGGTGGCCTAACCTAAAGGCGAGGCAGGTCTCAGTTGCTTCGCGCCTTCGAGGTGACAAAGTGTTGGTCGGTTTTGGGGAGTTGAAAGACGAACGCAAAGCGTTCGTCTTTCAACTCCCCTATTTAACCGATCAATCTTGTCATTCCGATCCGACAACCGGCGGAGAGGAATCTGTTTTGTTTCAAATGAGGTATTCATATTATCTATGAAATCCTTGATGTCAGAAATCCGATTTCAGATGTTTGATCTATGATGTGTTCTCCAGATCAAACATCTAAAATCGTACATCGGATATCGTACATCATTTTATAAATACCTTCTTCGTTTTATGTAGTGGCACTGGTGGCACAGTGGAGCATGCTCCGCTGCCTCCGCTGCCGCTGCGAACCATCACCACATATACCCCAGTTTCCAAATTTACAGGAATTGCGGTCATTTCGCTTGCGCTGATGTTTTGCTGTAAAACGATTCTGCCCAATATATCGGTAACCGATAGAGACAGACGGCCGTCTGTCTCTACGACACCGGTTACGTTTTTAATGATGATCTGCTGATTTGCAGCATAAATCAAAATATTGCTTTCGCTGATCTGATTCTCATTAATCCCCACAGCTTTGAAATGCAGTTTAAAACGTGTTTCAAGATCGGTTTCTGGATTCCAGACAAATTCATACTCACCATTTCGGAGGTTGTGGAAAATGTTGGTTTTTGTGTCTTCGAGAAAAGCTTCGGGAATGTCAGCAATTTTTTTGATGGCGATGCTGTAGATTCCTGATTGCTTGTTAGTATAGCCAAGTTGTATGGTCTCGGTGAACGGTCTTTTGTCGATGGCCAGATTGCCATTAGAGCAGATCGACCATAGTTGCGAAAGGCCGGCTGTTCCGGAAAGTAGTTTCCAGGCATCGCGCTGTAGTTCGAAGTTTTCATGGGCTTGCTCGTTGAAGACAATCCAGAGTTTGTCTTCATAGTTACCATTGTAAGCTGCCAGTACCAGCCCCTTATTGAGTTTATTACCACCGTCTTTTTTTGGAGGGGGCAGGTGGGTACGTTTGCTGTTATCAAGGTTGAAAGTACCCGTGGCTTCGGCTGTGTAGATAAAGAAACCTTCCATGGGGGACACATATCGGGAACCTGTACCATAACCTAAATCAGGTATGTAAACATAGGTGTCATAACCTGTCCCATTCCATGTATATTTTGAGCCGTAAGCACTTAACTCATCCCAATCGAGGGCTGAGGGGTATGGGTTGCCTACAAAGTTCATCCCCGAAGATGCTGCACTTCCTGTTTTGGTAATTCCGATGCTTTGATCGCCTGTGTTGGGCGTTCCGGTGTAGGTGAAACTGCTTTTGTCATCTGCTTCGCTCCAGAGGCTGTAACCTTGTACAGGTGTCAGGTCTTCGGCGGGATCGGTAATATCCTCCCAGTCCGGCGTTGGTATTGCGGATTCAAGCCATTTTTGGATATACATGCCATCAAAGGTTTCGACCTTAGTAACATTGTTGGGCATGGAAATAAAGTGCCATTTGTCGTCATTGGCAATGGTTTGCTTTACTTCAATCGTTCCATTGTTGGTAATTGTACCGTTGGTGATAAGTGATCCGCCTGAGTTGACAGTGAGTGTAGCACTGGCATCCACAGTTAGGTCGTTGCTTGCTCCGCCCGAACCAGACGAGATTACCGGGAAATTGCCACTGGCAGCAGATACATCCGGGATAATTACATTATCTGTTGCTGCAGGTACACTGCCTCCGTCCCAATTGGTAGCATCTGTCCAATCAGAATCAGTGCCCCCTACCCATGTTATTTCCAATGGTGGAAAAGTTTGCCATTGCAGATATGGAAAGCCATCGTTATTGGTTCCATCCATAGTCCAATCCCCTGTGGTTGCAGTAAAATCCCATCCTGGGTCTGGGGTAGCATCAAAAGTAGATTGGTCTTGCATTTGCGTGGTAGTTATTCCAGTGGTACCTGTTGTAGTGCCGCCTCCTATGCCAGTAGTAGTACCTGAAGTTGTCGTGTTCCAAAAGCAGTTGCTTATCGTTCCATTGTTTCGACCTGCAAAACCACCTATATTAGTGGAGCCTGTAGCAGTGCCTGTTGCATAGCATTTGCTTATCGTTTCAGCGTTTGTACCTACAAAACCACCCACATAGTTCGGGCCCTCAACATCGCCTGTTGCATAGCAATTTGTAACTTGAGGTGAAGCAAGACTAGCAATATAACCTACAAAACCACCAGAATAATTACCACTTGCATCGACGTCTCCTTTTGCATAACAATTTTCAACAGTACTACCATTATAAGCATACCCAATCAATCCACCGCAATAAGTAGAGCCGTTAACTTCGCCTAAAGCATAGCAATCAGATACAGTAATTTCTCTACTGTAACCTATAAGTCCACCAGAATTATTGGCAGCATCAACTGTTACATCAGCTGAACATTGCGAAGTTGTACCATATCGATTATATCCTATTAATCCTCCTACGCCGGAGCTTGTACCTTTACTGTTCCACTAACCTTACATAATGTGATAGTAGCATTTTCGGCCTTTCCAACCAATCCCCCAACTCCACCCTTTCCATTTATATCTACATCGCTTAATACAATGTTTTGGATGGTTGCACCAAGCCCATAACCGAATAATCCCTGAGACCATGATGAAGCTCTGTTAATGAATAAGTTGCTAATGGTGTAACCTTGTCCATCGTATTGCCCTTGAAATGGAGTAGAGGAGGAGATTCCAATGGGTGAAAAGCCTGTATTGCTGTTCCAACCTAAAGTAGCCGTTGCATCAATATTTGCTGTTTGTTTCATGTACACCGCAGACCCCCATGTGCCTGTGTTCAGGCTGATGTATTCGGGATTGTCCAGCGAGGCAATGAGATAAGGATCTCCTATTGTCCCTGAACCCGCTGGAACTGTACCCTGAGCCATAATAAACTGGCTACTGATTAGTGCAATGATAAAGAGCACACTTTTGTAATAATTTTTCATAATTTTTCTATTTTAGTTAAAATTAAATATACGTTCAATTCGATCTAATTATGCAACTCCACATGCCAGGCCTGCTCAATCGAATACAGCTTGGCTTTTATTTTGGTGATCCATTCCTTCACTTTTTATGATAGGACTGTTCTCATATTTGTAAACGACTACTACTCCGCCAGGTTCCTTTTCTTTGCCATAGGCATCCCTTCGGGAAAAATCATACACCTTCTTCGCGCCATATCCAGCTCCTACAGCAACCAGAATCAGCAGCCCGCTACCAATGGGCGCACCACCACCAACGGGATTGTTTCCACCTGCACTTGGAGTTTGGCCTCCATTTGGCGGGGGAGGGGTTTGGGCGGAGAGGGTTGAAAGGTTAATGGATAATAGTGTAATCGTGATTAGTGCTGTGCCGAAGCAAAGCTTTGAGCATGTTCTTAATCTTCGGATTCGTGAATTCGGGACACGACCAAAGGTCGGCACTGTTAATGTTTTGATTGATTTTTTCATACTCATTAATTTTTGGTTATAGTTTATTCTGAAATTTTCAGAAGAGAATCACGAAGCTATAAAATAATACTTACCACAAAGGCTTTATTTAAAAATATATGTATCAGAAAAAGTTATATAAAAGTATTTAACTTGTTAATAACCATAAAAATAGTCTGACAGAAATGGGGGAGTATTTTTATCAGAAAAAGTTATTGTTTTTTAGAAAAAGAAGGTGCTACTGCGAATTTAGTGGAAAGTAAAAAATTATTGAGTCCAATCTAAAAAACCTAACCAGTAATAAAATGCCACAAAAACGCTAAAACTCAATCCCGCACGTGCGTATCCGCGTCAAGCTAATAGGAAATTTTGGATGGATAAAAACCTGAGCAAATACAAATTAACTCAACTTCCTTGATGTCATCCCTTCGGGATTTTTTCTTAGTTACAAACCCTGGAGGTGGGGTGTTAAATCTGCATTTTACTTTTACGTTCCATTTTTTTTATTTTTCTCTTTAACTATCCTTTTATCATAATAACATTTTCGTAAAGATAGATTTCTCAGTCTCCGCCAGCTGGCGAATCCATCGAAATGACAAAGCTCCTGAATATTAAGTAGGGGAAAGGGAAAGCGGGCGCGGAGCGCCCGCTTTCCCTTTCCCCCAATCCAATAAACTACGACTTTGTCATTTCGATGCCGCATGTGCGGCAAGAAATCTATTCACAAAACACCTTTAAGATGTTTAGAAAATGGAACGAAAAACACTTTTTGTAACAAATTATAAGGTGCTGATAAATAGTAGTATCCTATTTAGAGAAAGTAATTTTCACCACCCCACCCGGAGGGGTGAAAGGATTATAGAAAAATGGGGTTAAACGGAAATAACAAAACCCTGAAAGTCCGCCTTGCTGGCGAGGCAGGGGTGACATATATTTCCATAATTCTAAAACTTAGCAATGGTTCTTAGCATGACGGCTATGCCGCACGGAGGCTACTGATGCATCGGAACTACTGAAACTTCAAAAGCTCACTTGCCAGGTTTTGTTCGGGCATGAGATTCATCTTTTTGCGGATGGTGTGCCGGGCCGAATTGATAGATGCCGGGCTGAGGTGGGAAATTAAAGAAATATCTTTGGTGCTCAGGTTTAGACTTATTAGTCCGCAAAGTTGGATTTCGCGTGGGGTGAGTTCTTTATGTTTTATGCTTAGGGTTTTGAGAAAATCCGGATGTAACTCTACAATCAATTTTTCAAATTCCTCGAAGGGCTTCGACCGGTAAAGTGAAATTGCCTGAAACAATATTTCCCTAACAGCTTCCTGATCTTTTTTTGTCCGAAATTTTAAAATATATGGCTGCATGTGTCCCTGCAATTGTTGGATAATTTCGTTGATCCGATTCCTGTTTAAGGCTTCAATTACCAGTTCTCTGGATTTTTGTTGGATATGTGCATTCTGAAGTTCGATGGTGTCATTTTTCAGTTTTATCTCCAGGTTTGATTTTTCAAGCGACAACTGTTTAAGTTTATTCGATTCCTCGCTGAGTAGGTGTTTTTGCTCTAAAAGCTGAGATCTCTTTCTATAAAAAAATATCGCAAAAATTGATGTAAGGACTAGCAATGAAAAGATGATGATTAAATACTTATTTCGTTCCTTGTAGTATGAATTTTCCTGTGCAAGTGTTTTAATATGATCTTCTTTTTTCAGGTTCTCATATTTAGCCTCTGTTTCGGCTACCTTAATTTTCAATGCCTGTATATTGATGCTGTCTTCAATCTGATCGAGTCGCTCATAATAGCTGGCAAGGATGTAACAGGCATCTCATCTGTCCTTCGGATATGTTGTTGTCAATACAAAACTGATATACTTCTTCCAGTATAGGATTTGCCTGTTCATAATCCTTGGCCAAAGAATATACTTTCCCCAGGTTAAACCGTGCGATCAGAGCCATAAAATCGTAGCCTACGGATTTAGCATTTGGTATGGATTGCTGGTAATAATAAATTGCCGAATCGTATATATTTAGATTCATGAATATAGTGCCGATGGTGTTTTCTATCCTGGCTACTTCGCGAATATTATCCAATGAATCGTGGATATATAATGCTTCTTTCATGATAGGGAGCGCATTTTCATAATCATCGATACTGCGGTATACATCCCCGATATTTGATAATACTGTGGCTTTTCTTGCCTGATCGTTTAATGAGTCGAATATTTGTTCAGCACGATAAAAATACGCGAGTGAAGAATCGTATTGATAGTTAGCATCGAAGGTGTGGGCATATAATGAATAATTTGTAGCGAGAGGGAGCAATTGTCCCAGATCCTGGTTTATTTTTATGGCTTGTATTAAACAGGTAGCCCCTTTACTATTGTTGCCCATATATACATTAGCATCGGCAATCCAATGGAGGGCAAGTGCCTGCCTCCGCTTGTTACCACCTATTTTTGTTAACTCATAAGCCTTTTGGTAATATGCCAGTCCTGAATCGTACGCTTGCTGATAAACGTATGTTTTTCCGATTTGAATAAAGGCATTATAGATAGCGGAAGAGTCTGTAATTTTATATCTTAGCCCGAGGGTTTTTTGTGCAAGCGAACGGGCACTGTCGATGTCAGAATCTTCGAGGTTGTCGGTAACTGAAAGCTCGAACAGGGAAAGTAGTTGTAGCTCAGATTCTGTGAGCGTAGCCTGTTTTTTGTTACAAGCCGAAAAAAGAATAGCAAGAAATAGAAAACCCAAAAACCACCGCATCGTATTTTTTTTATTTACTGTAAAAGTAGAGGTTTTATTTTTTAGTGGTGAAAGTTTTCTGGATTGATGAGTATTTTTATGATATTATTTTTTAATTGAAGGCATGGGCAAGGCAGTGGAGCATGTTCCACTGCCCTTGCCCTTGTTGTTTTTTATTTTATAAAATACTTTCCCCGTTTTATACTTTGGAGCATGCTCCAATACCCCACTCCCGATAGCTATCGGGGGCATAGATCAAAATATTGCTTACGCTGATTTGTTTTTCTTCAATTCCCACCACTTTGAAATGGACTTTAAAACGTGTTTCAATAATCAAAAAAATATTCCTACAGATTTAATCTGCGCCTATCAGCGAAACCAGCCTTGCCGGCAAGCAGGTCTGCGGGAAACATTTCTAAAAAGACAGGCTTTATAAAGACTTCCAATCTTTTAATTTGTTTTCCACGGTTCGTAAACTTGCAGCATGTTCTTTCCTATTGCTTAATCTGTTACTATGATATGAGTTCTCAAGTAAAATTACTGATACGGAAATACGTACCTGAGGGTAATTTAGGAATGTGAAAATACGATCTATCTCAATTTTATAATCATCATCGAAACCAAATTTTTTGATGTATTTTTTTAAGACCCTGACTCTGCGCCAGGGGAAAAAGACCCCATGACCTATCAGGCAAATTCTACTGTTAGAATAATATTGTATGTGATGATCTGTGCTGCCACAAGTAATTTTTCTGCCTTCGTAGGCTTTAAAAATTTTGTCTATTTCTGATGTGCAATCATCATCCTGAACGTATATATCCTTGTACCTGGGTTTTTTCTCAAACCGCCAATACACTCCATCGCATTCGGTATGTATTTGTATCTCCCCAAAGCCAAATGATTCAACATGCTTTAATACTTCTTCAGGATATTGTTTTTCCTTAGTAATTAATATGGCAGATACCCTGCTCAATGATTTTTCTGGTTTTATATATGAGAGTAATTTCTGCATGGCGATTTAATTAAAAGTTAAAATTGCTGCTTCAATATGTCCAACTTTAATTTTTAAATAGAAACCTGCCAATGTTGCAATAAATGCCGTAGTTGTATCTCCTTGTACAAGCATTAAATCAGGAGCCGATTTTAAAAGCACAGCTTTAATTTTCTGAAGAATGAGAATAGAAATATCAAAAGCATCCTGATTTTGTTGCATGATGTCGAGGTCGTAATCCGGAGAGATGTTAAAGAGCTTCAGGGCATCTGCAAGCATTTCTCTGTGCTGTGATGTTGCACAAACTTCACAGCTGTGTTTCGTTTCTTTTTTTAGTAAACTTACTAACGGCGACATTTTTATTGCTTCGGGACGTGTTCCGATTACACAAAGTATTTTCATATTATGGCTACGGTTTGCTTTTGTTTATATAATTTGAAAATAAATGACTGATGCTATGATTTAACCCTTTTTTATGGAAAATATCCAATTCAAATGTAGGGTTATTCGTTTTGGGTTTTTTCCTTTTCCAGGGAATGTCTTTAAAAAATACCTTACTATTTTCCAACGGTATAAATGCTTCTGTTGAATCGGCCTTTTCGATGTGTAACCGGAGGTTTTTATCTGTGTTTCGTGTTGAAATTTGCAATGCATCGTCGAATACTTCAACGTTGAAATTAGTGGATAAACGATGATGCCACCATTTTGAGAAATCTTTGTAGCTTGTAATCCATATATCAGGCAAATTTTTTAAAGTAGATAGCAGGTTGTCAACGACTTCAGGAAATTGGTCGATTTCGTTTTTTGGATGCCCATACAACATAATGGGGGAATTCCGCTCAAATTTGTGCTGTATAACTCGCTGGAAATAAGCAATCATCTCATCCGATTTGTATAATTTATCCCTCAAACTCCCGATACAGATTGGATGAACCGGTATTTGTAAAACCTTGGAAATGTTGTTTTTAAATACCGGAAAAAATGGAAAGTCATCATATCCCATCCCAAATTCTGACGAAAATGAAAAATCCAACTCTTCCAAAACTTGGTTTAGCGATGGATTCCACCGGCCAAATGGAGAGGCATACCCATTAACCTGTATGCCTGCTTCCTGCATCAAATGCATTCCTTTTTGTATATTGAATTTATTTTTTTTGTAATTTTTAAAAGTAAGGTGTTGATAACAGTGAAGTTGTATGTCCTGGCCATCATTTCTGAAATCAGCAATATCCTTTAAAAAACTTTCCTGGGCTGCTACCTCGATGAACCATGTCATCGGGAATGCGTGATTGATTGCATGTTTATAAACATTGTTGATTTTTTCCTGATTGCTTTTATCGCAATCAACCCTGAAGGTCGCAACCGTACGGAAACCTTTTGGGTAATAAGCGAGGTGGATAAATGGCAAATGTTTTTTGAAGGTTTTCTCCTTTATGGTATTGATCACTTGTTCCCGCAAAAGCGCTTTATTGATTCTTGCAACTGTTTCACCTGGATTTTTGTGCCCAATGCCCAGAAACTGTTTGTGTTGCATGGTGTAATTGGCAAAAGCCCTGCAATGTACATCATCTAAATCATCCTTCAATAACTCAGCTATAAACCCAGGTATTTTCTCATGTTTTAGAATTTTATGAATAATTTGTTTCCCGGAAATTGTGTTCTGAAAAAGCATGTAGTTTTATTTTGACAGAATAGGAATTCCTGCTCTGGTTAACGCTTGCCCAACTCTTTGTTGCCATTGCGAAATCGAGAATGCTTGAGATATAGTTTCATGGCCTTGCCGGGCGATTTTTTCTGCAAAAGGCAAATCATCAATTAATTTTTTAATTGAATGTGTAATTTCATCAGCAATGGGTCGAATTAAAAGGCCATTAAAATCAGGCAGGACAATATTCCCAAGGCCACCTACGTCAGAAGCAACAACGGCACATCCTGAAGCCATGGCTTCGAGGCACGACAGGGAAGTTCCCTCGGAATAAGTTGAAGGAATTACCGCAATATGTGTCTTGTCCAGATGCTCTGCCATTTGTTCATGTGGAATTGCCTGAATAGTAACCTGTTTTGAATTTTCGAACTTTTTTTTAATAAAATCAGAAAATGTACCCCAACCGGCAAAGCATACATGTATATTGGAAGCAGATTCCAGGATTTGTTCGATAGCTTGTGCAAAAATGAGGACTCCCCTGCGCTGTTCAAACCTCCGTGCAAAAATAATGTTGATTGTTTCCGGATTATTCCATTTACCTGCCCACAAAGCTTTTTCACGTGGCTCGGCGAAATTTGGAATATATTGCATTTTTTCGGGTACAAATCGATGTCGTAGCATGGTGCGGGCATAATTAACAAAGTTCGAATCAACACAGATCGTTAGCCTTGCATCCCTGCACATTTTCAGGTCATGGCGGCTCAACCTGCGCCTGATAAATTCCCATTTTATTCTTGAACGAAAGTTTGTTGGCGATGTGGTATAATCCCAATGAATGCCGTGTTGAATAAAAATCTGTCCTTTTCTGTACTCTTTTTCACCAACGAATGAATTTGCATAAACGATGTTTTTAATCCGGCGTTTATCAATGTCGAGATGACTTAAATGCGTCATCCGGTGACGGTTTAGCCCACCTAAGCCTATAACTTCAGCACCTTCAAAGTTTATGGAAAAGTCTTTTGCGGAAGTTTGGTAAAGTACCGGGGCATATCCAAACGAAACGAGTAAGCGCACAAACTCCATGAGCCATGTTTCTACTCCACCAATATTTAAGCTGTCAGGGTTGTTCGGGTTGAAAAATGACTGGGCTATAATAGCAAGCTGTGGTTTCATGTTTTACTTTTTATTTTGGTAAAAATACCTTTTCCTCTTGAATAGTTGTATTGGGGTGTCTATGGATTTTAAAATATACTTTGGTGAACACAGGTAGCTGACAATTTTGCGTGCTAACAAAGTAATTAAGTATTGCTTTTTTTGTTTAATTCCAGAGCTTGGCGGAGCATGTATTGTTAATTTTACGCCTCCTGTATCAAGCCCTCCAAATTTATATTTATAATCATGATGACCACCACCTAAATCAAATATCTTGCAGCCTGTTTCGATAGCTTTTTTAATGTTGAAGGCAATGCTTTGAAATGTTAGGTTAGCATTGGGTATTTTTTGTATAAGATGATAATTTACACCCATGGTAAGTGCGTTGTAACTTTTGTTATGAACAATATTTAGTTGTATTGCTGCTGGAATCTGATCGATCTCCATTACACTTAAAAATAACTTATCCTGTTCAATAAAAATTTGCGCAACTTGTTGTAAATGTAGAGAAAAAGATTTAAGCTTAAGGGCAGATCCTTTGTTTCTATACTCCATCATCTCCCGATGGAGTCTTAATAATTCTGTCCAGTAATGCATAAAATTTGTTTTATTAGCAAAGAAATATTTTACATTATATCCTTGGTTTAAAATCCTGAATTCCCGAATTATATTTCTTTTAAAATTAGTTGAGGGTATATGATATTGCTGGTAATTATAATAATTATCAGGCAATGCCAGCACCTTGCAAGGGTTTTGGATTTCCCTTTCAATATTTAAATTTCGTTTCGCTGCCTGATTGCTTAACACTGAATCAAAAACTGTATCCTTACCGAAATGTATAAACTCAATCCTGTTAAATAGTATGTTGCATTCGTCAAATAAAAAATTCCAAATGGCATTATAAGTTTCTTCCTCATGGCCTGACAATGCTATAAAACCAAGGTGGTAGGAGTAGGCCTGACCCAGTAGTTGAATAACTTTATCCTGGTTGTTTTGTACTACAACCACCAGCGGAGCAACTCCTATAAGGTTTTTATGATCTCGCACAGTTACAATAAAAGGTGATGCCGTGGGACTCAGCATTGAAGAACACCAGCTATGTATCCATTCCCAGCTTAGGTAAAGGTTGTTGTTGCCTGAATTTGCCAACAGGTTGTTCCAGTCTGCCCGAAGAGCCTCCAAAGACTGGGTGGTAGTGATGACTTTTACAGTAAGACTAATTATTCTTTTTTTGTGTGGCTTGGTGTCCATTATTTTTGATTATAAAAAGGGATGTTGGGTTAAAAACTTCTCCAAATCGTAATTCCAAAATTGCTTTAATAAATTGTTTTGGCAATATTGCCATAATACTTGTAAGTGCAAATATAAGACACCACTTTAAAAATGGGTATTTAGTTTCTTTTTTTTCTAACGTTTGAATGTCCGGTCAAAAAAGGCGTACGATTCAAAATCGTTGTGTTTATTAGATTTTTTATCAATTAACTAATTTATCTCAGCAATCGATTTGTGATGCATCTTTTTGATTTAAGATGTTAGATGAGAGAGGTTGGAAGTTTGAGTTAGCCTCTAACTTCTACCCTCCAACCTCTAATTTCTATTTAATAAAAACCTTCTCTGTTTTGTACAGAGAAGCATGCTTCTCTGCCCTGTAGTTCACCATCACCACATAAACCCCCGTTTTCAAATCCACAGGAATAGAGGTCAGTTCACTTGCGCTGATTTTCTCCTCCAGCACAATTCTGCCCATTATATCCAATACCTGCACAATACCGTTTTCTGCACCTTCAATAAATATTTGATTGTCGGCAGCAAAAATATTGATATTGTTTTGTGGATTAATTTCCCCAATAGCCGTTGCATCTTTAAAATGCAAATAAAATCTTCCTGTTCCGCTTTCGCTGATATCTGCAAAATAAGTATCCCAACGTAGATTTGTAAAGGTGTTTTCCTGGCGGTCTTCGAGTACGATGTTGTAAATATCCAGGTTTTCCTGGTAAACAGAAAATTCAAATACGCTGCTTTCGGCCACATCCACACCGATGGGGATAATATAATCTTCGATGTTTTGGTTGGGGAGTGCCTGCACGGAATAGTCTTTTCCGGTATTTTCTACCAGATGAGAATATAAAGCGAGATTGGGATTTCCTTTGAATTTTACCACATCATACGAAGGATCGAGACCGTTGGTCATATCTTCGTTAAAGGCAATAATGGTAGAGTTTGAATGCTCGTTGTTTGCAATTCTCAACTCCAGACCGGGCCAGCTTTCTTTGGATTTGTAATAATCTGCCGTGCCATGTTTGCGGATGTCGGTATTGAAAACGATGTTGCCGCTATATTCTACTTTAACCATAAATGCCTGTCCGGGTTGAATGTAATCCTTATTAATTTGAGAACCGTTTCCCTGACCCACAAAACCGGTATTACAAATTACGCTGTAATCATTATCACCATAGGTATAAGCACTGGTTTCTTTCCAGATATAAACAGCCTGGTAATTATCAGCAAGTATCCCGGAATTATCAGACAAAAAGTTTTCTGTGTCATGTGCTTGTACAGTGATGGCGATGGTGGAGGTAAAAGGATTCCCGACAAGGTTGAAACCGTTGCCTTGATTAGCGTTGTAGGTAACCGGAGCGTTTACCGCAGAAGTTGTAACTGTTCCTGTAAAGGTATAATCACCATCACCTGATCGTGCGGCGGCATAGCCTTTTCCAACTCCGAATTCGGTATCTGTAAATGCTTCGGGGTCTTCGGTAGAACCATAGATAATCCAGTAATTCTGATCTTCGTCCCACCTAAAAAACTGGTAAGGTGGTGTGTTAACAATGCTGTTGTTGCCCATCCAGTTGTCAAGGGTTTGTCCGGCCACGGGTGATGAAATATAATGCCAGTAGGTTTCTGTTACATATCTTTCGGCATTTACATTTCCGGTGGATGTACCTGAAACGATGAGTGAACCAGTGCCTGTTGCACTACTTTCGATAGTAAGTGTGGCTTCACTTTCTACTGTTAGACCCTGGCAGGTAATTGTTTCGGTGGCTCCAATTTCAGGGTCATTGGCTACATCAGGAATAACAATATCAAATACAGCAGGAGGAATTGCGTTTATTGACCAATTTTCTGCCAGATTCCACACTGAGCTGCTTGTACCAGTCCATTCGGCTTTTTGCATAGTGAGGTAGGCATAAGCATCATTAACACCAATTTCCATCCCCCAATAATCGTTATCACCGTTGGTGCTTTCGCCTAAAAAATCCCATCCGGCATCCGTGAAGGTGGATTTGGTTTTCATTTCTGCCGTTGTTTTACCTGTACCTCCTGAGCTGGATGATTGACCTGATGTCTCTGTGTCCCAAAAACTATTTGAAATGGTTCCGGTACCATGTCCATCACTATCATTACAAAATCCGTCTTCATCGGTATCTCCATCACCTGAAACAGCACCTGTGGAATAACATTTCTCAATATCACTGTTATTAAAAGAGATAAATCCTGCTGCTGCATACCTGGCATATACGGAAGCTCTTGAATAGCTGTTTTGTACCAATTCATGACTTTGACCTATAAGTCCTGCTGCAACTGAATTGCTTTTGGCTCCGGTAACAGAGCCGGTAACATAACAATTGGAAACCAGGGAAGTGCTTCTACTGATGAGGCTGGCTGTCCGGTATCCACCTGTAAGGTTAACCGATGTTAATCCTAAATTTTGTACATAAGAAATTTCCTGGCTATAATTTCGGTCGGTATAGCCAAATAAACCTACATCATTTGTGTAGGGCCGGTTGACATATAGATTTGAAATAGTAAAGCCATTTCCTTCGAGATATCCGTTGAATTGATCCTCAGTAGGGATTTCTCGCCCAATTGGCGCAAAACCTTTACCTCCATCCCAGGCTGAGCTTGCTGAAGCATCAATATTGGCTGTTAATTCAAAATAGCTATCCCAGGAACTCTCTGTTTCCATCATCCAGGCAAGTTCATTTAGGGAAGAAATTTCGTATGGATCTGCTTCCGAACCAATTCCAGCGGTTGGGGCAGAAGCTAAACCATAGGAAGTAGTAGAAAAGGAAACCTCATTACCGTAAGCTGTTCCTGCACTATTGATGGCATAAGCCCTAATGTAATATGTGGTATATGGAACAAGATCGTATATGATTTTAGTAAATGGATTTTGACCAGAATAATCTTTTTTCTTAATATTAACAACAGGATCTCCTGCAATAATTGTAGGTGTTCCGATTTTATTGGAGCAGATACCCTTTTCTGAAACAATACCATTGCCATCATCGGTTACTTCACCGCCGGATGTAGCGTCCATAAAGCCAATTGCTGAAGCTGCTGTGGTTGTTACAGTAGCCAGTGCAACCGGATATTCGAATGCCCCTATTGTTGGTGGATCTAACCTGGTTTCTCCCCGCTGATCGGTAGTGTAAGATCCGTCATAAGATCCTGCAGAAATAGCAAAACTACCACTACTTATGGCCAGTGTTTCTGTAGAGCCACTATTATCGGCCAATGTAGATGAAAGGTTCAGGTTTTGGTTGGTCAAATCTGTGCCATTGCGATTCCATGCTGTGTAGGAGGTCGTTCCATCGCCGTATTTTGTATTGTACAGAATATCTGTGGCTTCATCTAAACCACCTGATGCAGTCGCCGCAAGGTTACATACTTCTACAATATTGTATCCATTATCCACAAGATTAGCAGAGTTATTGTAAAGGTCATCACCTGTTCCGTTACCGGTATTATTGGCAGACAGGCAGTTACTGATATAAAAAGTCCCTGTATTATCGGTATCAAAGAATAAACCGGCCCCTCTACCTGCTGCGGTATTATTGGCTACTGTCAGGAATTTTAATATGGCTGATTGAGACCAAATTGCGATAGCTCCACCACCCTTTTCGGAATTGGTTGTCGAATTTCCTGAAAAGGTCGAGTTTACTATTGTCACATCCCCTTGTTCAATAATGAAGCCCCCTCCCCAATTATCGGCTTCATTATTGTAAAATGTGGAGTTTGATATGGAAGCTGTCAATCCTGAATTTTCAAGGTAAACACCACCCCCGTTCCAATATGCATAATTGTTTTTAAAAGTGGATTGGTCAATATTGATCGTTGCATCTGATATACAAGCAATCGCCCCACCATTTCCACCATTTCCATCACCATCATTTGATTTATTAACATCAAAAACAGATTGTGATATGGTAATTGTACCACCAGTATTCTCTTGAAACAGGCCGCCTCCTATTCCGTCAGCACATTCGTTCTTGCTTACCGTACAGTCTGAAAGGGTCAGTGTTCCTGTGCTCTCATAAGAAATTCCGCCTCCATTGCCATTGGCGGGATAACCATATCTTATGGTCATATCTTCAAGGCTTACAATTCCTGCTGTAATATTGAAAACCCTGTCGGTGGCAGTCCCTGGTGTATCATTTGCCTGAACAATAGTGGAAGTGGCTCCGGCTCCCTGGATGGTAATCGTTTTGCTTTCATCAAGAGCAATACCGGATTCATAAATTGCGGTTCCGGCAACTACTATTGTATTTCCAGTAGAAGCGGCATTATACGCATTATCAGTCGATGGGTAAACATCAGAACCTCCGGTTCAGGAAGTGCCACTTCCTATTTTTGCCACAACACCATTGTATTGATAAGCACCACGTGTAATTGCCGATGATGTGCGGTAATAGCCGCGCTGGTCGGTGATTTTTGTGGTTGAACCATATCCTTCTGCTTCAGTAAGAAAACCTCCGCCTGTAACAGCTACTGTTTCTGTATAACCGCCCGAATAGGACAAACCTGAAGCAAGGTCAAGCGTTTGATTATCCAGAGGAGGGTCGTAGGTTACGATAAGACGCCAATAGTCGGCATCGAAAATAATAGAAGTATTATCATTAAAATATTGGCCTGGTGATTGATGTTTCACAACATTGTAGCCATTATCGGTTACTGTTCCTTCCCGATAAGATAAGTCGTCTCCTGTTGCGGTACCACTGCCATTGTAATTATTGGCTATCAGGCAGTTTTTTAAATTCTGGATTCCGTCATAAATATACAAGCCACCTCCGGTTTCGGTCGATGAATTATCATTATTATCTGTATGGTTATTTGATATAGTTACAGATTCGAGTGTAGAAGAACTGGAAAGTGATACACCTCCACCATAACCCGATGAAACATTATTTGAAATGGTAGTATTGCTGATTGAAACGGAGTTGTTTCCTGTTCCTACAGAAACACCACCACCATAATCATCAGATGTATTGTTGCTAATTGTTGAATTCGTTATTTCCAGGTTAGAATTAGCACTACTTGCAATCCTGATCCCACCACCGGAATAAGTCGTTTCGTTATTATTGATTGTACTACGGTTTATGTAAATATTTCCGCCGGAATCAGCGAAAACCCCGCCACCATACCTGGATTTTGAACCGGAAACTATAACTATATCAAGATATAAGCTTCCTGCGAAAACCGCTATCCCACCACCATAACTATCATTTCCTGATTCTCCCGAAATATCACCACCCTTAATTGTCATGTTTTCGATGGTAATGGTTTTGCCGATGGCGTTGATGTTGAAAACCCGAAATGTGGAAGTTCCAGGCGAAGTTACCTGCACTGTAACATCCACGCCACTTCCGGATTCGTTTGAGCCGTTAATGGTCAGACTTTCGGAAATTGAAATTTCCGAGGAGATGGTAATAGTTTCGTTGCCGGAGGCCAGGTTAAAAGTAATTTCATCGCCATCACCGGCATCCACAATGGCCTGCCGCAGTGAGCCAGAGCCTGAATTGTCGTTGTTGGTTACTACCTGGTCGGTAGCAAAAAGTGTTGTGTTTAGAGCAAAGCAGATAAGGATAAAAAGCACATTTGTTTTCATAGTTTTTATTTTTCGGTTAAAACGAGACCAAATATATAAAAAATGTAGGACTATCAATTTTATTCAGGTTCGATGCAACCACGTATTTTTTTCACTCCATATCCTGCACTTAGTGCCACCAAAATCAACAGTCCGCCACTAATGGATGCGCCGCCACCAACGGGAGTATTGCCGCCGCTTGAGGGATTTCCGCCATCGCCATTGGGTGGGGGTGGGGTTTAGGCGGATAAGTTAATGGTTATTAAGTTAATCGCTATTAGTGCTACCGTTAGTTTGATTATTTTTTTCATGATATTATTGTTTTTGAGATTTTCTTGCGGAACGTTGAGACGGACGGCCGTCCGTCTTTACATCCCTTTATAATCCTATTTATTATTTAATTTTAATAGACCCCCGCCTTGCCGCCCGCAGGTGGCCTAACCTAAAGGCGAGGCAGGTCTCAGTCGCTGCACTCCTTCGAGGTGACAAGGCGTTGGTCGGTTAAATAGGGGAGTTGAAAGACGAACGCAAAGCGTTCGTCTTTCAACTCCCCTATTTAACCGACCAATCTTGTCATTCCGAACGAAGTGAGGAATCTGTTTTGTTTCAAATGAGGTATTCATATTATCTAAGAAATCCTTGATGTCAGAAATCCGATCTCAGATGTTTGATCTGTGATGTGTGCTCCAGATCTCCATTGGGATGCCTTTGGCAAAAGATCAAACATCTTACATCTGATATCTTTTGATTGACGATTAACCAGCCTTGCCGTCCGAAGTGTCTCATGCGATGGCGAGGCAGGCGATTTAAGATTTAAGATGTGGTGAAAAATCTTAAATCTAAATTCTCTTAATCTGCAATCTTAAATCATTACTTTTTGATTTCAGAAATCCGATAGCCTGCCCCGTTTTTTCGGGGTATAATTTTTGATCTGTGATGTTCCTCCAGATCTCCATTGGGATGCCTTTGGCAAAAGATCAAACATCTTACATCTGATATCTTTTGATTGACGATTAACCAGCCTTGCCGTCCGAAGTGTCTCATGCGATGGCGAGGCAGGCGATTTAAGATTTAAGATGTGGTGAAAAATCTTAAATCTAAATTCTCTTAATCTGCAATCTTAAATCATCACTTTTTGATGTCAGAAATCCGATAACCTGCCCCGTTTTTTCGGGGTGTGATGCCCGCCTTGCTCGCCTCGCTGGAGCTACGTCGAAGCGGGCCGGCGAGGCAGGCTTGATCTGTGATGTTCCTCCAGATCTCCATTGGGATGCCTTTGGCAAAAGATCAAACATCTTACATCTGATATCTGATATCTATTGATTGAAGATTAACCAGCCTTGCCGCCCAAAGTGTCTCATGCGATGGCGAGGCAGGCGATTTAAGATTTAAAATGTGGTGAAAAATCTTAAATCTAAATTCTCTTAATCTGCAATCTAAAATCATCACTTTTTGATGTCAGAAATCCGATAGCCTGCCCCGTTTTTTCGGGGTGTGATGCCCGCCTTGCTCGCCTCGCTGGAGCTACGTCGAAGCGGGCCGGCGAGGCAGGTTTGATCTGTGATGTGTGCTTCAGATCTCCATTGGGATGCCTTTGGCAAAAGATCAAACATCTTACATCTCACATCTCACATCTCACATCTAACATCTAACATCTCACATCTAACATCTAACATCTAACATCTCACATCTCACATCTCACATCTCACATCTAAAATCTAACATCTAACATCTAACATCTAACATCTAACATCTAACATCTAACATCTAAAATCTAACATCTAACATCTAACATCTAACATCTAACATCTCACATCTAACATCTAACATCTAACATCTCACATCTAACATCTAACATCTAACATCTAACATCTAACATCTAACATCTAACATCTAACATCTAACATCTAACATCTAACATCTCACATCTCACATCTCACATCTAACATCTAAAATCTAAAATCTAACATCTAACATCTAACATCTAACATCTAACATCTAACATCTAACATCTAACATCTAACATCTAACATCTAACATCTAACATCTCACATCTAACATCTAACATCTAACATCTAACATCTAACATCTAACATCTCACATCTCACATCTGACATCAAACATCTGACATCTCACATCAAACATCTCACATCATTTTATAAATACCTTCGCTCTCTTTATTTTTTTCTCACTCCTTAGCGTCACGATATAAATACATGTTTTCGGTTTGTTGGAAGTGGGAATAGGAAATTTGAAAACTTCAGAAGTGCCATACTGTTTTTTTATAGCGATCCTCAATTTTATCCACAAAAATTGTAGTAGAACCTTATTTTATGTTTTTTTTTGAATTTTGTAATTTTTTTTTCAAATTGTCCAAGCCCGTGCTATTTGGAGATTCTATGCTTTGGCTCAACTATATATGAAAATATAATCCGGTAAAACAGAATATGACACTTGCATTGAACCCGTTTTTTTTGTATATTTATGCGTTCTTTTTTTATTAAAATAAAATGAAAACTAATCGAAATGCCTATGGAAAATAAACACAAAAGTTACAGTTGAAATTACAAGCCTCCTCTTGTACCCAATTTCATTTAACTATAATCTAAAAAACCAAGTAAACATGAAAAGTAAAATTTTTCTGATTTTGAGCATTTTTCTTTTACCCCTTCTGGCTATTGGTGCCATAAATGGGGATAAAGGAGATGGGGTGGTGCTTACCCCCCATCAAAAAGTATCTCTCCTTCCGGCACCCAATATCATTCACCCACAGGTGCCTTTGTCCATTTTCGATGCAACGATGCTACGTGGCAATATTGCTTATGGCGATAACCTTCAATTTGGTAATTTGTACTATTTTGATATTGACGACCCATCTGTAACCACGATCGTAGGAAATGTAGGTTTTATGGCACTTTGCGGTGACTTTAGACTTGACGATCCCGATCATATCTGGATTATCGATTATATCGATGAATTTCTTAAGCGAATCAACTTAACTACTCTTTTGGTCATCGACAGTGTGGCTGTTCCATGCCCGCTGGATGGTGGTATTTGGTCGGGTTTGCCCATACACAAGGGTACCGGGCAGATTTACGGCATTGCCACCAACAGTATTTCTTCGGTGCTTTACGAAATCAACCCCTTCGATGGGGCGGTTACCGAATTGTTGATTATGGATATTACAGCCGTAATCAGTGCTTCATTTGATATGGAGGGTATGTTGTATGTATTTGATATTGATACCGATGGAGTATTCATGGTAGATATTCCCAGTAGCACCACAACCCTTCTTGGACCCGCAGGCTTCGATGGAAATTATGCCCAGGGAATGGGGCTTGACATGGCCACCAATCAGGTTTACTTTGCTGCTTATGTTGATTCCGTTGGTTCGCAGTTGCGGCTGTTGGATAAATTTACCGGCTTAACCACGCTGATTGCTTCGCTTCCCGGCGAAACCGGAGCTTTTGGTTTTCCTTATCGTTATCAACCTCAACTGGATTTTATTTCATCCGGTATCGACCAATGGATGTCTCCCGGAGCAGATATCACTTTTGGGCCAAATGGTGATATGCCTCCCATCCCTGCCGATTTCTTTGGTCCTGGTTCCGAACCATTTGAAGGGCAAATTGGCTTCCATGGACGTAACTCTGGGGGCGGTCAACTTCCTTTGGCAGATGTTCTTGTAGAAAGAAGTGTTGGGGGTTTGCTTGAACCTCCTGATTACTTTGTTAACATACCTATCCAAATTATAGAATTAAACTTAAAAAGCATCGAACCAATTCAGGTTGGTGTGGATTCGTTTTTTGATGTCTTTTTTGAGATCGAAATTGGCGGCGACCAATTTGGCAATGATTTTATTATGAGGGAAGATCCCTTCGGCGGAACATTCACCACTGATTTGATGTTCTATCCGGTATTTACCTTTATTGAGGTGGATAATCCAGCAAACGTACTGGTTTTTAACCCAGAATACCCACTTATGTACTATACACCACAACCATATAGCTGGACCTTCAACCCGATACCCGGCGATTTCGATCCTATTGGTGAGGAACCAATGGTTCTGCAAACCGAAATGGGCGGTGAATTGGAGTTATTACCTTTCTTATCCCGAGACGATTATGCCTTTTTAATGATGAATGAAGAAGGTATAGCCGTAGAATGGGAAGGCACAGGATATAACAATGGCGAATGGTATGAATATCCAAATTACGGTTGGTGGAATGTTTGGTTGTACGACCACCCTTATGATAATGCCAGAAATAAAATAATTAGTGCAACTTTCGACATCCAGCCATATAACCCTGAACTTCCGGTAGATGTAACCATTGTTTACAACTGGTCAACCGGAAACTGGACTGGCTGGCCGGAAGTGCCGCGTCCACCTTTACCCGAAGATGTGCCGACTATCGAAATTGAAGACGAGATGATTGGACGATCAGAACCATTGTACCAGTTTCAGGGTACAATTGGTCAGCGCGAAGTAATTACAAACGAATTTGTGATAGAAGACTTCAATCCCGAATGGCTTTCGATAGATGTGATGGGATCCAATTTTATTTTAAATGCCAATATTAATCATGTATGCTTTAAAGAATATTCAGAACCTGTAATTGAAGGAGGAATACTCAAAGTAGGTGATTGGCTGGTTTCTGAGGAATGGCATCGATGGATCGGTAACGACAAAGATGAAACAAAAGTTGAGTTTTATCCCGAATCCCGTGAAGGTATCCTCTATGTTGATTTTTACTATTCCCTCGATGGCCTTCAGTGGACACTCTTTGATTCTGATGATGATGGTGTAACCGGCATGGCTCCGGGACCACTACCTCCAAACACAGAAGAAATGGATGGCTGGAGCGGTTACCTCAACCACGATCTGTTACCTGCCCAAAACGCAGATTTACTTTTCAGGGCACAGGTATTTGCTGTTGATTCATTTTTTGATGTATTTACTGAACTAACTATAGAATGGGATGTAACACCTCCATCATCAGTTACTACCAATCTTTACGATTTCATCATTACTGAAGATCCATACATTTTACTGGAAGTACTACCGGAAAATGCAAACATCGCCTATATCGAAGTGAATAAGGAACCTAAGGATGAGTATTTTGAAAAAGGCATTCCCCCGGCTCAACAGGCTCCAGGAAGTATGGACTGTGGCCCCACTGCCCTGGCAGCATGTTTAAAATATTTTGAAGCCAATGGCCATCCAAACGTTTGTGGAGGCTATAATTTGGCTGCCCTTATTGAATTTTTGAAAAATTATTGCAAAACAAATCCGGAAACCGGAACATGGGACACAGACCTCGAAGCTGGTGTCCGCAAATGGATAGAGGAAAACGGTGGAGGATTTAGCGTACGCAAAATACCTTTCGACTGGCAAACCATGCGAAATGAGCTTGAACGCTGCCAGGACATTATCACCTTATTCAACTGGCAAGATGCCAATGGAGATTGGCATGGACACTTCATGACCTTTAATTCGGTTTCGAATGTGCCGGAACCAGATGGCAGGATTAAATTTGATTTCATGGATCCATCGACAGGAGAGAATATTGACGGATATGTAAACCCTGAAACAGGTGAAGTGGACGGCTTAACCGATAGCCAGGGTAATTATATTATCCCGGACGGTGCCGAGATTTTTTCGACTATAATTATTTGTCCTGAAGAATCATCCATTAACCCGGGGACAGGCACCATTATTCCCGGACCAACTCCAGTACCTTATCCAATCCCACTTGATTCAACAGGAATGTATTGGATCAGAATTCAGATAATTGATGACGATGGCAACAAATCCAGGCTGGATATTCCCATCGAATATGTTGAGGTAACACAACCCGTTGATGACCTGTTTCTTGCTATTGGAGATTGGGTAATACCTGATCCCACCACCGATTGGATTGGTGGTATTGACGGTGAAAGCATTATACAACTTTATGCTAGCGATCCCGACCATCGAATTGTAAAAGTAGATTTTTCATTTTCGATTGATTATGGCGAAACTTGGACCACGTATTACACCGATCTTGATGGTGCTGAACCAGAATCGAGCACAGTTGAATGTGAGGTGAATGATGGCGATGGTTGGACAGCTTATTTCACACACGAACAGCTGCCAGCCGAAGATATAGAAGTATTTTTCAGGGCTGAAGCCACCCTCCTGAATGGCGAAGTACTTACCGCTGAAAATATGACTGTTTTCGACCCCACACCACCGGATGCTGTAGAGTTTAATGTTGAGGATTGGATGATTATTGAAGACGGAAAAATCCTTCTACAAATTGATCCCAAAGAATGCCTTGATATAGACAAAATATGGTTCCAACTGGTGCCCAAAGTCGATACCTTTGCAAAAGGAATTCCTTTGATAAGCCAACGGCAACATTCAGACTCACACTGCACACCAACATCAGCGGCAGCCTGCCTGAAATATTTCGAATTACAAGGTGACACTACAATCGCCGGCGGATATACCGATCACGAATTGGTTGACTGGCTTGCCTGGTATATGCGAACCAACAACGGCCACTGGGGAACCTATATTTCCGACCTGGCCAATGGCCTAAGAAGATGGGTAGTTGAGCATGGCAATAACTACACCGTAAGAAAAAAGAGCTACAACTGGAAAACGATGCGCAACGAACTGGAGAGATGCCAGGATGTACTCTCGTTTATTAAATGGACAGGTATGGATTGCGGACACAGCATGACCTTCAACTCCATCGTCAACACACCTGTTAATGGCCTTATCCGTGTAGATTTTATGGACCCATGGACTGGGGAAATTGAATATGGGTGGATCAACCCACAAACTGGATTTGTTACGGGACTCACCGGAGCAGGACAAGGAGGCAGCGGTACTATGGGCGATATGGTTATTGTTTGCCCCAGAGAGCCCGCAGCATTTCCTCCTGGTGGACAGGTTGTGCCTGGGCCCTTCCCCGGCAATCCTATTCAAATTCTTGTGCCCAACGGCGATATGTTCTGGCTGAGGATTATCGTAAAAGATGCTTCATCGCATATAGCACGCACCGACTTAGTACTTAAAAGTGACGCACTAGATTTCGGTGATGCCCCCGATGACACAACCGGAGCATTTTACCCAACCTTATTGGCCAATAATGGTGCGAGACATGATTATGTGCAAGGTATTCATTTAGGTGCTACTATTGATGCTGAATTAGATGGACAACCAGATTTTGCTGCAGTTGGCGATGATAACAATCCAAATCCGAAAGACGAAGACGGCGTTCAGTTTTTAACAAGTATCGTTCCCGGACAAACCACAAACATTAAGGTAAATGCATCAGTGGATGGCTACCTCAATGCCTGGTTGGATTTTGATTTGGACTTCGATTGGACAGGCGAACAAATATTCACTGACAAGTTCTTATTTGCAGGGGATAATTATATCTCATTTGCTGTGCCTGCCAGCGCAATTATTGGAACAACTTATGCACGGTTTAGATTTACAACCTACCAGGGCGTTCCTTTCGATGGCCCGGCCGAAAATGGAGAAGTAGAAGACTACCTCGTAGAGATAGTTCCACTCAAGGATAAAAGCAAGATGCATTTTGTTCAGTGGCCTGATCTTACTACAAATGGTGTGGATGTGAATTGTATGAACGACATTGTGGTCGCTGACGATTTTATGTGTACAGAAACAGGAAAAATCACCGACATACACTTATGGGCGAGCTGGCTACAAGACAATATTCCGGAAATACCACCAAGCTTCAAATTAGGCATCTGGTCAGATAATCCGATGGGACAAAATGGCCATAGCGAACCTGATAGTTTGTTATGTGAGTTTTATTTTAATCCTGCTGATTATACCTGGGAAGATTATGCTGATGTTCCTGATGGTGAATGGTTCTATAATCCATTAGATGTAAATGGCACATTCCCTGGCGACTGGACTGTATATAAATACAATTTCTACATTCCGGAGGATATGGCTTGCCATCAGGATTCCGGTAAAATATATTGGTTGAGCGTAAATGCAATTTCCGACCTTGCAGATAACCAATTTGGTTGGAAAACAAGCATGTCCCATTTCAACGATTTTGCTACCTGGCAACATCATCCCATCAACCCACCCTGGAATATGCTTTGTTATCCACTCAATCACCCCTTGGAAAACGAGTGTGCAGATATGGCATTTTACATTAGCGGTCCTGCCGACACTACATTATCACACAATATTTACATCAAAGATTGTGGTGCTGATGTTGGTATTGTACCATCCATACCGCCTTGTGCATCCTTATGCGCGGGACCGGATATCTGGGTTGATAATAATAGCGATGGTATAATGGACAACCCGGTGGTTGGAATTTCTAACCGCTTGTACATCCGTGCACGAAACAACGGACCTGGTACTGCCAGTCCTGTTACTTCAAGTCTCTATTTCCGCAACTGTGCAACGGGATTAACCTTCCCAACAGGAGCAACCTTTATTGGAAGTGTTACCGGACTTTCCATTCCTTCAGGAGGAACCGGTATAGGTTGGGTTCCATGGACTGTGCCAGCACCACCTGCAACATACGGACACTGGTGCCTCGGAGGACTGGTTTCTTCACCAACAGACCCCTTCATCCCGGATGTACCAAGTCAAATGGATGATAATACATGCTTTGTAAATATCCAGTCATTGTACAGCAGAGCAGGATTACCGGTTCCACCCAAAGATGCGGTAGCCGAACCCGCTATTGTTGAATTCTATTTTGCCAACCCATTTGCCGGGGAAGGGAATTTTACTTTGGATGCAGAGATTACACTTCCGGTGGAATGGATTCTTGAGTTCTTTATGGATGGAATACAGATTGATCTGCCTTACTCAACATTCCTGCTTCCCGGAGAGGAAAGGTTGATCATGATGATAGCTACTCCTCCTGAAGATGCACAGGCCGGACAGGGCGGAACGGTGATTGTAAAACAATATCTTGAGATATTAGATGTTGATGATTTAATGCTTATTGGCGATATTACTTATCCTATCACCGTTGATTTATTCCAACCCGAAGCCATTAGCGACCTCGAAGCATTTAAAAATGGAGACATTAATACTTTGCAATGGACACCTATAACACACGATGTTGCAGGTAATGAAGACAACATAGCCTGCTACAACGTTTACAAAGGCGATACACCCGATTTCGAGCCGGAACCGGATAACCGTGTTGGCAGAGTAGCCGTGGACGAAAATGACGATGAACCCGGATTCCAGTGGTATGAAAATCTACCCACCAAAGCCAATGCCTTCTACATTGTAAGGGTTGAAGATGAGGCAGGCTATGAATCTGAAAATTCCAATGTAGCCGCCATTCTTGATTTTGTTATGGACTTTGGCGATGCTCCCGATCCGACCTATCCAACCTTAGCAGCTAATTCAGGAGCTTTCCACTTAATGGATGGAGCTACCTATCTTGGTTTAACCATCGACCCTGAATTCGATGGACAACCTGATCCCTTTGCTACCGGCGACGATCTCAATGATTTGGATGATGAAGACGGTGTTCTTTTCAATCCAATTATGACAGGTAGCCCGGCACTTGTCACCGTTACCACCAGCTCTCCAGGCTTCCTGCAGGGATGGATGGACTTCAACGGCGATGGTGATTGGGATGATTCTGGCGAGCAAATATTTATCGATGAATACATCCATTTCGCATATACCGTTTGTTTGAACTATATGGTTCCTGCGGATGCGAAGGAAGGAGTAACTTTTGCCCGCTTTAGATTTGCTACATACCCTGGAATTCCTTATTTCGATGGTGCCGACAATGGCGAAGTCGAAGATTACATGGTAGAAATTTTCCACGATCAGGGCTACAAATGGATGCAGGAACCCTGCCCCGAATTGCCGGGAATCCATTGCCATGATGAAATAATACTAGGCGAATATTTTTTCATTGTAGGTGCCGACGACTGGCAATGTAATGGAGGCCTTGTAACCGACATTCACTGGTGGGGCAACTATGAAGATCCCGGGCTTGGAATTGATCACTTCCACCTCAGCATTCATTTGAATGACCCAGCCAGTTGTTTACCAATGCCACAGGAGATTTGGGGAATAGACGTTCCATTTACTCTGACTAACGAAACAAACACTGGTTTGATAAATAGCGAAGACGGAATCATTTACCAATATGAATATGTCCTGGATGTTCCATTCGAGCAAATCGAAGGTGAAACCTACTGGCTCGACATTAGTGCATTCTCCATCGAACCGAATCTTCCGGCTATATGGAGATGGCAGGAATCCGACCGCTCCACGGTTCCAATACTATGCGCGGCAGCAACGAGCACAAACTACGGTCTGTGGAGTAGCGTTGTTTGGAATACACCTCCACCACCACGCTACAGCGATATGGCCTTTGCCATAACTTCGGTTATGGAAGATATGGACTTCGGCGATGCTCCTGATGATCCGTATCCAACACTGCTTGCCAGCGATGGTGCCCGACATCTGTCGGATGGTGTAATATACCTCGGAACCAAGATTGACGTAGAACCAGACGGCCAACCAACTGTTGGTGCTAACGGCGACGACATGAACAACCTTGCCGATGAAGACGGTGTGGTATTCCGTACACCTTTGGCAGTAGGACAAAATGCCACTTTGAAAGTCCTGGCTTCGGTTGATGGTGTGCTTAACGTATGGCTCGATGCCAACAGAAACGGCTCGTGGGCCGATGGTGGCGACCATGTATTTATCAACCAAAACCTGATAGCCGGATGGAATACGCTTATCCTGAATGTGCCTGCCAACGCAGTTGTTGGCAACACCTACATGCGTTTCAGATTCGACTCACAGGGCGGATTGAATTATTATGGTCTGGCACAAAACGGTGAGGTGGAGGATTATCTTGTAAAAGTGTATCCCGAAAACTGGGGACACATCCCCACACCGGTTATGCATACCATTCTTGTTCCACTTACACTTATCCAAACAGCCATTACACTCCAGCCAAATGATGCCATAGGTGTTTTCTACTCCGATGGTGGTGGAGCATTGGTCTGTGGTGGAGCCGCTATTTGGGACGGTACCAATAATCAGGTGGTACTGGCTTATGGTAACGACAACACTACTCCTCAAAAAGACGGGTTTGATGACGGCGAAGACTTAACATGGAAAGTTTTCCATACAGGCATCGGTTCTGATTATTTTGTTTCTGTAAGCTACGATCCTGCTATGCCTCAAAGTGACGGCAAGTTTACAAGCTATGGATTGTCCGCTTTAAGCGAAATTTTTGGATTATCAGTAGTTGCAACCGCTTCGCCAGGCTTTGTTTGTGCCGGCGATCTGGTTCAGTTAGATGTAATTATTACCGGAGGCTCAGGAAACTTCACCTATAGCTGGACATCAATTCCACCTGGCTTTATTTCGGGTATCAAAAATCCGACTGACATGCCTAATCAGGATATTACCTATCATGTAACGGTTACTGATGGTGCAGCCAGCGCAAGTTCTTCGGTTGATGTTTCTGTTCAGCCCCAGCCTGTTGCTGTAGCTGGTGCTGATGCTACCATTTGCGATACCGATACCTACGACCTGAATGGTACCGCAACTAATTATAGCTCGGTACTGTGGGTTACTGCCGGCGATGGTGTGTTTAACAATCCCAACATCAGCAACCCGACTTATTATCCCGGTGTTGATGATAAGCTTTCCGGATCGGTTGAACTTACTTTCATAGCCAATCCAATAAATCCATGTACAGATCAGGCCTATGCCAGCCTAATACTTACTATCCAGCCTTCGCCTGTGGCGGATGCTGGTAGCGATGACAGTGTGTGCGCCGGCGAGAGCTTTGTACTTCTTGGTTCGTCAGCTAACGCTTCTTCAGTGCTTTGGGAAACAAATGGCGATGGTACTTTCGATGATTCTGGTATCTTATCGCCCATTTATACTCCCGGAACTTTAGATATGTTGTCGGGTCTTGTTGAACTTTGCATGACAGCTTTCCCCGTAGCACCTTGCCAGGATTCCCATCAGGATTGTATATTACTCACCATTCTCGAAACCCAAACGGTTCATCTCTTCCAGGGATGGAATGGATTGTCGGCTTATCTTACACCCTACAATGCCGGCAACAATTACCTATTGTTCGATCCGGTGATTGGAAATCTAATTGTGGTTTACAACTTCGGTGGGGCTTTTTGGCCTGGAAATACCAACACACTCAATTGGGTTGACCATAGTGGTTATGTTGCTAAAATGTTGGCTGATGATGATATGCTATTTTGTGGAGATCGCATTAGCAATCTTGTTATCAATCTGAATCCCAACTGGAATATTATTCCCGTTTTGAGTGATCATGATGTGGATGTTACTTCCGTTTTTGATAACCAGGTCGATTTCAAGATCGTGATGGAAGTGGCGCATTATAACATGTACTGGCCGGCTTACGGCATCAATACTCTTGGTGATATGGAAAGTGGTAAGTCGTATTTTGTATTTATGAATTCGGCTGATGCCGTCGACTTTGGCAATGCCAGTCCTAAAACAAGTCCATTCGTGCCGCATGAATTGGTAAATACTTCACCGTGGAACGATGTAGTAAGTAGCCCTGCAGGCCATGTGGTAGCATTTTCTGCCGGAGCCTGCAGCAACTTCAAGCCTGGCGATATGGTGGGTGCTTTTACCAGCAGTGGCTTATGTGCCGGGATGATAAACATGGAAAGCCAGGCAATTGGCTTGCATGTAAATGGCGATGACCCCTACACCGCACAGCTTGATGGTTTTGCTAACGATGAAACCATGACTTACAGGCTATACCGACCCGAAAGCGGTGGGCAGTTTAACTTGAGCGTTGTTTACGATGATAAGCTCGATCATTCGGGACTTTATCACGATTTTGCCATGTCGGCAATTATCGATGTGAAGATGGCTCCCACGGGTATTCAGAGTATTGCCGATGCAGATATTAGGATTTATCCCAATCCTTCACATGGCATATTCAATGTTGACGGGATAAGTTCCGAAACGGAGATTATGGTTTACGATGCTTTTGGCGGCTTGATTTATAGCAAAACAACGCATAAACCGATGGCGATCAATCTTTCGGATCAGCCTGCCGGCATCTATCTTATCCAAATCAAAACCTTAGTTGGTACGCATTATCAAAAAATAATTATCAACTGATTTTAACTGCTTTTGATAGTTGATATTATTAATCCCGCTCCGAAGTTTTGGAGCGGGATTTTTGTTTGACTTTCATGCAAACTATTCCGGTTCTTTGAAAGAAAACGGTGTGGCTTGATCGTAGGGAAGGCAAGCCTGGTAAATATTTTATTTATTTCATTACAGTCATTTTCCGGGCATCTGTTGTCTGCCTGTTGATGCTCTTTGGATTTCCCACTTTTCAGCCCGTGTTTTGGCAAAAACTGAGCTTAATGCAGTGTGTCATAAAAATTATGGCCATTTGCGTAAAAACCTTAACATTATTAATAACTTTGTACCTTTACATTAATTTTTTATTGCAATACGTTTTGGGTTCGTACCCCGATCATCTATAAAATTAAAATGCTATGAAAAAAAATTTACTTTACACAGGGTTGATGATGGTGTTTTCTTCATGCTTTGCCGCATCTTACGCACAGCCGATTGTAGCCAATCACGAACACATCAATCGCAACGACATTCCCACTGCCTGGATCGAAGCAGCAAAATCTGATCTGCGAATATGGTACGGCCACACCTCGCACGGAAGCCAGATAACCACCGGCATGAACAACCTGCATGGTCATCTGGGCGATCTGTTTGGCTATAATTATACAGGCGCATCAGGCCAGCTTTCCTATCAGGAAGTATATGGCGACCTGGGGCACAATGGTTTCCTGGGCTGGGAAGTGCTAACCCGCCAACAGCTCAACGACCCTGCCAACGATCGGAATGTGGTAATGTGGTCGTGGTGCGGTGGTGTTTCGGATAATACCGTGCAGGGTATAAATATTTATCTCAATGCAATGAATCAGCTTGAGCTGGATTTTCCGGAGGTGCAATTTGTGTATATGACCGGCCACCGCGATATTTGGTCCGATGCCAACCTGAAAGCCCGAAACCAGCAGATTAGAGACTACTGCACTGCCTACGACAAAATCCTTTTCGATTTTGCCGACATCGAAAGCTATGACCCTAATGGAAATTACTATGAATTTGCCAACGACAACTGCGACTATTACGAGGGAGCCGGTTGGGGCTACATAGGCAATTGGGCCACAGAATTTTGCAACGAGAATCCAGGCTCGGATTATTGCTGGAACTGCTCTTGCGCCCACTCCCTGCCGGCAAACTGCAACATGAAAGGCGTGGCCGTTTGGTGGATGTTTGCAAAAATGGCCGGATGGAGTAACACTCAAACTTTGAGTATTTCTGAAGGATGGAGCGGTATCTCAAGTTACTTTGTTCCTCAAAATACCGACATCCAAACTATGTTTGCCCCGGTGCTGGACGAGATTGTTATTATTTACAACATGACAGGCGTATTTTGGCCTGGGCTCAATATCAATACCCTTGGCAATTGGGACTATACTTCGGGCTACCTGATTAAACTTAACGCCGATATAAACCTGAGCATCGAAGGCAGCGACATCCCAAACAAAACCCTTGCCTTGCAGCAAGGCTGGAATCTAACCCCGGTATTATGCGCCGATGGCATGATGTGTTCGGACATCCTTCTTCAATTGGGCGATGATCTTATCATTATAAAAGAGCCTGCGGACACCAATGTTTTTTGGCCCGAGATGAATATTCAAACACTTAGTGCATTGCAGCCCGGCCAGGCTTACTATATTCTGACCAGCATAGCCACCACACTCACTTTCCCATAAATGCTAACCGCTTTGCAAGGCTGGCTTCCTGTTCACAAGCTTGCTTCGCCGGGCAAAGCTTTGGAAGTGGACGCTTGAAAGTCAGGGCTTCACTTGGAGTGAAACCCTGACTAAGCGCAATAAAGCCGTCAAACAATTACTACACAAGCACTGTAAGTTCCTGGCCGAGTTGCTGTATGCCGTGTATTATCTTTTTGCATGTCTTTGGGCGTGGTTCCCTGCGGCCTTGCAGGTAATGCCCCAATTGGCGTTGGTCAATTCCCGTAACACGTGCCAACGCTGCACGGGTAATAATACCGTCCAGCTTGTGCAACAGTGCCGAAACCTGCAATTCAAAATCAAGTTCATAATTGCCCTCAACTATATATGCGGGCAATTCATCACCGTCCGCAAGCGAACTTTCCACGTGGAATTCAAAAGCTCCCTTAAAAGATTCTTTAACCCCTTCCAATGTTTTGTCGCTTGCCATGATTATACCGTTAATTTCTCCTGTTCCGGCTGCATAATTATCGCCGCTCCAGCTTATAAATACTTTAATTTTCTCCATTTTTACTGTTTTTTGTGAGGCTATTTCCAGCTCGCTTGTTTAAAAATACTGTTTAATAGCTCCTGGTTTATTGTTTCGTTGGGTTTACCATTTACAGTTACTCTCCCTTTTTTCTCGTTGTGCTTAAACTGCCTGTGGCTTCCTTTTTGCGCAACAAAGTACCAGCCATCGGATGTCAGCATTTTTAAAAGCTCTTTTACCTTATACTTTTTCATTGCGCTGTGTTTATTGTTTGACTTCGCAAAGATAGTAATTATACTATCAATTGCAACTATATCCGTAATCCGGTTCCAGGCTTGCGATCCCCACCTTGCTCGCTGCGAAGCGGGTCGCCCAGTTATGCCAACGCAAAAGTCAGGGACGTTAGGAAGTCAGGGCTTCACTCCAAGTGAAACCCTGACTAAAATGAATCTTACTTTGAAACGTCAAAATTTATAAACCGACCCATATTTTTCTGTTTCGGAACATCAAAAACCTAACAGGTCTCCCCCGTAAAATTTAACTGGATATTCTACACTCAAAACAAATTCTTTAAACTAAGACCTGTTAGGTTTACTGCGGTTTCCAATAGGTGTATAACTTTCCATCTACCTCAGAACAGTTAGTCATCCGATGAATTACTCCTAACAGTTTTTCTGTTGCCCAATCCGAAATACCAATTGCTTAGACAGAATTCATCGGATGACTTACAATTCAGGGGGGGCAAGAAGTCAGGGCTTCACTTAAAATGAAACCCTGACTAAGCGCAAGTTACCCCGTGAATCCTCTTTAGGCAAAGCAAAATGTTGTGGTTCTCGCGCCAGCCGAAAGTAATTCACGGGGTGACTCATTCCGTAGCCAAATGCTGCCTTGGCCAATCCCCTCATTTTTATATTTTTGTAAAAACAAAATCTGATGATGAAATCGAACTGCCCCTACTGTGGATCAAAATCGTTAGTGAAAAAAGGGAAACGGACTAACAAGTTCAAGCAAGTACAATTGTATTTGTGTAAGGACTGCAACAAGCGTTTTACCGATGATAAATTTAAAAGCAGGACGCACACCATTGTCACCATTGTAAAAGTACTTAGCACATACAACAGCGGATACACCATTGAAGAAACAGCCCATAAAACAAAGATCCCGAAAAGTACCGTTGCCAACTGGATAAAAGATTACAAATCCCTTTTTAATTTAATACGCTTTGCCAGCCAAATACGAAAACATTGCGAAAAAGAAAAACTGATACAGGGGCACAAATACATCCATCAATTAATGTACCTGTATTTGCAGCACAATTTTAAACTGGAACATTTTGTAAAAAACCGTGAGCCAAAATTGTACAGCTACCTGCAATTGGCCAAAAGTGGTTCGGTTGATAAAAACATCTTTTTACACTCCGATGCGCGTGCATCTAAAACAAAACTCAATATTTTGCAGTTGGTGCAACACAAAACCACCTACAACAATGCCTGCAAGTTTGCCAATATCGCCATCGAATTGGTTGACGACAACAGAAAACGGCACTGGGCGGTAGAAAAGATTATGCTCGAAAACGATACTTCAACCATTGCTACCGAGGTGCCTGTTTATATGCAATTATCCAAATCTACTATTCCATGGATTAAAAGCATCCAATCCAAAAACGATTACATTACAGGCCATATCGATACGTTACCATTTATTAAAAGAAAAATATTGCACATAAGAAAAATAGCTGTAATTTTACAATAAATAAATTGAATAATGACAGAATTTAAGGAAAAATATATAAATCCATTTACGGACTACGGTTTTAAACGACTTTTTGGCGAAGAACTAAATAAAGATTTATTACTTGATTTTTTAAATGAGTTATTAAAAGAAGAACAGGGGAAAATAACTGAACTGAAATATTTAAAGAATGAAAACCTTGGTGCAACAGACTTAAACAGAAAAGCCGTTTTTGATTTATATTGCACAAATGAAAAAGGAGAAAAATTCATTGTTGAAATACAAAAAACCAAGCAAAAATTCTTTAAAGACCGAACTGTATATTATTCGACTTTTCCAATCCAAGAACAGGCGAAAAAGGGAAGTGATTGGAATTTTAGATTGGAAAAAATTTATACAATTGCGATTTTGGACTTTATTTTTGACGAAGACAAAAACCAACCCAACAAATTTCGCTATGACGTAAAACTTACTGAACAGGAAACAAAAGAAGTTTTTTTCGACAAATTAACTTTTATCTATTTGGAAATGCCCAAGTTTAGTAAAAAAATAGAAGAACTTGAAACGAGATTTGAGAAATGGCTTTATATCTTAAAAAATCTACATAAACTTGACAGAATCCCTGAAAAATTGAAAGAAAATATATTTCTCCAATTATTTAAAATTGCTGAAATTTCTAAATTTAGCCAAGAAGAATATCAAGACTATGAAAACAGTTTGAAGTATTATAGAGACCTGAAAAATTCATTGGATACAGCAAAGGAAGAAGAACGACTTGAAATTGCAAAGAAAGGGTTAAATGAAGGTTATCCAATAGAAATGATTTCTAAAATGACAGGATTATCAGAAGAAGAAATTAACGAATTGAAATAATAACAAAAGGAAAAACCCCTGGGGCAGCTTTTTGTGTATGCCTGCTGTTTGAGCAAAAACACGGGTATTTCGTTTGCCTGGATGAAACTTGCCTGGTTTGATGACAAGATTTATTATGAGGCTGATGCCATGGAAGTTTATAAATGCGTGATGCAATCTTTTAGGAAGGTTTCGCGCAGGGTACAAATAGCAATTAATAAAACCCTGAAAAAGCCCCGAATTTAAGAATGCTTACAAGCCTCGAAAATAAGATTTTTAAAAGACCCGAAAATGGGAAAGCAATCAGGACACAAATTTGGGATGTTTAGTCACCCGGTGAATAACTCCCGGGAGTTATTCAACCCTAACAAGCGACTTGCGATTGCTTAGGCAGTATTCACCGGGTGACTTGTATAGCTTAGTTCTTTGAAAGATTTAATAGTGCATGTTTTTGACGGGGGGGCAGGAAGTCAGGGCTTCACTTGAAGTGAAACCCTGACTAAAACCCCGACCTTTTTCCCATTTGCGGAGCCTGGGCTGGTATAGATTGATTGCATTTATTTTATTTTGGGGGATTTTACCTCCAAAAAGATCATTAACAAAACGGTATACAACAAACAAACTCAAGATGTTTTCATCTATGAGGAGACTTTACTATGTAATTACAGATTATAAATTACAAATTACATTTTTTTATTCAGAAATTCAATAATTCTAAAAACTATAAAATACAGAAACTCATGAAAAATTTAATTAATTTGATCAGCTTACAATTCGCAGTTCTCCTGGTAGCAATACTGGGATTGAGCGGTTTTGTATCGACTGCCAACGCGCAGTCAAGTGAAACACATTTCCTTTTCCAGGAAATGAACTCTTCAAACGGGTCACCCGTTGGTATTTCACCAGAAAGTTTTGTTGACTATAAAGATCTATGGGCCTTTAACGGAACAAATTATGTGAGTTCCGTGTTCAATAACGGCCCTGATGACATCATTGTCTTCGATAAAATTATTGTTGATGAAACAACATTGATCTATGGAATATCAAACGGAGATGAACTTTGCTATACGGCAGATAATGGAGAAAATTGGACAGTGATCTATTCCGGAAGTTTTCCTCTAAATATAAGTCCTCATGATATGACTTGTGTCTATAAAGATGAAACCTTCCACTGGTTTCCTATGACTGGAAGCAACCTTTTTTACATCAATGGTAATATACTAGAGTCAAGATTAGATTTTGGTGATTGTAACTCAGTTTGTAGTAATGGGACTGATACAATATACATAGCTAGAGGATCGTTTAGTGACAGAGCTTACTCTGTTATCGATTGGGATAACTATGTAGATTTAGGAAATGGATTATCTTCTATCGATTGGAAAAATAATAAACTCATATCTATTACTGCAAGCAAAGTCAAAATGCGTTCAACTAATCCATCTGACACTTGGGAAACCATTATTAACCTTAATCCTTCGGATTACTGGCAATATTGTACTTGGTTAGACGATGGTATTGCTATCGGTTCAAATGTAACTAAAGTGATCCAGGTTTGGCGCGAAATTGTCGCACCAAATCCTGAATTTTCTGGAGACGAACTATCAGGTTATGCTCCACACGAGGTTCAGTTTACTGATCTCTCAAGTGGACAACCTACTGAATGGTTCTGGGATTTCGGTGATGGTGAAACATCAGACGAACAGAGTCCTAACCACACTTATGATGTAGCCGGAAGTTATACAGTAACACTGACAGTAGCTAACGATGCTGGAAGTAATATGTTAACCAAAGATGACTACATCGTAGTTGAGTGGCGCCCAATGGATGCTAGCTTCACGGCTACTCCAGAAAGTGGTACCGCTCCACTAACTGTTCAGTTTGATGACCAGTCCGTAGGAAATCCTACTTCTTGGGAATGGGTTTTCGGTGATGGTGGAGTTTCGACTCTACAGAATCCGGAATACACATACATGAATCCTGGAACTTATACCGTCACACTGACAGTATTCGGTCCTGGTGGAGAAGATACTCAGATAATGGAAGACTTAGTAGTCGTTCATCATCCCCTGCCAGTTGCTGACTTTGAAGCTGACCCTACAGGTGGCACAGCGCCACTAGATGTTAGCTTTGTAAATCTGTCCTTGAATGGTTCAGAATACCTTTGGGATTTCGGTGATGGTAACACATCCACTGAGATGAATCCTGATTTCGTTTATGATACCCCTGGAATGTATACAGTCACTTTGACCGTAACAAACCCAGACGGTTTAACAGACGAGATGGTGAAGGAAGACTACATTACTGTAGTTCCTCCTGCACAGGTTGTTATCACAAGTTTTACTGGTGATCCTGCTGGATTCATATCAAAGCAGCCTTTGAATGGTAGCTTTTCACAAGAAAATGGCGAAACTGCTAGTATATTGTCTAGTTCGAACAATCAATATACGGTTAACTTCGCTGCTGGAACTGTGACTAGTACTGCTCTAACTACTGCTGGTGAAGATATTTTGACTCTGACTGTAACTGGCCCAACTGGTTCAGATACACAAGAGTTAATCGTGAACATCTATGAATATCATAATTTGCTGGCCGATACCATCACAAACCAAAACATCCAGATATATACCAGCCCGATACTTGCCACTCCCGAGATTATAGAATACGAACTGCTTTTCCCTATGCAGGATTTTTATAATCTCTACGATTTCAGCTTTCAGGCCAATAACCAGGGCGCAGGCATCCAGGAAATAAGTTTTGAAACTAACGCCAATACCCTGTCTATCCAAGTTCAATGCAACACCACCTCAAACTACCAAACCTTTTCCATCCTTCAAAACGAATCAGGCGAAAGCTGGTTTCAAAACGGTTTGCTCATGCTTTTTCCCGATGAGGCTACCCTGGCTTTGCTATCCGAAGACATTTCCAATTTTGTAAATCCCGGTGAGGATATAAGCACCAAAATATTTACCGGCTCACCCACCACCTGGACCATCACCAACGAAACCTACAACGAGGTGGTTTATACCGGCAACCACAGCACCACCGGCATCACCGAAAAAACCATTAACGTGGGTTCGTGGACACTTGGCCCCATACTTGAGCAAACACTCAGAATAGATATATCCAGCCCGGCAAAAACCATAAGTCGCTATTTCCCGATGGATGGCACAACAGGCATCATCGATTTCGAGAATGAGTTCGGGGGCGACCAACTTGGTAAAAATTACCCCAATCCCTTTTCCGATCAAACAAATATTCCCATTTATATTTCAACTCCCGGAAATGTAAAAATTGAGCTTTTCGACATCAATGGGTCAATTATTCGTGAACTTCTCAACGAAGTCAAAGAGGCTGGAAATCATCTTATAAAACTTGAAGGTGCACCTATCCACCCCGGAGTTTATCTTGTAAAAATGACTACGCACAAGCATACTTTCATTAGGGAGCTTATAAAATTTTAAGCTTGGGGGAAAGTCAGGGCTTCACTTAAAGTGAAACCCTGAATAAGCGCAAGTTATCCCGTGAATCCTCTTCGGGCACAAAGAATAATTTTATGCTACGCACTACGGCCGGAGGTAATTCACGGGGTGACTAAATCTGGATTTTTCGATGAAGGTTTTTGGTAGGATAAGGTTGGATACGTTTGTTTTGACGTTTCGAGGTTCTGGCGGACGCTCGAAAGTCTGTGCGTAATTTTCTATTGTCCGATGACTGAAAGTAATCCGCATGGAGGAACGAGGTCATGGAACGATATTTCATGCTTGCTACAAAACCAAATAAGTTTTCGTATTTTATCCGAAAAACAAGTGATTATGCAAACCTTTAGCGAGTTTTCACTCGCCAATGCCATACGTGTTTATATTACAGGCTAAAATATTTGATAAACTTTACTTCAGTAGGGCAGAACTTTCAAAACCCGCTATCGCCCAATACCGAAGTTTTGTGAGAAGACATAGAAACGTAAAAATTGAAACATCAGGACGTGGAAATGTTAAACAAGGACTGGTTTTCTTTCTTGATGTTTCCAAGTCCAGGAATGCTGGAAAGTCAGGGCTTGACTCTAAGTCAAGCCCTGACTAAATCTCGCTGAAAGCGGGTTTAGAAACGTTAATTATTAGCATCAGGACATCGCCCCCAAACCTCACCAAAGCTGCAAAGTAATGCCTTACATCTTTGTACCCTGCCAGCCTGAATTTTAGTTATCGCTACTTTTGCCCTTGTGATATCAGAATAAAACTTACGAAGAATTATAATATAAGAAACATGGAAAACAATCAACCGGTTAAATATTTGAAAAATAAAAACATTGCCACTAACCGCGGTAATGAAAGTAATTTGATTACACATGAAACTGCCCGCAAGGCATCCGATTTTCATAAAAAGATTTCAGGCTATCGAATCAGTCCCTTGAAAGGGCTTAATTATCTTTCAGATTTTTTGGGACTAGGCGGAATTTGGGTCAAGGATGAGTCGGAACGGCTGAGTTTGAATTCCTTTAAAATTTTGGGTGGCTCCTATGCCATTTATAATAATATTAAAGAAGTGCTGGGTGTAACAAACCGGGAGCTTTCGTTTGCCGAAATCACTTCCGCCGAAAACCGCGAGAAACTCAAAGACCTCGTGTTTGCCGCTGCAACGGATGGAAATCATGGCCGTGGTGTGGCATGGACTGCCAGCAAATTAGGGATTAAGTCGATGATTTATGTGCATAAAAATACGGCCAAAGCACGCATAAAAACCATTCAGAATTATGGTGCCACCGTTAAAATTATTGATGGCACCTACGATGAGGCGGTGGAGCAGGTAGCAATAGATGCCGAAAAAAATAACTGGCAAATCATTGCTGATACGTCCTGGGAGGGCTACGAAAAAATCCCCGCCTGGATCATGCAGGGCTATTCCACGATGTATCTCGAAATACAGGAACAGCTGGCCGCCATCGGCATCATTAAGCCTACCCATATTTTTGTCCAGGCCGGTGTGGGATCGCTGGCTGCCTCGGTGGTAAATTATTATCATGATTTATTTGGCGATGATGCGCCCACAACCATCATTGTTGAACCCGACAACGCAAATTGTATTTATCAATCAGCCATTAAAAACGAAGAAAAGCCCGTTAATGTGGAAATTGAAAAAAGTACAATTATGGCCGGGTTGGAATGTGGAAGCCCAAATCCGATAGCCTGGGATATTTTGCGCTCGCAGGCCGATTATTTCTTTTCCTGCCCCGATTATGTTGCTGCCAAAGGCATGCGCGTGTATGCCATGCCTCTGCAGGGCGATCCCATGATTGTTTCGGGCGAATCGGGAGCCGTTACCCTGGGCGCATTGATGTTTATTATGAAACAGGAAAACCTTGAAAACCTAAAGCACGAATTAAAACTCGATTCGGATTCCCAGGTGCTTTTGATTAATTCGGAGGGCAATACCGACCCCATCAATTTCAAGCAGGTAGTGTGGGATGGCCTGGAGCCCGTACCCCCGAAATACCGGAGCAAACTTTAAAAAATTAATGTAGTCGTTGATGGTGGTGAGCATCCTGCTACCACTCTTTTGGATAGCTTCAACAAATTTTTGTTTTTCCTCACCGGTAAGATCAGGCTCTTTAAGCAATTCAGCGAAACCGAGAATGCTATTCATGGGGGTACGAATTTCGTGGCTCATATTTGTAAGGAATGCCGATTTGAGACGGTCGCTTTCTTCTGCTTTTTCTTTGGCAAGTGTTAGTTCTTTGTTTTTTGCTATTAGTTCTTTTTCAGCTTCTTTGTTTTCGGTAACATCTCTAAGGGCAGCAATGCGTACTGTTTTGCCCTGGTGTTTCACATTTTTTGCCTCCAGCTCGGCTATAAAGGTACTTCCGTCTTTGCGTCGTCCGGTCACGGTATAGGGTGCGTCTCTGAATTTTACGATGTTGAATAATACTCTGGCCTTGTCGGCGGCAATTATTTGCCGGTATTGCTTCATTAAAGCATCTACCTGTGATGGTGATAAAAACTCGCCGAGGTTTTTTCCTGAAATGTCAGGGGGCGAAGATTCGCCTGTCATATTCTTGGCAGCCATGCTATTGGCAAACAAAAAGTTGCCCTGGCTATCGAGCACCGATACGGTTTCAAATAGTGAATTTACCAGGTTTTGATAGTTCTCAACATGCTCTTTTAGCAATTGTTCTGTTTCGTTATATTTCCTGATAACTTCAATTTTGGTTGATTAAGTGCTTCCTGAGCGCATTCAGGGAATTCGCCCTTTTCGATGTTGCTTTTTAGTTTATGGTTGGTATCGTCAAAACCCGCATTTGCAAAATTTTCTAAACAATTGTTTTCATCCAGCAATACGATCCAAACATAATTATACTGGCCTGAGTCGTACAAAATATCGCACGCAGATTGAATAATTTCGTTCTTGTCTTTTTCCTGGTTCAATACACGGTTTAAACTACGCGGGGTAAGAAGGATTTCGCTAAATCGAACAAGTTGAGACCGGCTGTGGTTAGGTGGGTTTTGATTACTATTGGAGTCCATTTCGGATGTGTATTGATTTGTATTTATATTTTGATGATATTTTTTTGGTTACTAATGACAAATATTTGCAGAAGGCTGATTTTGATGTGTAAAAATAGATTTCTCTGCCGCATTTGCGGCAGAGAAATCTAATCCTTTGTTATTCAGCTTTGAGACATCCACTATCTGGCGAAGAGAAATCTATTGACACATTTTTATCACTATAATTTGTCACCAACAGCTATTAAATCAATAATATTTTACTTTCCACTAAATTCGCAGTAGTACCATATTTTTGATAGTGTAAAAATAGAAATATTTTAATTATTTCATCTTTTTTCGCGAATTGAAAATCAGTTTCAAACAACTATCATAATGGTAGTGCTGCCTTTTTTTAGCATTTTCCCTGGCAAAGCATCTGGCATTATTGTTTATTTTTGCCAACCACAAAAATTTGAAATTTTTCTTTTTAGATGAAATATTATTTTATCACCACCTTTTTACTTGTTCATAGTATTTTGTTTTCACAAAATGCAAGTTTAAAAGATATTCGCATACCATACAATAGCAGGGATATCGTAATTGACGGAAGCCTGGATGAATGGAATCAATATTTCAAATATCACTTTGCGGATACAGGTCAAAAGTTAAACAACACACCCGGCCATCAACTCATGGCTTTTTATGATGAATCTTACGACTATACAGGAGTATTCTTACCCCAATCCCGGAATATAGTGGAAGCCAGAATTTGCTGGGATTTGAATAATCTATATTTTGGATTTATCGTTGATGATGGCCACCTGTGGGCTCAAAACAAACTTGGCGATAAATATCCAAACCTGCATCTGAACGATGGAATTGAAATTTACATCGACAGTAAAAATGACAGCAGGGAGAAAATGGACATCAACGATTACCAGTTTATGATCGACATTTCGGGCTTGAACCTGGTTTTTAGGGGCGACCGTGAAATGCTTGCGCTGGACTCGCTGACTGCCCCAAAAAAAAGTGGTCAGAATATATATTTTCAATACAAAACTATTTATTCAGGAATCTTAAACGATACAATTACTGATGAGGGTTTTGTGGTGGAGGTAATGATTCCTTTTGCAGCCATCGGTTTAACTGTTAAAACAGGAATGAAATTGCGCATTGAGCTGTGCAACAACGACAATGATTACAATTTGGATGGTGTGGATACTTATGAAGAAAAAGCAAAGCGCTACTGGCCTTTCACCTGGTTGGGCTACAGTGATTTTGGTTACCCCGAAACGTGGATTGAAGCTGAACTAACCGGAGAGCCGGACTTTTTTGACCATTTGTCGGGCAGTAAAATTCGCCGGTGGTTTAGCTTTTATGCCCTCGTATTTTTGGTAACTATCATAATTATAAGTTTGCTTTTGGTAAGGATGAGGAAATTGAAGCGTTTGCCTTTGCGGACTGAGTTGGAATCTTCAAAAGTTATTTTTCTTGAAAAACAGGAAATTGATCCGGGTATCGTAGCTGACGACAATTCTACCCTCCTGAAAAAGGCAGCCGTTTATGTAAGCGAAAATTACTACGAAAATATGGGATCAGAAAAACTGGCTCAACACCTTTGTATTTCGCTTCGCAAATTGCAACGCATTACCCGCGAAGAACTCGATGCTACTCCCACCAATTTTATTTACATGGTAAAATTAAATTTAGCAGCCGATTATCTGAAAAAACACAAGGGGAATATTTCGGAAACGGCTTATGAATTTGGCTTTTCCGACCCCGGTTATTTCTCCAAACTCTTTAAAAAACATTTTGGAATGTCGCCTGCCGAGTTTTTGGAAAATAACGACAATAAGTAGTAATACCCATTCCGAAAAACAATAAGCCATCGGTTTGCAAAACTCCTAATGCCTTTGTTTATTTTAAATGAAATATAGATAGGAACTGAAAACTAAGTTTAAAAAATTGCAGACTCTAAACAATTATAATAACTTTGCTTTCGTCATCACGAAAAAAAATGATATTATGGATACAACAGATACTATATGTGCCTTAGCCACTGCACCGGGAATAGGCGCTATTGCTTTAATACGACTTTCGGGGCCTGAGTCATTTGCTATTACAGATAAAATTTTTAAACCCAAAAAAGAAGGGGTTTCCATAAAAAAGGCCGAATCCTACACCATCCATTTTGGAACCATCGCAGCAGGGGAGGAGCTTGTTGATGAGGTTTTGGTTTATGTTTACAGGAATCCAAATTCATACACCGGTGATGATGCTATCGAAATTTCGTGTCATGGCTCACCCTATATTCAGCAAAAAATAATTGAACTTTTAATCATGAATGGCGCCCGGATGGCCAATGCCGGTGAGTTTACCATGCGAGCTTTTCTCAACGGGAAGTTTGACCTGTCGCAGGCCGAAGCTGTGGCTGATCTCATTGCATCCAATTCAAAATATTCGCACGATCTTGCATTAGATCAAATGCGGGGTGGTTTTTCGACCAAAATCAAAAACCTCAGGAAGGACTTGGTGAATTTTGCTTCGCTTATAGAGCTCGAACTTGATTTCTCGGAAGAGGATGTTGAATTTGCTGATCGCGGAAAAATCAGTGAGATACTGAAGAATCTTAAATCTGAAATCTCAACTTTGTTAAAATCCTTTTCTATTGGTAATGTGTTGAAAAAAGGCATTCCGGTTGCCATTATCGGTAAGCCCAACGTTGGCAAATCAACGCTGCTCAATACCATCCTCCAGGAAGAAAAAGCAATTGTTTCTGAAATTCCGGGAACTACACGCGACAGCATCGAAGACACGATCATCATCGATGGAGTAGCTTTCAGGTTTATCGACACCGCCGGCTTAAGGGTTTCTGATGATCAGGTAGAGACAATGGGCATTGAGCGAACAATTGAAAAAATTAATCTGGCTAAAATTATCCTTTTTGTTTTTGATGTTACTATTTACGATATCGATCAGGTAAAAGAGGTTTTGGAGGAGTACCGTCATTTGATCGAAGATCCTGATAAGCGAATTATCCTTATCGGGAATAAAATAGATCAACTTATCGAAATACCAAAAGGATTTAAAGACCTGGTAGCATTAGAAACAATTTTTGTTTCAGCAAAGCGAAAAGAAAATATCAATCTTATATCCGACAGTCTGCTTAAATCAGTGAACACAGATCAGATAGCTGATAATACCATTGTTTCAAATGCCCGCCATTACGAAGCACTTTCCAAATCATTCGACTCGATCGGGGAAATTGAAAAGGGTTTTGAAAAAGGCATTCCCTCCGATTTAATTGCCACAGATATTCGTCAGGCTCTTTATTACCTGGGAAGCATTACCGGCGAAGTGACGACAGATGAGATTCTCGGGAATATTTTTGGGAAGTTTTGCATCGGGAAGTGAGGAGGGAAGGGTTATTGGTTAATCGTTAAGGCTCTAATCTAAAATATGGTTGATAGTTCAAAAAATGTTATCTTTGGCTTCAAAATTAGAAGATATGGAGGTTCAAGATCAAATAAAGGAATTATTTAAAACGCTTGATACATTTGACCAAG
>Ga0307990_1000330_pt1 | contig 45010 bp, 40 predicted proteins | sample EllFjometagen129_FD_203168 | JGI IMG/M metagenome (GOLD analysis project Ga0307990, IMG submission 203168) | Marine microbial communities from Ellis Fjord, Antarctic Ocean - #129 | ecosystem: Environmental > Aquatic > Marine > Unclassified | place: Southern Ocean | collected 2014-10-08
GCTGAATCGTTTAATGCTAAACTCAAATCTTTTAGATCAACTTTAAGAGGTGTTAATGATACTAAGTTCTTTCTATACAGAGTAAGTAAAATTTATGCCTAATCCACCCTAATGTTATTATGATCCCGGTTTACCTGCCGAAGGCATGGCAGGCAAGGTAGAAGAACACCAAAATGGTGATTGAAATGAAATCATTTTGGCTATGATTCTTAATCGATTATGCAAAAGGAGTAAATTCTTTTGCATAATTTGGGATAAATACATCCTGACGTCAATAAGATGTTTCGCATACCGCAAACAGGCTGATAGAAGGATGAGGAGAGGAAATTAGGTTTTTAAAAAACTTTAATATAAATTTGTTGTAATTAAAAACTTGGATAAAATTAGTTTTAGAGGTTTTTATTAGTAAATAATTACAAAATTTAAAGTCATGAAAAAATATGTATTTTTTATCTTATTTTTTGGTATTTCTTCTTTATTATTTTCCCAATTTAATTACAACAAAATAAGTTGTACACAAGGTAATTTTTATGGAGTACTGGATGATGAAGACAGAATGTCTGCAGCCCTTGAAGTAGTTGGGGATATTAATGGAGATGGAATTGAAGACATTGTTGCTGGTGCCAGATCTGATGATGATGGAGGAGCTGACAGAGGTGCCGTATGGATAATGTTTATGGATTCCAATATGAATGTTGGATCTTATCAAAAAATTAGCTCAACAGAGGGGAGTTTTACAGGAGTACTAAGTAATGATGATGGATTTGGTTGTGCAATTGCATCCTTAGGCGATTTAGATAATGATGGCATAATTGATATTGTGGTTGGAGCATGGGGAGATGATGATGGAGGAACAAATAGTGGTGCCGTATGGGTATTATTTTTAAATTCAGACGGAACAGTTAAATCTCATCAAAAAATTAGTTCAACTCAAGGCAATTTAGTTGGTTTAACTACAAACAGACATTTTGGTTTGGGCTTATGTTCCGCAGAAGATATTAATAATGATGGTAACACAGATATTGTTGTTGGCTCTCCTGCATATGATAATGATGGAGGTACTTACAGGGGATGTTTATGGGTTTTATTTTTAAATACAGATGGTACTGTTTCTGCCCAACAAAAAATTAATGATTATAATGGAAACTTAAATATTACATTAGATGATTATGATAGATTTGGTTATACTTTATCTAATATAGGCGATCTTAATAATGATGGCACAAATGATATTGTAACAAGTGCTTTATATGATGATGATGGAGGCGCAGACATTGGTGCAGTATATATTATATTTTTAAATACTAATGGTACTGTTAAGGATTGTCAGAAAATTAGTGCTACACAAGGAGATTTTAATGGTATACTTACATCTGACGATCGTTTTGGTTATGGTATTGCAGGAATTGGTGATTTAAATGGAGATAACATATTAGACATTGCTGTTGGTGCCTATGGAGACGATGATGGAGGTACAGGAAAGGGAGCAGTATGGTTAATATATCTGGATACTAATGGAACTTGCTTGGGATATGATAAGATTAGTAATACATCAGGAAATTTTCTGGGAGATTTAGATAATGAAGATTACTTTGGTGTTAGTGTATCTTGTTTTCACGATATTAATGGTACTGGTGGAATAGAATTAGTTGTTGGAGCTTCTGGTGATGATGATGGCGGTATAAATAGAGGCGCAGTATGGATTCTTTTTGTAAAAGATCATAATGGGATAAATACTATGCAATTAAACAATAGATATATTTTAATTTACCCAAATCCCACAACAGGAAAAATATATTTATCAGACAAAGAAATTCAATCAATTGATATTTACGGCATTGCAGGACAGCTGATTTATTCTGAAAACTTAAATTCTGCAGATAAAGTTTCATTTGATATTAGTAATAACCCAAACGGTATTTATTTCTTAAAAATAAAAACAAAAGAAGAAACATATTTCTCAAAAATTATAAAACAATAATAAAATCAATTTTCAATTTCTAACAAAAGGTATGTATTTATTGGAACAAATTAATAAAAACGGAAAAATAATAAACACTCATAAATTTATTAAAGAATAATTTAAAAACCATATAAGGTATAGTTTTATGAAGCATTTTTTCTTTATATTATTTATAATTTTCACATCAATTCTTTATTCCCAAAACAATCAAAATAATGCTAATGTATGGTATTTTGGCGATAGAGCAGGTATAGATTTTAACTCAGGTACTCCTGTTGCATTAACAGACGGGCAACTTGACACACAAGAAGGAGTTGCAACTATTTGCAACCAACAGGGAGATTTTTTATTTTATACAGATGGAAGTACTGTTTGGGATAAAAACCATAATACTATGCCAAATGGGTCTGGATTATTTGGACATTGGTCATCAACTTCTTCAGCTCTTATTGTCCCTAATTTATCTGATACAAATTTATATTATATTTTTACCGTTGATGAACTTGGAGGTAGTAATGGTTTGTGTTATACCGTTGTGGATATGTTATTACCCGGAAATGGAAATATTTCAAATCCATTAGGAGATATTGATGTTAATGGAAAAAATATTCAATTAGTTACTCCTGTTGCTGAAAAAATTACTGCTGTATTAAGCCCAAACCAACAGAATTATGGAGTAATCACTCATGGATGGAATAATAATAACTTTTATGCATATGCTGTAACTTCTTCGGGAGTATCTACAACACCAATAATTAGTTCTGTTGGAAATATTCATTCCGGTGGTACAGGAAATATTAATGCTGTGGGGTATATGAAAGCTTCGCCTAATAAAGATAAAATTGCTCTTGTAAATAGAAACAATTTAAGTATTGATATTTACGATTATGATAATGCCACAGGAATTGTTTCAAATGAAGTTTCTATTGATTGTTCAAGTTTGTTATTGTATGGTATTGAGTTTTCAAAAACCGGACAATATTTATTTATTGGAGGATCGAATGAAATTAAAAGATATGAAATTTCTACGGGCATTATTGATAATGTTCTTATTGACGATATGACAATGTTTAATACTCCAAATGCTGGTGTTAGGGCGATACAATTAGGTCCTGATGAAAAAATATATGTTGCTGTAAGATATTATAATTATTTATGTGTTATTTCTAACCCTGAAGCAACAACTACCGAATTAACTGCAAATGGGGTTTTTCTTGATACTGATTATACAGGAAGAAATTGCAGATTTGGATTACCTACATTATTCTATTATAAAGGATGGGAAACAATAGATATTAAAAATAATAATTTAAGCAATAATTTTTTACTATACCCAAATCCAAGTAAAAATTTTATAACAGTAAAATCAGAAAAAGTTAATAAAATAAAGATATATGATTTAAGGGGAAAAATTTGTTTAGAACAAAACTTTAATAAAAACAATAATAAAATCAACGTTCAATCTCTAACAAAAGGAATATATTTATTAAAACAATTTGATAAAAAAGGAAAAATAATCAGTACCCGGAAATTTATTAAACAGTAGCTTGAAATATATTATTATAAAGTATCGTTAAATAATAAATGAAACAAACATTTACAATACTATTTTTAGTTTTATTCATTAGCAGCTTTGCTGGTGTTACAGACAGTAAAATGTTTGACGAAAACTTACTTAATAATCCCATTAAAAACCGTCAACAATTAGAAAAATTATTTGACTATAATGAAATAGATATATTTAATACAAGGAGTTTTACCAATACTGTTATACTTGAAAACGGATATGCAAGATCACCAATAATAAATAAACAAGATTGGGAAAGAAATGTTGAAAACAGAAAAATAATGCAAATAGATATAATTTTTACGAAGTACCCTTTTAAAAAAGAAGACTGGATAACAAATTATCATAAATTATTATCAGCAAGGCTTAATGCTCTTTTCGCATTAGACCCAAGTTTAAATAATAAAGATATTGAATGGAACCTTGTACTGCAAACAGAATGTGAAACAGCCCAAAAGGCTAAAAGCTTTTTTCATGGAATTTTAATAAAATTTGAAATAATTAAGGAAAAAGAATCTAAGGAAGTCCCAATTTCTGAAAATAAAATAAGCCCTAAAATATTAAAAGACATAAATATTCCTCTTGATACTTTTGAGAACAAACAAAATAAAATTTCTTTTGACGAAAATTATACTCCTGATTACAATAAAACAAGAAATTTTAAAAAACCCAAAAAGAAAAAGAAAAAACACGAAAACGGAAAATTGCCTGAATGTCCTACTTTTGATAGAAAATGGTTCTGTCTATAGATGCTTCGTATAATAAATCGTTAGTTCAAACTGATTTCAGAAACTTAAGCAATAAGAAAAATCAGTTGCTCCATCTTTCAGGGCGGGGTATAGATTTAAGCATACCCACCTCTGCGAAATTTTGTTCATTTTAATTCCTTATTATTAAAATGAACAAAATTTCGCAGAGAGCATTGCACCTTTATCCTTGTCCCCGCCTTAAAAGACGGGGCAACTGAAAACAGTTGTTGATTTTCTCTGAAATCAATTATAACTTACAATAAATCAAAAAACATTACGTTATTATAATGGAAATATCCGCTTTATTTCTTAATTAATGCATTTAAAAGTCTTCGTAATTAAAAAATTGCGAAGATTTTTATTTATATGCACAAAACATGTTTCTTAACATGCCTCCTTGTTTTTACTCCTAAGCCTTGTTATACAGAAAATTCAACAAACAAATTGCGATGCAAATGAAATATGATTTTTAACAAGGATTAAAAACTTTAAAATTTCGACTTAAAAATCTATCTTTGTTGACCTTCAAAAAATATTTGTAGAATTTAATAAAATAGAGAAATCATGGCTAAAAAAAACGTTCTAATAATTGGTGCTGCTGGAAGAGATTTCCACAACTTCAATACGTATTACAGGGGTAATGAAGATTACAATGTAGTAGCTTTTACGGCTGCTCAAATTCCCGACATTGACGGAAGAAAATATCCTGTCGAACTTGCAGGTGAATTATACCCTAAAGGAATTCCAATTTTTGCAGAAGATGAATTAGAAAAATTAATCAAAGATCTTAATGTTGATGATTGTGCATTTTCGTACAGTGATGTAACTTATCAGCATGTAATGAGCATGTGTGCAAAAGTTGCTACTGCAGGAGCAAATTTTGTTCTTTTAGGAGCAAAAGACACACAAATAAAAAGCACAAAACCTGTAATTGCTGTTTGTGCAGTTAGAACTGGTTGTGGTAAATCACAAACCTCACGTAGAGTTATTGAATTATTAATGGAACAAGGTTTAAAAGTTGTTACTATTCGTCACCCAATGCCTTATGGTGATTTAGTCGCTCAAAAAGTTCAGCGTTTTGCCACTATCGAAGACCTTGCAAAACACGATTGCACAATTGAAGAAATGGAAGAATACGAACCACATGTATCACGTGGTAACGTAATTTATGCCGGTGTTGATTATGAGGCAATTGTTAGAGCAGCAGAAAACGATCCGGACGGATGTGATGTTATACTTTGGGATGGTGGAAATAATGATTTCCCATTCTACAAATCAGATTTATTAATTACTGTTGTTGACCCTCATAGACCCGGACATGAATTGAAATTTTATCCTGGTGAAGCTACATTACGCATGGCAGATGTTGTTGTTATTAATAAAATGGATTCTGCCGATGCTGCTGATATACAAACAGTAAGAGAAAATATTGCAAAAGTAAATCCTAATGCAATGGTAATTGATGGAGCTTCTCCATTATCAATTGACAAACCGGAACTAGTTAGAGGTAAAAGATGTTTGGTTGTTGAAGACGGACCAACACTAACCCATGGACACATGAAAATTGGTGCGGGAACTGTAGCGGCTCAAAAGTGTGGTGCTGCAGAATTAGTTGATCCAAGAGAATATGCAGTAGGTAAATTAGCTGAAACATTCAAAATTTATCCAAACATTGGTACTTTACTGCCGGCTATGGGTTATGGCGATGAGCAAAAGAAAGATTTAGAGAAAACAATTGAAGCAACTCCTTGCGATGTTGTTGTTATTGGTACTCCTTTTGATATAAATAGAATTATAAACATTAACAAACCTTATGTAAAAGTTGGATACGACTTACAAGAAATAGGAGAACCAACTTTAGCTCAACCTATAAATGATTTTATTGCAAAAAATAATTTAAAGTAAGATTATTGGTTTGCTATAAAAAAGTTGACAATTTCTAATAAAATTTTTAAAACCTGTGAAGATATATTCACAGGTTTTTTTGTAATATTATCAGTTTTATTATTTGAGTTTTTTAATTCTTAATTCTTCCACATCCCTAAATACTCTTATAAAATTGCCTCCCCAAATTTTTCTAATATCTTCTTCTGTGTACCCTCTTTTAACAAGTTCAATTGTAATATTTTTCATCTGACTAACATCAAAGCAATCTTCAACTCCTCCTCCTCCATCAAAATCGGTTCCTATTCCTACATGGTTTACTCCAATTACTTCAATAATATGTTCAATATGGTCGACAACATCTTTGACTTTCGCTAGCCTGGCAGGATAAATATCATCAATTCCATACCATTCTTTTATTGCCGCATTTCTTTCTTTATCCGATAAATCTTTAAAACTGTTATATTTTATTCTAAGTTCATTTTGAGCATTTATTCTATTTGTGTCTTGCTCAATTTTTTTCACATAATCACTTAATATGCACATTTGAATAACACCTCCATTTTCTGCAAGTTTTTTCAACATTTCGTCTGATAAATTCCTGGGATTGTTGCAAATAGCACGAGAGCATGAATGAGAAGCTATAACCGGAGTTTTTGATAGTTTAATTACATCATAAAATGCATTATCTGATATATGAGAAACGTCAATCATCATTCCAATATCATTCATTTTTTCAACAACAAGTTTTCCAAATTCACTTAATCCTCCATGCTCAAGACTATCTGTTGAAGAATCACAAATATCATTGTTTTTTGTATGACAAAGGGTTATGTATCTTGCTCCCAATTTGTAAAACATAGAAATGTTTGATGTGTCATTTCCAATTGGGAATCCATTTTCAATTCCTATATAAATAGCTCTTTTACCTTTTTTTTCAATTCTATAAGCATCATCAGGGCTTGTCGCAATTTCAGCTAATTCGGGGTATTTCTCAATATTTTTATAAATAGCATCAAATATTTCAAGGGCATCTTTCTTGGCTTTTTCATTTCCTTCTTTTGTTCGGTCTCTTTGTCCTAAAAACACAGCGAAAAATACAGCATCAAGTCCTCCTTTTTTCATTTTTGGCAAATTTACTTTGCCTTTGTAGTTCTCATCGTTTTTTCCAATATCAAAATTCGAATCCAAAAATCTTAAGGGAGTGTCTGTGTGCGAATCTATTGTAAGCACTTTGTTATGAATTTTTGATGCAGTTTTCTCAATTTCAGAATTTTGAGAACAACAAATTGTAGAAATTACAAACAATATTATTAATAGTAAAATTTTCATCATCAGAATTATTTTATCTTGCTAAATTAATTAATAAATATATGGGAAAATCTTTTTAACTTTTTTTCTGTAGTTTTCATAGTTCTCCCCATAACTATCAAGCAGTTGTTTTTCTTCAACAGGAATCATTTTTACAATTGTATAAAATAAGATTATAAAAAATAATATAAACAAATATGAATAAAGAATAAGTGCAAGACCAAAAGGAATAATAATTACAGCAAAATACATTGGATGTCTCATTAGTTTAAACGGACCTGAAATAATCAGTTTATCAGAACTTGATGGCTTAACGGCTCCCAACCTGAAGTTATTCCACATAAATATTCTTGTAATGTAAATGAAAATATTTCCAATTATAAACAAAACCAAACCAATAATTTCTAATGTTATTGTAAATGAATTGTTCGGTAATTCTATTGAAAATAAACTGATTGGCTTAACAATTCCTTTTAATAAAAATATTGAAACCAATGGTGTAATAACAATAAGAACAAAAAGATTTGTAATATTATAAACCCAACTGTTCAGCCCTCCTTTTGGCTTTTGAAATCTTATTGAGCCTTTTGAAAAAATCATTATAATTCCTTGTAATACTGATGCTATAAGGATTATGATGCCTAACGTTTTTATTTGAAAGTAGTACATCATCTTTTATAAAAATTCACTCAATGTTTCATGAATTCCCTTATGTATTTCATACCAAAAATCATGTGCGGCGTTTTTTTTGTCTTTTTCAAAATAAGCTAACCACTTTTTGAAAACATCCCCATCATTTTTTTCAACAATTTGTTGTCTTTTCATAAATTGATAAATAAAGTCAATCCATCTTTCATTTTCAATAAATACTGATGCATTTCTTGCAACTATTCTGCTGGCAACAAGAGATAGATTTTTCATGTATTCTTTCTTTTTGCCCCATAATGATTCTACAATTTCAGGGATCATTTCTTCTGCCCAATTTCTGTGAAAACGACAAAAACCCATATTATCCAGGAGCAATTCACTAACTAATTTGTTAGCATTAATATTACCCAGTTCACGTGGTTCTAAAAACTCGGTTCCATAATAATTATAATATTTTCCCATTATTGCCATAGGTGATAATAATCCGGGATTCCAATATTGATTTGGCACCATCCATCCATTTCTGGCATTAGCTGTAAATACAAAAGTATTCAAAATGTTTTTACCTTTTTCTCTATAAATACCTCTTCCCCATTTTCTTGGACCCATAGAAAAATCAATTTTCCCTTTTTTCTCAATAATTGCATCCAGTAGTTCAATCCCTAAATTTGCATTATGCATAGAATCTTTAACAACATCAAAATTATCCGTATCAAAAACGGGTTTTCCTTTAACTCCGAGTTCTTCAGGAGTTAACGTTCCTGTATCAAGACATTCCATAAACCAGGAAATGACCCCACCTACAGATATTGCATCAAATCCATACATATCAGCATGATGATTTAGCTTTTCAGCTGCTCTTTGATCAAATATTCCGGATAATGGTCCCATTGTTTGATAGGGTTCATAATCTTTTTTGAACTCATTATTCATTTTTTTACAAACAGCAGCACACGGTTCTCCGCAAGTATGTTGGTTTTTTGTTGCAATTGTTTCGGTATTAAATTGTTTTAAATAATGATCTACAACAAAATCTTTGTGTACTTTTAATCGTTTTTCTTCATTCCAATAAATACTTTTATAATTGAAACTAAGCATTCTGCCTTTTAAGGTTGTATAATTTACACCAAAAGTACCACCTGTTTTAAAATTAGGGTCAAACCTGTACTTAGTTGTTGCCTCAATATCTTTAGCTGCTAACTTTTTATTATATTTTTCTTCAAACCACTCATTTGCTACTTTTCTATCTCTAAAATCAACATCGATATAAGTACCCCCATAAATTATTGCTGCAATTCCATGTTCCTGAAGCATTTTTGAACCAAAACCACCTCTTCCTGCCCATGTGTCAACATTTGTATTTTTCCCATTTTTTAATGGTGCAGAACATATTGCACCAAAATCCGTTGACATTGCAGCCGGACCAACCGCCAAAACTCTCGGTTCTGTTTTATACTTATCAATAAAATTTTCTAAAGCATAATCCATAAGTCCATAAGTTCCTTTTCTTCCTTCTTGCCATATTTTTTTTAAATTAACAGGAATTAATTCAACCTGAATCTCTTCACCATGAATTCTATTTAAATACAAAATTGAAGGCGAGCTTGCTTTTTCAGTTATTGCAATTTGATTTATTCCAAGATTGTCGAAAACAAGGGACGCTCCACCCATAGATGAAATATAAAAACCGCTCCAGGCAGGAGAATCTCCTGTGAAAACCAAGCGATTTGAGCCTGGAAAAATTGAACCGGCTAAAAGTCCTGCTCCTATATTAAAACTATTATAATTCCGGGTTAAATGTATCCCCAAATCAATTGGTCCAAAATAATCTCCAACCTTATATTTTTTTAATTTATAATATGATGTCTTGGCATCTATAAACAAAACTCTAATTTGTGATTCCATGATATTTTAATTATTCGTTCAACATTTAATATCAACTATTTTTTTCGCAAACTCATTAAAATTAATACCTGAAAAATTGCCGGAACTCATTAAAAGCAGGTTCTTATTTTCCCAGTTTGTTTGTAATAATTTTTGTGTTAAAATTTCTGAATTAGTAAACACTTCTACATTTTTTCCGCCAAAAGCATGAACAACCTGTTCGGGGTTTATTTCTTTCAGGCGTTTGTGCCTTATAGTGTCGGGATTAAAATATATATACGCCATATCGGCTGCTTTCATAGTATTGGCATATTGTGGCAAAAAATCTTCTTTCAGGCTGCTGTATGTGTGCAGTTCCATACAAGCCACAAGTTCTCTGTCTGCAAACTGCTGTTTTACCGCAGTAGTTGTCGCTTTTAGTTTAGATGGCGAATGTGCAAAATCTAGAAAAACATTTGTATTATCATTTTTTGCAAGTAATTGTAATCGTTTACTTGCTCCCGCAAAAGAAGAAATTGATTTGTAGAAATTTGTATCGCTTATTCCAAGTTCACAACATACATGTTTTGCTGCACCAATATTTTGAATATTATGTTCTCCAAAAATATTTAAAGCATATACCCCTGTTTTTGTTCTAAGATATGTTATTCCGTTTTTCAACACATAATCATGAGTAGTGTATGCAAGTTTTCTAATATCCGCACGAGAATTATTTATAATATTCATTAATTCATCATCATTTTCATAATATATTAATGAACCATTTTTCTCTATTAAATCAATAAATATTTTGAATTGTTCAACATAGTTTTCAAATGTTGGAAATACATTAATATGATCCCATGCAATACCACTAATTACAGCAATATGTGGTTTGTATAAATGGAATTTTGGTCTTAGGTCTAATGTTGATGAAAGATATTCGTCTCCTTCAAAAATAGCAATAGAGGCATCGGTTAGTCTTACCATTGTGTCAAATCCCTCAAGCTGAGCACCAACCATATAATCAAAATCAAGATTGTTATCTAAAAGAACATGCATAACCATAGAAGTAATAGTTGTTTTACCGTGGCTTCCACCAATAACAACACGTTTTTTGTTTTTTGTTTGTTGGTAAAGATATTCAGGAAAGGAGTATATTTCCAGGCCAAGTTCTTTTGCCTTTATTAATTCCGGATTATCATTGTGAGCATGCATTCCTAATATTACAGCATCAATACTTTTGTCCACAATATCTGCATTCCAACCTATATATTCAGGCAATATGCCATGTTTATTTAGTTTACTTTTTGATGGTTCAAAAATTTCATCATCAGAACCGCTAACCAAATATCCTTTTTTGTGCAAAGCAATTGCAAGATTGTGCATTACAGCACCGCCAATGGCAATAAAATGAACTCTCATATTATAGAATCAATTTTTGTTTTGGTAAAAATAATGATGTTTAACCCAAATTATGCAAAAGAAATAAGTTTTTTTACATAATCGATTAAGAATCACTGCCAAAATGATTTCATTTCAATCACCATTTTGGTGTTCTTCTACCTTGCCTGCCATGCCTTCGGCAGGTAAACCGGCAGGCAGGAATCGGGGTTACCCTTATAAATTCATTAGTTCGTCAGCTTTAGGCTGACTCCTAATGAATAATGCGGGTTTAATAAAAAGAAATGAGATTGTTTAAAACTTTATCCGCAGCAAGATTCCCCATCTTGTAATTTCTTAAAACATTTTATTTCTTCATGTTTGGCACATGAAATACCCCTTTTAGCCATTTCTTTGTTTTGACCAATTAAGGAAGAAGGAAATTTTTTTGATTTATGAAATATAACTTTTACCGACATTATTAAAAATGCGAGAGCCAAAAATGATATTGTTATAAGAAGAAGTTTTAAAAACATAATGTAAAAGTAAGTAAATTATATTTATCAGAACACTATTTTCTGAAGTTCTGTTTTTGTGTTTTCAAATTCACTTATTATTTCTTCAATAATTTTGCCGACAGGTCTTATTTCATCAATTAATCCTGACACCTGACCTATTTCCATTTCTCCTTCATTTTCATCTCCTTCAAACATTCCCAGTTTTGCTCTTCCTTTTCCAAGATGTTCTTGTAATTCTTCAATTGAAGCACCTCTTTTTTCCATTTCTTCAACTTCTAAAAGGAATTTATTCAAAATTAATCTAACAGGAACTAATTGTTTTAGAGCAAGCTTTGTGCTTCCATCAAAACATTCAACAATTTTATTTTTAAAATTTATATGTGCAGATGATTCTTCTGTTGCAACAAAACGACTACCAATTTGAACTCCATCAGCACCAAGTGCCATTACAGCAAGCATTCCTCTACCTGTTGCAATTCCTCCGGCTGCAATTAATGGAATTGAAATAGCTTTTTTTACCTGTGGGATTAATGTTAAAGTTGTAGTTTCCTCTTTTCCATTATGCCCGCCTGCCTCAAATCCTTCAGCAACCACAGCATCAACTCCTGCATCCTGACATTTAAGAGCAAACTTTACATTTGCAACAACATGAGCCACTTTAATTCCATGCTCTTTGAAAAATGAAGTGTATTTTTTAGGATTTCCGGCTGATGTAAAAACAATTTTAATGTTTTCTTCAATCACAATTTTAATTATTTCATCCATTTGCGGATACAATAATGGCAGGTTTACACCAAATGGTTTATCAGTTGCTTTTTTACATTTTTGAACATGAATTCTAAAAACATCAGGGTGCATTGACCCTGCTCCTATTAAACCAAGTCCTCCTGCATTGCTCACTGCAGATGCCAGTTCCCATCCACTGCACCAGATCATACCGCCTTGTATTATAGGATATTTAATCCCAAATAGTTCTGTTATCTTGTTCATTTGTATAGGATTTGTTTTTTTATGTAAAGTTACATTTTTATGTTGCTTTAATTGTATTTTATCATAGAAATACTTGAATTTTCCCAAAGAAAATAAAGATTGAATTTTAAACTTTATTTTAGAACACAGAATAAAAGATACAATATGATATATATTAAAACAACAATCAAAATTTTTAGATATGATTTCAATCTTCTTTTTCTTCTTCCTTTTCTTACCTCAGAATTAAAAGCATCCAATGTTTCTTGTTTAATTGCTGGTTTTTGCTTCTTATCAATTTCTTTAATAATTTCCGGAATTTCTTCGTTTGTTTTTCCATCTATTATAGCATTACTTACTTCAAGACTCCAATGCCTGTTTTTTGAAAAACAACTTGGGCAAACAAGTTGGTCTAACCGAATGTCTTCTATTGGAAGACAGAAAATATTAAAACAATTTTTACAAAACTAATTCTTTCGAAAGAAATTTTTCTTTTTTGGTTTTATACTTGGTATTCTAAATCCTAAATATTTTTGAAGATATAAGTTTGACCTGTAAGTTATATTATTAAACGTCATTTTTATAGTTTTTAATCTATAACAAAGAACGTGATAGATTAAGCCGGTATATGTCGTTATTAAAAATTTTCTAAACGCCATATATTGACGCTTTAAATCATTATCTTTACCCAAAGAATATAAATTTTATCAGATTATGGCACAACGTGAAACTATGAAGCGACAGCAGATAATAATTAATTATTTGCGAAAACGTCCAAGAACTTTTGAAGAAATTGAATTTCATCTTGAGAATGAATCTGAAATACATTCCTACAATTTTAATATTTCTAAACGCACTTTTCAGCGTGATAAACAGGATATTTTAACATTATATGGTATTGAAATAAAATGTAATCGCACAACAAATAAATATGAAATTTTTGAGGAAGAAAACAATGTAAAAACCGAAAGAATAATGGAGGCTTTTGATGTTTTTAATACTTTAAACTTTACAGAAAAAATATCGGAATATATCCATTTTGAGGACAGAAAAGCATCCGGCACACATTATATTATGGATATTTTAACTGCAATTAAAAACAAAAGCATAATTACAATTGAGCATAAAAAATATTGGGAGGATAAATCAACTTTAAGAGATGTTGAACCTTATGCGATAAAAGAATACAAATACAGATGGTACTTAATTGCCAAAGATTTAAAAAATAACAAAATAAAATCATTTGGCTTAGACAGAATACAATCAATAATAGCTAAAGAAGAAAAGTTCATTTATCCTAATGATTTTGTTCTTAAAAACTATTTTGAATTTAGTTACGGAGTGATAGGTACAAATAATAAACAAGCACAAAAAATAGTTCTTTCATTTACACCATGGCAAGGCAAGTACATTAAGAGTTTACCTATACATCATTCACAAAGAACATTATTAGACAACAAAGATGAGTACAGAATAGGATTACAATTGGTTGTTACTCTTGATTTTATTATGGATTTGCTTTCTTTTGGAGAACAAATTAGGGTATTAAAACCTATTAGTTTAATAAAACAAATTGAGAATTCTCATAAAAATGCGGTTAATAGTTATAGTTGTGAAATTACAAATTCATCGGGCAACTCCTGTTAGAATAATTTAATAATCCCCGATAGCATATACAGGCTCTGCAAACCTCACAGGAGCAGGTCTTGGAATGAAAAGTCCCAAGCGTAGAAACTTCGAAATGGGAATTATAACAACAAATCCAGATTTCATTGATAATATTATGGCACAATTTGATGATGTTTGGATTGGAAAATTTTGCAAAGATTGTGGCAGAAGAGATTATTGTGGCTATTTTATTTTGTAAAATATTTTAGTACGACATGTTTTGTCTTCGCAGAATATTATCTTTAAGAAATAATTGAACCTAACATAAATAAATTTTGTTTAAATATCTTAGGTTGACAAAAGACTAAAAACATGAATAAGATTAAAGATTTTTCTCTCGAATACGATGGGGTTTATAAGATTACTTATAAAGACAACATTTATTTTTTTCACATTTCAATTAAGCAATTGATAGAAATGTTAAAAAAAGAAGGACTTGATATAAACAAAATTGATTTAGAGAATCCAATTAAATTTAAAAAAATCACTTTAACAATTAAATCAATAAGGCTATGCTTTACTACAAATGAAGAAGGCATAGAATTATTAACGTTTGATATTGAAGAATAATAGAATTCATTATACATATAACTATGGAAATATATGCTTTAAAAGGATATAAAGTAAAAGTGACTGACAAAACAAGAAACAATGGTTTTGAGAGTGATAAAGAAAATGTAAGAAAACATCTACAAAAAGGGAAAGTATATACAATAGACAAAACAAATGTTTCTAGCGGTTTTACAGATGTTTTCTTACAAGAATTTCCAAATATAGAATTTAATTCAGTTAATTTTGAAGGTGTTAATGCACAATCAGAAAAATTAAACAAACAACATAAAGATTATAACCGAATTAAAATTAGGTTTGGATTTACAAAAAAAAATTAACTTTGAAAAAAAACTAAATATGGATATAATAGAAAAACTACCAATTTCAAAAGAAAGAAAATGGACTTTTTTAGAGACAATAGGTGTTTCTAAAAAAGAAACAATAATGGCTAAATTATTAGCATATTATTTTAATCCAGAAGGAGTACATGGATTAAGGAATATTTTTATTAAAACATTATTACAAACAAAATCCCATCTGCTTTATGAACATAAAGAATGTGAACCTCTCTGTACAATCGAGGAGTTAAAAAATTATGATTTTGAATGGGCTAATATAAAATTAGAAGTCACAACCGATAATGATAATAAGATAGATATTGTTATTGAAACAGAAAAAATAGTAATAGCGATTGAGTTTAAAATTAATCATTATCTTGACAACCCATTAGATGATTATTACAAATATATAAATGATCATTATGCTGAAAAAGAAACAAAGTATTTTATTGTTTTAACACCTAAATGGAAAAAGCCAATAAAAGCAGCTAAAAATAATAATAAGGAAAATGAATTTAAACAAATTATACTTAGTCATTTTATTGATAATGTAGAAAAAACAAGAATAAATAAAGGGAGATGTTTTGGAGCAAACGATGCACAACAACATCAAATTTATCAAGATTTTATAAATACAATTGAAAACAGAAAAATAAAAATAAAAATGATGGAAGAATATTTTAAATTAGTTGAAGGAGATGATAATGATGATAACCTCAATAAATTAGATAGTGCATTTAGAGATATGCAATATATAAAAAAGAAAATTGAAAGTAAAGTTGAGGAATTAAGGAAAAAACTTCCTGATTTTGACATTATTGAAGATACTAAAAACAAACTTAATAGTGCTATTCATAGAAAATATAACCATAATTTTCATTTAAAAATTAGACTTTCACTTAAAGGTTGGACTATTGAGCATTGGGAAATAAATAGTGGAACACAAATAATAGATAAAGATAAACCAAAGACTTTAAAATATGAATCTAGTTTAGAAACGGTACTGATTGAGGTAAAAACCTTTATAAAAAATCATAATATTCAAAAATGAAAACTTTCACAGCAATAGATTTCGAAACAGCAAAAGGCAATAGAAATTCGGCTTGTGCAATAGGAATCGTAACTGTAGAAAACGGAGAAATAATTGAGGAATATTGCACATTAATTCAGCCTCCTGATAATGACTATTTTTATAAAAACATTGAGATACATGGAATAAGACCCCAAGGCACAGCAAACATTCCTTTGTTTGACAAAATTTACCCTGAAATTAAAAAACGACTTGTAGGTAAAACAATTGTAGCCCATAGCGAGGCATTTGACAGAAGTGTTTTAACAAAAACAATGAATGAATACGGATTAGATTACTCCGACTTAAACATTGCAGACAGATGGGAATGTACTTATAGAATTCATGGAGCATCATTAGGTATTTGTTGTAAAGAATTCGGTATAGAATTAAATCACCATGATGCTCTTTCTGATGCACTTGCTTGTGCTATGTTATATTTAAAAAAAACTTTATATTAAAATCTAAAAAGATAAAACAATGAATCTTAAAAACATGATAAACAGAAGCTATCTTTATGACACAATCTGCAGAACAACTGAAAGATTAGACAAAGAATTAAAAGAGTTAATAAACAAGGGAATATTTTTTATGCCCGAATTATCAGTTGCTTTTGAACTTGGAAAATCAATATTTAAAAATAGGTTTCACATATTTGGAACTAATGATATTGAATGGATTCGAGAATTAAAGCAAGGTGACGGGATTAGTGACATTGTTTTCATAAAAGATGAAAATCCAATTCTAACTATTGAATTAAAGTTGGTTGACACAATGTATAATTATGAAAGAGACATTGCCAAATTAGACCGTCTTGAAAAAGGTTCTATTAAAATGTTTCTTGCTTTAATTGATGTTTTTGAAAAAAATATAATTGAAAATGACGACCCAAGAATCATTTTTTTGAACAATGAATCAAAATTCAAAAATAAAATCAATCAATTAGGATTTTGGCAATATTTACCACCTTATACAATCACATCAGATTCCTCTTATTATTTTAAAACAAAGGGAGAAAGATACAAACAAGACATCTTTTGCTCTGTTTGTTTATGGGAAGTAAATTCACCAAAAATCGAATCTGTTATTGATATTTTTCATCCAACAAAAGAAACAAATATTCAAATTTTAAAAACCACTTTAAATGATAAGATATCGTATTGTCTTTATATTATTAAAAGATATTATAACCAAAACGCATTGGCACAAGAACCCGAATATTTTAAAGAAATTAATGATGCTTGGAATTCTATGGAAAAATATATAAAAGATGAATTAAAAATATCTTGGTTTGAATTTGAATTAGACACAGTATATATTGACTATGTAGATTTTATAACAGAAAAAATTAACACCATAAATAATGATTCATTATTGAAAAATTGGAACTTGGAAAATTCTGTAACATTGAATGAATAATATTATGCTTTAATACAAAAACCCAAACAGCCATAAAGGGATTCTATTGTCTACTCCAAATTCAATATCATCAATAGCCAAAAAAGCATCTTTAATGTTAACAATTTGTTTACTGGTTTTGTTTTTGCCTCCTATCTCAAAAGTGTATTTATCATCAATTGTAAAATCCGCTTTTGATGAATAAGTAGCATTATGATTTTCTGACAGCTGATTTAAAAAAAAAGTTTCCCTTATATTTCCAACATTAGGGTTTTCCTGACTAAAGGCATAAATAAAGTTTGTGTTTTCTAAAAATAATTTGTCGGGTTTTTGTAATAAGCCAACACCATAAGTATCCTTATATAAATTTTTAAAAACTCTTGCATCATGCAGATAATTAATGTATTCCAAAACTGTTTTACGTGTAACATTAATTTTATTTGCCAATGCTGAAATATTTGGTTTAAAAGGTACAGATTGGCTCACAATATAAAGCATCTGTTGAATTTTTCTAACTATTGAAATATCCGTATTTCGTAAAAGAGGTAACTCTACTTCAATAATCATATTAACTATTTCTTGCAAGCGTTTATAATAAATAGAATTATTTTTCTCATAAAAGGGGAAATAACCGGTTTTTAAATATTCACTAAAATATTTAAGAGCTTTGACTTTCTTGCTTATAGATAATGCTATTTCTGTATGATTTTTTAATAGATCTAATAAATCTATTTTATCAAATTCTGTTTTTAAATTATAATTTAAATGCTCACGAAACGATAATCCTTGCATTTCGTATATTAATGCTCTACGACTTAAATCACTACGTGAATTTAAAATTTCTAATAAGGATGAGCCTGTAAAAACTATTTTCAGATTTTTAAAATAATCATAAATATTTTTTATTTCAACAGACCAATTTTTATATTTATGAACTTCATCAATAAATAAATGTTCTCCTCCCAGTCCAACAAAACTTTCAACTAAATCAATTAATTTATTTTCTGCAAAATATAAGTCGTCAAGTGATATATATAATGCTTTTGATGATAATCCATATTCTTGCTTTATAAACTGCAACAACATAGTTGTCTTACCAACACCTCGTGATCCTTTAATACCAATTAATCTCTCATTCCAAGGTAATTTATTAATTAAATATCTTTGAAATGATAAATTAGTATCATCAATTAAACCAATATGTCGTTTTCTTAATTTCTTCATCACTTTTCAAATTGTGTTTCTTACAGAATGCAAATATAATACATTTTGTTTCTTACGCAAAACATTTTAATATTTATTTTGTTTCTTTCAGAAAACATTTTGCTTGAATTAGATTATTTCATAGCAATACAGTTCAATATTACATCTTTAAATAAAAATCTTTAGTAAGTTCAATATATTCTTTTGAATATTGATGTCGTCCTTTATCTTCAATTATTAATTCATTCTCAATTATTATTTGTTTTGTTCTTTGTAATTCCAATAAAACTCTATTTGCCTGTTTGTTTAGAGTAGGTTTTACAATTGTCTTTTTTGTGCAAAACAAGTTGTAATCTTGAGCCATATTAAGAAATTTGTTTGTTTGCTCGTATGGTAAAATAAGACAAAATATGCCATTTTTATTTAATAGAGCATCAACTCCAAGCAATAAGTCTTTGTATGACAACTCATTATTGTGTCTTGCAATTGTTCTGTTTAATTCCGGCGATTTCATAGAATCAATAAAATATGGAGGATTAGTTACTATTAAATCAAATTTCTTATTCGATTTACAAAATTCCTGAAATGAGATATTATATATTTTAATCCTTTTATCCCATTTGCTGTTTACAATATTTTGTTCTGCTTCAAAAAATGCTTCATTATTAATTTCAACGGCTTCAATGTCAGCATTTGATTTTTGTGCAAGCATCAGAGCGATTAATCCTGTTCCTGTTCCAATATCCAAAATACTTTTTGAATTTTGAATATCAGTCCATGCACCAAGTAAAACGCCATCAGTTCCTACTTTCATGGCTGTTTTTTCTTGAATTATTTTAAATTGTTTAAATTGAAAATAGTCATTAGACATAATTAATACAGTAAAAGCCCCTCCTAACCTCCCCATAGGGGAGGAATCAGACAAAACATTGTTTTACGATTATAACTCTATATCAAAAGTACGGAGCATTAAATATTAGCAAATTTTAAAATTTCAAATTTTCCTAAAATACATCATTTTTATAAGTTCATACAATTTTTTAAACAAAAGTCCCTATAAAGTAATAATTTTGAATTGATAAAATTAAAAAGATTATTTTTATCATTTAAATATTTTTGAAAATAAGCTAATGTATATTTCAATAGTTTGGATAATAGTGATATCAATATCTGTAATTTATTTTACTACAATATTGTTGTTATTATTGGGTTGGTTAAAGATACCTGTGTATAAAAAGCAGAATAGGAGCTTATCAACAAAGGTGTCGGTAATAGTTCCTGTCAGAAATGAAGAAAATAATATTAAGAATTTATTAGGTGATATTTTAAATCAGGATATTTCAAAAGAACTATTGGAAGTTATTATTGTTAATGATAATTCTGAAGATAGTACACAAAAAATTATTGAAGAATATTTGTCTGAAAATAATAATATTAAGTTTTTACAATTGGAATCAGTTACAGGTAAAAAAAATGCTTTATCAAAAGGAATATTAAATGCAAATGGAAACTTGATTATTACTACAGATGCAGATTGTAGATTTAACTCTGCTTGGGTATCTACGATTGTAGAATTTTACGAAATGCAAAAACCTAAAATGATTATTGGTCCGGTTTTCATGAAAAGCAAGTCTTTATTTGGTGATTTTCAATCATTAGAATTTATGAGCTTGATAACTTCAGGAGCCGGTGCTGTTGGTTTGAGATCACCAATTATGTGTAATGGTGCAAATTTAGCATTTGAAAAGGATATTTTTTTGGAAATGAATATGGATGATAATAAAAATATTGTTTCCGGTGATGATGTATTTTTGCTTCATAAAATAAAAAAATCATATAATGATAAAATTGCTTTTTTAAAATCGCAGGATGCTATAGTAACAACTGATGCTGTGGAATCTTTTAAAGATTTTGTTTCTCAAAGAATTCGATGGACTTCAAAAAGTAAAGTATACAAAGATTTTTTCACTATTTATATTGCAATTATTGTCCTGTTAACTAATATTTTTCTATTGCTTCTGTTAATCTGTAGCATGTTTGATCTCAGATTTTTATTAATGTTTTTATTGCTCTTTGCTAGCAAATCGCTTATAGATTTTGCTATTTTATTTAGTTCTACACATTTTTATGGCAATAATAAATTGCTATATATTTTTTTACCATTACAAACACTGTACTTTATATACATAAGTTTTATTGGAGTTATTGGTAATTTTATGCCTTACTATTGGAAAAACAGGAAAGTTAAGGCATGAGAAAACTTAAATATATACATATAATTATCTTTATTTTTATTCTAAAAATAGGTTTAAGTCAGGATAATATTTCATTTGAAATTGATAAATATTATTACTTATGTAAAACATGGGGTTTTCTAAAATATTATATTCCTGATAAAAACATAAACTGGGATAAAGAGTTATTGCAAGCGTTAGATTTGGTAGAGAAAATTAACGATAAACACACATTCAACAAATTCTCAAATAGTTGGATAGATAAATATACGATTAGAAAAAGTAAAATAAATAATGATTTTCCAAATGATTCCCTTTTAATTACAAATTTCTCTTGGTTTCAGGATACTAATTTATTAAATAAATCATTCTCTGGAAAATTAAAGAATGTTTTAATAAATTATAAACCTAAAAGAAATAAATTAATAAATAAAGGAAAATTTAAAGCTATAGATTTTTCAAAGGATAATTTATACTATTATATCAATACAAATAAGAAATTACGCATTCTAGCACTATTTAGACTTTGGAATATTATTGAATACTTCTATCCATATAAAGATAATATTGATACTTCATGGGACAATATTCTAAAACAATATATACCACAGATTATAGATTCTGATTCGGAGGCTGACTATCATTTAATAATTGCGTCAATGATTGCAAAGCTAAATGATAGTCATGCATTTTTAAATAGCCATATATTTGAGAAATTATATAATCTAAAATCTTATTTGCCTTTTTCTGTAAGGTATATAAATAATAATATAATAGTAAATGAAAAATATTGTCAGTGTACGAATATTAATGTTGGAGATACAATAATAAAAGCGAATTATCAAACATTTAAAAGTTTTTATAATAGTAATTCAAAATACTTCAGTGCTTCAAATACAAACTTTAAATATTATTTGCTTTCAAATTTATATGTAAGCAATAGAGATGGTGATAAACAAAGTTTTATAATAAAAAATAATGGGATTGAAAAAAAGATTACAATTGATAAAATATCACCTGATAGCTTAATGAAATGTGCTGAATTATATAAAAATATTGTTATAAATGATAGTATTAATTTTTTAGATGTCTACTTTATGACTAGAAAAAATTTGAAAAAAGCTCTTACTAAAAATAGTCCAAAATATGTTGTTATAGACTTAAGATCATATCCTCGAAATACTATTTATTTTAGCCATAATTATATATTTAAATACTCAAATAAAAAATTCGACAAAAGATATCTTTATAACGAGAGTGTTGCAAGCAATAAATATCCTGGTTATTTTAAATTAAATAAAAAAGGAAAAAACAATAATTCTAAAATTAAAAAATCAAAATTTAGTGGTATTATTCTGGGTATCATATCTGAAGAGGCAAGAAGTTTACCTGAATGTATTGCTTTAGCACTTAAGGATTATGATAATACTGTTTTAATTGGAACTAATACTGCAGGTTCTACAGGTGGTGTTGCACACATTTATCTGCCGGGAGGAATTACAATTCCCGTTACTTTTTTAAAATCACTTTTTAAAAACACAGATTATCAAGGCGAAGGAGTAAGTCCTGATATAATTTTCAAAGAGAACATTAACATGCCTGAAGATATATTAAAAATTGTAAAATTATATAATGATAATAAGCATGTCAATAAAAATAACTGATTTGAGAAAGAACAGGAAAATCAAGGCATAAAAAAAGCCCCAAATTGGAGCTTTCTATATATGATTAATATTATTATTTCTTTTTAAAAGTATCCATAGTATTATCAAAGTTGAGAAAATAATCTCCTTTTGCTAATTTCGAAACATCAATATTTTTCCCAACACCTTTTAATACAATATTTCCATAATAATCATAAACCTCATATTGAGTTTCGCTACTAAAATTAATTGTAGTAGTAGCTTTTTTTGGCTCAAATGTAACAGGAGGACTCATTGAACGGAAATTTGCATCTGTAGAATAATTTGCCCTTTTAGTATAATCAATTTGTCTGACTCTAAAACGATTATTTCCTGAATGTGGACTTACTTTAAGTTCATAAGAATTACTTCCGGGAGTTCCTTTGCCCTGAACAGTTCCAACTTTAATCCATTTGTTCCATCTGTATTGTTGTACATCAAAAGGTAATTTACCCGCTTCTCCCGATGTTGTCCATTTGATAAAACCATCTTTAGAAACCTCAATAGAAACAGTTTTAAATGTACTTTTAGGTTTTAAAACTTCAGGATTTAGAACTTTTGGCTTGCAATTTTCTTTATGCTTAATTGTTACTTCCAGTTTATCACCTAATTTTAGCTGATATAAAGACAAGTCAATTTCAAAAGCACTGGAATTAATCTCATCGGTAGTAACCTGACCATTAACTTTTACTTCATAAACGCAAAAACCAACCCCAGATGAAGAAAATGGATTCATTACATATAAATTCTTTCCTTGAAAAATACCATCAAGCTTTATAACATTTCCAAATGAAAATACTGATAATGAAAACAATAAGAGAAATAAAAAAAACAGTTTTTTCATTATTATTGATTAAATTTATTTAGATTTTACCTTAAAATATCAAAGAACGAATTTATTATTTTAAATTTAAATAACAAAACATTTATTTTGATATTACAATTGCAATGCCGTAACGCCCACAAATACAACTCTATAAATTGTTAATAATATTAAATTATTTTTTATTTATCAATAAAAAACATGAATTATAGTAGAATTATAATATATTATTATTATTTTAACCAATAATTTTTTTATTGAAAATCCGGGAGTAATTAAGTGAATATGAGGAAAGTGTATTTTTGTTTGATTGTTTTTGCTGTTTTATTTAATGCCTGTAAAGAAGATTTTGAAACAGAATTGTCTTATAATGATGATGAGAAAACTGTTTTAAGAATAAATGAGCCTGATTTTTGTAAAACAATTTTCCCGCTGGCAACAAATGATATTGTATCTTCTCAAATTATTTCACAAATATTTGAAGGCTTAGTGAAATATGAACCAAAAACACTTTCTGTTGTTCCGGCTATTGCTGAAAGATGGGAAATTGATACGTCGGGTATGGTGTATACATTTTTTCTAAGAAAAAATGTATATTTTCATAATGATGAATGCTTTGATGATGGCAAAGGCAGGAATGTTACTGCTAATGATTTTTATTTTTCGTTTCATTTACTTTGTACACAATCTGAAAATAATATGAACTTTTATGGAACATTAGACAAGATTGAAGGAGCAAAAGAATATTATGAAAACAGTAATGAAAATTCAGATAATCAAATATCGGGAATAAAGGTAATTGATGATTATACATTGCAGTTAACCTTAGAGTCGCCAAATCCGTTATTTATTTATTTTTTAGCAAATCCTGCTGCTGCGGCATTACCTAAAGAGGGAATTGAAAAATATGAAATAAAAAATCATGTAGGCAGCGGACCATTTTATATTAATGGCTTTTCCGAAAAACTAACAATCTTATCTCTTATTAAAAACCCTAATTATTATAAAATGGGGAAAAATGATATTCAATTACCATATATAGATACTGTTAATATTACTTTTGTAGGTTCTATACAAAAAGAGATAAATATGTTTGAAGCAGGTGAACTTGATATTGTTGCCGGCTTACCAAGTAAATATGTTCCGGAGTTTTTAGAAAAACATATTAAAGAATTTGAAAGCAATCCACCAATCTATATTTTAAACCAGTCTGAGGAAGATGTTGTTTCTGAGATTTATAATCTTATGCGTTCTAACGTTCAAAATTTTTATACAAATCGCATGAATTTTATTGATCTATCTTTGGTATATTTTGAAGAACCTAATCAAATTAAAAATACTGAAAGCAAGAACAATCAATAACCATAATAGCATAATAAGATTAATCTATTACATGTTGAATTTTATTAATTCATTACTAAAATATCAATTTTGTATATTATTTATTCCCTTCCATTTCCAGCAAATTCAAAAGAATATAATAAATTATTAACCAATAATAATAGCTAATTATGATTAATTATTGTTCTCAAACAAAAATTATTGCAACAATTGGTCCTGCCTCTGCTTCAATTGAAGTATTAGAAAAAATGATATGTTAGGGTATAGATGTATGCAGACTAAATTTTTCTCATGGAAATTACGAAGACCATTTAAAAGTTATTGAAAATGTTCGGATATTAAATAAAAAGTTAAAACCCAATATAGCTCTACTTGCAGATTTACAAGGACCAAAAATTCGTATTGGAGATGTTGAAAATAATGGAATAAACATTAATGAAGGAGATAAAATTTTATTTGTTAATGAAAAATGTATAGGGACAAATGAGAAAGTCTATCTTAGTTATAAAAACTTTGCAAGCGATGTTGCTATTGGCGATTTTATTTTAACCCAAACTATGCAAAAGAAATAAATTCTTTTGCATAATTCGGGTTTAATCAAAAGTAAAAATAATAAAAAAAGAAGAATAACTATTCTTTTAATTTTAAAAGTGCAATTTGGAATAATACAAATTCTTTAGTATTTTTATAGCCTTATTGAAAAGCTAATTAAAAACCCACTGCTATGAAAAAATATCTTTTATTATTTGCCCTGTTACCATTATTTACATTTGCCCAAACAGTATATAATAACGCTGTTGACGGCGCAATTTATTTTAAAATAAAAAACTCTGAACATATTAGTTTGCCCTTTTATGATGCAGATATTGATAAACCCGAAATTTTATCAGATTATCCCGAAATAAAAGCTTTAACAGACATCTATAATATAAAAAAGATATTTAAACCATTTAAAACACAAACGGAAGATATTCAAAATATATATAAATTAATTTTTAGCGATTATAGTAATGTAGATAAAATAATATTACAATTACAAGCAATAAGATATATACAATATGCAGAGCGCAAACCAATATACCAATTATTTGCCATGCCCGATGATGTAGATACCAATCAGTATTATCTTACAAATATTAATGCGTTTCCTGCATGGGATATAATTACAGGCGATGCAAATGTAAAAGTTGCAATAATAGATGATGCCAGCCGAATTACACACGAAGACCTTGCCGCAAATGTATGGCACAATCCGGGGGAAACACTTGACGGAACCGATACTGACGGTAACGGCTATGTAGACGATATAAACGGATGGGATGCCGCCGATGTGGATAACGACCCTAATCCTCCTGTAGATTTAGGTATATGGGGCGAAATAGCGTTTACACATGGAACACATTGTGCAGGTCTTGTTGCCGCAGTTACCAACAATTCTGTAGGAATAGCATGTGCAAGCCACAATATTTCATATATACCTGTAAAAACCGTTACGGATGCATCTTTTTTCCCTTTTGGTATTGAAGCTGCCGAAGAAGGTTTTGATTATGCCCTTGTGGCAGAAGCTGATGTTATAAGCATGTCGTTTGGAGGCGAAGATTCTACAAATTTTTCAACCTTAAACACACTCATACAAACAGCTTACAATATGGATATTATTTGTGTGGCAGCAGCCGGCAACAATGGCGATGGTTCAGGTTTGGGAACACCAAATGCAATAAACTATCCTGCAAATTTTCCTCATGTAATTTCAGTAGGTGCAACAGATTCTGTAGATTCAAAATCAGCTTTTTCGCAATATGGAACATGGATTGATGTTATGGCTCCGGGAGTGTCAATTTATAGCACTCTTGCTCATAGTGTTCCCTACGGGCGACAAGATGGAACATCAATGGCCTGTCCTATTGTAGCAGGTATTTGTGGATTAATGTTATCGTATTATCCAAATGCAACACCCGATGAAATAGAACTATGTTTAAAAAATGGCTGTGATAATATTGATGCTGCTCCGGGAAATTCTGCATTTATTGGACAAATGGGTGCAGGGCGTGTAAACGTATATAATTCGCTTATTTGTTTAACAGATATAAAAGAAAATCAAAAAAATAACTTTACCAATGAAATAATTGTTTATCCTAATCCTACAACGGGTAAAATAAAAGTAGAGGCAAATGGAGTTGAGAGAATAGAGGTTTTTGATATTACAGGGAAAAACCTTCAAGGTTTTGAAAACCTTGAAAGTTTAAATATTGACATATCAAATCAACCAAAAGGCATTTATTTTATAAAAGTAATTACCAACGTAGGCGTTGCTGTAAAGAAAGTTGTATTGCAATAAATTTTCCCATGTAAAAATTACAATTTTTTTTATAATTTATTAATAAAATAAATTCAAATTTTTTCTTTTCAATTATTTTTATCTATTTTTATCGGTTAAAATAAATTTAAAATTTAAAATTTTAAAATTAAATATGAAAAAATTAATTAATATTTTCTCGCTTGTTGCAATAGCATCTATGATATTGCTTAACAGTTGCAATAAAAATGAAATTTTAGAACCTGCCAAAGGAGAACAATCGTTTGAGGAAAAAACCTTGGAATCATTATCAGGAACAGTTGTTGACGAAAACAATTTGCCACTTGCAGGCGTTACGGTTACTGCCCACGGTCAAGTTTATACAACAACAGCAAATGGTTTTTTCATTTTTTATAATCTTGCTGTTCCAAACAACAGATATATTGTAAAATTTGCAATTCAGAATTACTTTTCAGTAACACGTTCTGAGGCTGTTGTTACAGGAAGCCCCGGACAAATGAGAGTTAGCTTAATGCCAATACAGTCAACAGCTACAACAGAAGTAACAAATTTTGATGCTTCAGCAGGAGGCCAAATCGCCATAGGTAATATTTTCAACTTTACTTTTCCTGCCGATAATTTTATGTATGAAAGCGGATCACCATATAATGGCAATGTAAATGTTGCAGTATCATATATGGACCCTACCGACCCAAATTATCACCTAAGAGTACATGGCGGAGATCAACGTGGAATAATTGAAGGTGATAATCAGGAATATTTGCTTAGAGCTTTTATTGGTGCAAATATAATGCTGTACGACGACAATGGTCAGAAATTACAATTAGATCCAAATATGCCTCCCGAAGTTGATTTTGAATTAGAATTACCCCCAGGTTTAGCAAACTTATGCCCTGATGATATTGATATATGGACTTTTGACGATGACTTTGGGTTAAAAAGCACAACAACAGGCTCTAGTCAAGCTCATAAAGAAGGGACTAAGGTTGTTGGTAGAGTTGGTCATTTCTCATACGTAAGTTGCGAAATTTCTTATAATACCTCTGCTACTATTATGGGACACGTTACAAACACAAACGGTGATGCAATTCCGGGTATAACTATAAAAATTGGAGAATCTTATGCAATTACAGACCAAAATGGATTCTACTCAAGAGAAGTAATTGCCGGAGTTCCTGTTGATGTTGAAATTCCTAATTATTTGGGTACTGCTTATGGTCCATATCCAGTTACTCCTTATGGAAATACAACAATTGATATAGTTGTTACTCCTGCTTCTGTGGAACTCGTTTATGGTTCATTAGTTGATTGTAACGGGAATCTAATTGCCGGAAACATTGTTGTATCATGGGCAGGCGAAAATGTTGCAATTTATACAACAACAGGATACTTTTCTATTGAAGTAACCACAGGAACATTTAATGTAGATATTTATGCTTTTGGAAATGGCGTTGAAAAATATTTATCAATGGTTAATGTTAATGTTCCTGTAGAAATAGTATTATGCCCACCTATTCCAACAGGACCAAATTATTTAACTATTAATGGCGATACAATTAATGCTCAATTGACAGGATTTACTATTAAAGAAGGAGTTTTCTATAATAGTTTTGCAGAAACTGTTATAGAGTGTTCAGGACAATCAGGAGATTATGATATATATTTTAGTGGTAATTCCGCTGGTACATTCCCAATTATAAGTGCCGTAATACAATATATGGGACCACCTACTTGGTCAGATTCATTTGACATAGGCTCTATTACAGTTGCTTCCTACGGAAATGTTGGAGAATTAATTGAAGGCACATTCTCTGGAATAACTCTTGATGGAACTCTTATTGAAAATGGTCATTTTTCAGTTGTCAGACAACATGATCAATAAAATAAAATTTGTTGATATAGAAAACATCGAATATTTACTTGTTCGATGTTTTTTATAAATACCAACTTAATGAAAGCTTATTCACTACATAAAACGGAACGTCTTTGTAGCACCAAACCCATAACAGAATTGTTTGAAAATGGCAATGCTTTCACAATAAATCCATTTCGTGTAATTTGGAAAGAAAAAAATTGGTCTGAGAATAGTAATGCAAAAATTGCAATAAGCATTCCTAAAAAAAGTTTTAAAAAAGCTGTTACAAGAAATTTGTTGAAAAGAAGAGTGCGTGAAGCGTACAGATTAAACAAACATATTTTATATAATTATCTTGACAATAACAATAAGCAGATTATATTTATTATAATCTATTTGGAAAAAGAAGTATTAGATTACCATGAAATAGAAAATAAAATAATTGTAATTTTACAGCGTTTAATAAAAGACCATAAAACATCTGCAAATGCTTAAAAATATATTTAAAAGGACATCTGTAATAATAATTTCATCTTTATTGGCAATTTCATCTTTATTGTTTTATGCTTTTAATGATGATGATGCAACATTTGAAATATCAAAGAATTTAGATATTTTTTATACACTTTTCAGAGAGTTAAACATATATTATGTTGACGAAACCGACCCGGGTGATCTAATAAAAACAGGAATAGACAAAATGCTAGAAAGCCTTGACCCTTATACTATTTATATTCCTGAATCTCAAATGGAGAATTATAAATTTATGACAACAGGGCAATATGGAGGTATTGGAGCATTAATAAGAAAAAGCGGAAAATATATTGTTGTATCAGAACCTTATGAAGATTTCCCTGCTCACTCTGCCGGATTAAAAGCAGGAGATGTAATAATTGAAATAGATGAAAAATCTACAGAAAATAAATCTACTTCAGATATTAGCAAAGCATTAAAAGGACAACCCAATTCAGAAATAAAACTTAAAATTAAAAGACCCGGAACAGAAAAAGTATTGGAAAAAACACTTACCAGACAAGAAATTAAAATAAAAAGTGTACCATATTCTGGAATGTTAACAGATGATATTGGATATATCAAGCTTTCTCAGTTTACACACAAGGCAGGTAATAAAGTTAAAGAAGCATTTCTGGAACTAAAAGAAAAACATAATGCAAGTAAAATTATATTAGACCTTAGAGATAATCCCGGAGGACTATTAATTGAAGCAGTTCATATTTGTAATATATTTATGGATAAAGGTCAGGAAGTAGTAAGCACAAAAGGGAAAATATCGCAATGGGATAAAACATATTATGCAATGCATAGTGCTGTTGACACAGAAATACCTGTTGTTGTACTTGTTAATAGAGGTTCTGCATCTGCATCGGAAATTGTTTCAGGAGCTTTTCAGGATTCTGACAGAGGTGTTATAATTGGTGAAAGAACTTTTGGTAAAGGGTTGGTTCAAACAACAAGAAAATTAAGTTATAATACCAAGCTAAAAATAACTACCGCAAAATATTATATTCCCAGTGGCAGATGTATTCAGGCATTAGATTATACTCATAGAAACGAAGATGGAAGCATAGCGAAAATACCCGATTCTTTAATAACAAAATTTAAAACAAAAAACGGGAGAAAAGTTTTTGACGGTGGAGGTATTTTGCCTGATATAGCAATTGAATCCGAGTTTTTAAGTAATATTTCAACAAGTCTTTTTGTTAAAAATATAATATTTGATTATGCTACCGAATATAGTCTCGAACATGATTCTATATTACAGCCTAACGAATTTCTATTATCTGATAAAGAGTATGCTGATTTTAGAGAATTTCTAAGCGATAAAGAGTTTGATTATGAAACAAAAAGCGAAGAACAATTAGAGAAATTAATTGAAATATCAAAAAAAGAAAAATATTTTAAAATATCTGAAAAAGAATTAGAAGAATTAAAAACGAAATTAGTTCATGATAAAGATAAAGACCTTAATACTTTTAAGGAAGAAATAATTAATTTACTTACCGGGGAAATTGCAAGCAGATATTATTTTCAACGGGGCAGAATAGAGTCTTTTTTAGAAACAGATAAAAATACAGCTAAAGCTGTTGAGATATTAAATAATATGGATCTTTATAATTCAATTCTATCCGGAACCGATACTATTTCAGGAGATACAGAGAACAAATAATTCGAAAATGCTCTGCACAAAATATTATGAAAAATATTTGTTTTTTTAATTGCACAAAATTTTGGGGAGGAGGCGAAAAGCTACATTTAGAATACGCTGTCAAATTTCGTGAAAAAGGATACAATGTAATCATTGTTGCAAAAAATAACAGTCCATTATTCCAAAAGGCAAAAGATGCTAAATTTCAAGTACACGGTATTAATATTGGTAATTTGTCATTTTTAAACCCTTTCAAGAAAAAAAGATTAAAATCATTTTATAAGTTACACAATATTGATACTGTTTTTTTTATTATTCCTTCCGATTTAAAAGCAGGAGGAATTGCTGCAAAAAAAGCCGGAGTTGAAAAAATTGTTTATTTAAGAGGAATAGCTGTTCCGATAAAGCGCAATTTTTTAAATATCTATTTATTAAAAAAAGTTGTTACTCACATAATTGCAAATTCAAAAGAGACCAAAAGAACTATTTTAAAAAATTTATCAAACAATATTGACCACGAAAAAATTAAAGTAATTTATCACGGTATTGATATTCAAGAATACTCTGAAAAATCAACAAGTAAAATATTTGAAAAAGAGAAAAATGAAATAATCATTGGCAACCTTGGACGATTAACAGAACAAAAAGGGCATAAATATTTAATTGGATTAGCTGCCATTTTAAAAAATACTACACAAAATTTCAAAATTGTTATTGCCGGTGAAGGAGAAAGTAAAGACGAACTTGTTAAATTGGCAGAAAAAAACGGCTTAAAAGAATATGTAACTTTTCTTGGTTTTATTTCTGATGTTAAAAGTTTTCTTAATGAGATAGATATTTTTGTTTTGCCATCTATTTGGGAAGGTTTTGGGTTTGCTATAGTTGAGGCAATGATTGCAGAAAAACCAGTTGTTGCTTTTAATATTACAAGTAATCCTGAAATAATTGTTGATACAGAAACAGGATTTCTTGTAGAGTTTCCTAATGTTGAACAATTTGCAGAAAAGGTAAAATTATTAATTGATAATACCGAATTACGTGAAACATTAGGGAAAAAAGGGAAATTGAGGGTAATGGAACAATTTGATATTGATAAAAAAATTGATGAATTGGAAAATTATCTCATTACATGAATAAATCCTGTTTCACTATGTCCGTTTTCTGCAGAAGATAAGTGATAATAATAAACACCGGGGTCAATTAATATTCCCGCAGATGTATGACCATCCCATGTAATTTTTTTTGCAGAAATTGTATGAACTATCACACCCCACCTACTAAAAATAAAAAGCTCATACGTATGAACACCGTTTGTTTTTATAGTTAAAAAGTCGTTAATACCATCACCGTTTGGAGTGAAAATATTAGGCACTAATTTTATGTCTTCTACGGTTACACTTGCATCTGCTGTATCGGTACATTCTTTGCCTGCATTAATAACAAATCTTACGGAATAATCACCTGAGTTTTGAAATTTATATATTAAAGATGATGTTGAATCAACAAAAGCTCCATCTCCAAAATCCCAGTAATAAGAATAATTATATGAATCAAATAATGTAGATTGACTAGTAAAATCGTAAAAAAATGAAGATAATGAAAATGTGTCTGTTAAAAAATAATCTTGTGCAGGGCCTAATATAAACGCAGCAACTGGTCTTTTCCTTACTGTAATATATTCCGTTTTAATTTCATCTATAGTTGTATTAGCATCTACAATAGTTAGTATTACATTATATACGCCTGCTGTATCATATACAACAACAGGATTTTGGTTATTTGATGTTGCAGGTGTGCCTTCTTCAAATTTCCATGACCAGGTTGTAATAGTTGTGTCAGAAGTAGAAAGGTCGTTAAAATAAACAACAACATTTTCACAAACAATTGTTGTATCTGCCTTGAAATCAACTTCCAATTGTGCTGTGGAATTGAGTGTAAACACAATCAAAAAAATCGGTAATATGTATCGTTTAATTTTCATTTTAATAATTTCAATAAACAAAAGTACAAAAATGTTTATATATTTTGCGTTAATTTTTTAATAAGCTTAAATTCGTTAAAAAATTCCTTAGCAATTACACGAAAAATAGTGTAACTTGGTATTGCAAGTATCATTCCCGGAATACCTGCAACACTTCCAGCAATCAATATTAATAAAAATATTTCTAATGGATGCGCCTTTATACTGTTAGAGTATATTGTAGGCTGCAATAAAGCTGCATCTAAAATTTGTACTGAAACAAAAACGATCATCATATATGCTAACATCGGAAGAATTTCCATATAAAAATCCATATCAATGTGTGTAAGAATGCCAAATAACAAACCGAATATCATTCCGATAATTGGTCCTACATAAGGTATAATATTAACCATTCCAACAAAAAGAGCAATAATTAAAGCATGTTCAAATTTTAGCCCAACAATACTTAAGCCAATGGTTACTAATGTAATTACTATACATACGTCTAAGCCCATACCAATAAAATATCTCATTAATAATCTTTTAATGGAAGACATAGCATGTTTTACCGAATTTTCATGTTTTTCGGGTATTAAAATCAATATTCCGTTTACAAATAGTTTTTCATCTTTTAAAAAGAAAAAGGTAATAAATGAAATTGCAAAAAATGCAACAAATATATTTCCCAGAACCCCTGCTATTGTTCCAAAAATATTTGAAACATCAGAAACACTCAAAAGTCGTGTGATTTGCTGAGCTACTGCCCCTTGTGTTGAAACAGAAGTGTCGGGATTGAAATTTATTTTTTTTGCCCATTCATCAACAACATTTAATGGTTCTTCAAGACTTACCATTATTGATTCGGGATTAATTTCAGATAATTGTTGTGCTTCATCAGTAATTATTGGTAGAAAAAGCTTAAAAAATCCAAATACCATTGCCCAAAGTAAAACTAAAGTAATGCCTGCACTAACAGCTCTCGGGACTTTTATTTTTTTTACTCTTAATTTTCCAATTAAAATAACTATTGGGTGTCCAACTAGTGAAAGTACCGCCGCAAAAAGGATGTATGCAATGATAGCCATGAAATACCACACTATAAATCCTATCATTGTAAGTATGGCAATTATTATAATATATTTTCCGATATTATTCATTTAACTAAGTTATATTTACGAATAAAAATATTAAAAGTTTTAATATTACAATTAATAATGTTAATCAAGAATTAATTTTATATAAAAATCATCATAAAATTAAACAACTATCTGGTATTGTTGCTGGTTACTCGTCTGATTTTCAGCAATAATTTTCAAGCTCTACCTACCAGCAGGCAGGCTTGATTCACATTAATATTTAGCTTTTATATAGTCTGAAATTTTTTCCATTAGCCATCGCGGTGTAGATGTCGCACCACAAACACCAACAGAATCAACATTTTTAAACCAACTTTTATTTAACTCTTTTTCATCTGAAACAAAATACGTTTTTTCATTTTCATTTTTACAGATATTATACAGCATTTTTCCATTTGAACTCTTATGTCCACTAACAAATATTATCACATTGTATTTTTTGGCAAATATTTTTAATTTTGGTTCACGTGTAGATACTTGTTTACAAATTGTATTATTAGCAATAAAAAGCAAATTTTCTTTTTTATTGATTTTTAAATTTTCTTTAATTATATCCCTAATTTCTTTAAACCCTTGTGTGCTTTTTGTTGTTTGAGAATATAAAATAACAGGTTTTGAAAAATCAATTTTTTTCAAATCTTCAACTGTTTCAATAACTATTGCCGTGTTTTCAGTTTGTCCAACAAGACCATTAACCTCTGCATGTCCTTCTTTTCCAAATATTACAATTTGTCCTTTTTGCTTTTTTATATCATTGTACCCATGCATTATTTTATTTTGCAATTTTATCACAACAGGACAAGTTGCATCAATAAGTTTAATATTATTATTTTCGGCAATTCTGTATGTTTCAGGAGGTTCTCCATGAGCCCTAATAAGAACTTTGCAATTTTGCAATTTTTTAAACTCTTTATGACTTATTGATTTTAATCCCATTTTTTCAAGCCTGCTGAGCTCAACGCTATTATGAACAATATCTCCTAATGAATATAATTTTTCATTTTTTTTAAGCTCTTTTTCTGCTTTTTCAACAGCATATACCACTCCAAAACAAAATCCTGAGCCTTTATCAATATCAACTAGCATATTTTTGTGTGTAACCCTGCCTACCGTCAGGCAGGTATTTTCAAACTATATAATTAATAATGACTAAAATACTTAAAAATTAAAATGACTAAAATTAAATTAAAATTTCCCTAATTCATTATATTCAGATTTAAATATTTTCTTTTTTTAACTATAGAACAATTTAACAATTTTTCATAATGTTTTATTTTTTTAATCATTTTAGTCATTCTAAATTTTAGTCATTTTGAATTTCTTTGTAATAATATCAATAATAAATTGCAATTGTTCTTGAATACTTAGATTGCTATTATCTAAAACAATGGCATTGTCAGCTTTTTTCAGTGGACTTTCTTTACGGTTTTCATCATAAAAATCGCGTTTTGTTATATTATCAACAACCTCTTTTAATGTTATTTTAATGTTTTTTTCAAGATATTCATTATAACGCCTTTTTGCTCTAATGTTAACATCGGCAGTCATAAATATTTTTAAATCTGCATCCGGAAAAACTACTGTTCCAATATCTCTGCCATCCATCACAATGCCTTTTTTATCACCAATTTCCCGTTGCAGCTTTACCATTTTTTTTCTAATTATTTTTACCTTACTGATAATGCTTACCAAATTAGAAACATCCATTTTTCTGATTTCTTCTTCAACATTTTCATTATTTAAAAAAATCTCATTTTTATTTAATTCATTATTATACCTAATGTCAATGTTTATATTTTTTAATTCATTTTCTAATTTTTCGGCATCAATATTTTCCAAATCGTAAATAATATTATTTCGCATGCAATACAAAGTAACCGCCCTGTACATTGACCCACTATCAATATATTTATATTTCAATACTTTTGCAAGGTCTTTTGCAAGTGTACTTTTCCCGCATGAAGAATATCCGTCAATTGCTATTGTGATTTTTTGCATATTTCAAAAGTAATAAGATTTTTATCTATACATCTAATTATTTATTAAGTTCTGCTATCAATTGTTTTGAGACTGTATTATAATATCGCTTTGTGCGAAATGCTATAGTCCATTTAACACCATTAATTGCATTAGTTAAAAAAACCTCATCAGCATCTAACAAATCAGTTATTCTAAGGCTTGCATCTTCAAAAACAATGTACTTTAGCTTAATGGCTATATCAATAATTTTGTTACGCATTACTCCCGCTACACAGCCATCGTCAATTGAAGGAGTGTAAATGCTTTTTCCTTTTACAAGAAATATGTTTGAACTTATTGCCTCAATAATATTATTGCTCTGATTTAATAAAATACAATCGTCAAACCCATTTTCTTTTTTATAAATACCTGCAAGAATATAAGGAAAAGCGTTTGTTGTTTTAAAATTAGATAATGCGTTTATAGGTTTTTTAAATTCGTCGTAAATTTCAATTATCAATCCTTTTTTATTCAAGATATATTCTTCACTCTCAAGCTTTTCAACTTCAATTATGTAGGAAATATTGTTCGTTATAGGAGTATAATACCCGCCGTCTGCTCTAAAAACTGTTAATCTTAATCTTGCCCCCTGAAAAAGCCTGTTATGATTTAATAATTTTGTAATTTGTTCAGTTAAGTCTTCTTTGTTGAAGTTTGAAGGAATATTCATTTTAAGAAATCCCATACTTTTTGTTAGTCTTTTAAGGTGGTCGTCGAATAAAAGTATATTTTTTGATGATACTCTTATTGTTTCAAACAGGGCATCACCATATCTGAAAGCTCTGTTTTGGCAGGTAAACACAGCTTGATTTTCCTTTACAAAATCTCCGTTAAAACATATATATGGTTCAATTGGCATCAGAAATTATCTTTTTACAAATTTCAAGAATATTTTCGTTAGATGAAATTTTAATCGTTTTCACTCCTGCTTTTTTACCAACTTCAACATCTCTATTTTTATCACCTATCATATACGATTTATTTGCATCAATATTAAATCGTGCAATTGCTTTTTCAATCATTATTGAGTTTGGTTTTCTGCATAAACAAATATTATTCACTTCGCTATGATGCGGGCAATAATATATTTCTGTTAGCTTTATATTGTGTTTTTGTAATTCAGAATTTAAAAATCCATGAACTTTATCTACATCTTGTTTTGTATATATATTTTTTGCAATACCTCCCTGATTTGTAATAATAATTAACAAATAACCTGCATCCTGCAATAATTTAAGAGCTTCAAACACTCCTTTATTAATAATAAAATCGGATACTTTATAAACATAGTCTCCAACTTCTTTATTAATTACGCCGTCCCTGTCAAGAAATACCGCTTTTTTCATATAAACTGATTTATGAATGAGTCAAGCAATTCAGGCTTAAGTAAAATTGGAAAAACAAAACCATAAATTCCTCCCCAAAAATGCACATCATGTGCAATATTATCCCTGCTTCTTTTGCTTTGTATATAAGAGTACACCATATATATAACTCCAAAAATAATTCCCGGAATTGGAACTACTCCAAATAAATAAATTTTATGCATTGGAGCAAAAAATATTGAAGTAAACACTAATGCTGATACCGCCCCCGATGCTCCAACAGCATTGTAATGCGGATTGTTTCTGTTTTTTACCAAAGAGAATAGCACAGAAAAAATAATACTTCCAAAATATAACAGGATAATATAAAGAGTTGCTTTATCTCCAAAGTGATATTTAAAATATGCCATTACATTATTAGAAAAAGAATATAAAACTATCATGTTTATAATAAGGTGCGTCCAGTCTGCATGTAAAAAGGCATGTGTTATAATTCTGTGAATTTCCTTACGGTGATAGATTTGGTAAGCATTAAACTGAAACTTATACATTATCTCTCTTTTGCTAAAAGCAAGAAAAGAAACCAAAGATGTAATTGCTATAATTATAAATATCATTTATTTACAGAATTGGGGAAAAAACAGGATAAAATTACTAAAAACAATTTATTATACCGATACGGAACAGTTTTATATGCCAATCAAGAGTTAAATTTTATATTAAGTATTATCATGAAATTAAATAACTACCTAATATTGTTGCTGGTTACTGGTTTCTGATTTTTCAAAAATTCAACAAGTTTTTGTATTGCCATGCCTCTGTGACTTACCTTATTTTTTTCTTCCATTGATATTTCTGCAAATGTTTCAGTAAAACCATCGGGTTTAAAAATTGGGTCGTAACCAAAACCATCTGTTCCGTGTTTCTCTTTAATAATTTCTCCTTTCACCTTCCCTTCAAATTTATATTCTTTACCATTTATTATTAACGAAATTATTGTTCTGAATTGTGCTTTTCTGTCAGGCTTATTCTTCAACTCCTCTAAAACTCTATTCATATTGGTTTCAGAGTTTTTTTCTTCTCCCGCATATCTTGCGGACAATACTCCCGGAGCATTATTTAATGATCGTATTTCCAAACCTGTGTCATCGGCAAAACAATTTAATTGAAAATTATTATATACATACCATGCTTTTTCTGATGCATTTTCTTCTAATGTTAAATGTGTTTCAGGTATTTCTGTATTACAGTCAATATCATATAAACTCAATAATTGAAAATTATTTCCAAGAAGTTTCTGAACCTCAATTAACTTGTTTTGATTATGTGTTGCAAATACTAATTTTACTTTCGACATTGTTGTTTTAAAAATAATAATAATTTAAACAATTAAGGGGCAAAATTATAGTTATTAAAAATAAAACAATTACGTATGGTAATAAATTTTTTATAATTTTATCCTGTTTTTATAAAATCTATATGTCCGAAACTAATAAAATAAAATTAAGTGCTGTTATTATAACTTTCAACGAAGAAAAAAATATTGAACGTTGTATAGAGTCATTAGATGGCATTGCAGATGAAATTGTTGTTTTAGATTCTTTTTCTAATGACAAAACAGAAGAAATTTGCAGAAATTTAAATGTAAATTTCTATCAACACAAATTTGATGGACATATTGAGCAAAAAAACAGAGTAATAACATACGCTAAAAACCCGCATATTATTTCCTTGGATGCAGATGAAGCTATATCGGAAGAATTAAGAAATTCAATATTAAAAGTTAAAGAAAACTGGCAATCTGATGGATATTCATTTAACAGATTAACAAATTATTGTGGCAAATGGATAAAACACTGTGGTTGGTATCCCGATAAAAAATTAAGATTGTGGGATTCAAAGAAAGGTAAATGGGCAGGAGTAAATCCACACGACAAATACGAAATGATCTCGGGCAGCTCTATAAAATTCCTTAAAGGTGACTTACTGCATTATTCTTTTTATACAATTAACGATCATATTAAACAAATAAATAAGTTTACTGATATTTCTGCAAAAGCTTATTTTGAACAAGGTAAACGATCCAATTTATTTAAAATATTTTTTAAACCAATATGGAAATTCTTACAAGATTATTTTATTAGAATGGGTATTTTAGATGGTTATTATGGATTCAAAATAAGTGCAATATCTGCAAAGGCAACTTCTTTAAAGTATGTGAAAATTCGAGAATTGCAAAAAAAGCTTTAAGTAAACAGTTGGCAATTGACAGTAGGCAGAATTGTCAACTACAAATTATCTTCCGCAAACCACTCGGCATAAGAAGTAACTGTTTCAAATAATTTTAAATTATGTAGTTTAACATTTGTCGGTAATAGTTTTTTAATTCTTAAAGCAAAATCATTAACCATATTTTCACAAGTAGGCTGATAATCTGTTAAAATAAGTCTGTTAAACATTTGTCCTGTTGTTTTCAATGCTTCAGTATTGGCTTCTTTAAAAATTATTAATGAATGATCAAAAACATCAATTATATTTTTCTTTACAATTGCTTTTAAATCATTAAAATCCATTAACATTCCATATTTTGAATTATTCTTATTCGTAATTGGTATTCCCGTTACTGTTACCAAAAGCCTGTACGAATGTCCATGAATGTTTTTGCATAGGTCTTTGTAGTTCCACAAAGCATGTGCTGCTTCAAAATTAAATTCTTTTGTGATACGAATAATTGACATAAAATATTCCAATGTTTACAAATAAAAACTAATTTAGCAACGTGAAACACATATTGCTTAAATCTTAAATACCCAAGAAAACAATTGTTTTGAATGTATATATCTAACAATTGAAGATTAAAATTTAAACACATGAAATTACTAAAAATTTTAATACTATCATTAATTTTTATTTTAATTCACAATATTTTATTTGGAATAAATCTTAAAACAAAAAAAGATACTACTAAAAAAGAATTTCCAGGAATTGTATTTGGAAACATATATGCAGGCTATTATTATACAATTAATGACAACTATACTCCTAAATCAGGATTTGAAATGTCAACAGCATTGTTGGGATACACTCATAAAATCTCTGAAAATGTAAAAGGTATTATAATTTATGATGTAACAAGAACAACAAATTTTTCATATACCGATACATCGGGAATTTCAAATTATTTTGAAGGAAGTAAATACACAGCATTTTTAAAAATGGCACAAATAGATTGGAAAATCAATGATGTACTTGAACTTAATGTTGGACAATTACTAAATGAACAATATCTTACCCTGCAGGATAAATTTTGGGCTTATCGTTATATTGCTGTTACTTTTCAGGAAATGTATGGATTTGGTATGCTTGCTGATTTTGGAGCAAGAATTAAATTTAATATAAATGAAAAAGTGATGTATAGCATTACTGCAATGAATGGAGAAGGGATTTTTCGTCATCAGGATGATGATAGCAAATTTCTTTTTTCCGGGAATTTTGAATTTCGCCCGAATAAAAACTTAATAATTAAACTATACACCGATTATCAAATGCCACCTGATGATACTTATGAGCCAAGAATGGTATTTAGCGGATTTGTTGGTTATAAAACAGATAAATTTAAAATTGGAGCAGAATATAACGAAATATTTAACCAGGGATATATAAGAAACCTGAACTATCTTGGAACATCTTTATACTCAGCATATTTTATAAATGAAAAAATTGATATTTTGGGAAGATTCGATTATATATATGAATCTGCAGGAATAGAAAAAGGACAATATTACATAATTGGTATACAATATCGCCCCGCCGAAAAATTTTATACGTCAATAAATACAAGATATAATACACATCTCGATTATACCCAATTATATATTAATTTTGGCATTAAATTCTAATAGTAAGGAATTGCACACTGGGAAATACACTCAATAATATATCCCAATCTATCTTCTTTTAAATAATAAAATGTGTTTTTACCTCTTCGTCTGGCACCCAAAATGCCCTTTTCTTTCAATATTCCAAGATGATGCGAAGTAGTAGATTGTTCAATATTCAATAAATTATGAAGTTGTGTTACTGTTAATTCTTTTTCATCTTCCAGGTACTGAATTATTGAAATCCTCATAGGGTGACCAAGAGATTTTAAAATGCTTGCAGCCCTGTCTATTTTTTCTTCAGAAAGTTTTTCAATTTGTTTTGCCATAATATCAATGTATTTTATTTAAAACATTCAAATATATTAATAATTATGTTAATTAAACAAACAGATATGTCGTTTTACTGCAATTATAACAAATGTTAATCAACGATTTTATATACATTCGACATGAAAAATTGTCATTTTAAATAAAAAAAAGCAAAAATTATCAAAATTCAGGCAACTATTTAAATAATATTCAAGTCTTATATATATAAAGGGGCATTTTCTGTCTTTTTTCAATTTTTTAAACAATATTAAATTAATCTAAAGTGAAGTTTTTATGCAATATTTCTAAAAACATTAATTGCAATTTATATATTTGTAAGTTTTAATGTTCTATTTATGAAATGAGCCATAAGATAATTTATCATAACCAACAGCAATATTTAAATATGGCGAATTGCATCTGGCAAAATAAATAAATTATAAACAGATGAAACATTTTTTGTTCATTAGCGTATAAACTTGAACGATAAAACAGTACTGTATGAAATATATAATTACCTTATTTATAGGGATTTTTATAATTCTAAATTGTTCTTTTTCTCAAAATAGATATTGGGTAGGAGGAAATGGAGATTGGAATGATAAAAATCATTGGTCAGAAATTAGCGGTGGAGAATCCGGTTTTCCAATTCCTACAATTGAAGATAATGTCTATTTTGATGAGAATTCTTCAATAAATAAAAATTTAGATATCCAAATTGAAAATTTAGCTTCATGTTATTCTATAAATCCCTCTATTAAAACAACAATTTTAGGCTCTGGTATTCTTTTAGTAAAAAACCCAAATGAAAATAAAAATTTAAAATTAAACAAATCAATTTATTTAGAAAGTTATTACAGCAACTCATTAAAAGGAGTGTACACAATTTCGGTTTCTGATACAGATGTTACTTGTTATGGATTCTGTGATGGTAAAATAGTTGTAGATATTGCAGGTGTTTATACTGAACCTATTACTATTACTTTATATATTCCAGCTGAAATTGGTGGAGGTCCTAACACATATGGTCCATTAGTAGCTGCAGATTTTCCTTATGAAATTACAAATCTATGTGGTGCTGTTGCTGCATATACAATTCAAGTTGAAGATAATGATGGAGATAATGGTGATACACAATGGGCAAATGCAAATGTGAATGCACCAGGTGATCCTGTTACAATCCATACAATTACTGATGAAACCTGTCCCGGATATTGTGATGGAGCGATTGATATTCAATTTATTCAAAATGTAGCATATCCGATATCACATTCGTGGTCATCAGGTGAAGTAACTGAAGATATTTCCAACAAATGTGCTGGAGCTTATACAGATACTGTAACAGATAACAATGGATGTGTTTATGAATTTGATTTTAATATTTCAGCTCCACCACAAATTGTTGTTGACTCATCTAACTTTACTGCTGTTATATGTGCAGGAAGTACTGGTAATGTTAATGTTTACGCTTCAGGGGGAGATCCTCCATTATCTTATGACATTGGTTCCGGACCGCAAGCAAATGGTCAATTTTCAGGATTGACTTCAGCAGGATCTCCATATTGGGTTACTATTACTGATAATTCTTTGTGTACTATTACAAGTGGTCCATATGTATTATCTGACAATCCTGCAATTACTATTAATACCGAGACTTCACAAAATATGTCATGTAATGGGATTTGTGATGGCGAAGTTCATGTTACCGCATCTGGTGGTACAGGAGCGTTACAATATGATATTGGGTCAGGACCACAAGCAAATGGTGATTTTTTAGGATTATGTGCAGGAAACTACACGGTTACTGTTACGGATGCTAATAATTGTACTGAAACTTCTTCTATACTTCCGGTTATAGATCCACCTGTTATTTCTATCGATACAGAATCTTCTGTAGATATGTCATGTAATGGAATATGTGACGGAGAAGTACATGTAACTGCTTCCGGGGGAACACCTCCTCTTACATATGATATTGGTTCCGGACCACAAGCAAATGGCGATTTTTTAGGATTATGTGCAGGAAACTACACGGTTACGGTTACCGATGTTAATGGTTGTTCTGAAACTTCTTCTGTTTTAACCGTTGTTGATCCTCCTCCTATTACTATTGATACAGAATCTTCTGTAGATATGTCGTGTAATGGAATATGTGACGGGGAAGTACATGTAACTGCTTCCGGTGGCACTCCTCCTCTTACATATGATATTGGTTCCGGACCACAAGCAAATGGTGATTTTTTAGGATTATGTGCAGGAAACTACACGGTTACGGTTACAGATGTTAATGGTTGTTCTGAAACTTCTTCTGTTTTAACCGTTGTTGATCCTCCTCCTATTACTATTGATACAGAATCTTCTGTAGATATGTCGTGTAATGGAATATGTGACGGGGAAGTACATGTAACTGCTTCCGGTGGCACTCCTCCTCTTACATATGATATTGGTTCCGGACCACAAGCAAATGGTGATTTTTTAGGATTATGTGCAGGAAACTACACGGTTACGGTTACAGATGTTAATGGTTGTTCTGAAACTTCTTCTGTTTTAACCGTTGTTGACCCTCCTGTTATTTCTATTGATACAGAAACTTCTGTAGATATGTCATGTAATGGAATATGTGACGGAGAAGTACATGTAACTGCTTCCGGTGGTACACCTCCTCTTACATATGATATTGGTTCCGGACCACAAGCAAATGGCGATTTTTTAGGATTATGTGCAGGAAACTACACGGTTACGGTTACCGATGTTAATGGTTGTTCTGAAACTTCTTCTGTTTTAACCGTTGTTGATCCTCCTCCTATTACTATTGATACAGAATCTTCTGTAGATATGTCGTGTAATGGAATATGTGACGGGGAAGTACATGTAA
>Ga0307990_1000331_pt1 | contig 44978 bp, 37 predicted proteins | sample EllFjometagen129_FD_203168 | JGI IMG/M metagenome (GOLD analysis project Ga0307990, IMG submission 203168) | Marine microbial communities from Ellis Fjord, Antarctic Ocean - #129 | ecosystem: Environmental > Aquatic > Marine > Unclassified | place: Southern Ocean | collected 2014-10-08
CGGAATTAAAGCCACTCCCTTGTCGGTCCAGTGCAGCAGATCAGGACTCGTCGCGTAGCCCCCATGACGCTTGCTTCTACCCCACTGGTAGATCATATGATACTTGCCATCATGATACATCAGAGCATTAATATCATTCATCCACTCAGATTTGGGACTGAAATGATATTGGCCGCGATAGTTTTCCGAATAATCAATTTCTTCTGGATGCGGATCATATTGAGCAAATGTGGTTGATGCCGCTATCAGTAATACAGAAAAAACAAAACCGGTTAGTACATTTCTTTTCATAATAATTTTCCAGATTCGTAGGTGTTCCAAAAATCCTTGCCCTGTTTATTAGTGAACTCAAATGGGACATTGCCATCATCCAGCCTAACCGCCTCTTTTTTCAAAAGAGTCCTTAGCACCCGCAATTTCTCGGCATATTCAGGATTGGCGGCAAGGTTCTTTATTTCAAGGGGGTCATGGATCAGGTCGAATAACTGGGTATGCCTCGCATTGTTAACACAGTACTCAATCAACTTATACTGCTCGTCGCGTATCGACCGCTGCCACGACATGAAAGCAAAATACAGGAGATCCCTGTGTTTAGCTCCGGTATCTTTGATTACGGGATTCAGGCTTTTAAACTCAACTGTCTCAGGCGTCTTTAAACCGGCTCTTTCGCATAGCGTCGGATAGATGTCATAAATATAGCAAAGCTGCTCACGCATCTGTCCCGCAGGAATCCCGGGCCCTGAAATAATCAACGGCACATGCACAGAGTGGTCATATACATTCTGTTTGCCCATCAGACCGTGTCTGCCGACAGCAAGTCCATTATCTGCAGCAAATACAATAATTGTGTTCTTGAGTTTTCCGGTCTTCTCCAACGACTCCAGGATGCGTCCAATCTGTGCATCAGTATGAGTTATCATAGCATAATAATCTGCGATATGCTTTTGAACGATCTTTTCGGTACGTGGAAATGGTGCCAGCTTTTCGTCACGGATTTTCAGCATGCCATTATCAAATGGGTGGACCGGCATAAAAGCTTCCGGTATTTTCATCTCTTCGTCTTTATACATTGCGCGGAACTGCGCCGGAGACTGGCGTGGATCGTGGGGTGTCTGGAAGGCAACATATGCAAAAAACGGTTTGTTCTTTTCCTTCGGGTCTTCAAGAAATTTAATGCATGCATCCGCATAAACCTCAGCCGAATGTCTTCCTGTATACAGCACACTTTTCTTATTTGAGTAATCACCTGTTGGCGAATAAGAGAAAAGCGGCAGCTTATATTGATTTCGGGTCATGCCCTTGAACAGAATCTTATCTCCGGTGCTGAAAGAACGGTTAAAATGACCCTTTCTGCCAGGCTCATTCTTGCCTGTGGCAAAAGTTTCATAGCCATTCTCACGGAAAACCTGAGGCAGGGTCCGGTACTTTTTAGATATCTCAAAACCCCACATTCCCTGATTTTCCAGATGCCATAAAGTCCTTCCGCTGAATAGGGATGCGCGCGAGGGCGAACATACCGCCGGCGAAGAACCACCCATGATATATGCATTCTTAAATGTCACGCCGCTCCGAACTAAACTATCTATATTAGGCGTTTTAATGGATTCATTGCCGAGGGCATTGATTGTGTCGTTACGCTGATCATCCGTGAAAAGAAAGAGCACATTTGGCCGATCTTTTTTTTCGCTTACCGCCGTTGACTTGCTGCTGCTAAGTTTGTCAACACGAATAGACTCTGCTGCACCTGCCGGAGAGCACAACAGCACAGATATCATAAAGACAAGAATTGTAAACATGATTTGTCTTTTTCTCTTAGTATTAATTTACGGTTTTCCTTTTATTCTGATAACTCTTTTAAAAAATCAGTGACTGTCTCGTATAATTGATTTTAAAATTACGAATTTGATCAACTTTCCTTACCTGACCCGCCTCCTGCCACTCCTTCCACTGATCCGCCATCAAGCTGTACTTTTTTACACCATATATGCATGAAGATACAACAGAAAAATTTCGAAAAATTTGCTGGGCTGGACTTGAACAGCGTAATTTTACACGATGCTGACTATGGCACAAGGCATATTCATTCAGGACCGGAACATCACGGCTGTCGAGATCGGATTGATTCGAAATCTGATGGCGGAGCATTCTGACTGGGGGCGTACCCGACTGAGCGAGGAACTGTGCCGCTGTTTTCAGCAGTTTGATGACCTTTTTCAAACTGCGACAAAATGACTCTCTCAACTCTTTGACTCGTTTCCGCAGGGATAAACAATAAAACTACAACCATAGCTAACGCTGTCACTGTCAGAAACACAACAATACTCTGAAGTAATTTATCCCATTGATCACTCATATCTCCTACCTCCATCAAATTCACCTCCACCTATTTTATAAACCATCTCTACCAAGATCCAACAGGCTTTAGACCTGCCGATAGTCAAATTGTCAGATTAAAAGATCTGATGACACTCCGCATCAGCTAACATCTCTAATACGACTGCCGCCAAACTTTTATTACAACTTTTTCACATTTTGTTTTCCTGTAGCCGCAAAATCCGGTTGGATTTGCTGAATGTAGCCCGCTCTCTGCTCTCCTGGCCTGTGCTGAGCTTGTCGAAGGAACACATGCTTTTACACGTATTCGTACACGCGAAACGGAACGTAGTACACTACGCACCACATTTTTCTACCCATCTTTTTTTCTACCTCAATAAAAAACTTAAGTTCCACCCCATCCCCCCCCCTAATGGGTTGAAACTTAAGCAAATTTACTTTCGGGTTATCCGTAGAATATGTGGATTGATTGTTGTTATCTAGTGTAGTCGCATCAGCAGCGCCTATTGTTATCATTGAACGCAAATCGGTTAAGTGTGCATGAGTAAGTGTATACGAGTAAGTGTAAGAAACGTGCCACACACACTTAAGCGTACACTTAAACGCCACCCTTACTCGGTTACACTTAACCGATCAACTTAAACAGTCTCCATGTAACGGAACAAGCTCGTGACTGAATAATGAATCAAAAAACGCTTAAGTTCCACCCCATCCCCCATAGGTGTTAAGCTAAGCAAGGAGTTGTTCATCACAACACCTCTACTTACAGGACTGGATCGCACATTGCTTCAAGGCATTCAAGAGTGGTTTTGCGCGAGAGTTGCCGCCCCTTGAGACATGCGGGGATGATAAGTTTGATCTGATCGCGCAAGTAATCAACAGCGTCCAATCGCACATATGTGTTACTTGGACTGCGGAGACCGACGAAGCGGGTTGTTTAAGTGTAACCAAGTAAGTGTGAGATTAAGAGTGGGAATAAGTGGGCGATGAAGTGTTGGGAAGAGAGACGATCGTTCTCGATATTGCAGAGGGCAATGGTCGATTCACCGGAACTGATCAGGCGAAGTTCTTCGGCATCGCATAAAAGTCGACCGTCCAGTCGGCATCACTTGTGGATCTGGCTACAGCAAATGAATCTGCCGATGTTTCCCGAATGGCGCAGCCGAGAGCTGTTAAGACGCATCGCGGCAATGCTCACATCACTGTCAAAAGTCGCAGCCCATGACTCTTAGTCCCACACTTCATCGCACACTTAAGCTCACACTTAAGCTCACACTTAAGCTCACACTTACTTGGTTACGCTTAAACGACCTGCTTCGTCGTGTCTTGAGTACGGGAGAAGACCACAATGTACCCACAGATTTTGCGGAGGACCCCAATTTCTTAGCTTAACACCTATGCCCCCCCCCCCCTGCTACTGCGGATCAGGCAAGACCATGGCGGCGATAATATAAACAATGAGACCCACAAATATACCTGAGAATAGCGTTGCCACAACAACCAACAAGCGCAACATTGAAGCATCAAGTCCAGAATAGTCAGCCAAACCACCACAAACACCGGACAGAATCCTATCTCTTGATTTGCATAAACGACGCGGCTTGCCCATCTCTGCCACCAGATCACGATGGCAATGCTTGCAACGAATAGCTTCAATGCGTACATCTCCGCTACAATATGGACATGCCATGGTTGAGGTTTTTCGATCAAGCGTTGCGAAAAGGCGCTCAGCCTCTTCAGGTGTAAGCGTGCCTTTTTCAAGCATTCCCAGAATGCGGGATTGCTCTTCGCTGTAGATTGAGCGGGAACGCTCCAACCCCTCCCGACGTTGACTGATTGATGGCGCCCGCTCCATCGTAGGGGATCTCCGGGTCTCTACCTTCGAGCGCCCAAAAAGCCCGCGGATCAATAGAACCACCAAAAGCAGAAACAGCAGCAGAAGCGGCAAAACAACCACAATCAGAAACCACATGGGAGTTGGATGGGAAACAAGCATTGATTAATCCTCCTCAGGAATAACCATGGCCGCAATAATGTATGCAATCAGACCGGGAAATATGCCCGTTACAAATGTACCAATTGCAACTAGCAGTCGTATCAGGACCGGGTCCATTGATGCATATGTTGCCAGACCGCCGCAAACACCCGAAAACATCCTGTCGTTGCGCGAGCGCATCAACTTGCGTTGTACTCCCTGTTTGCCCGGTCTCGGGGTCTCTCCGTTCAACATGCATCCGCAATGCTTGCATTTAATTGCTTCATCCTGAATTTCTTCTGCACAATATGGGCATCTTTTCATCGCTTCTCCTCCGTTATGATTATTTTATCTCCATCTCTTACCAAAATCTTTGGCGCCCTTACACTAGTAGCCACTCCGGGCTGACTGTGTTCATAAGTACGTTCCATGGCGCGTTGACGCATGGAGCTGCTGCTTCTGTGTTGAAAACCTACAGAGAAATGCATCACGAACAAGATCAGCGGAATTAAGATCAGACCAACCAGCAACGCTATCAGGCAGCCTAGGCCACTCCCACGACGAGGAACCGGTGCCACCATATCAGACGGCACTGGAGTCCCGAGCTGTGCCAAGCGATCCTCCGCCTCGGCTTTGCTAATATCTCCCTGCGCGAGCTTTTTAAGGATATCCTGTCGTTCCTCGCGCGATGGCATCGGTGTGGCAGGTGCAGTGGGTGCAACCGGTTGCGCACTACCGCTCCTGTAACTGGACGCCGCCAGCGCTGCAACACCGACAACAACCGCAATAATTACTAAAATAAATATTACTCCGACAAACAATGCACTCATGGCTATCTTCCTCCTCTAATTAAGACTTCACCTTTATTAACAAAATGTGCAACACCACTCCGAACGCATTAAAACCGCAACGAACACACACCTAAAACTCCCCAAAGCAACACCAACACCAACGGTATCAGTATGGCACCGACCAGAACAGCAATTAAACATCCTCTGCCAGACGCCGGGCGCGGCGCTGGGGCCGCCATATCAGTAGGCACTGGTGTCCCGAGTGCTCCCAGACGCTCCTTGGCCTGATCCTTGGTAATCTTCCCTTGCGCGAGTTGTTCCAAAATAGCCTGTCGCTCATCGCGTGATGGCATGGGCGTGTCAGGCATGACGGGTGTCACCGGCACACTGCCACTTCTGCGACTTGACGTTGCCAGCACTACAACCAGCCCAATAACACCGATCACAACTGCAACAATTATTGCAACAAATATTAATCCGACATAATTTATACACATAACTATTCTCCTCCTCAAATTTAAGGTTTCACCCTTGTTAACAAAATATGTAGCAGCAATCCGAACGCATTAAAAATCAAACCTGAATTTCGCAACCAACAACAACAGCAACAATACCAAGGGTATCAATATGGCACTGACCAGCGCAGCAATTAAGCATCCTCTACCACCACCCGGCCTCGGCTCAGGCGCCGTCATATCGGCCGGCACCGGTGTTCCAAGTGCTCCCAGCCGCTCCTCAGCCTGATCCTTGCTAATCTCGCCTTGCGCGAGTTGTTTCAAAATATCCTGTCGGTCATCGCGTGATGGCATGGGCGTGTCAGGCATAACGGGTGTCACCGACATATTGTCGCATCTGCGGCTTGACGCTGCCAGCGCTACAATCAGCCCGATAATACCGATCACAACTACGGCCATCACCACAATTATCACAATCACTTTTAGTCCAATCGAAAAATCACACATCATTGCCGTCCTCCTTTAAGTCGTTATCAAACATTCGTACTTACTCATTTTCTTCTATGCAACGCGAAGCGTTGTTGACTAATGCAGTGATGGCCTTCACACAAAGCTAAAGTAAATTGCTGTGGTGCAGCTAATGTTTCAAAGCTCATTTTGCCACGGCACTGCTGCATTAGCGGGTTTAGCCTTGATAAACAAAATCAGCAGAACCAATCCAACCGCATTGAAACCGAAACCAGATCCATTGGTGGTCCAGTTTATGCCGACATGCAAAATCTGCCGGTTAAGAACAATGCCGTTGACAATAAACGGAATCATCTGAAGAAGAGACCAGATGATACATAATACCCAACCAGCACGAACTCCTTTACAGATCAACACAGCACCAACCAATCCCAGCAAAGCCAACAGCTTAACAATAAAAAAACCTCCAACAAACTGCAATGGATTCATTAACCAAATAATAGCGCACATCAGTATAGTATAACAAACTAGAAATTTACCCAGACCGGTCAGAGCATGAAACCCGTTACCTCCTGGCTGTCGACTGACCCCAGCGGAATAACCAGAAAGCGGTGTTCGACACTCAGGACAGACCTCAGCCTGCGCAGGAATCTCTTCTGCACAGAACGGACAACGCTGGCTTACGCGGTTGCGTTGTTCAAGCGATGTTAATAAGCGCTCACCCTCCTCAGGTGACACCGTACCACTCTGAACCATATCCAGAATGCGTTGCCTCTCGTCATTTCCAGCGTCTGCCATGTTCATACTTATAACTCCCTCAAAAGTTGAATTGCCTCATCCACCGATATATTACCCTGCTCAATCTGATCAAGGATCTTGCTGCGGGCATCACGCTCATCTTTCTCTGCACTCTCCAATGCGCCTATCACACGGTTGAGTCGGCTACGTACCGTCGGGTAAGATACACCCAGTTTGTCCGCAACAGCCTTTAAACTGCCGCTTGAACGTACGAAAAGCTCAATAAATTCGCGATCAGCCGCTGCCAGACGGGCCATACGCGGAATCGGAATATGGCCCTCTATGGTAACATCACACGCTGTGCAACGTAATTTCTCGATCTCCATTGTCGACTGACAGCAGGGACATATATTTGTTAAGCGCTCCATACAATCCTCTTAAAACAAGACTTATTATTAACAAAGTTGAACTATTTGTCAACAATATTTATTATTATATTAACTTTATTGATATATTGCAGATAAGTTACACAAAAAACTTGAACAGAAAAATATGTTTTAACATGATTATGATGATATTGAATTAGAAAAAGCTCATGAAGTGCAATACTGAACGACTTGACTGCAACAGGTAAATAAGTCGAGTAGGTTATTAGCTTTGATCCTGAACAAGTGAACTCAAAAGGAAGTCGAAGACTCTTTTAAAATAATCATGTTAATCATGTCAATCATGTCAAAAAAAATGCGACGCAAAGACACACTACGCACCAATTTTCCTACCTAAAAACCAACAATGCAAAAGCATGCATATGTAATCATACCCCCGTATTGAGATTTACATTCGCGTTCATTCGCGTCCATTCGCGGTTCAAAAAATTGATTGAGGCTATGTCTCGCTAGATGTTCTGGGTTGCATTCTCCGTGCTCGCAACATAACTCGTACACTCAAATCTCTTTTCCCTCTAACCCCACCCTGGTTTCAGAGATTTGCGTGTACGAGCACGTGTAAAAGTATGTGTTTTTAGCCCTTAACCCTAACCCCTGCAGAGCTCCCTAACCCCTGCCGTTCAAAAACCTTTTCGAACGGGGTCTACTTAAATACCTGCAAAGTCACAGGTCCCATCAGGCCGGAGGGGTGCAACGGTCCCCGCTTCATTTTATTCCAGAGCGTAGTAGTATAACGGATTGTCAACACATTATCACCGGTTTTCAATACCTTACTGAGATCAAATATTCGCGAACCATACCAGTTTACCCCCAGTTTCTTGCCATTAAACTCAACTTCGCTTACACAATCATTATCCCACCCCAGATCCAGCTTAACACAGCTCATCTCCTTCAACTTTAAGCTCGTCGTATAGATGGCTGTACCCGCAAAATTATTGACCCGTTTATCCTTGTTCTTTGTGAAATCCGTAAGCTCTTTCATCTCTATTGAAAAAGATGTATCAGACCTTGCCGGTTTGAATTCAACTGTCCAGGGTGTATCAATCCTGATAGTTTTGATTTTTTCACCAGCCACTTTTCTGACCTTGTCCGGTTGCTGTTTTACACCGGTCACCAGCAGGATCGACTCCAGCGGACGCAGATCTAAATCAAATCCATCTTCATCATACGGCATATCATAGGGAGTACGCTCACCTGTCTCCGGATTCCAATGCCAGAGTCCACCAGCCCCTAGTTTGTATGTCACGTGTGTACGTGACGACTCATGACGATAGGTATTGGTGAAAAACAATAACTTCTCGTTGGGAGAATTATGACTCAATGAGTAAAGACCATCCCGTGGGCTATCGATTTTCATTGCAAAACTGAGATTTGTCTGCTTCAACAAACTCGCAACCCAACTCCGCAACGTGGTAGCATCGGCACCCTTCTTCGGTCCGGGCAGCACTCTTGCGCCAGCCTTGAGCGTGGCCGCCGTTGCCTCAGCCACTCTTCTGTTGCGCTTCAAAGACGCAACCAACCCAGGTGATCGGCACGGGGTTTTGTTAACATAGACCACCCTGCCCCCGCTCTCCGCAAAGCGCTGAATTGCCTCAGCGCTATCCGCTTGCATGGTTTCCATATCGGCAACGATCAGAATCCGGTATGCCATCGGGCCATAGCGTAGCATTCCCTTGCTCATATCCGCCCCTTGGATCACATTTTCATGCAGGTAATCGCAGTTGGAACCCAGCTGTGAGAGCGGCTCCCATAGTTTGTGAAAATAGTCCGGGGTTGAATGAAACTCAGCGCGACTCAATCCGGTCTTGCTCCAGACATCCGCTTTCGGTCCCAACAGAGCAATTCCCCCCGCTGCTCTGGTCTCTTGAAACACATAAGATAGTCGTGCATTGTAATCAACCCATAAAGGGAGATAGTTCCACCATGTGTTGTACTCGCTGAAATAGCTGCCGAAACGAATGAATCCGGGAAATGGGACATCCGGTGGAACATAGTTGAAACCGTGCAGCACCGAGTGGGTCATTCCGGCGATAAAATTCATGTCATCAGACTGCTTGATCGTCCCCAATGTAGTCTTAAAAACCTTTTTTGTGTTAGTCATCGCCTCAGTTGATATAATTTTTTTGCCACGCAGACGCCCCGCCGCCGAGGCATATTTGGTCCAGATCATATAGCCATGTCTGTAAGATGATGTAAAGCGTCCCTCAGCCAAAGGGTCAACTGAATATAACCAGTTGTTGCTCTCAGGTATATCGGGGATCATGTAACCCTCGGCCATACCCATCAAAAAGGGTATTCCATAGGCTTGATAACGACTCAAAAGATTATGATCATGACAGAAAGCAGCATATTCAGAGGTAAAGTTGTTTAAAAAGGTGGAAGAATTATGTTCACTCCAATCATAACGGACCCGCCGCAGAAGGTCAGTTAACTCAGGGGCAGAAGCAATATTAGCAGCTTCCTTTCCTATCACAAAAGGAAGATAAGGTCTGATATCGTAACCGTTACGTTTCTTGAAAGATTCGGCCATGCCCGTAGTCCAATTGGCCTCAGCTGTTTCAATGCTGTCGCAGAAGATTGCACGTACATAGGTGGACAAAGGTTCGCCCCATGAATCCTCAACCCCTATTAGCCGGTTGAGATATAATCTGGTCACGCGCTTCTGCATATGATCCATGGTCGGACCGGCTGCGCCCTTGACGCCAAAGTAAACATTATAGTATCCATGTTCCTTGATTCCATAGGCCAACACAAAATCACCTTTTTCAATATCAATCTTCAGAACACCGTTCTTATCAATCAATCCAGTCACGTCTCTAACCTGATCCATTGAGGTCAGCTTTTTTGGATAGAGCGAAACAAACTCAATCACTGGATTGACTAACTTTTCTTTATGCCCATTCTCAATGTAATCACGCTTGAGTATCTCGGCTATCGGTTGACGGAACGATACGGGGCCGCTAACTTGATCCTTGAGCACCATCACCCGCATGATCTGTTCATCAGGCTTCAAAAACTCCCCACCAAACGGCCATCCAGATCCCGCAATAAGATCTACCGTCAAACCACGCTCCTTGGCACCCTTGCAGGCAACATGCAACATGCTGTCCCACTCCTTGCTGCGCCACGTCAGAACTTTGGCTTTCGAAACCCTAGGCCCCTCCCGTCCGGCAATCGGATTGATCTCCACTCCACCCATACCGGCAGCCTTGATCAAATCCAGTTCACGCAGAATCTCACCCTTCTCAACCTGGTCATTGTTCCACCACCAACGCACAAAGGGACGCGCCTCAGACGGTGGACTCTTAAAACCCTGATATATCTGATCTATAGACAAATCCTGCCGCTCAACCGATGCGGGCGTGACTCCAAAGATTGTGGATGCACTCAAAATACAAGCACAACTCACAATCAACATTTTTAACAAATTTTGTTTTGAATTTTTTTTCATAATCATTTTATCTCCGATATCTCCATTCGAGTGATCTTCTTTTAATAGTCACTTGCACGCTCTGATTCACCTAGGTTGTCTCCAGCTTTTTTATGTCATCAAGCTGAAATAGTATCATAAATCTGATTTAATTATCTATATTTCTTGCTATTCATTGATTTTGCTTGTCAAAGAAACATTTCGCAAGTTGCGTGATTAGCGCATCGCCATTATTCAAGTCCCCCCCTAGGGCAAGAAAATGGGTGCGTAGTGTGTCTTTGCGTTGCTGGTTTTGAGGTAAAACATAAATAGTCATTGCTGCGTTATTTTTTGATCGCGAATAAAATTATTGTCAACGATTAGATTTTTTCATTTTTCACCTCCCCAATTTTTTACTTATAAACTCCCTCCATGAAAATCGGTGAAGAACTGTTAAATACCAGTTTTTCGACTAAATCGACTGAATCGATTCCGTCGATTGATTTCAACTTGTCTCGATGGGTTCGGTTCACTCGAATTAGTCGAATCACTCGAACAGACTCCGCGCCACATCTTCCTCCGGCTGATCACTGCATTTCCACATTTTCAATTCTCAATTCTCAATTCATAATTCTCTCCGTCCCGGCTTCGCTAGAATGGAGTAAAAACCACAGACAGAGAGAAACCCGATAGAGCCGCTGTAGTCCGGGATTTGCCAGCACTCGTAGCCACAACGCAGGTAGCTCACGAAACAAAACCAGCCCCCGCCACGGTAGTAACGGCAGGAACCTGATGCGTCATTGCACCACTCCTGTATATTACCCACCATGTCATATAATCCGTACCCGTTCGTCGCAAAATCGCCCACCGGGCTGGTATACTGGAATTCTCCATTGTCATAATCAGGGTGGTAATCGCGTGTACTGCTGATATCATAACTGTACCCTGACCAACTGAAATAATTCGCCTAGCTGAGTAAAATATATTATATTCTTACTGGCGTAAAGGTCTGGTTTTGCATTATACTAGTTATTTATAAATATTCTGTTGTTTGCTGAGTGTACTATGTCTCTTACTGCTGAATCAGGAGTCGAGCCCCCGCCTTTGGGCGCGATGATCAAAACACCCGCTGCGGCGTTCAGCGCAGCTGCGATCGCAGAACACTCCGATTTCATCAGTGTCGGCACAGATGATCTCACGCAGTACACATTGGCGACGGATAGAGAAAATCAACTCGTGAGTCGTTACTACCAAAAAGATCACAAATCGATCATGAAAATGCTGAAAATAATTGCCGAACAGATAAGCCCCATGAGGGTGGTGGTTTGCGGGGAATTGGCAAGCCGTGAGCCCGCCATCCCTAAGCTGCTTCAGGCGGGAGTTCAGACTCTCAGCGCAGTCGCACCTCTGATTCCCGTCGTGAAGGAAACGATACGCAATACGTACGCGGTACCTAGGAGAGTGAACGGCACGCGCAGTGGCCTCAGCAGAGAATTGAAATGAGAACCGATTGACAAACCTGCCTCTTGCTCTGTATGTAAAAAATGGACAGTAAACAACAGGAAAACAAAATGCCCAAAAAACTCGAAATTAAGTTATGCTTAGGTAGCTCCTGCTTTTCGCGCGGAAACCAAAGCGTGTTAAGGCAACTGCAGTCCTATATCAAACTCCACGAGCTCGCCGATCGTGTTGAAATCAAAGGCAGCCTGTGTGAAGGGCTCTGCAAAAGAGGCCCGCATCTGTTTTTTAACGACACGCATTACGAAAATGTGGATCCCAGTACTGTGCTGGACCTCCTGAAGTTTCACTTAGGGTCTGCGCGGAAATAAATTCGCAAATTTTTGTGTCGAGGCGCATGCCTGACAAGGAGCGGAAACACAGGAATATGGACATATTTCGAATTTCCGCAACGATGTCAGGCGTGATGCATTCGCCACCAAAATGTGAAGTTATTTTCGCGTGGGCCCTTAGCGACCGGTCCTGATAAACAAAAACTCTCACACGACACTCAAGAGGAGTAAAGCAAATGGAATTTGTAGAACCCATATACACCAAATTAACGGAGTGCCAGGATTGCTACAAGTGTCTCCGGCAGTGCCCGGTTAAGGCCATCAAAATTCACGAAGGACACGCCTGCATCGAACCCGATCTGTGCATCATGTGTGGCCACTGCGTACAGGTCTGTCCCGTCGGGGCCAAGATGGTCCGCAGCGATTTGGAACGAGCCAAAATGCTGCTAAAAATAAAGCCCAAGGTTTTCGTGTCGCTGGCACCAAGCTATGTCACTGAATTTGACAACCTGAGCTCAACACAAATCATTCAGGGATTGAAGCAGTTAGGATTCCATGGCGTTTCTGAAACCGCCCTTGGAGCCCAGGAGCTTTCGGCGACCGTCACCGACAAAATGGCCAAAGGCGAGCGCAAGATCTACATCTCTTCGGCGTGCCCGACTGTCGTTGAACTCATCAAAAAGTACCATCCTGACTGTGCTCCGTATGTGACCGACATGCACTCCCCTGTATTGGTGCACACGAAACTGCTCAGACAGGAATACGGCCAGGACATCGGCATCGTATTCATTGGCCCCTGCATATCAAAAAAGGCCGAAGCCGATCTCTACGGTGAGCAGCTAAATATTGCTCTGACCTTTGAAGAGCTTCGGCAGTGGTGGCAGGACATGAACATTACCCCGGAAGAACTGCACCTGGACCCGGCGGAGACCTTTGTTCCGTATGCGGCGGAAGAAGGAGCCATGTATCCGATTGATGGAGGGATGGTCGCAGGCGTTAAGGCCAACTGCACCATCAACGATATCCAGTACATGTCATTTTCAGGAATCGACAATATTCAAAAAGTCCTTATGGATCTTGATAAGATTCCACTTCAGAGCCCTCTGTTTATCGAGCTTCTGGCCTGCGAAGGCGGTTGTGTCAATGGCCCGAAAACGTCAACGCAGGGCAAAACCACGGCCAAACGCTACAAAATCCTTCAGGAGACCGATTATGCTGAAGCTCATTTCCCGCGCAAGCCAAGCGTTGACGCAAGCACTCAGTGGCAGATCGAGCCGATTACCAGAAAGCATCATGATGAATCAGAGATCCGTAACGCGCTGGCACGCATTGGAAAGCATTGTAAGCAAGATGAACTGAACTGCGGAGGCTGCGGCTATGATTCCTGCCGTGAGTGTGCCGTAGCCATGATCGAAGGAAGGGCCGAACCAAGCATGTGCGTCAGCTACATGAGACAACTGGCCCACAAAAAGGCCGCCGCGCTCCTGCGCACGATTCCTTCGGGAGTGGTCATCGTTGGAGAAGACCTCCGGATTGTCGAATGCAATCGACGCTTCTCTGATATTATGGGATCAAACAACGTGCTTGCCTATGATGCCAAGCCGGGAATGGAAGGCGCCTATCTCAGCAAGGTCGTACCTTTTCACAAGATGTTTTCCTCTGTCTTGAGCACCGGCATTGAGTCCGTGGAAAAAGATGTAAAACTGAACACGGCAATCCTGAATGTCACCGTATTCACCATCGAACCGCATCGTATTGTGGGCGGCATCATCCGCGACATTACCGAGCCTGCGGTACAGAAGGAACGGATCATTAAGAAGGCCAAACAGGTCATTGAGCAAAACCTATCCACTGTTCAGCAGATTGCCTACCTGTTGGGCGAAAACGCGGCAGAGTCCGAAGTCATATTGAATTCTATCGTCAACTCCTTTTCCGTCGAACCGGCGGCGAAGCCGGAGGAATAATGGACACAAACAGAACTTTTGTAGAAGTCGATTATTACCTGTGCAGCAAGGACCGGCAATCCGTCGCCGGGGATGTCTTCCTATCGCACCGGATTCCCGATCAGCAACGCACCATATGCGTCCTGGCAGACGGACTGGGTAGCGGCATCAAGGCCAATGTACTGGCAACTCTGACCGCCACCATGACGATGAGGTACATCCTGGATGATATCGATATCTGCCGTGCTTCTGAGATTATTATGTCGACGTTGCCGGTCTGCAAAGAACGAAAAATTGGATATTCGACCTTCACTATCCTGGACATAAAACACGATGGCATGGTCGACGTGATTGAGTATGACAACCCACCATATGTCCTTATGCGGGGCCAGCAGACACTCGATATTCAGAAAAATCAAATTACCGTCAAAACAGACAACATCGGCATGCGCGACATCTGGCACAGCCGTTTCGAGTCCAAAGAAAATGATCGTGTCGTATTTTTCTCCGACGGTGTCACGCAATCAGGTATGGGCACCGCAACAATGCCACTGGGCTGGACTGATGAGCAGGCCGTCCATCACATCGCCGCCACATGCGCCCGAATGCCCGACATTTCCGCCCGCAATCTCTCTAGAGAAGTCGTCGCGGCCGCACGCAGGAATGATGCGTACCATAGCAAAGATGACACAACCTGCGCCGTCGTCTATTTTCGCAGTCCGCGAAAAACCCTTATCATTACCGGCCCCCCCATCGACAAGCAACGCGATGTCGAACTCGCGAACATAGTCCGGGAGTTCCCCGGCAAGAAGATTGTCTGCGGAGGAACCACCGCTAATATCATCGCTCGCGAGCTAGACGTCACGATCTCTACCGATCTCTATGGCCACCACAACTACGATGTCCCACCGACATCGAAAATGGAGCATGTGGATCTGGTTACGGAAGGCATTCTGACCCTTACCCGCAGCGTCGAGATTCTCAAGAAGGAGCTGCACCCCGAAAAACTCCCCAAGGATGCGGCGGTTCAACTGGTAAGAATCCTCCTGGACAGCGACATCATACAGTTCGTCGTTGGCACAAAGATAAATGACGCTCATCAGGACCCGAATCTACCGGTGGAACTCGATATTAGAAGAAACCTGATTAAAAAATTTGTTGCCCTGCTCAATGATAAATACTTGAAAGAAGCAAGTTTCAAACTGATCTGAAAGGAACTGAACCATGAAAACTGTGAATGTCGTTATTTGCACAGGAACCACCTGTTATGTGATGGGAGCCGGGCACTTGCTCGACCTAAAGGAACATCTCGACGAGGACGTCGCGCAACGGGTCAATATCACCGGAGCCAGCTGCCTGTCGCTCTGTAAAGATGGCGAATACGGCAAGGCCCCTTTCGTACGAGTCAATGACAAGCTGATCACGGAAGCCACGATCCCCAAGATCATCCAGGAAATTCAACGACAGTTGCAGAACAATCCCGCAACGTCATGAAAAGGGAGGTCGCACCACATCATGAACTACGACAACAATGCCAATAGAATACGAAAACAACTACTGATCCGTATTGCACGACTTGCACTACAGGATCGTTTGCTGGATGAAATCGACCGCCTGCCAGCCAAGCTTTTTCCACGCCACCAGTCGAGCCTGAGATGCTGCGTCTACAAAGACCGGGCTATAACCAAATACAGGCTGATGGCCATCCTCGGCCATGCGATCGAGGACGAGAGCGACGAACTCAAACCATTGCGCCACTACGCTCAGGAGGCACTGAACCGGGACGAGGTCGCCAATCCGATCTTAACCGTTTTGGATGAGGCCTGCAGCGCATGCCTCAAAGCCCGGCATTTCGTCACCAATGTCTGCCGCGGCTGCGTCGCCCGGCCCTGTGTCATCAACTGCCCTAAAGACGCCATCCAGATTGTCGATGGCCAAGCCAGGATCGACAGCGACAAGTGTGTCGATTGCGGAAAGTGCATCAAAGTCTGCCCCTACCATGCCATTGTCCATGTGCCAATCCCCTGCGAGAACGCCTGCCCTGTCAATGCCATTTCGAAAGACGAGTACGGGCGCGAACACATCGATTACGACAAATGCATCTTCTGCGGAAAATGTATGACTGCCTGTCCCTTTGGTGCCATCATGGAACGCTCTCAGATCATCGACGTGATCACCAAAATCAAGCGGGGCAAGAGGGTAATCGCCCTGCTCGCACCAGCGATGGCCGGACAATTCCCCGAGGATTTCCGAAAAGTTGCAGCGGCGGTCAAAAAGGCAGGATTCACCCAGGTGGTCGAAGTAGCCTTCGGTGCGGAACGCACCGCTGAGCACGAAGCCCAGGAGCTTGCCGATGCCATCGAGGCGGGTCAGAAGTTCATGACCTCCAGCTGCTGCCCAGCCTATATCCAGGCTACGAAGAAACACATGCCCGAGATTGCGCCTTTTGTCTCAACCACGCCCACCCCCATGCACTATGCCTCCGAATGGGTCAAGCAGGAAAACGCAGATGCGGTAACGGTCTTCATCGGACCGTGTGTCGCCAAGCGGGAGGAAGCATTGCACGATCCCACGGTGGACCATGTCCTGACCACAGAAGAGCTGGGAGCTCTGCTGGTGGCAGCCGACATTGAGATTGCAGACTGCGAACCACTCGAGTTCGCGCGACCCGCCCATGCCGAGGCACGCGGATTTGCTGTTTCGGGTGGCGTGACTCATGCCGTACTCGCGCAAGGAACTACCGATGCCGTCAAAGCCACAACCATCGATGGACTGGACAAGAAGAGCATCAGACTGCTACAAAGCTACGCCAAAGGCAAATGCGACTTTAACTTCATTGAAGTAATGTGCTGCGAAGGAGGATGCGTCGGTGGACCCTGCAATATCAGCACAACGAAAAGCGCCGAAAGAAGAGTCGCTGACTTTGTCCGCAACACCAAAGAACACGCCGGTGGCTCGACGGGCTAAACCAGATGCAACCGTCCTGTACACGCGAGTGGAGTCGAGAGCTCGGCTACAGCAAAAGGCTTTTTATGGTTGCTGGCTGTAGGGCGGGGGCCGTGACCCCGCCACGCAACTTGCCACGTGTTTCTCTTACCCATGAAAAAACCGAAAGAACTTTTAAACACCAGTTTTTTCGACTGAATCGACTGATTCAACGGATTCGACTGAACCGATTCCGTCAATTGGTTTCGACTTGTCTCGATGGGTTCGGTTCACTCGAATTAGTCGAATCACTCGAATCACTCGAACAGACTCCGCGCCACATCTTCCTCCGGCTGATCACTTCATTTCCACATTCACCGACAAAATTATGTTGTCTCTAAACTTGTAGTTTTTAGCGATCAGCGTTAAAAAAAATTACCAGCACAACAGATTGCCATTCCCTACGGTCACTGCCCCGCTACGCAAGGCCCTACTTCGCTACGCGGAGATTCGCGAGCAATAACTTCTAAGTAAGCTAGCTTGTCAGCCCGGGAAACAATCCCATAAGCCCATTGGCGATGAACTCGATGCCTATGGCTGCAAGAATGAGGCCCATGATGCGTGTAACGATGTTCATGCCGGTTTTTCCCAGCAACCTTGCAATGTAAGGAGCGGCATTCAGGCAGAGCCAGACCAGCAGAGCCACCAGCACGATTTCCACCCCCAAAATAATTTTTTGTCCCATAGAAGACGCAAGATGTGAAGAGACAATAACCGTACTGATGGTGCCTGGACCCGCCAGCAAAGGAATACCCATTGGCACGATGGCCACGGAATCACTATCGGCAGCGTCCAGGCTCTCTTCCTTCGTATGTTTGGCTCTGCTCACATGACCATGAACCATAGCGATGGCCATCAACAGGATGATGATCCCTCCTGCAGTTTTAAACGAAGCAATCGTGATTCCGAAGAAAGCCAGAAGGGGCTCCCCGACAAAGAGAATTACAAGCAGAATACTGCAAAAAACCAGCGTAGTCTGTAACGCGATCTTCCGGCGCTCATTCAGCGTCTCGGAGGAAGTAAGCGAGATGAACACTGGAATCACCCCGATTGGGTTCGCTATCGACACCAGCGCCACCAGGAACTTCAGATATTCGGTCCAATCGTTCATATTCTTATCCTTATCCTTTCCGATGCGCTGTAGGGCCTCGTTCCACGTTCTTTTCCAAAATCGTGGCGATGCTTGCCAGCACGAGTGACGGGCGATAGGCGAACTCATTGATGCCTTCCTCTGTGGTCACACCGGTGAGCACGAGTACCGTCTCTATTCCTGCTTCGATGCCGGCAACGATGTCTGTATCCATGCGGTCCCCGATGATGATCGTATCTTCACGACGGCATTTCACCTTCTGTAAGGCCGTGCGCATCATAATCGGATTCGGTTTCCCTACATAGTACGCCTTGACCCCAGTGGCCATTTCAATGGGTGCCATGAGTGCTCCTGTGGCAGGCACAATCCCACTTTCCACCGGTCCGGTTGTGTCCGGATTTGTGCCAATCAAGCGGGCGCCCTTGTTGACAAGTGAAACTGCTTTGCAGATCCGATCATAGGTGTAGGTGGATGTCTCTCCCACAACCACGTAATCGGGGTTCGGAAATGAATCCCTGCTTATTTCTGAGTTCCTTGATATCCATCAGATTTATATTTTATCAAATGTATTCCAAGAGCGCTAGTCGGCAATAGATGTGATTCAATTTATTTTGTCAATTTATTTCACGGTGAATAGCTTTTATCGATAAGTCTTTAAAACACGCAGTGTTTTCTTCTAAAAGTGCGGCGTTTAAAACACAACCAGATATTTAGATAAAATGGGTTGGTACAACACAAAAGCTCAACTTGGTTGCGGTTATAAGCAGCTTTAGCGCTACAGGCTCCATTCCAAAATGGTCTTACTCAGATCCAATGTGATCGACTGATGTTCACCCAATTGCACCATTCCATGGGCCTTTAGTTGCGCCAGAAGATCAGGAATGCTGTCTTTTCCGATACCGTAATCAGATAAGCGGGTTTTCACCTGCATCTGCTCGAAGAATTTACGGGTCTGATTGATGGCAGCATCGATCCGCTGTTCCGGGTCCCCTTCCGTGATGCCCCAAATGCGCTCGGCATATTGAAGCAACTTTTTCCGCTTGCCCTGCCGACACACATCCAGCAGATTTGGCAGGATGATAGCGAGTGTCTGGGCGTGATCAAGGCCATGCATGGCCGTAAGTTCATGCCCGATCATATGAGTGGCCCAATCTTGAGGCACTCCCGCGCCGATCAACCCGTTTAATGCCAGCGTTGCCGTCCACATCAGATTGGAACGCACCTCGTAATCCATTGGGGTTTCAAGTGCTTTCGGCCCCTCTTCAATCAATGTCAGCAGCAGGCCTTCCGCGAAGCGATCCTGAACTTTCGCGTTGACCGGGTATGTAAGGTACTGCTCGACCACATGAACAAAGGCATCAACCACACCGTTACTGATTTGCCTCACAGGCAGGGTATAGGTCTTTTCAGGATCCAGTACCGAAAAGAGCGGATACACATGGGGGCTCATGAAGGCCCGTTTCGCCTGGATTGATTTGCGTGTCACCACGCTGTTGCCATTCATCTCTGAGCCCGTTGCCGGCAGGGTTAAAACAGCTCCCAGGGGCAACGCCTTTTCAACCGTGGCACCGCCCTGTTCCAGAATCGACCAGGGGTCTGACTCAAACAGCGCTGCGGCGGCAACAAACTTGGTGCCGTCAATCACAGACCCCCCGCCAACCGCCAAGAGAAAATCAATAGACTCCTCCTGCACGAGTTCGACTGCTTTCATCAGCGTTTCATAAGACGGGTTGGGCTCGATGCCTCCAAATTCGAATAGAGTGTATCCATGCAGAGCCGCAAAAACCTCATCCAATGTACCGTTCTTTTTTACACTGCCTCCCCCATACAGGATGAGAACCCGACTTTCGACAGGTATATACTCTTTAATAGCAGCTATTTTTCCCTTACCAAACAAGATGTTGGTGGAGTTTTTGAAGTTAAAATCTAACATATTATGTCCTTTATTTATCTGTGTAACTCTATTCTCTCAACTCCTGTCGTAAAAAACAAGAACCTTAAGAGGCTATTATCATAAGATGTTGATAGAAAGCAACTAAAGCTAGCTTTGAAACATTCGCAAACTCTCGACCTTTTGAGATGGAAAAGTAATACCAGCACTGTAGATCCCGATTTTATCGGGATTGTCCGGTTGAAAACCGGACCTACTTTTACGAACAATATCTATACTCCCTTATTACCAAAACACGTAGTGTTGTTTTCTAAAGCTGCGGCGGCTAACACACAACGGGACATTTAGAGAATATGGGTCTGTACATCACAAGCGCTTAGTTTGGTTGCGGCTAAAAGCAGCTTCAGGTCTTAACGGGACGCATGCAGTTTATTAGATCTTTAACTCCCACAGTTGCAATGCCGGAATGGATATCCGACATGGCGTAGGGTATGACCAGCTCGTTGTTGTGGATGAGGGCGCCGCAGGTATAAACAACGTTGGGAACATAACCCTCGCGCTCTTCCTCGTGCGGCGTCAGCAGCGGGTTTTCGAGTCGGGCAATGATGCGGGACGGGGTTTCAAGGTCAAGCAGCATGGCACCGATGGAGTATTGGCGCATGGGGCCGACGCCGTGCGTGAGCACCAGCCAGCCGTCTTCGGTTTCCAGCGGCGAACCGCAGTTGCCCACCTGAATGAATTCCCAGGCGCGATCAGGCTCCTGAATGATCTCGGATTCCTGCCAGAATTGCAGGTGGTCGGAAAACATGATGCGGTTGTTTTCGCCGTCCTGTCGCGAGAGCATGACATAGCGCCCGTTGATCTTGTGTGGAAACAGCGCCATACCTTTGTTATGAACCGCATTCCCGTTGAGCGTACTCACGTTGAAAGTGACGAAGTCGCGGGTTTCGATCAGCTGCGGCAGAATGTTGAAGCCGTTGTAGGCCGTGTAGGTGGCGTAGTAGACCACCTCACCGGAGTCTTCCGTAAAGCGCACGAAACGTGCATCCTCGATCCCGCTGCTCTCGTTTTTCGAGACGGGAAAGATGACGCGCTCGGAGATAGGATATTCGGCAGGAAACGTGGTTTCATAGTTGGAAAGCGCCAGCCAGTCGATATGGGAAATCGTTTCGATCTGCCGAGGGTTGAGCGTTTTGTGATGATGACTGAATTCACAAAGCTTTTTTTTCAGGGCATTGTAGGTGAACCAAGCCGGCAGCTGATCAAGCACCCAGCCCGTCGTCTCGTTGCAGGCACCCATTTCGTTCAGTTTGAGCTCGAAAAGATGGCGGTCATAGTCGGGGTCGAGGATGAGCGTGGGTGTCTCGACGTAATCGCTGACCGGATCAAAGAGAACCACGTTGTCTTTGTTGAGAATTCCACTACGGAAGACAATCGAGGAAATGTGTCCTTCACCAGTAGCCCGCAGACTGATAATAAAGCGGAGATCGCCGGGCTTCAGTCCGCTTTGATCGGGATGGGGCACGATCGACGGGTTGAACAGCGCGGCTGATTCAATCGAATATTCTTTGGTGAAATAGGCCCCGATCAGTTGCTGCTTGGTTTCGCTCAACGGAATATCCAGCGGCAGGTATTCCTCGATCAGATTAAAGTGGCGGCGGAAAATATCATTGATGTCGCGATGGCGTTCGGCGAAGTCGAGCATCACCTGTTCCAGTAGACTCGACGCGGCATCCTTGGACAATGTCACGACGCGCTCGATGACTCGCTCAATACGGTCAGGATTGCCCGGCAGATGCTGCTGGGCAATAACTCGTCCGGGGTCACCCAGAATATTCACTTTTTTACGTTTCACTTTTGGATTCATGAGGTTCTCCTATTAGAACGGATTTCTAGATGATTCAAGACAGAGATGGATAAGTGCATCGATTTTCGCCGTCCCCATGCACATGACGGTATCAGCTCCACCCCAGTAGATTTTGACGGTACCGTCGTCTTCAGGAACCGCTCCGCAGGTAAAGACGACGTTGGGTACATAGCCGCTGACTTCCCACGGATCTTCCGGTTGTAGAATCCAATGATCGGAGACCCCGATCATTTTGGACGGATCTTTAAGATCGTGCAGTGCCACGCCGAGGCGATAAACCGCGCCGGCCATGGTTTTGAAGACACCGTGGTAGATGTTCAACCAGCCCGCGCTGGTTTTGAAGGGCACCGCGCCAGGGCCAATTTTCATTTCATCCCAGTGATACAGCATGGGCTTGATGAGCATTCGGGAATCACCCCAGTGGATTAAGTCGGGAGAATAGGAAATCCAGATCGACCATGGGGTGATTTCGGAATGGGGCCGGTCAAGCCGCACATAGCGCCCCCCGAATTTTTGCGGGAAGATGACCACGTTACGTAGATCGGCCTGAGTGATCAGTGCCACGCGCTCGACAGTTACGAAATCTTTTGTGCGGGCGAGGGCGATCCTGACACCGTGGCAGGAATAGGTGCTATAGGTCAACAGGTATTCACCCTCGATCGGCGTAATGCGCAGATCCTCAACCCCGAAAGCCTCGTATTCGGCAAACACGCCCTCGGTCGCAGGAATGAGGAATGGCTCGGGATCAACCTTGAACGAGAAGCCGTCCTTACTCTCGGCCTTGCCGATGATAGAGCGGCCATTGTGGGTATGTGACCTGAAAAGCATGATATAGCGGCCATCGTGTTTGACGATCCCGGCATTGTGAACCGTTCCGACGGGATAGGGTACATCGTCCCGCGTAAGAATCGGATTTCCCTTATAGCGTTGGATCAACGGGCGTTCCTGTTTGATTTCCATTTTTCAACCTCCGTTTCCAAAAACCGTTTTCCCTTCGCCGACCGGCGGGGATTCAAGCAGCTTCCGATAAACTTTGATGTACTCATCAGCCATACGGCTGACGGTAAATTTTTGTTCCACTGTTTTGCGGCATCGCGACCGGTCGATCTCCTGTATTCGGGTAACGCACTCAATGGCCTCGCTGCAATTGTTCACCAGAAAACCGTTTTTTTCATTATTGATCAGTTCCGGCATACTTCCTCGGTTGAAAGCAATCGTGGGAGTACCACAGGCCATGGCCTCGATGATGGATAACCCGAAAGGTTCGTCAAAGTTGATTGGATGTAACAAAGCGGACGCACCCCCGAGCAATTGGTTACGACGGATTGGTCCGACATTGCCGACGTAGCTCACCTGGATATTGTCGAGATAGGGCTCAACATACTCTCGATAGTACTTTTCGTCCTGGATGATACCTGCAAGAATCAGCTTTTTATTGCTTTTCCGGGCAATCTCGATGGCTTCCCTGGCTCCCTTATCAGGATGGATGCGACCGAAAAACAGCAGGTAATCTTCGGGGTTGGACTGGAATTCAAATTGATGCAGGTCGATGCCGTGATGAATGGTTCCGATGTAGTCCAGCTCCAGGGAGCGATCGGCGTTGCTGATGGACACATATGCCACCCGCCGGTTGTATTTTTGATAGACCGGCAAAATGCCGGGCGATGAAAAACCGTGGATGGTGGTGATGACCGGAGTTTCAACTAAACCGGAATAGGTGAGTGGTAAAAAATCAAAATGATTGTGAATAAGATCAAAATCTCCCGCCCGTTCAAAGACCTCTGAAATATGCAGACTTTCCCATACCTTGGGAATGATGTCGTGGTCTTCCTCGTAGCCCTGTGCACAGACCGCATGCAGTTTCCCGCTGGTTTTGGAATCACCGGTGGCAAACAGGGTGACCTCAATGCCTCGATCAATCAGCCCCTCACTGAGGAGCGAAACCACGCTTTCCCACGGACCGTAGTGGCGAGGGGGCGTGCGCCAGGCAATTGGGGCGAGCATTGCAATACGCATGATTATGCCTTTCTGTTGGGGCAGTCTTCCTGGATGGTATTTTCAGCCAACCGGAGTTCAATCAGAGCGTGAAGAAAAGCCAATGTTGACTCTGCTCCTTGGTTTTCATTCTGACGATCGGGATGGAGTCCATCGCGACATCCGCCGGTTGTCGGATCGTACAGGGACAGGTTCAGATCGTTGCGCCCAAGAAACCATTCGAATGCGCGCCGCGCTTCCTTCATCCAGCATTCCTCTCCGGTGTAGCGATAGGCTTCGAGGCAGGCGGAAACCATACCTTGCGCTTCTAACGGTTGTTGATCAAACCGGGCCCGTTTTCCACCCCGTACATAGAAGCCGTTGGAACCAATCGGCACAAAATGGTTTTTCGGCGAGTCGGCCCGTTGCAGATCTGCAAGCCAACGGAGCGATTCCAATCCAATTTCAGTCATGGGGTTGCTGGGTATCCATTGTCCGCACATCAGCATGGCATGCGGTAGCACGGCATTGGAATAGGCCAGCCGATCTTCATACCAACACCATTCATCGGAGCGATTCTTTTGATATAACCCAACGAGGCGATCCGCCAGTTGATTGCGGACCTGATTGACCAACCGGTCGCCCTCGAAGTGCCGCAGGTATTCGTGGATGCCAAGTAAGGAGAAAGCCCACGCGCGGGGACTGGTGGTATCGAGAATGGCGGGCAGGGACTGCTCGAATAACTTACTGGTGATGCCGCGCAGAGAAGGTAAAAGGGAGCAACCCAGCACGGTTCCCAACGACCACAAGGTGCGTCCATGGCTGTCATCCGATCCACTTTTTTCCAGCCAGTTACGCTGGTAGTCCATGAAATTGCGGAAACGTCCTGTTTTTTCATTGAAGGCATAGTTAATAAAGGCAAGATAACGGTTAGCCATTGACAGAGTCCGTTCATCGCCCAATTCCAACTCTGCCAGAAGCTTGCTGACGATCAACGCTCGGGCGTTGTCGTCGATGCTGTAGCCCTCATGATAGTTGGGTACAATGAATGTGGCATGCTGGATCATGCCGGTATCGTCTGTCATGCGTCGCAGATGGTCGAACTTGAGAAGAGGGAGCTCACCGGGACGTCGTGCAAGTGGTTTGACCACAAAATCGGTCGGCATAGCGTACCGATGTTCGGTGTGCGCCCGCTCGAAACTTTGCATATACTGCTGCGCTACATTCGGCCAGATCATGTCCCGTCCAAGCAGATAGGCTTTTTTTCGCATGGCATGCCGCTTGGTCTCATTGTCCAGCAAATCGATTACCTCTGCGGCCAATGCGCTTGGATCACTGAATGGAAACAGGACTCCGCGCCCATCTGCGAGAAGTTCCTGCGCATACCAATAGGGCGTCGAAACAATCGCCTTGCCCGCCCCGACGGTGTAAGCCAGTGTTCCAGATGAAATTTGCGCCTCGTTGAGATAGGGCGTTATATAAAGATCCGCTATCCCAATGAATTTTACCAGTTCCTCCAGCGTGACAAAGCTGTTGTGGAAGATCACGTTCCCATCCACACCCAATTCCTGGGCGAGCCGTTGTAAGGAAAGCCGATAGGATTCGCCATCCTGTTGGAGTACATGGGGATGAGTGGCACCGACAATCATGTAGACTACGTCGGGATGCCGTTCCACAATTGCAGGTAGTGACGAAATAACCGTTTCGATCCCCTTATTGAGCGAAAGGAGCCCAAAGCTGAGCAGAACCATCTTTCCCTCCACGCCGAACAGATCCTTTTGAAAATTGGGATCAACAAAGGGAATGTCCGGTACTCCATGTGGAATCAGATCTATCTTTTCCCGAGGTACGCCGTAGATGTTCTGCAAAAAATCAGCACCGTGTCGACTGATCGATACTAAGCGGTCCGAGAGTTCGGCCACCTTTCCCAAAACCCGCTTTTGTTCGGGCGTGGGGTCCTTCAAAATTGTGTGCAGAGTCGTGATAATCGGCATGCGTAATTCGTGCATAAGTGCCAGAATATGACTGCCGGCGGGGCCTCCGAAAATACCGTACTCGTGTTGAATGCAAACTGCGTCTACATTGTTGATATTGAGAAAGTCTGCGGCACGTCGATAGGAATCGATATCTTTTTCCAATAATTCAAACCGAACGCGGGGAGGGTAGTTATAGCCGGATTCGATATCGTTAACGGGAATGGCGAAGCAGGTTGTGGCGTGGTATTCGGTTGCGATAGCTTCACACAGGTCGGTAGTGAATGTTGCAATACCGCACTTCCGAGGAAGATAGTTCCCCACAAAAGCAATTCGCTTTATTGTGGACGTAATTGAGGGTTTCTTTGTATTCATGTTGCCTTTTCTTTTCTTTAAACTTCTTTAAATCGTTCGTTTACATTAGCAGGATCGGCGCGAGTTAAGTGGACTCTGTTCCTCCAATTTTTAGATACGATCAAAAAAACTGCTTTAATAATATAATATCATTGAATCACTCAAATGTAAATCTCCGGTATCCTTCTATTATTTGCGTCATAATGAACGACAAAAAACAAAGGCAATAAAATGTCATATAATGAAAAACGGGTATAATTATGCTTATTCCGACTTTTGTGTGGGTAAACTATGCGCCCCATGCAACGCGACTGATTTAACAGCTCTTTGTCAGATGCCATCCGTCGTTGTAGGGACAGTGGTAGACAGAGAGGAGCACACCCTGCTCTTTTCGGATTATCGTTGCCCGCTTTTTAGCGGCAGCCTCACTTTCGTACAGCTCCTTGAGACTGCCCATACCATCAGTGCATACAGTACAAGGCCGACTCGGGGTCCGGCGGTTCCTTGGTGCCAAGTGCCATTTGCCGCAGTGGTTGCAATTATAGGGGGACATGCTGCGACGATACTGCGCATTGGCATAATCCGCAGCCTCCTGCGCCTCCATCTCCGTGCTGTACTCCATCAGCGGTTTGCCATTCCTCTGGCTGTAACATGTTTTGCTTCTGCTGTTCATAGTTCTTTCAGATTCTTTTTTATGTTTTTTGATCGCTAATCACACGAATCTTTTGGCTCTGCGTTAATTTCATTGTGAACAAAATTCTTGAGCGAATTAGTGAATGGCCTGATTAGAGCACGCTCCACTTGATTTTTCTGTGACGGGCGATCCCGGTCTCTTGTAGGTGCGTCCGACAAGCGTACCAAATACGGACGTATCCGGGCAAACCTCAAAATCAAAACAGGAGATACGGCAGATTGAACATTTCTTATTTTTATAATGCATTAGTTTGTGTCTTGTGGTTTAGCACGTTATCTGCGAAACTTGTCGTCATAAGAAAGGTGTTTTAAATATGGAAGATCGTTTGATTTGCATAATGCGTTTGGGGTGTGTTTTATCTGTAATGCTTATTTTGGTGTGTGGTTGCGAGAAAAAGCAGCGAGAGTATTCTGGATCGGCAAGTTGCATGGAGTGTCATGAGAGTTTCTACGAACTATGGGCTCCCTCACATCACGGGAAAGCACTTCAGCCTTGGACTGCAGAACTCGCTGCCAGCGTGCCACCTCAAAAAGAACCTATTGAGGCAGATGGTCGTTTTTATAAGGCTGTGATCAAGCCAGAGAAAGGCATAGTTATTGATGACGAAGGGCGCGAATTCTCAATCGCCTATGCGATGGGTGGTAAAAACTATTACAATTTTCTGACTTTGATGGATGACGGCCGACTTCAGGTACTTCCAATTTTCTATGATGTTCAGAAAAAATCCTGGCGAAATACCACGCGTAGCATGCTTCGTCACTTTAGTGATGGACAGCAGGATAACCCGATCCATTGGAAGGATCCGATGCTGACGTTCAACGCGGCTTGCTTCGCTTGTCATGTGAGCCAGGCAGAGTCGAATTACGATCCTAAGACTGATACATATGCAACCACGTGGAAAGAACCTGGGATCAGTTGCGAATCGTGTCACGGCCCTGCCTCGGAGCACAACCGAATCTGCCGAGGCTTGAAGGAAGGCGAAGCACCCAAAGAGCTTGGCCTGATCAGCTGGAAAGATCTGACTGTCCAGCAACAGAACGACTCCTGTTCTGGGTGCCATGCCAAGGCTGGCCCTATTACAGTGCGTTTTGAAACAGGCGATCGCTTTTTTGATCACTTCGACTTGACAACTTTTGACAATCAGGACTACTACACGAATGGTCGCGACTTGGGGGAAAACTATACGCTCGGAAGTTGGTTGCTTAGCCCATGCGTGAAAGATGGTAACCTCAGCTGCACCTATTGTCATACATCCAGCGGGCGTTATCGCTTTAAGACTGAATCACCAAATAACGCTTGTATACAATGTCACCAGAAACGTGTTGAAAATGCCCCCGCGCATATGCATCATCCAGATGGTGGTGCCACTAAGTGCGTAGATTGCCATATGGCCATGCATTCATTTGGTGGCATGAACCAGTCGGACCACTCCATGCGTCCCCCGATGCCCAACGTGAGTATGGCTGTTGGCTCTCGCAATGCTTGTGTGATCTGCCACACGGACAAAGATAGCAAGTGGGCTCTTAAGCATGTCCGGTCATGGCACCCTGATTTTGACGAGCGCACCAAACCAGAAATGCATCAGGCTCTTTTGATTAAGGCACTGCGTAATGGTGATTGGAGTAAGCTGTCAGATGTGTTTAAGTTCATAGCCAACCCGAAATCTGACCCACTGTTTGTTACTTCTCTGATTCGTCAGTTGCCGCCTTCTGGTGATCCGCAGCAGCACAAATTGTTGCGTAACCTGGTAACTACTGCTACGCATCCGCTTGTCCGCTCCTCTGCCGCTTCCGCACTCGATGCTGATAGATTTAATTCCGATCGTCCTGCCCTGTTTTCAGCTTTGTCTGATGATTACCGGCTTGTCCGTATCCGCGCTGCTGAGCGTCTCGCCGCCTTGCCTGAAAGTAACATACCGAAGAAATATCGCAAAGCACATGCTGCGGCTACCGTGGAGATGTGGGATGCCTACAATCTGCGTCTTGACCATTGGGGTTCATACATAAACGCAGGAAACATTCTAGCTCGCCAGAATCGACAACGAGAAGCTGTTGTCAAATTTGACCGTGCTCATAAATTACGAAATGACATTGCTCCCCCGTTGATCAATGGTGCCATGGCTTATGCTCAACTCGGGAATCTTAAGGAAGCTGAAATCCGACTGCTGAAAGCGACCAGACTCCTAGAACCCTCTGGTGCCGCATATTTCAACTTGGGATTACTCTATGCAGAACAGGGGCGTAACAAGAAGGCTGAACATGCCCTCTATAAAGCGATTGAATTGGAGCCACAAAACGCAACCGCAGCCTGTAATCTTGCAATACTTAAGGCAAGTAGCGATATTACTGAAACTTACCGTCTTCTAAAGCTTGCTATAAATGCGGATTTCAACAACTCTCGCTATATTCATACACTTGCCTACTATTATATGGAGAACAGGAAATATAAAGATGCTCAAGATGTCATTCAACAGGCATTTAACCGCGGTTTGTATACGCCAGACCTTCAGACTTTGAAGCGCGAGCTAACGAAACGTCAGCTAACTTATCCTCACTGATTTAACAGCTCTTTGTCAGATGCCATCCGTCGTTGTAGGGACAGTGGTAGACAGAGATGTGTAGAACAACAAGGGCCGTAACCCCGCCACGCATTCTGCAAGAGGTTTCATTGACCCACGAAAAACTTGGAAGAGTCATTTTTTTCGAGTCTCAAAAAAAACCGTTATCGTTACCAACGATCCTGAGGGAAGTGAACGGGAATATACGGATAAACGCATGGGCTTACAGGAGGCCCCATCCTTGTCCCGATCAACGTCGGACGCAGCGCATCAGGCAAGAGAACTTGCGGCTAATACATCGAAAGACTTGATGGAAAAGGGACTTTTTGAGAAGTTACGTCTTTTGGTTGTTGCAGGTCTTCTTATGCTTCGGTACTGATCACCTGCTCAAAAATCGGCACTACCTTTTTAACGAGAAAATCGACTGAATCGACAGCGCAACCAATCATTCTCAGTTCTTAATTCTCATCTCTGCGCACCCAATGCAGCTCATCGCCATGGGGTGCCTTTTATATGGCACAGACTTAAAAATTGCGGCAGGCATCGACGTAAGCCTCGATGTTATCCCAGGGCACCTCCGGTTCCAGCATATGGGTCGGGCAGCAGAATAGGCCACCTTTATCTCCGGCAATTTCGAGATTGCGCTTGACCTCGTCACATACATCCTGCGGAGAACCATTCGGCATCAGCTGCTGCGTTCCAATGGTGCCGTTGAATGAAATCCGGCCGCCATACTGTTCGAACACATCCTTGAAGTTCATACACTCCGGCTGCACCGGATTAAGAATGTCGACTCCTGCATCAATAAAATCACCTATTAACGGCGTAACATAACCACATGAGTGATAGCTGATCATAATATCCGGATTAACCTCTCTTGCAGCCGCAATCACCTTGGCCAGGCGCGGCTTCAACCAACCCTGATACATTTTCTGCGACATCATCAGTGCTTGCTGCATGCCGACATCATCGCCCAGCCCCAGAATATCAACGCCCGCCTTAGCAAAGGCACGCGCTCTTTGGCATGCCTTATCGGTAATTGTATCAAGCAACCAGGTTGCTTTCTCATCTTCCAAGGCTATATCCATCATCAGGTTGTCCATGCCGCGCACATACCAGGCTGTCTCCCAGATCGTACACTCCGCCCAGACAAATACAGCCAATCCCTTAGCATGAATCGCCTTGACTTCCGCATCCAGATAAGAAAAATCAACAGTCGAAAAGTCTGGCCAAGGATAATTCTGAAGCTCGTCTAGAGAGTTGGCATTCTTCAATGGATGATGCATCTGGGTCATGTGAACAGCAGCTTTTGAGCCCTTCTCATGTGCCGTTCCCCAGAGATCAAACTTCTTTTCCCGCTGGAACTCATCTTCGCTGTAATATTTCATCCAGTCGATATTATCCCGGTCAGGAATACGCCACTTGGCATCAAAATTCCATGGGAATCCCGGATCATAAATGATGCGGTAAGGCGCACCAAAATGATCAAGATAGTCGGTTTCACCCGGATAGCGACGTTCAAACTCCTCCTCAAGAGAGGGACATAAATGCATACTGACAGGCACCTCATCCATACCTTCCCGTCGATACAATTTCAACAATTTTTCTCGTTTTGTCATGCCTTATCTCCCATGGCAATCGCAAGTGCCTGATCAATATCGGTTTTAATATCAGCAATATCCTCAAGGCCGACCGAGACCCGAATGTAATCATCGGTTACACCGGTTGCCAGGCGCTCCTCTGCATTCAGCTGCTGATGGGTGGTTGATGCCGGATGAATAACCAGTGTTTTGGCATCGCCGATGTTAGCCAGGTGAGAGAGGAGCTTGACGTTATCAATAAACCGGATACCGGCCTGCATTCCGCCCTTTACTCCAAACCCGAGAAGTCCACCATAGCCGCCCTTTAAATATTTTGATGCGGCTGCATGATATGGACTACCGGGCAGCCCTGGATAGTTGACCCACTCAACAGAGGGATGTGCCTGCAGCCACTGAGCCAGCTCAAGAGCATTCTGAGAGTGTCGTTGCTGGCGCATCGGCATAGTCTCTAGTCCCAGCAAAAGCTCACGTGCATTAAAAGGGCTGATCGCCGCACCCAGATCACGCAGCAGCGTAACGCGGACCTTAATAATAAAGGCCACATTACCCATATCGGGAACATCCTTAAGCGCATCCCAGTAGACAAGTCCGTGGTAGCTTGGATCGGGCTCGGTGAACTCAGGAAAACGGCCGTTATCCCACTGGAACTTACCTGAATCAACGATCACTCCTCCAATTGAAGTGCCATGGCCTCCGATGAATTTAGTTGCAGATGCAACCACAATATCAGCGCCGTATTCAAAGGGACGGGCCAGGCCGACACCAACCGTGTTATCCACAACCAGCGGTAAGCCGGCATCATGGGCAATCTGAGCCAGCATCTCAAAGTTGGGAACATCCAGTTTGGGATTGCCGACGGTCTCAACATAGACCGCCTTGGTCTTATCCGTAATTAAATCTTTAACGCTCTCCGGTTCCGATGACTTAAAAAACTTCACCTGGCGTCCCAGCTTGGGAAAGGTGTAATGAAAAAGCTGATAGGTGCCGCCATACAGATTATCAGCGGCAATAAATTCATCGCCATTCCGACTGATTGCAAGCAGTGCGGTCGAGATGGCTGCCATTCCCGAAGCCAATGCCAGAGCTCCGGTTCCGCCTTCAATCGCAGCCATGCGCTCTTCGAATACCGCAGTTGTCGGATTCATCAGGCGGGTATATATATTTCCAGACTCCTTCAGCGCAAATAAATTTGCGGCATGTTCGCTGTCCTTAAAAACATATGCTGCCGTTTGGTATAAAGGAACCGCCCGGGCTCCAGTTGTCGGGTCAGGCACCTGACCGGCATGTATCGACTTAGTATATAAACCTTCTTTTATGCTATTCATATCACTCTCCTGCATCCTGTCCTTAAATTAATTAGTGCCACTATTTAAAGCGTGTCGCCGAAAATGTGTTATTTGAACTTCGTTTCTGATCATAAAACATAGCATTTGATACAACGGCCGTGTGATCGTTCAAAAGACCGCGTTGTCTACCACGCCAACCTTTGCGTCGTCCGCAAACCGTGACATTATAACGCCGAATGAAAAACAGGGGCCAGTCAAGCACCTGTGCAACTCCATACAGTAAGCGAATCCACCATCCAGAGTATGCGGAACCTCCCTCGAAAGCAGACCTCTCAATAAAATGGTGGACCAGCTGCACCCAGAACCGGCAGCTGTGCCGCACACCCAGAACATCAAAACCTGATTTCAGCAGTGCAAAGATCTCCTTCTCTGCATAAGCACTCTGATCCAGAGACTCTCTACGCGCTCCTCCCCTAGGCGAGACAAGACCAAACACCTTGCGTCGCGGAAGAGTGAGCACAAAGTAACCGCCGTTATCTAAAACCCGGTGGCACTCCTTAATTAGCACCTCGAGAGAGATCCCATCAAAAGAGATGCTTGTGCTTGAAACAACAAGCGAATCAAACTGTTTATCCTCAAAAGGAATCTGACCCTGATCACCCAGAACAACAACATTATCTTCCCCCATTACGGAAGCAACCAGTTCAGCACGTTCCTGCGTAAACTCGGCACTGACCCAATATCCGCCAAGTTGCCTGAAAACCTGAGTTATCCCGGCATTTGTGAAGCCTAGAGCCAACCCTACTTTCACATCTCTGGAATCACTCCAGATAAAATGCTTAACAGCAATAAGCTCTTTTCGCAACGGTAGCGAATCAACGCTCTTCATTAAACCATTTTTAAACATATCCGACTTAATTGTCATGCCTGAATATACCATTAAGTGTAATTGCCCGTCAACATAATGCTAACAAGTGGATTTTGGGCTGGATTTTGAGTGTCGGGTGTCGGGTGTCGGGTGACAGACATGGCCATTAAAACGAGCTCAAACCGGAGAACTCCTGAAACCAGGCCCAAAACCTGCGGAGCAGATTTTCATCTGCATAAACCTTGTAGTGTAGGGTATAGCTCCGTCCATCAGGGTTATCCCACCAGCGCTCAAAGGTTCTACGCTGTTTTGTCATAATCTCGCTGTCAACTGATCCAGTGACCGCCAGGCAGCTCTCTGCATTATAGTTTTCAAGATTACGACTGGTATAGTTGGACGATCCGGTCAGCAGGGTCGCATCTCCTGACATCTGTTCAACATAGATCATTTTGACATGAAACTGTTCGCCGCTGGTGTGCGCCCAGCGCACCGGAATTTTGTACTCATTCAACAGTGCGGCTGTCTGACGGTTGGGCATACCATTCTTCTCCCGTCCAAAGGCATCCTTGTTGGCATCCAGAATAACTCGCACATAGGAGCCGCGTTTCTGAGCCTGAATCAGTGCATCAATAATCCTACGGTCAGAGAAATAAAACATAGAAAGATCAATGCGTCCCCCTTTCTCAATGTTCTGCAGCAGCTCAACAACCCGGTCACACACCTTCTCTTCAGTCAGGAGCTCAAGTTTGAATTTGCTACCCACCTCTTCTCTGAATACCGGTGATGGAATCTCTTTCATCCTGGAGAATGCAAGCATGGCCTTCTCTGCCTGCCACATCATCTTCATCCCCCCCTGTTTTACATGCAGGGCTGTATTCCAGTGCGCACTGCTGCCGCTATGCGGATTTGAACTCAAAACCATCATCTCCTGCTCGGATATGGCAACCTTACGGTGATTAGCTTTCATATTGAGCAACTTAAGAAAGCTGCGCATTGAGATACGCCCCTCACCCATTGGATTGGGCATCATACAACCGGGGCCTGTCCCGAATGGACGAGCAAGGAGGCGCCATGGGGTTGAGTAGATCGGATTGCTGTCAGGCAGTTGATCAAGGTCGGTTACAACCACCTTGATTCCCGCTTTCTGCATAGCTTTAAAGTGAGGTGACTCAACTGCACCGTAAAGCGTGTTTACGGGATCAGAGATAAATATAATTTCAATCTGCGGGTTATCGCGTTTCTTTGCAACCAGCCACTCGGTCAGCTCATCACTGAGCGGATAATATCCCTCAGCTTCGGTATATCCGAAATTATTAAGTAAAAACATATCAAGCAGAATAAAATGCTCCGCGTTATTTATTAAGTCGCGTACCCCCTTGAAGATCTGCTGGTTCACATGACGTTTGCCTGACTTGTCCACCCAGCATTCATCCACCAGCAGCTGAACATTATCGACACGGGTAGTGGCCGCAAAATTCATCCCGTCAGGCATAGAGACAAGCCAACCGGTCGCATTCAGAATCGGCAACCAGCATAAACACATAATGACTCTTATACTTTTCATAATTTTGTGACATAACATAGTCTTTATCCCCTGCTTGAAATGTTCAATCTGAATTTAGCAGGAATTATGAATCTTTTCAATCTAGAACCTGCCGTAATTTTCTTTAAATCCCGCAAAGGCGCAAAGGCGCAAAGGTGATTCTTAGCAGTTTTTTATCTACAGATTATCAAACTTGCCACTTCAGAGGTTGTCCTTGTTGCCGCACACAAGGCACGACATCTACCTCTCATTGTTCGGTAGTTGCCGTTCCCTGCGCTCATAGTTAATAATTAAAACCGTGCTGCTCCCTTCCTGATTTCCAGAGCATTCAATTACGGTTCAGCAAACCGAAAAGGAACTACCACATGCAAAAAGTCAACTTTGCGCCTTTGCGCCTTTGCGGGAAAAAACATAAACAAAGCAATTGCTTTTCGAGGTTCGAGGAAAAACTCATAAAAAGCTGATTGACTCAAATATCTTCGAATGTTATTTTCATACTATAAAAGTTATTAACGAGCATCAGCTTACGACAAACCCCAAATAATGGAGAATCCATGCCAAAGAATATACCCGTAATCACCGTTGAAGCCGAAACCATCGCCGCAGCTTTCGAACAGGCACTAACCGCACTCTATAAGCGCGGAACCCGCTTTCCTACTCAGTATGACAAACCAGGCGACCCGCTAAGCATCGACTGCACCATGAACATTACCATCCTGGATCCGATGAAGGACCCTATGATCCACAAGGCTTTTCCGGGAGGCATTGCTGATCTGCGCGAATATGTTCTTGAATTAAAAGGTTTGAAGGACCACTGGGTCAAGAACATGAATGATCCCGAAGATACCCGCTGGGAGTACACTTACCACGGCCGCCTTGCCAACTACGGAGTCTGGAATGAGCTCATTGATGGCAAAGCCACCGAGACCGGCCCATTCAAAGTCCGTCAACTCGATAACGTTATCAACAAACTTTCAGAACAGCCTTTTACACGACAGGCACAGGCTATCACCTGGATGCCGAACCACGACCTGGAGTGCTACGACCCTCCCTGTCTTCAGTCAATCTGGTTTCGAATCCTTGAAGATGAAGATGGAGTCTGGTGGCTCAACACCAATATCCGCTTCCGGAGCAACGATGCATGGGGTGCCAATTTCATGAATATGTTTGGATTCACCATGTTCTGCAAGGAGGTAATCGCCGATGGGGTCTCCGCTAAAACCGGCAAAACCGTAAAACTTGGACGCATGAACTGGCAGGCCGACAGTTATCATATATACGGAAAAGATATTCAGGTTGCCAAAGAACGTCTCTTTGATCGTCTCGAGAGTGTCAGTTTCGAAGACCGCGTTTATTCATTAGAGGATGATATGATTCGTGAGATGTACGACGAAGCCGAAGCTGAAGTGCTCAAAAAAATCAAGACATACGATCAGGAGCATCAGCGTTAGCACCCCGGCAAGATGATTCAGCACACTAAAGTGTGAACTACGTACGAAAACCTGCATGTAGTTCACACCCGAACTCTTAACTGCTACCCTTACGCGGATCCCTTTACTCGGTCTCCATGCAACGGAACGATAACGTGACAGAATAATTATGCACGTTTTTTAACTACGAAAAAAACTAAAAGCACGAAATAATGAGGACTCTTCACGGATTTTTATGGAATGCGTCTAAGTTTGGGTATTCCAAATTTTGTGTGGATAACCCTTCCGAGGTCCAGCCTACGCCCCGCAAAGCGGGGCTACGGCTTGGCATGCAAGGACCTCAGCTACAGCAAAGGCTTTGATCTCTGTAAATCTGTAGGGCGGGGGCCGTGACCCCGCCATGCAACTTGTGAAATATTTTTTTGCCCCATAAAAAAACCGGAAGAGCCAAGAATGAAGACTTTTTTTGTATTTTTCGCGCCTTTCGTAGTTAACTTATTAGGTTGCGGGCAGAGCCCGTGTTAGTAACCTTATCAAAAAAGCTTGTAACAAACTCTTTCACTCTGGCTGGCTTTAAGCTATAATTTTAATCCTGTTTTGTGGAGTCAGACTTTCCGTTACAGGATTAAACCACAAGGTTCTAATAACAAGGAGGAAATATATGTCAAAACTAAACCGACGAAGTTTTATAAAAACATCTGCCACTGCCGCGGGGGTGGCATCATCTATACCGCTTTTTTCCATAGGGAAACCGGGTCCTTCGGCCAACAGCAAAATCAATGTGGCCGTAGTTGGAGCCGGAGGACAGGGGGGTTATGCAGTTAATATGGCTGCCAGCGAGAATTTTGTCGCAATATGCGATGTGGATGACAAGCGCAGTGCCAGAGCTGTTGCCAAAAACCCAGGTGTCCCCCTCTTCAAAGATTTCCGGGTCATGCTGGATAAACTGGGTAAAGAAATTGATGCAGTCGCAATATCTACCCCCGACCACACCCATTTCCCGGCGACTATGGCCGCCATGGAGTGCGGCAAGCATGTCTTTGTTCAAAAGCCACTTGCGCATAATATCTGGCAGTGCCGCACCCTGCAAAAGACAGCCAGAAAAAATAAAATCATCTCACAGATGGGCAATCAGGGCCATACCTTCGAAGGTATGCGCCGCATCAAGGAGTGGACTGACGCAGGTATGATCGGCGATGTAAGCGAAGTCATCACCTGGACCAACCGTCCCAACCCGCCGTGGTTCGTCCCACCGTCATCTTTTCCGCCGGTAACAGCCGATGTCCCGGAAGGCATGGACTGGGATCTATGGCACGGACCAGTTGAAATCAAACCCTTCAGCCATGATTATGCCCCTGTCCGCTGGCGCGGTTGGTGGGACTATGGCTGTGGTTCACTGGGCGATATCGGCTGCCACACATTCGATGCCCCTTTCTGGGTGCTTGATCTTGGTATGCCGACAAAGATTGAAGTTGATCGCAAAGAACCACCGGGACCGGGCTTCATTTCGATGAGTTCAATGGTGACCTATCATTTCGCAGCCCGCGGCAGCAAGCCACCGGTGACTCTGAAATGGTTTGAGAAGGGCTATGATGTTCCTAAGCCGAAGTGCTGGAATAAGGGCAAACCGCTACCTTCACAGGGCGGCATGTATATGGAGGGATCCAAAGACACGCTTTTTCATCCGGGTATGCGTCCAAACAGTCCTCAGATTATTCCTAACAGCCGCTACATGGAGGTCAAAGGCGATCTGAAAAAGATTCCAAAACTGCCAAGCGTAGGCAATGGACCGATCCAAGAGTGGTTTAACGCAATCAGGGGCGGACCCATGCCTGGCTCAAATTTTGATTACTCTGCAAAGCTGACAGAGATCGTTATTCTGGGTGCAATGGCTCAGCGCAGTGGCAAAACCATTGAATGGGATGCAAAGAACATGAAGGTCAAAGGACAACCTGAGTTTGATGCCTGGATCAAAGAACCAGTCCGCAAGGGATGGGAGTACGGCAACAGCTAAGCCGGCATTTTTTATCCAACCAAAAAAAACCGCAATGCTTAACCGCAGTGCGGTTTTTTTATTCAGAGATCACCCTTCCACTATCCCTGAGATTGCGTTAATATATTACTCAGTTAGTAGAGCGGAACTCTACGGGGGCTATAGCTTTTTCAATTATAAACCAGGAGGGATTATGTCTAAACTTAATCGTCGTACTTTCATCAAAGGCAGTGCCGCTGGCGTTGCCTCAATACCTTTATTCTCTATCGGAAAACCGGGACCATCAGCCAACAGCAAAATAAATGTGGCCGTAGTTGGGGCCGGCGGACAGGGTGGTTACGCATTTAGAAGAGCTGCTTCTCATGAAAATCTTGTCGCGTTATGTGATGTGGATCAAAAGTACTCATGGCGGGCATTTAAAAAACATCCTGACATCCCCCATTTCAAAGACTTCCGGGTAATGATGGACCGGATCGGCAAGGATATTGACGCGGTGGCTATCTCCACCCCTGACCACACCCATTTCCCGGCATCGATGGCAGCCATGGAACGAGGCAAGCATGTATTTGTTCAAAAGCCTCTGGCGCATAACATCTGGCAGTGCCGCACAATGCAGAAAGCTGCAAAAAAATACAAAGTTATTACTCAGATGGGCAATCAGGGCCATACCCTTCCGGGCATGAACCGGATTAAGGAGTGGGTCGGAGCAGGTGTCATCGGTGATGTCACCGAGGTCATAACCTGGACCGACCGTCCTATCCCGCCTTGGTTCATACCACCGACATCTTTTCCGCCGACAACCGCCAAGGTCCCGGAATCCTTGAGTTGGGATCTATGGCACGGCCCGGTAGAGATGAAGCCCTTCAGTCATGATTATGCCCCGGTCCGCTGGCGTGGATGGTGGGACTATGGTAGCGGCTCGTTAGGAGATATTGGCTGCCACACCTTCGATGCACCCTTCTGTGTACTGGATTTGGGACTGCCGACCAAGATTGAAGTAGAGCGCAAAGAGCCACCGGGACCGGGTTACATATCCATGAGTTCAATGGTTACATATCACTTTCCAGCACGCGGCAGCAAACCACCGGTAATCCTGAAGTGGTACGAAAAGGGCTATGATGTTCCCAAGCCAAAGTGCTGGGAGAAGGATAAACCGCTTCCGGTAGAGGGCGGCATGTATATGGAAGGAACAAAAGACACCCTCTTTCACCCAGGTATGCGCCCGCAAAGTCCACAGATCCTCCCTAACAGCCGTTACATGGAAATCAAGGGAGATCTGAAAAAAATACCGCGGCTCCCCAGCCGCGGCAACGGGCCAATTGAAGAGTGGTTCACCGCAATCAAGGAAGGTCCGGCACCCCGATCAAACTTTGATTACTCGGCACCGCTGACAGAGGTTGTCCTGCTGGGGGCTATGGCTCAACGCAGTGGCAAAACCATTGAATGGGATGCAAAGAACATGAAGGTCAAAGGACAACCTGAGTTTGATGCCTGGATCAAAGAACCAGCCCGTAAGGGATGGGAGTACGGCGAGAACATCTAAGCCGGCATGCTTTATCCAACAAAAAAAGACCGCAATGCTTAACCGCAGTGCGGTTTTTTTTATCCAGAAACTTTTCAATGAATATAAACAGAAAACGCATATCAATCAAATTTCGTTAGGTTGCGGCTCCGCTGCATTAGTCTGGTGCGGTCACAACATTTGAGCGCAGCTCGCATGCCGCGCACAAATCTCCCCACTCGCCACCCTTCATCTGATTAGCTCCGCGTTTCCTGCGCAACTTGCTGAATTCTCCGCTATGTTCATTAAACATTCGTTCAACAAAATCCTTACACCCGATAATCACACCATCAGAAAAATACCGCACCCGAGAGTGCATCAAAACCGGCAGCGATAGCTTCCCGCCCTCATCCAGAACCTTATCAACCATCTCCCGTTTAAAACCCTGTTTGACAAGATCACCGGTCAACTCATGATGGCGCTCAGCACCCTGAATATATAGATTCTGACGATACTCAGCAATTACCTCACCTCTACTCAATGAGCTATTCACAAACAACTTAGAGAGTCCATCAACAGCCAAGCCGCCCTTCGCTACCGCCTCCGCATAACCCGACCACCTATACCCCTTCGGATCTTTAACAATGCCCGCCCGCACAGGGTTAAGATCAATATATGCCGCAACCACAACCTGCGCATACTCACTCTCCTCAACCAGCGTACTCCTATACCGATCATTCCAAAGCGGCCCCGCCCCCTTGCGCCCAGAGTTCGCATTATAATAAATCGACAGACGCTGTTTAAAAGTTTTCATGAACTGCGAAAGATCATACATCCGCACCCTGAACTTATCCAGCTTCTCCCGCACACGCTCCACCTGTCCTTGTTCCTCCCACAGCTCCCAATCCCGCTCCATAAGGGCATATTTCTTCCTTCCATAGAGTACTCTTGCCCGCCGTTTGACCTCATCATCCGACACCAGCACCCGCTCAGGAACATGCAAAAGTATATGGAAGTGATTATCCAAAAAAATGTAAGTCCTTACCTCACAACCACTAAAGACTTCAAGCCGACGCATCAACCCCGACATATAATTCTTTTCAACATCTCCAAAAATAAACCGATGCTCAATCACCCGACTCATTACATGATATGTCGCCGCATCTTCCAACTTAATCCTATGCATCCTCATCAGAACACCAACCTCTCTTTTGTGATATATAATTTACCAAGCTATTCCGCAAATATCCATGATATATTACCTGACACTAGTTCTGGCCCATTCAGATCAAGCCAGGCTTTCGCTTTTAACAAAATCAACGCATCAGGACTGACTACCGATAGATCCCCAACAACACTTCTACCTGCCAACACAATCTTATAATATGCGTCATCCAGCAGTATTCCTGATAGGCTGGAAATATCTTCATCAACAGGAATTGGAACAATGTGCTGCCCCTCCTCAAGGTCCAAATCAAGAATATTTCTAGCAAACAGCTCCAGCATCACAGGGTAACCGGTATTTTCAGGCTCCGTAAAACGATAGTAAACCTTATCGCCGGTTGAGCATTGCCGATTTGAGTATTGGCCAGCGTTTATAAACGCCCAAAAATGCTCAACAAACCGTATATGGTTCGCCTCAACAAGCACCACCATGTCAACATCTTTTGTGGCACGAAATGGCAACCCCTCATGCGTAAACCACTCGTCACAAGCCGCACCGCCGATTACAACAAAATGCTCTTCATATCCCTTGAAATGCGCTTTAAATAACTCCATCCCAACTACCATGACACACTCTCCATCAATTCTTTTAGTTCCCCTTGAACACGCTCATCCGGGTTAGCTTTCAGAGTGAGAAACAATGAAAGTTTATCGACAAACTGATTCCGTTCTAACTCACCACCATGAGGGCAAGGAGCACTATCCATCAAATCCAAAACTTCAGGATCATAAGACCACAGTTCCACTATGACAACTGCTTCGTCGCGACTAGGTGCCACGACTGCCTCACCATTCATCAAAACCTTCTTGAAAACATTTTCTTTAATAGCATAAACAGGCATCCTATCCGGATTAATATGCGTGTATTCTGAGAGCGCAGATATACCGGCTTTCATTAGTTTAGCAGAACACTCCCGCAAAGGTTTTACCGACCGAACTGGCGAACGTAGAAACGGTAGCGCATGCTTCCACAATCTTTTCCCTGTGGACTTGAAGCGCAAATATTTACTACGCCCCACCTGTTCAACTTCACACAGACCGCAGCTCTCCAATTCATTCTGCACCTTAGTTAAAGTCATCGCCGAATAACCGGTACGCCGCGCCAGCTCTCTCAACGAAAAACTGCCAACATCCTTAACAAGCAGGTGATACAAGACAACCAGCTGAGCCGATGCCGATATCTGTTTTGTCACTTTAGACGCTAATCGGGGGAAATGATCACGTAAATCAATCATCAGTTGAGGTATAAACAACTGTCGCTTGGGAACAACAAACGGAACCCCCATCTGCACCAAGCGATTTCGCTGATAAGACTCAATGCGGCGGAGTAGCAAAACAACCGGCACTTCAAAATGCTTCTGCAACCGAACCACCTGTTGTGCAAATTCCGCAGGAGTTGCCTCTTCCTGATTTGGTTGGGCAAACACCACCCGTCGCCCAAACAGTTCGCAATCAAAAAACCGGTAAGCATTTACTAGAAAATACGGAAGCCCATGCAAATAATCCTGCTTAAGGCTCACCAGTCCAGATGCTTGCCCCAAGATTTCTTCCAGATAATTATCTATTTCGCCATTCAGGTTCATACCCTCTCTCCTATGTAAACCACAACTGCACTATAAACCACAGAGGTTTATCATGCAATACATATTTACATATTAACACACGACTCCTAAACCAATCAGAGTTCTTTACCACGCAGTTTTTTATCCACAGATTACACAGATTTTCACAGATTAAGGAAACCAAGGCACAACCCGCAGTAGCTATTACCAAACAACATGATGGTGCCTCCGCCTGCGATAGTAAAAACAGAGCTGTCGGCGATAAAGAAGCGTGTATAACCGGTAACCGTGACCCCCGTAGGGATCGTCCAAGTGCGAGTGCCGCTACCATACCAGTCTGCTGTAGCAAGTGTGGTATTTGTCGTGTAGGTGGTGTCGACTATGGTGTTATCCGCATTGGCCGATACGGCCAGCAGTCCAACGGTTGCCATTGCCACAACGGCGCCGTAAGGCGTAGAGTCGTAGAGGCAATCTCCAAAACCTAGCGTGGGGATAGCGGGAAAAGAGATTTGAGTGTACGAGTACAGGGAAAAACGCTTAAGTTCCACCCCATTAGGCCCAGCCCCAAGCGCAATGAACTCAGGGACTAGCGCAGAGGGCGGTGAGCGGAGGGTAGCGGCTCTTAACTTGGATATTGGATTTGAGTGTTGGATATTGGATATTCACTTTTATATAAGGATGTTTTGCTTAAGTTCCACTCCATTACACCTCCCCAAAAAACTGCAGTGGACGAAGTTCTAATGAGAAAGGAAGAGAGGGTGGACGACTACGGCGACGAAAACGGATTACGAGTAAGATGGTATCCTCCTCGTCCATCGTAATCGTCGCCGTCGTCGTCCACCGAAATAGAAATCGCCCACATGGATCCCGAAGAACTAACAACCTACGAAAGCAGCCTAAAATATCATTGTTCTGTGACATAACATGTTAAAAAATACCCTTGCTCTGTGACAAACAATATGCAAAAATGCCCTTGTTCTGTGACAAAACGGGTGGTTTACCGTAAGGAAAATATGTTTAAACGATTGATAAACAAAGATTTAAGAGAGTGGAAGAGATCTTCCACTAGAAAGCCTCTTGTCATGAGGGGTGCGCGGCAGGTTGGAAAAACGGTTGCTGCCCGTATGTTCGGTGACGATTATACATATTTCACGGAACTAAATCTTGAACGACCCGAAAATGCGAATATTTTCAGACGTGGTTTAAGCGCAAAAGAGGTAGTTCAAACCCTTAAAATTAAATTTAGCATCCCCCCCCAAACGGAACCCGGCACATGGCTTCTATTTTTGGATGAGATACAGGCCTGTCCGGAAGCTGTACCCTTGCTTAGATATTTTCACGAAAACACCCCGGACCTGCATGTACTGGCAACCGGATCACTTCTCGAGACAGCTTTGATGAAAAAACATATTTCATTTCCTGTTGGGAGGGTGGAATATAAATATCTCTACCCAATGAATTTTGAGGAATTTATTGAAGCGGTATCCACAAAAGAGATGCTTTCTGTTTTTCATATCGTTCCAACGCCTAAATATGCGGAAGAGAATCTTTTTCCCATATTTCATAGATACGCCTTAATCGGGGGAATGCCTGAGGCCGTTGCCGCTTATGCAAAAACCGGTGAGGTGGCATCGGCAAACTCTGTATATTCCAATCTTTTCACAGCATATCAAGATGACATACCTAAATACGCACGTAATGATTCAATCAAAACTGTTCTGCGTCATTGCCTGAATACAGCCCCGCTATCTGCAGCCGCCCGCATTCAATTTGCCGGTTTTGGAGAATCAAATTACGGCTCAAGGGAGGTAGGTGAGGCGTTACGCACTTTGGAGCAGGTTATGCTATTGAGCATTATCTACCCAACAACCGCAACGGAATTGCCTCTATTGCCTAACATGCGTAAAGCCCCCCGCCTGCAATTCCTTGATACCGGCCTAGTTCACTATTTAGCGGGAATTCAACAAGAGCTGATTGGCATAACCGATCTATCGAGTGTGTTCAGAGGCCGAATCCTGGAGCAGCTGATTGGTCAGGAGTTGCTCGCGCGTTCCAGAACAAAAAGAGTGCCCCCACTTTTCTGGGTCAGGGAAAAAACGCAATCCCAGGCTGAGCTGGATTTCCTAGAGGCATATAACGCGATTCCTCTCCCTGTTGAGGTTAAATCAGGAAAAGAGGGCAAACTTCGTTCACTGCATGGTTTTATGTCAATGCAGCCGCAAGCAAAAATAGCCAT
>Ga0307990_1000332_pt1 | contig 44971 bp, 39 predicted proteins | sample EllFjometagen129_FD_203168 | JGI IMG/M metagenome (GOLD analysis project Ga0307990, IMG submission 203168) | Marine microbial communities from Ellis Fjord, Antarctic Ocean - #129 | ecosystem: Environmental > Aquatic > Marine > Unclassified | place: Southern Ocean | collected 2014-10-08
AGAAGATTGGAAGCCGGAAGGTGATGATCTCGGTCGACGGTGGAATCAACGACAAGAACATACGATTGGTCGTCGACGCAGGAGCTGAGCTGATCGTCGCTGGCTCGGCGATATTCAACCATCCCGACCGCATCGCCGCGATGCGCGCCCTCAGTAATGCAGCGCAGTGACTCAATGAACTCTATGAATGCCACAAACTCAACGAACTCAATGAACTCAACGGACGAACGCTACATGCGCCTTGCTCTTGAATTGGCGCACAAAGGTGAGGGTTGGACGAACCCCAATCCGATTGTCGGCGCAGTTGTGGTCAAGGATCAAAAGATCGTTGGGCAGGGTTATCATCAGAAATTCGGCGGCCCGCACGCGGAGGTGTTCGCTCTAGAAGAAGCAGGTGAACAAGCGCATGGGGCGACGATCTACGTGACCCTCGAACCGTGCTCCCACTACGGAAAGACCCCGCCGTGTGCCGATCGGATCATTGCCGCGGGGATAAGGCGTGCTGTTGTGGCTTGCCACGATCCAAACCCGCTTGTGAATGGCCAGGGTATCAAGAAGATGCATGCCGCTGGCATCGAAATAGCGGAAGGTGTGCTGGAAGAAGAGGCGCGATGTGCTAACGAGATCTTCTTCACGTTCATGGAGACGGGGCTTCCGTTCGTGCAACTCAAACTTGCGGAGAGCCTCGATGGGAAGATCGCCACGCGCAGCGGCGATTCCAAGTGGATCACCGGAGAAGAGGCACGGACTGAGGGGCATTGTCTACGAAGGAAGTTTGCCGCGATCATTGTCGGTGCGAACACGGTGATTAACGATGATCCCCTTCTCACCGTTCGTCACGTGGAAGGACCAAATCCCGTGCGCATCGTACTCGACGGCGACGGTCGAGTCCCACTTGACGCCCGCATCTTCTCTGAAGAGGGACGGACGATTGTGGCTACCGCAGTAATGTCCGAAGGGAAAGAGACGAGTCTCCGCGAACGCGATGTCAAAGTGTGGCGGCTTCCGAACGGTAACGGAAAGGTCGATCTGCAGGCGCTTCTTCCGCGGATCGCGAAAGAAGGACTCGATTCCCTACTCATAGAAGGAGGCGGGGAGACCGCGGCAGCGTTTCTTGAATCTTGTCTTGTCGATAAAGTCTCGTTCTTCATCGCGCCACTAATTATAGGTGGCCGTGCCGCCATACCCGCGGTCGGTGGAGAGGGGGCAAGACTGGTGAGCGAAGGTCTGCGCCTCAAGTGGATCAAGATTGAGTGGATCGGCGAAGACCTTCTCTTAACTGGCTACCCTGAAGCAAGAGGAGTATAGTAATCGGTTGCTTCTGTAGCATAGGAGTTTTGTAGTCTCTTTATTAACTCCCAGACAATGTAACTTAGCTCCAATGAACAGCATGTGTAATAACTAGTGTACTGTTTACAGTATTGCTTTGCATTTTGATACCTTTCATAAGATATCCTCGACCTTGGCTGTGCAGACGAATGGTTTGGGGCCTTCGTTGTAGACGTTGAGGTACTGGTCAATGGTGTCGATCAGCTCCGGTACACTGTGGAACACCCCGCGACGCAGTTGTTTCTGGGTTAGCTCGCCAAACACGCGTTTCACCAAGTTCAACCAAGAGGAACTCGTTGGCGTGAAGTGTAATTTGAACCAGGGAAGCTTCTCCAACCACTTCTTCACATCAGTGTGTTTGTGCGTGCCGTAGTTATCGAGGATGAGGTGAAGAGCGACTCCCTGGGGCACTTCTCGCTCCAGTCGGCACAGGAACTTCAAGAACTCCTGATGCCGATGCCTGGGATTACATTCCCCGATCACCGTTCCTTCCAACAGATTGAGGGCGGCAAACAGGGACGTCGTCCCGTTGCGCTTGTAATCGTGGGTCATCGTACCACAACGCCCTTTCTTCATCGGTAGTCCGGGTTGAGTGCGGTCCAATGCCTGAATCTGCGTCTTCTCGTTCATACAGAATACCACCGCCTTCTCGGGTGGGTTCATCTACAGGCCGACGATGTCCGTCAGCTTCTTGACGAACTTCGGATCATGCGACCGCTTGAACGTTTCCACTCGGTGCGGCTGAAGCCCATGAGCCTTCCAGATCCGGTGAATGGTACAAGCGGTCACCCCCTGCTCTTTGGCCATCGTCCGACAGCTCCAATGGGTGGTATCTTGTACTTGATCGGGGTTTTGCGTTTCCGCCATGCTTCCTGGTTGACATGGAGGAAGAAATCCTGTATGTTCAATACGGATACGCGTAGCGGACAATCAATAGGAGGTATGAATGGGATGGATGTAACGCAAAACTACATAATAAGGAATTCAGTCCCCACTGAACCTGTAGCTCAACATTCAAACACGATCGATCTCACACTCTCGTATTTCACCCACTTTACTCCCATCAACCTCACCACAGAGATCAAGATGCTTACCAGAGAAGTACGCACTGATCAACTTTTCGGGGGAGTACGCTTGGTGCTGGATAACACCTCGAATGCTTTGCCGCTAATGGAGTTAGCGTCGGCAAAGAGCAGTGTAAACCTTGATTACTCAGCTGCACTGGGAAGCAAGGTTTCGGTGGAAACAGAGGCCGTGCCAGAGATTTATGAGTCGAATGATTGGCCAATGAAGAGTACTTATTCTCTAGAAAGCCCGCCATTGACGGCAATGCCAACGGCCAAAGTGCACTGCAGCCTCCATTCGATTCTGCAAGGCGTGCCTTTGTCGTTCTTCAATAATGGGCGGACTGCAACACGAATTTGGCTTGATCCATCAACGGTGAACACTTCAGTACTAGAGAAAACACCAAAAGGATCCCCCGCCAAGTTGGTCTATCAGCAACTGCTAGGGATTGCTCGGACAGAAGCACAAGAGATGCGAGCCGTTCTTATGCGATTCCAAAGGGAGCTTGAACATCTGTTTCTGGGACCACCCCAACCGTCATTTCCTAGGACAAGAGGAGCAGTTAGGGTCAAGGGTGAACTGCCTGGCTTATGGAAAGAGCGAGCCGTCAAGGGATCAATAGTAGACGGAGAATTAAACATACAAGAGGAGTTAGCCTTCCAAATAGTCCGCGAACCCGAAATGCGGGAAGGGGAACTGATTCTCACCCTCACGGCACCACCCAGGCTTGTCGGCCGAACCGCGAACATACTTCTGTCGATAGAGGAGAGAGAAATTTTGCTTGGCATTGTAGCAATTGAAGCTGGAGAGGAAGGTACGGCCAGGATTGACTTGGAAGTAAACCTCAGGGGCGTTGGAGTGAGCACTAAAGACGGGAGGCTCTCTACAAATGCCTTTCAGGTAGTTGTTGAGTGATTGCAAGCAGTGGAGAATAAAGACAGAGGATAGACGACAACTAAGAAGCGCAGGGTAAAGGAGGGAATAGAATTGCCTGATTTTTCCTGGCTCAATGGACAGTTGACTCCGCAGACAATGCGAGTGCTTCAGATTGCAACTGAAAACTCGGAGCAACGGCAGCAGTTCTTCTTGGGGGTAGAACACATCTTTTGGGGACTGCTGCAGGTAGTTCCTGATCTTCTCAAACAGTTGCTTGAGGGATCCAATTTCCCTCTTACTGAGTTGCGCTCCTCCTTGGACCAAGAGATGAACCTTCACTACAGCCGTGACTGGAAAGAGGGGATCAAGGTAACTCCGCGCGCATCGCGCATACTAAAGATTGCCGTGGATGAGGCAAAGAGGGAGGGGAGGGAGCAGTTAGACCCCAGACATCTGTTGGGAGCCGTTCTCCACGAGGGTCAAAGCGTTCCTGTACGGATCCTCGAAGGAAGGGGACTTTCAACAGAGACCTTGCTTTTGAATCTTCGCGGTGCGAAACAGGCTAAGGTGGATGCCCTGGTTTTGCCTGCAGCTTTACGCAACTGGTGTTACGACCTTACAGCTCTGGCCGAAGACAGCATGTTTCCTCCTGTGCTTGGCAGGGAGGATGAGATTAGGCGGTTGGTTGAAATCCTACTTGTTCCCGAAGGTTCTTCCAATCCCCTTTTAACGGGCTTTGCCGGCGTTGGGAAAACGGCAATTGTTGAAGGCCTGGCACAGAAGCTGGCCCTCGACATTGAAGGTATTCCCGAAAGGCTTCGGCAATGCCGCATCATCTCTCTATCGATGAACTCTATCAGCTCAGGAACCATGTTTCGGGGATCTCTTGAGGCAAGGATGAAGCAGGTCACCGACTTCTTCACCCAGCATCGCGATAGAGCTATCCTGTTCATCGACGAGATACATAGCATCGTGCGTGCTGGTGTTGTCGACGCGCTGCTAGCTCCATTGGCGAGAGGGGAAATACGATTGATCGGCGCGACGACGACACCGTTGTATAACACCTTAATTCGTGAAAATGAGGCTCTAAACCGTCGATTTACACAGGTAGACGTTGAGGAACCTCCCCTTGAGACCGTTGAAAAAATACTGTATTCGCTCAAAGAACGCTACGTAGAGCAATGTGGCATCCGGATAAGTGATGAAGCTATTGCCAAAGCAATAGAACTCTCTCCCCGCTATGTTATGTCACAGAAACTTCCGCACAAGGCAAAGCACTGGTTGACTCTGGCGGTGCCCAAGGCCGAGCTCGATGCTAGAAGCGAGGTAAATGCGGAGGATGTAATACGGGTGATTTCCGAGCAGGCAAAGATTCCAGTGGAGATGATTCAACGAACTCCTAAGAGGATGGAGCGGATGCAGGAGGTACTTACACGGCGGGTAATTGGCCAGGATCGAGCTCTCACTTCGTTGCACGAGGGGATGACTGGCAAACTAGGCCCAGTTCCTCAGAAGAACCCTACAGCACCCAACGGAGTTTTCCTCTTTCTTGGGCCGACAGGGGTCGGCAAAACCGAGACCGCCAAGGCCCTTGCCGAGTTTCTGTTTGGTAATGAATCTCGAATGATCCGCTTTGACATGTCTGAGTATCAAGACAATCTATCTTATATCAGGCTTATCGGACAAGGCAGGGGGATTGTGGGATCAGAGCAAGGAGGCCTTCTCACCGAGAAGATCAAGAAGACTCCTTACACCGTCCTACTGCTCGATGAAATCGAGAAAGCACATCCCGATGTACTCCGGCTCTTCCTCCAGGCGTTCGACGAGGGATGGATGACGGATGGTCTGGGCAATACGGTCTACTTCAGCGATGTCACAATGATCATGACCAGCAATCTCGGTAGCCACCTATTCGAGAAGCCTGAAAGACCAATCGGTTTTGCTGACGAGGATATAGAGACATCCCATGTGAATCTCCGTGAAAAGGTCATGCAGTACGCCAAAGCGAGCATGTCTCCAGAACTCTTCAACCGGCTTGATGATGTTCTTGTCTTCGATCCCCTGTCTTCGGAGAGCATAAAGGAGATTGCTAGCCTGCTGTTCGAAAAACTGAAGGAGCGGATCGCTCTCGATGGCAAAGAGATACTTGTAAATGACGCTGCGATTGAACTGGTAGCAACGATGGGTTATGACCCACGATACGGTGCACGGGAGCTAGCGCGCGCATTTCTCCGCCTGGTTGAGAACAGACTCAACGGTTGTTACTCAGAGTCATCCCAATTCACGGTCAAAGTTGTTGCTGAGGATATCGTTGTAGCGCCTGTGAAAGTTGTAGTAGAGAACCGCGAAGAAGAAGACGGGAGGGTCTATGTGTGAGCACGAAAGTGCCCAGGATGTTAAGGGAGGTATCAATCTTGCCATCATGAGCGGTCCCAATGACGGGGCCGTTTTTCCTCTCACGCAAGAGCAGTTTGTGGTGGGCAACTGCCCCGGGGCGCAGATTCCGATCGAGTATGACTCTGACGTACCCCCAGAGGGCATGACGGTTTACATCAAGGAGAGTGAGGTGGTGTTTGAGGATCGCACAACGGGTAACAGAGAGACTAAGAACCTTGGAGATCTCTTTTTATTGGGCCAGACCTGGGTGGCGATCCATAGGGAGACGGGAAAGAAAAAAGGATAGGTAGCAGCGATAAGTGCATGATCTCGATAAGGAGGGAGAAGCCTAGTGACTAAAGAAGAGTTTGAGAGCGAATTACGGGAGAAGCTGCGCCTAACTGAGGTAACACCTGGAAATTGGGTAGGCCGTACCGCTATTCCCGAGTTCATTGTGACGCAGCCCTTTGTCTTGATGGTTCGCTTGGTCGAACTTTCACAACGCGCAACAACTAATCCGCAAAGTCAGAGACCTAGTGCCGTAGCTGTGGCCATGAACCTCGCCTTGCAAGTGGATAAGAACCACAAAGCAGTCTACGAATACCTCTTAGGAATCAATGGGGAGAAAACCCTGGGCGCATTCTTCATCGGTGATGAAGATCAAATTGCCATTGGAGTGGAAATGCCTTGCGGGAGTGATCCTGGGAACTACTTCTCCAAAGAGGAACTGGCTCTTATGATGATGGCTGTCGTGACCACGGTTAAGGAGCATTACACCCCGATTGTTCAACTTGTCCACGCCGAGGAGACGCCAGTAGGGACTGGATTCTTAGATAAATGGAAAACGCGTGTTGGTAAACAGGGCAAGTAAAGGGAGGAGACGATCATCATGCCAGATGTAACAAACGAACAGGTGGAAGCCTTCTTCCATGCTTCGAATCTTGAGTTCAGGGCGCATCCTGAAAGGAAGGACATTTGGGAACTCACCTTTCGCATGAAAACCAGTGCATTTACGATATTCATCGACAATGGGGTAGCTAATCCACACTATCTAACGGTCAACCTCATCTACCTGCGGCCGCAGGCGAATCATCAACGAGTCTATCAGCAACTGCTGAGGAAGACGGGGAACGCTCTGTTCAGCAAGTTTGTGCTGGATAAGCAAGGCAACATCTGCATCAGAGCAACTGTCTTACGCGATGAGCGGTTCTTCCCTCTGGAGAAGCTGAAACACGTGATTGGTGCCGTCTTGCAACCCGCGGATCAGTGGTACGTCGAAATGCTGAACCTGGCGATCGCGGAATAATGGCGAATATAGAAGTTCAGTCACTAGGTCGATGCCATCCTCTTCTTGAGAAGATCACTGGAGGCAGTAGCCTCTCTCCACGAGAGATCAGCACAATCTTGGATATGCTGCCAATGCAGCTCCAAGCTGGCATCGCTCACGTTATAGCTCCAGGGGAGGAAGCTCCTCCACTGCCCAAGGGCAGCATTCTTCATATAACTGCTACATTTGCTCACTCCGCTAATCAGCATATTGCCATATTCCACTGGAGAAAAGGGAATACCATCTTTGCTCGGACGAATTGTTTAGCTCAGTTGGTAGCAGAGAAACTCATTCGGCCGGGATGTAGTTACGCTAAGCTTGTGCGTGCTTGTCGGCGAAAAGGTTGGGAGGTTATGGATATTAAGTTCGTTGGCGAGGCTGGTGAGTGATGGACCGTAGCAGGCTTCGCAGAGGTACCAGGAGAGGAGATGAACATTGCGGACTTAGAGCGCCGCGTGCTAGCTAGAGCCAACGAGGACACGGAGCTTCTGCACCAACTGCTCAAAACTGCGATGTGCGAGAAGGCTTTGCCCGCGCAGGCAGCAGTTGGACTACGTCTTCTAAAGCAGATGGCATCGACTGGGCTTGCACTTCCTTTGCCACCTGATGTTACAGCTCCATGGGACGAGGCTGTAAGGCTAATCGCTCGCACTCATGAAGATGAGAAAGAAGTGATGGAATGGCTGCTTGGCAACGCACAAAACCTTGTCCGGAGGATAGGGGACAACAACGGGATGCAGGTTTATTACAGTGATGAACTGGTCAAGTTCGCTGTTTTCTACCCGCTTGATTGGCTTGCTAAAGAGAAGCACGGACGACCAGGTCATGGGTTGGAGATTATCTTCTCGGAAAGCACGAGAGAAGCCTACCTGAAGGTGATACTGCGCCCGTTAGCATCACGTACTGACAGTAATGCGTTCGTGCGTAGCTTTGAGAGGTTTTGGGGACGCCATGTCAGGCTTCGAAGGGGGAAGGTGGCTTTTACTCGCCTCATACAGGTAGCCAACGTGGTGGCCTTCGAAGGTGAAGCACTAATGCGCCAAAGGGATCTGTTCGGAACCCTGAGTCGCAAGATCAGGATAGTAGCCTTTGTGCTCGGGCGGTATAAGTGCATGATAGCTGGTAGTTCACCGATGATGTCCTACCCCAGTTTTGAGCCGTTACTGGATCGCTGCGTCCAGTCTTTTTGCCCCTTCTCAATGCAGACTTCTGGCATTGCGAGGGCCACGGCTCTGACCAATGAAGCCTATGTCTCCATCGAGCGGGGAAAGTGGACTGAGGCAAAGAAGAAACTTCTGGAACCTATAGGACTTTGCGAATCGGCCGCTGATACTCACAGTGAACTCGCCTATATTTATGACCACGAGGGCAACCATGATCTAGCAGAGAAGTATCTGCGTCGTGCTGTTGAGCTGAACCCCAACAGTCCGAAATTTCATTCTAACTTGGCAGTTCACCTTCTTCGGCGAGAGAGGATTGAAGAAGCGTGGCAAGAGACGCAAGAGGCATTGAAGAGTGACCCCAACTACAGATCCGCCAGAGAACTTGCACGGCTTCTCAGTCAGTTTCCCAAATCATAGCACGTTGGTATCTCTAAAACCGCGGAGGCCAGACTTTGGGGCCTCTGAAAATGGGGTGGGCGAAGAGGAGGGTAGAATGGCGAGAAAAGCTTGGCGCGGTTGGAAACAAGTAAGGAACCTAGTCAACGGTGCTAAGACCATTTTCCAAATTTGGACGTTGGGAGTAATGAGCATTCCAGGAGTCGCCCTCGCGGGTTTGATGTTGCTCTTGGCCTGGTTGAAGGTGGACCGAGTTCTTTGGGGACTGCTCTGGATTCCTGTCTATGTGATCATCCCTTTTGTCGGATATCGACGGTTTCAACGGCTTAAGGAACGTGAAAAGAACCGCCCGCGAGAACTTGCCTGGAAAAAACACAAAGATAAGCAGCGTCAATTGGATGAGCGAGAGCGGCTTGAGCAAATACATGCAGCACTCTGGAATGTCCAGGATAGCGGGGGATATGCTTGTGCGAATCTCAAAGATTATTTCGTGAAACAACTTAATAGAGATATACAGACATTGGGGCGAATTCGAAGAAAAGAAGAATGGCGTTTAGGCTTGATCAGCGCCGGACACGATAAGATTAGTCGATTAGGTATCCTGCAGCCAACGAAGAGGGCTGTTGTTTTTCCTAAAGCAACGTTTGGTCGCCCAGACCGTATCGGCGTCTTTGCCGGCGGGGCCGCGCTGTTTACTTGCCAGATAATGTTTCCAAAAGAACCTGGAGACCTGTTTAATAGCGACACATTTCCCCTCACTGCTATTAAAATCAAGGCATCGGGGCACGGTTATCGACCTATCCCACTGTCTCAGTTCCTGACGGAAGAGGGCTTCCCTGTGCTAAGGGCCGGAAAAGGAGGCAGCTTGCATCCTTATTTTAGCACGTTAGCGAGCGGTGTTGTTTTCGAGACCCCTACTGGAGACTTCAGAGCCTTTCGCGCACCCTTCTTCACTCAACGTGTTTTAATCGATGATGAAGGAAACGTAATATGGCTTGGTCTTGACGACGGAGAGGACTGGAGGCCGATGTTCTTTGTTCCTATGCGTCCGGCCAATCACAATGAACTGTTCAAGGTAGCATATTCTAAATGGTCCAAAGAACCGGCCCTTTGGTATTATACCTCACCGGTACCGTTTGACACAGGTCAAAATCTCCCTATTCTTGATGTGCCAACAACCATCGAGCCACTTAGCACAATGGTCATAGATCCCTTTGATCCGTGTCTGCAAAGCAAACTCTTTGTTCCGCGAAAAGACGTTAATCTTGAGGACATGATGCAGCGAGCTAACCAACTTTGGAAAGGCACCATTGCAAAATGCGACGGGCACCTTCTACGATTGACAAGAGACAGAGAGAGATTGTTAGACTATCTCAAACGGAAGGAAGAGCTGCTAGGACAGTACTATCTCATCGAGGAAATTGACTTAATTAAAGAGCCGGAAGATCGGAAGAAGATGGAACTTCCGTCAACTTGATGAGTGACCAGAGCGTAGGCCCAGATCTTAAACTAAAGGAGGGGGAATGGGCGGTTCCAACCAGCAAGATTGGCTCACAAAGCGGGTTCAACGCTTACAGGAGATTCATCCGAACAATGCTGTGATAAGACGGGCTGAGATTATCGGTGGAGTCGTTGGTTTGGCTCTTGCCGTCTCTTCGAAATCGACCATAAACACGGCAGTCTTTTACACGGCACTTGGGACCATTATCGGGGGAACGTTAACTCAAGTCGTTCAGATATCCATGCGTGGTTTTCAGGACGGTATTAATGCAAGCCTTTCCCGGGCGGTCTCCCTTGCAGTTTTGGGAGGTGGAATTAGTTTCCTTTTCCGCAGAGAGCTAGGTGATATGTGGCAGGGTGCTACTCTCGGTATGCTCCTCGGTTATCAGATAGGCTTTACGCGTTGGTGGAAGAAGGAGGTGTCCATACTCATCCCAAAGTTGGTTGAAGAGTGGCCTTTGGAAGAGCATCAAAACGAGAAGTATGGGTTTAGTATCGACTATCCGCAGGGCTGGCAAATAAGCGAGGAAAACGAGATAGTCGCATTTGGCGACCCCAAAAGTGGACTGAACTTCAATCTTGTCGTTGACTCTTATGAGGCCCCTCGTACACTTGAAGGCTACGAGCTTGAGGTCAGGAGAACTGTTGACTTTATCCTGACGCCGGCACAAGGTGATTATCTCGAGTTCCTGGAGGGGAAGGAGCCGCCCTCCGGCAACCTCAAGGATTGTGACGCGCCTTACACTGTAGAGGTGATTTACCAGAAACGGATCCGGCTGTTTTATCTCTTCCCCCGCCAGCGCAAGTTCAAGAAATTCGCTTTTCCACGCCATGGCCTTGAGTACGTCTTTACGTTTGGGGGACATTTAAAGCAATTTGATATGTACGTAGAACTCTTTGACCGATGTATTCGAACATTAGAGTTTAAGGAACAAATTAGATGAATGTGTGGCACATAATCCGCAGATACATAAACAGGCTCCGGCACTGGCAAAAAGCAAACGAAGAACTCACTACCCTTTCAGGTGGTGTGATTTTATATGCTCTCCTATCAGGAGGCTTATATTTCGGGTGGTTCCGCGCTCGAACTTGGTGGGTCTATCTTCTTCTCTCTCTGCCTATTATTTCCATGCTGATCTCGGCCATCAAGTTGGGGTGGATCGACAAGTTATTGGGTACCCGCCTTGCTGCACGGCTGTGGCTTCGGGAGGGCTACATTGATCTACGTTTAGGCAACCAACGGGAAGCAGCAAGATGTTTCGCGAAAGCACGACGGTTCACTCCGAGTAAACCACCAGCGATCCTGCAAGAGGAGTCAGGGCTCCTTGCCCGTCTGTTGTGCGCTCTTGGGATAGCACGTTGGCAAGCTCTTCGTGGAACGTTCTTGAGGTATTCCGGGAACCCGAAGGCGGGGGGTAAGGCGTTGCTCAGGGCGCAAAACCTCTACCAGCGGGCTGGAAAACACGTGAGGGAACTTGTTGTTCTCGGGTTATTGGCAGGTACTTTTGAGCATCTGCCAGAGCCACTTGCGGCGGGTGTTGCCCAACGCCGTCACTACCTCAAGACACGATTGGAACTGGAAGCTCTTGGGAGAGCTGCGGAGGCGACCAGAAAAGCGCTTGCTCATGCCAAAGCAGGGAAGCTTCCGATAGCCAAGCGCGCGTTGTACCGTTTATATCATAATCTACTGAAATCGAAATTGCGGCATCGGAGAGTTGAAGCGATCGCTTTGGCCACTCTTGCCTATCTGGGTGAACGGCTGGACGATCCACGGGCCCAAGACTGGGCGACCTCGGCAGCAGGAAAGCTCTCGGAGATCCTGAATTTGGAGAAGGCGCTCTTCCAGCCGGGTCTGACACTCGATGCTGATCTACTCGATGTTGCTACCTTCCCTGTTAGAGCGACGGCAGAGTCTTTGGAGAAACTGGCACCAGAAGTTGCTTGGATTGTCTGGCTTCTTCTGGCCATGTGCTATGTGGATGAAAGAAAATTAGATGCAGCACATGCCCATTGCCAGAAGGCAATTGCTTGTGTGGAGAGGGCGCGTGTCACACGAACTAATGATGAGAGGCGAGTTCAGTTTATGACTAGAGACAAGATGGTGGCGTTTGACTTCATGCTGCAACTGCTTGTCCGTGGGACAGAAGCATCGCAGACTGCAGTTGCAGAAAGACGGGCACGTCAAGCCTTTGACTATGTAGAGCGAGCTAAAGCTCGAGCACTACTCGATCTACTTCAGTTGGGTGACCTATCTAAGGGAGAACAGGCCAAGCTTTGTACCGCTCAGGATATTCAACAAACTCTGCCTCCCGGCAGCGCGCTCGTTGAGTACTACCTAAGCGATAATCTTCTACTTATCTTTATCCTTACATCTGATCGCTTTGATTTAATATCTCAACTCAGTAAGCCTAGTATAGAGGGTTTGATAAAGAGTGTTAACCGATTTGAGCAAGGTATGGGAAGCATGTCTAATTTAGTTAATGAATCCGCCAAAGAACTCTATGAGTGTTTGCTTAAGCCACTGGAATCAGTTTGGCTAGAGGCTTCAGGGGTAGAACACCTTTTTATTGTTCCCCACGGGGAACTCCACCAATTGCCATTCTGTGCTCTATTTGATGGGAAAAGTTTTCTGACCGAGAAGGTTGCCATCACACAAGTTCCTAGCGCCGGTGTGCTAAACTATCTCTGGAATACAAGATCCGACCAGCCCCGAATTCAAGAAACGTTTTTTGGCGTTGCGAACCCACGGGGGGACGCAGAACGTTACCCGTCATGGAGCGGCTTTGAGGATATCGTCGGTTGCGAAACTTCAATCGAGTATGGAGCACAATCCTTTGCTCCTTCTGCTTGCTTGCTCAAGAGAGAGAAGGCAACTTATACTCGGTTCCTGCAACACCTTCCACAATACACAATTATTGATCTTGAGACCCATGCAGAGCACGATTTAGGGCTTCCAATGCGCTCTTTCTTCTTACTGACGGGTGAAGATGGAGAGCCACGGAAAGTCACAGTCACAGAAATCATGAGAGATGTCCGTTTTCACCCTCGGCTTCAGCTATTGATCTTGGCCGTCTGCTATGGATCAAAGGTGAAGGTAACCCCCGGGAATGATCTCTTAGGGCTTATCCATGGCTTTATGATCGCCGGTGCGCGGAGCATCCTGGCTTATCGCTGGCCCTTGATTGATGAACCGGAAGATGAGCCTGCGGGAGCAGAGCTTCTCAAGTTGTTCTATCAATCCCTGGTCCCCAACGGGCAGATCACTGAATACAAGGACAAAGCCCTGCAAAGCGCACAAATAGCGTTAATCAAACGAGGACGCAATGGAGAAAGACCAGAAAGACCAAAAGGTGGGCCCACATGGGATCACCCCTATTACTGGGCTTGGACATTGATCGGCGACCATCTTAGCGGAGGAGGATGAAATGCGATGGAAAGGTCTAATACGAAGAGGGCTATCCCTTGGGAGCAAATTCATGGAAGACAAAGAACTGGAGACGCGTTTTCAGCAGTTTATCAAGTCCCCCAAGGGCGTCGGGTTACTAATTGTCGAAGGCACCGCCGCAGGAAATGCTACTATTCTGGCGCTTCGCCCATCTAGGTCCTTACCCCTCGAGGAAGCCTCTGTATTAGGCTCTTTCATCAAGGCACGGCTTGCTTGTGATCTACCACGTGCCGTAGCTGAGTGCCTCAGTTTCAGACTACTTCGTGATCATAATACATACCGCATGATTCAGCAGGAGGGCAGGACCTTCGAAGAACCTAGCTGGGTCATCAAAATCGCGTTTGGGCAGCTTGGCCCACTGGGATTCCGTATTCAGTGGGATGGGGAGCAAGGGTTCTTCTATGCCCGACTCGAACCTATGATGCAAAGCCTAGGGACAAGGATGGAGATACTGGAAAGGTGGCAGCCGATCATGGAGAAAGTGGCAGAAGGGTATGCTCATAAGATTAGAACCATCGAGATCTAGATTACAGGGAAAGGACAAAGAGGCAGTGGCGGGGACGAACTGCGACTTATCGCGAATAAGAGAGGCGGAAAGCTGGAGGGGCTCTCCAAGTGGAACGAAAGAGCAAAGAAGAAGTTGATATATCTCCAGAGGGAACCAAGCTCTGGGATACCGAAATGCTCAATCTGGCGAGGTGAGCCCGATCTTGAGTTCTACTAGGAAAAAAATTATGGTTTTCATAAATGGAACACAGCGCAATTACAAGCCAGTTAAGTAGGCATTTGATTCGCCCATAGTGAAGGTGAATTGACTTTTTCTTTGACAAATAGTAGAATTAGCGAGGAGAGTGGGCAATTCGGCCAATAGAAGATGAAAGCGAACCGCAGCTCTTTATTGGTAATGCATCGTTTCGGAGGTCATACATGTGCAGCAATTGCTGTGGCGGTACCACCGGCCACCTTCTATCAGAAAAGTTAGTAGGTGGGAGAGCGGTGATCTTGTCAAAGTGGGTCATGCGACCTTCAATGCCCTGGATTGGCGACCTCCTACGGTTAGCCTCATTGCTTTCGTGCTCAAGGGGCTGCCTCGTCTTGAAGAGCCTCGTGGGAGTGTATCGTTTGCGGTGGTGTGAGGATGAGAAAGAGTTTAATTGATCTATCCTATCCAATCAGTGAATCAGGGAGCTGCTATCCGAGCGATCCGGCTCCTAGGATCACCGTCTTCCCTGCTTGCATTGAGGCAGGTAGGCGCAAGTCCAGCTATACCGAACTTGCGATCCGCAGCCACCACGGCACACACATCGACGCCCCAGCCCACAAGATTCCCGGCGGCAAGACCATCGACCAATACGAACTCGGGAAGTTTATCAACCGCGCTACGCTCATTGACCTCACGCCGTATCTTAAGCCAGGCGAGGATTGTGTGCGAAGAAATCTCCCAGGCCGTGCTGGAAAGGTTGTTCACCGACGACTTCCTAGTGTGTATGCAACACGAAGGCATCTCGGCGCTTCTCTTCCGAACCGGCTATGACAAGATGACCGAGCGCGGGGTGACCGACGATTTCAACTTCCCTTACTTCGATGTAGAAGCTGCTGCTCTGCTGGTTGAAGCATGCGAGCGGCAGGGCATTCACCTAAACATCCTGGGATTGGACTCCTTCTCCGTGGACCCGAAAGGCACACTGGATAGTCCGGCGCATTGTGCGTTTCTCTTAAATGATATCCTGATTCTCGAAACCCTGGTCCATTTGGAGAAAGTGGTCCAAGCTCTCGACGATGAACCCTTCGAGCTGATCTGCCCGCCGATTCTCTACCAAGGAGCGGATGGCGCGCAAGTGAGAACATTTATCCGTGCCATAAGGACACTAAGCAAAGAGGAGCCATCCAATGTTCAAAATTCTTAAAGATCTCGCTCCAATTGCCCAAGATCGAGAACGGAAGATGCAATACATCTTGGATCAACTCCACGAGCAAAGGACGCCTTGCCAACTACAGCAATTTGAACCCCAGGGATTTAACATCATTGTCAACCAGTCACCGCAAAATCGAGTCATTCTTTCTGCTCATTACGATGGAGATGATTTAAACGACAATTTATGTTCGGTTGCGATTTTGTTAAAGCTTTCAGAGATGTCGCTTGGAGTCGAAACCATGCTGCTATTCACTGACTTGGAAGAGCAAGGAGGTCGGGGGATGCAAGCATTTGTTGATCAGTATGGAACTCCCTTGCCTATGGTTGTACTAGAATTGACAGGCCGAGGAGACACAGTGTTGTTAGGGGAAAGTGCGTTTGGTTTTATGCCATACCAAGGTGTTCCACAATATAAGGAGATCCCACTAGATAAATATCTTCTCATGATGCTTGAGGGATGTGCCTGCACCGTTGGTTCTCGTTACCGAAAGCAGGCAGTTCCACCAGCAGACCACTTTATTTATGCGGTTGCCGGAGGGAGGAGCAGTCTGCTGAGCATGGCGCATTCAGCTGATTTTGGGGTTATCGAACGCATGAGAAGAGGAACTCCTCTCATGTGGTTATTCGAAGGGATCAATCAGCATGAATCGACCATCGCTAATATTCCGCCGTACGGACGCACGAATCTGATAGACTTGAGGAGGGAAAGCATGCAGACAATTTACGATTTGCTGCGTTGCTTTATCAAAAAGATTTAGCGTGCTTATGGGAACTCACAAATTCAGAAGAGTGGTATTGAGCAAACTCGCAATGATCTGAAAATGGGGAAAGGAAATGGCTGTAAGAATCATCGGTATCGATCTAGGAGGTACAGAGTTCCGCATAGGGGTGCTTGAGGTTGGCTCTAAGGGGGATTTGAATTTGTCAGGGGACGTAAAGGAGCTTTCTAGCCCAAGAAGCTGGGAGGAGTTTACGAGCTTTCTTAAAGATCATCGAAAAAGAGCCCCAAAAGACGTAGGAGGCTACGCCATTGCAGGAGCTATCGAAGGTCATGCCAAAGTGACCAGGGCTCCGAGCCTACCCTGGCTGGATAGACGTGATGTACCCGGAGAACTAGCACCGTGTTTAGGGCTGAACCCTAGTGAGATCGTCATCGCGAATGACATGGAGGTTGCTGCCTGCGGAGAGAAAGCTAAGGGGGTTCTAAGAAAGTACGAATGGGCGATCTTCGATACGATCTCGACGGGATGGGGTGGCGCTTTGATCCTCAATGGTGAAGTGGTTGCTGGCGAACCTGGGCATGTAAACCTTGGCTTATCTCTGCCATATATGTGTGGGTGTGGCAACATGGGTTGCGTTGAGGCATTGTACTCCGGCTCAGCCATGGAGCGGCGCATCCTCCATCACTTGCGTAGTCAAGATATCCTCTTCCCATCTGATCTGGGCGATAAGGTATGGGAGTACTTCTACAAGGTGCTAGAGACCGAGGAAGGATGGGCTATCTCCTTAATCGAGGAGTGGGCCGAGGGTGTAGGCCGGGCTTGGGCCAAGGTCTTGAACCACGTCAAACCTATCGAAGCAATCGTCTACATGGGCACAACGGCGGAGAACCTAATTCCAAAAGTACTACCCAAGATTCGTACTACTATGCAGCGAATCTGCATGTTCCCCAATCATAAAGAGCTCCCCATTAGGCGGGCTGCAGAGCGAGATCGATCTCTCTATGGGGTAGCTGTTGTCTACCGTAAAGTCAAGGAAAGGAGGTATTGAAGAATGAATCTTCCAGAAGGCGTTCAGCACCATCCCGGACAACTTAAGAACTTGATCGTCATTGGCGAGGTTGGAGAGGCCTTAATTACAACTCCCCACTCTATAGGATACGTTATCAACGATCGCAAATTCAAGACTAGCTTCCAAGATCTCTTCTCAGATGATTTTCGTGCCTTCGCCCAACGGTACCACCTTGTCGACCAAGCTCCTGTCTACAGTGGTGCAGAACACAGGGGTGATCCTAAGCTTCCGAATATCACGGTCTTGCCAAACATTTCCACTTGTCAAGAGCCGATTATTCAGATTAAGGCCGACAATGCTGATCTTCGCATCCCCGCAGGTCAGGAGGTAACCCTTTTCGGCTGCACGATGGGGCACTGGCATGGCCAGAAGAATTGCTCTGGTGGCATTCAGGAGATCTACGAGTTTCAGAGTTATGGAGCCTTGCTGATCGATTGTCCGGAAGGCGACGAGGTGGAACTGTGGCTTGCCCGTGATGGAGACAAGATACTCGTCCCTCAGCAGTGTCACATGACGCTCTTCAATCTAGATGACCTGGCTCATCCCCTCATTACACTGGACTTTGCCGATCCCGCTCGTAATTATGCCAACAAGGAACTGGTCAAGCAGATTGGCCCTACCTTGCTTGCTTACTACACCGCACACGAAGCTGTTTTCTTGTTGAATAGGTACTACATCAATCGCGAGCGGGTGCTGCATGTCGGCCCAGCTCTTACTGGTGTAGAGAATAGGCAATGCCTCAATTGCGGCGTTCGCTTAACCGCACCAGCGGTGTCTCGCGAGGTGCGAATTCCTCTGGGTGCCCGGGCTAGCTTGGGTGAGCAAATTTACGATGCATTGACCGAGGACCCGACAATTATTGGCCAGTTCAATAAGTTGGGAATGCGCATACACAGGGCTTCCCCCGAGGTTCAGCTCGATGGCATCTGGTACAGCCGGCCTCTTACAGAATGCGTTAAGGGGGGCGCCGGGAATCCATTGTATCGGGGTTTCCTAGTTTCAGGCGCTCCAGACATGGTGAAGGAAAGCGGGGCAGACAGCGAGGAAATCCCTGAGCCAAAGAACCAGATGCATGTGGTTGAGGGACGATGGTGCGATTTGGGGCCTCGTTTCCTCGAACCGGGGCGTCGGGCAGACGAACGGGCTCAGCGAGACATTCAAATCCTTATAGAGGGGGCCGGTACTTGGGTGGAGAATGCGTTCATCCCTTCTATTGCCGCGGCAAGAGCAGAATTGGCTCGACGCCGAGAACAAGGACAAACAAACTTGCGCGATCTAAAAGTGATTATCGCGGATGATTCTCGCTGGCACACACCCGGAGGCAGCCCGCCGGTTATTCCCAATCCCAAACATTATCCAAAGCTTGCTGCCGCAATTAAGAGCGGGGAGGTTACTTTCCTGGACAAGGCAGCGCCACGAGATCTTCGTTTCTATAAACGGTTGAACCCTGGCGTGGTATTCATCATTACGCCGGATTACACCCACTCGCAGCTCTGCCAGAGCTACCTGGATCGTGTTCCCACTATCTTTGTTGAGAAGCCGTTCGACGCCAATTGGAAGAATGTGCGCAAGCTACTCGAGGCCCGTGGGCGTGCGAAGTTGGATACGCAGATCTATGCCCTCGACCACTATCGCTTCTATTCGTGGCGACTGAAGGAGCCCGCCCTATCAGGCAAAACGCCCTTGGAGGAAGCTACTGCTTGGCTAGGAGGAGCGCTCCGTTCTGTAAGGTTCTTCATGACTGAGGAGAAGCCTGTAGAACCCAACCGTGTGCGTACGCTCCAGTACGGCTTGTTGCTTGATATGCTTCCACACTGTTTTGGAATGCTCTCCTTCTTCGGGCAGCTCAATAGTCTCGATGAGTTCGAGGTAGTGGATGTGGGCCGGTACCGAGGTGCTCCTATCCCGAGAGAGACGTTTGCCCGCGTGCACTTCACTTTCAAGGACTATAGTGGTAACAGTTGGCGAGTGCCTTGCGAGGCTTGTGTGGCCAAAGGATTGGAGAAGGGGCGTAAGTATTTCGAGGTCATTGGCCGTAATGGAAACTCCGTACTTATAGCGTTTGGAGATACAAACTGGCGAGGGCCTACGCAGGGCAATCAGAGGATCAAAGGTGGGATCTACTTCATAAGCAACGGGCAGATGAAAAAGAGAGCCGACCTGGCTCCGTCAGGTTCTCGTTATGCCCAACTCTTTGTGGACATGGTGACTGGTGAGCGCAAAGCGATCATCAGTGCGATGCCCCTTATTGCGGGGGAGCGGATCGTGCATGCTCTCGATCGGTTTTGGACCGCTATTCAGATGCGGAGTACGTGGAGTTCCTACGAGATCGGGAAATTGGATTGTTTCTAGAAAGAACTCAACATGGAGGTGTTTTAAATGACTAAAGGCGAGAAAAGGCGAGAAAGAAGTCAAGGCACTGGCACGGGGGAATTGTACAGCCGAGGTGCGGTACGTACGCGCGGTTTCATATCGGTGGGATCTCCATCTGAAGCTGGAGTAGGCCCGATCAGGGTGCGTGGAGCGGTACATACCAGTGGCGGGACAGGTGCCCAAGTGAAGGTGAAGCCATGGCAGGTGCTCAGATGTCCTGATCTGAGCGCGTTGATTGAGGAACTTCGTGCCGCGCAGGATCGATTCCCAATCACGATTGTAGTGGAGAACCCTCAGACGCATGGGGGGCAAACGTTTCTGGATTGTCTCTGTGATGGGGGATTACTCGGAGGCGATGATGCTTTGTGGGTGTTAGGCGATGGTGATTATGAAGAAACAGTCTCCGAATCCGTGAAGAACTACGTCAAGAAGGATGCTTATCTGAATGCCCAGCGAAAAAGAGAAGGGGAGAGCGGAACATTCGTGAACAAAGAGGACGGAATGCGCGCCAGCATACTGCTTCCGGATCTAGCGTTCGTTGCTGACACGGATGCTGAGAAGCTTAAAGAGCGGCTAGAGAGGTGGGAGGGGTCGGTATGGGCGGTGATCTTGGACGGTCCGGATGATTTTGATCCCTCTACTTTCGACCTGACACTGGGAATTGAGGAAAAGCCAGACTGGTTGCGACGATGGTCAGATTAAGAATGTATTATGGAAGATAGTCGCCCGTAACTGAGACGGGAAGGAAGTGCTGGGGCCTTGTATGGCATACCAACAGACACGGGCTCGAGGCGTGTCCCGGGATGGCTGCTCATTTATTGTGATGTTCAACGTGCTGGTTTCTCACGAGCCTAGCGAGCAGGAACTTGAATAGGGATTGAGTTACACTATGATTGGCTTGAAAACTGACTTATAGGATGATGGGACGGTACGTGATGAATACAGAAGAAGATAATCGCACTAAGAGCAAATCCGCTCCATACCGCAGGATGCAGATAATCGAGGCAGTCCAAAGGACCCCCGGGAAGGTAAGGACGAGAGATCTGGCCGAACGTTTCGGCATCGGACAAAACCTCCTTGCGAACGATATTAACTATCTAGTCGATCTTGGTCAGCTTATTCGAGGACATGGCTGGGTGATGCAAAAAGCCACGTCGATAAGCGATCTTTTCGTTGGAACAGAGTTCGCTGCTCGGCAATCGCGTAACATTGAGGAGAAGCAGGCCATTGCTAAGTATATCGCCAGTGCGATTGAAGATGGACTTCAGGTGCTCCTGGATGCGGGCTCAACTGCTTTTGAGTTAGCGATGTCCTTGGCAGAGTCAAAGAAGAATGTTGGAATCATCACAAATAGCATGCCTGTTGTTCTGCACTTTGCAGCAAACAGTGCTCTTTCCCCTTGCCGCCTGATCGGTGGGGAATACGATCGTGATCGGGCAGCTACTGTCGGAGCAGATACTGCCAAAATGATTGAAACGATGACTGTCGATGTAGCTGTCCTTACCCCAAGAGCAATCTCAATTGTTGACCATGTCACCGCGCAAGCTATTCCTCTTCCGACGGGGGCAGCAGTAAGTGAAGAGATTGACCGTGTTGCGCAAGAAGTGAACTTGAGTGAAGCTGATGTTGCTGAGCGTGGACTATGTTTCAGTCTGTACTCCAACTCTCCCTCGCAGGATATGTACAAAGGGACACTTGTGAAAAGTTCACCGAAGCTGTTCATTGCGCTCGATCATCACAAGATTTCTGGTCCGGGCGAGCTCTTCTTTACGGTAATTCTCAGCAACCTTGCGAGAGAAGAAAACTCTCGCGAGGCAGGGAATGCACGTGTTGGCCCTGTACGCACCCGTGGGTCGATTATCGTCCGGCGAATGAAAGATAAGAGGGTCGATCTGCCGGTGGATTTTCGAGGGCCAGAGTCGATCAAGATCGTCACCACTACAGAAGAAGGAGATAACCCACCCGCTGAGCTAGTGAGACTCTTGTTGCAGCTCAGGAATGAGCCGCGGTTTGAGCAACTCATGAACTTGGCAAAGAAGGTTTTGGTGGTTGTAGATCCCACGGGGCACCCGATTACAGAAAGCTGGATAGACAGGTTTGTTCTCAGTTGATGGCCGTCGCGGCCAGGCCAGTGCTTGATCTGGTATATGGATCCGTGCTTGGGGGAGTTGTTCAGTGCAACTCCCTCGTGCCGGCGAGGATTGGAATAGACTGATCGCCTTGTCAACTCACCTTGGTGTAACTTCCATCCAAGAAGATGCGAAGCCTCTGTTGTCGGCTGATATCTATCAGTGTTTCTACTACGTTTGTGCTGCTAAAGTGCTTGGAGAACAGATGCTTAACAAGAAGGGGGATGGCCCCAAGTCCTAATACTCTTCTCAATGCCTGTGCTGCCTGCATTCCGGGGGAGCAAAGCGAAACATCGGAAAGATGCTGCGCAAGAGAGTCAATTGCTCTGGCGTCCCCAATCTTGCCTAGGGCCCTTATCGCTGTACACCGAACAAGGTCATCCCATCTGTCATCGCGGCCAGAAATGAGATCGATGAGGGGGCCCACTGCTCTCGAGTCGCCGATTTTCCCCAATGCTTCTGCGGCAGCTACGGCGTCCCACCTAACGTCTATATTGTAGCTATGTCTAGGGAGCAGGGAAATAAGGGGATTGACTGCTCTGGCATCCCCAATCTCCCCTAGTGCATCTGCCGCTTCTGTCCTGACCAAGTTGCCACTACATGAAAGGAGAGCAATGAGGAGATTAACTGCCTTTGGGGCACCGATTTGCCCTAAAGCCTTTGCTGTGGGTCGTGCAATCTGGAACTGAATCTCATGAAGGACCGTCGTGAGCGTTTTGCGTTGATCGGATCCGATGCCATCTAGCGTTGTCACGGTGTCAATCATCTCCTGGTTGACAGAAAGGAGGTCAATGAGGGGATCGGCTGCCTCTGGGGCCCCAATCCGTCCCAATGCTTCCGCGGCTTCTCTTGCACCTATCGCTGCATGAAAAGTCCAGAGGTGCTTTGCTTGAGTGTCTACGTCTTTGTCCGTGATAAAGCGCACTAGGTCTAGCATGTAGAGCATGTAGTTAATATACTCATAAATAATGCCAATTAGCGGAGCAATTGCCTTAGGATCCCCAATCTTGCCCAATGCCTTTGTTGCCGCTTTCCTTACACGCATGTCCGCGAGGAGGCTTATGAGAGTTCCGACAGCTCTGGGATCCCCAATCTCACTCAATGCATCTGCCGCTGATTCTTTGACACGCATGTCAGAGCTAGAAAGGTAATTCATGAAGAGTTCGATCGCCTTTGCATCCGCAATTTTCCCTACCACTCCTGCTACTGCTTCTCTATCATGCTCATCGTATAGGTCACAAAGGAGCTTGAATAAGGGATCGATTGCCTTAGCATCCCCGATCTCGCCCAAAGCCTTTGCTGCTTCCAACCTAACGCCCGAGGTGGGATCGGAAAGAAGCGTAATGAGGAGGTCAATTGCCTTGGGTTCTCCAATTTCGCCCAAAGCCTTTGCTGCTGATTGCTTAACGCTATCGTCAGGGCTAGAGAGACAACTGATGAGTAGCTTGGTGGCTTCAGAGTTCGCGATTGTTCCCAGCGCCACCGCTACGGCTTCCTTATCAAGCACATCCATATCGCGGTCAGAGAGGAGCTTGAACAGTGGGCCGATTGCCTTGGGATCTCCGATCTGGCCCAAGGCCGTTGCTGCTCCCAGGCTAATATTTACAACGGGATCAGAGAGGAGGTCAATGAGAAGATCGACTGCTTTGGGGGCTCTGATCCGGCTCAAGGCAGCCCCGGCTAAGGAGTCCTTATGGGCAGGAAGAAGGTGCATTAGGCGGTCAATTGCATCAGTGTGTTGAATCTCGCCCAGCATGACAAGCATCATGGGGTCTTCTCCGCCTAGTTTTGGAATAATCCCAGGGAATGCTTTTCCGAAAAGCGATCCAGCGTTTATGACTGGCTCAGACAGTGGGAATTCGAAAAGAAGCTGGCCTTCCCCAGTATTCTGGATGGCTCTTATGGTAGTGGATTCTACTTTCGGGGAGGGCATTTCAATAAGGCATTTACAGGCTAGAGCCAATCGGCTAAGGAAGATGTCCTCTGGCTCATTCCAGATTGCTTGGATCAGAGGAGTAGCGTCCTCAATTCTCGATGCCAGGAGCCGGATGACCTCCTCCCAGCGGGGATTAAAGAAGTGCGGCTTTGCAAGTACGAGCCACTTTGGGACTTGCTCTCCAGTTACCTGTTCCGGCTCTGTTCTTCTGGCCAGAGCACAGGCACTCAGATATTCCTGGAAGGTTAGGTGCAGGAAGAGATAGGGCGGGTTCTCCCCCGCCCCTGCCTTGACGAGTAGTCCATCTTGCTCACTAAGCTCATCGATGAGTTCACGAGCGCCCTTACGGCCGAGATCTGCGTGAAGTCTGGGCTGTGTATCGAGGATTTCCCACGCAATTTCGTGAAGTTTCTCGAAGGCGAACAATTCCATTCCTCCCTCGAACAACTGATACGCGAGTTCCTCTGCAAATTCACGCTTTACTTGCTGATAAGTCTCAGAAGCCTTTGACTCCCTCCCCTCCCCCCGCAATAGCCCGTTGAGGCAGGTTTCGTAGAGTTCGGCCCGCCGTGCAGGGAGTTGATGTTGATTAGTCTCATACGTCTTGCACAGCATTCCCAGCAGCAACGGCACCTGCGCCAACCCCCTGATCTGAGGCACGCCAAGCAGCTCCTGCAGAAAACGACCGCCTACCTCTGATTGGTCACCGAGCCAAGCATGAACAAATGATACCTGCTGCCTACGGTCAAAGGGGAGGATCTCTAGCTCCGCCTGTTGCCTATTCCCTGACACATGAAACGGTGGCCCTTGGTAACCCACGGTCCGCGAGGTTAGCCAGATGCGGCACTGGTGAGTGTCTGCAAAATGCTTCAACCTGTCATTCAGCTCATTGCGATATCCAACTTCGGGTTCTCGGGAGGTCTCTTCCAGTGGCACCTCATCGAGGCCATCCAACAAGAGTAAGCAGTGGTCTGAGTTGAAACGCTCTCGAATCCACTCCTCAAGGCCTGTGGCCACTCCGTAGCTGTTCTTTAGCAGTATGATCAACGCATCATCGAGCGAACCGGGGATGCTTGCCAGTTCGGCCAGGCGAACGTAGATCGGCAGTTCGATCTCATCGAGAGCAAGAGGAAACTCCTGTAATATCTCAAGACTCTCCCCAGCTATGCGCCACCCTTCATACTTGAGGAGCCAGGTCTTGCCGAAGCCCGGATCTCCTAGGATCACCCCACGCTGCAAACGCGTACGCACCTCGCGATCCCAATCCAAAGGGGGTGCTTTCTCTTTAGACGCGTTCCATTCATCAGGGTCGCCTCGCCACGTGTAAGCACTCTGTCTTTCCGCTTCAGTAACGCCCTGGCGTCGGTGAAGCTCCCTCTGCCGTTCCACGGTCTCATCATACTGCCGCCATCCTTGGCGGACGCGAACAGACATGCGAACTTGCGAGAAATCAACGTTTTCGGGATACCACACTTGTGGTAAACGGCCAAGCTGTTTACGCACAGCAGTTAAGTACTCTTGTATTCCCCTACCGGGGGCAGTTAACCACGCAGTTTTCACATCAAGGCAGAAGCGGATCGGCTGACTCTGCCACCTTTCTTTACCCGCTCTTGTTGCTTTGGCGAAGGGCATGTCTTCACCCTGCGTAAGGCCGGTACACTCAATGAATTCAACCCCTGTATCGAGTCTAGAATTCTTCATCTTGATCTTGAGGGCTTCTCTATACGAATCGAATTCGTCGCGGCTCTCGAACAAAGCCGGCACCTCATCAGCATGGGCCTCTTCGTTGAACCTGCGCTCGGCGAGCCAATACCCCAAAATGGCGTGAGGAGGGTTGTTGATGATGATCACGAGGGGATGGAGTCCTACACGCACCAGACACGAAGCCATCAACAGGACCAAGTCCAGACAGGGACCGCCCAACGCACCGGGAGAGAGCAGATCCTCTGGCGTGCGAATCACTTGTTCAACTGCTGTAGAATCACATCTCTCGACCGCATAGCTGATCTTTCGTTCGCGCAGCGTCTCATAGATAGCTTCGACTTCCCAGGATACCCACTTGGCAAGTGTATGTATTGGATCGATGGCCCATTCCGAAGGGGGGTAATAAGCTGGCAATTCAGCGACAGCCCTCCCCCAACGTTCCTCTGTAATGCTCGCCATGCGTTTCTTGGCTGCAATAATCACAGAATCAAGAGCGTGGCTGTCCGGTTGGACAAAGTCTCCCAAGTGAAGTCTTTCTGTCTCATTTTCGCAGTCATGCTGCCAGCGCTGTTCCATATTCTCTCCCACTAAGAGCATTGACGGATTGAGTCCATGCCCTCGAATCGTGATGACTTCTTTCTACACAATAGTAGCTTGTGGTAGAAGCTTGTCAATATTGCGGCTGCCCCCTGCTCAAGATCCCCACTGGTTGGTCCGTGCTGGTCATCCGACAGACAGCATGTTGCCCAATTGAATATTCGGCAATCATCGGTTTCTTATTGATCCACAAAAGAACTTCTCCTTGACATCATTGAGTTCGATCACTATAATTGATGCGTAAAAGTAAATCATGGGACCATATTCGATACTTCACAGGACGTGATTGGGCGCATATGGCATACAAACGGACTGATACTGTAATTGATCTTTCAATCAGTAGTCGTGAGCATGGTCAGTATACGGTAGGTGCGAGGAAACAGTTGGGGATGTGAAACGCAGGGCTGTAATGATAGCATGGATAATCAGTCTTATCTCAAAGGGTGGGGTTAAAAGAGCAGTAGTTGTCTGAGACAATCACTACTCTCAGTCCTGTGGAGCAAATTTGATTCTCACTCCGCGGGCTTGCACAGTCCTAATGGCATTCATGCTCGAGGAGTTTTCTGAGATATCGACGTGATTCTCGCTGATATCTATCCACGAGCAATCGCCCAATCCGGGATTGCTCACAAGCGCGCGGATGTCGGTGAGCTGATTTCTAGATAAGTATAGCCACTTCAGATTACTTGTCCTCGACAACGCGTCTATGCTGCTAATCTCGTTATCTTCCATTGTGAGGGCCGCGAGTGCCGTCATGTTTGATAGAGCGGTGACGTCTATTACCTGATTGTCATCAAGATGGAGTGTTGTTAGTTCAACTAAGTCAGATAGGAAACTAATGTCACGGATTGCGTTGCAAGCAAGCCATAGCTGTGTCAGGTTCGTCAAGCGCGATAGCGGACGAATGTCTACAATTCAGTTGTTGTTAAGAGAGAGCTTGGAGAGTTTCGTCAAGGCTGATAGTGGGTGCAAGTTCTCAATCAGGTTGTCACTCAATCCCTGTCTCGAAAGATCTGATAAACCCGCCAATGGGGCGATATCTTCAATCTGATTGTCTGCCACACCGAGTTCTTGAAGATGCGCTAAGCCAGACAACGCACGCATATCTTCAATCTGATTGTCTGACAAACTGAGGTCCGAGAGCTGCGATAAGCTAGATACTGGGGCGATGACTTTAGTCCGGTTGCCGGCTAGTCCAAGCCTGAGAAGATTCTTTGAGCCAGCCAGTGGACCAATATCGACGATATGGTTCTTTGATAGAGAGAGCAACCTGAGGCTATGCCAGCCTGTTAGCGGACGTATGTTTGGTATGCGATTGTTGCTCACCCAGAGACACGTAAGATTCGTCAAGCATGCCAGCGGATGCAAGCTATCAATCTCGTTGTCTCTCAAATAGAGTTCTTCGAGATTAGCCAAGCTGGCTAGCGGACTGATATCAACGATTCTGTTATCGCCCAGGCAGAGCATCCTGAGGTTGGGGGAATCTACCAGCGGCCTGATGTCTACAACTTGGTTACCGCCTAATCTTAGCTCTATAAGGCTTCCCAAGCTGTTAAGCGGATTGATGTCGACGATCTCGTTATTGGAAAGGTCGAGGTCAGTAAGATCAACGCAGTGCTGGATTCCTTCCAAGCTTGAAATCCTCTGCCCGGTGGCTCCGTGACCAAAGGAAGTTAGCCCAGTCAAATGCGCATTGTGAATATCTCCATTCGGTTTCCCAATATGCTGTCGTACGACTTCCTCCAGTCGAGGGTCAGAGAACGCCACGCCTACAGCGGAAGATTCGAATTGATTCGCTTGTTTCATGATTGTAGAGTCAGGGTATTGCGAAGCGGGCCAAACGTCAAGTATATCGTCGCCGCTTGGAGGCCACATCGTGTCAAATGGTGTGACGTCATGAGCAGCCCCCACGGCCGCTCCACTTCTAGAGGTGGTCTAGTCACCCGCTGACTCTGCCTCATTCTTAGGACCAGCCATAATGTCAGGAAGCGAGCCTTCCTGCCGAGGCCAATGTGGATGACATACATATCCGGATCCCAAACTCGAGCCCTGCCTTTCCGGTTCTGTGATCTGCACAAGAGTATCTTCGGTCGGAATGTTGGTGCAGGTAGTGTCGCTGATGTTTCAGTGCGAACAATTGCCAAATTTGAGTTGGATTTTCCAGTATTCAAGATCCGTAATGCCGTATATACAGTCTTTCTTGCTCTTGAATTTGAAACGACGTTGAGGTATAGTTACTTTTTAGGATGAAACTTCGATGCGTATCACGAGTGATATCGTTGAACTAGAATAGTAACTGGGAGACACGGCGAATATAATTCAAGGAGGCGATTGGATATGGCGACGCTTCAGGAGAAAGTTCTCGCGCTTTATGAATTCGTTCGAACGAACCTTTACCTCACGGCGGAGGACTTAACAATCGGCCAGCGTTCATTCAGTTCGACGCTGCTATTCGTCATCTTAGGATTTATTACTAGGATGAATGTTCTCCTATTGGGCGAATACGGTACTGGAAAGACCACGAGTGCCGAGCTCGTCGGATCGATTCTCGCTGGTATTCCTCTAAATGTTGTTATACAAAGCGAGGTTCGTGCATCTCCCGAGATCACAGATCAAACGTTAAAGGCGCGACCCGATCTTGGTAAACTCAATCAAGGGATCGAAGAAGTTAGGTGGACATTCTTCACAAAATGTCCTATACACATAATAGATGAATTACCACGTATGCCTGAAATAAAACAGGCTATGATCCTCGAGGGAATCCGTACCGGCCAATGGATTTACCTAGGGCAAATGCTGACAACGAAGAAAACGTCACTGTTTGCTACCGGGAATTGGGACTCTTTAGGAGGTTCGTTTGACTTGACACCGGCGTTGCGCGATCGTTTCGGTGTAGCGGTTGAGACACTCTATTCAGGGGCCAGAATTAGCGCGCGGATCGCCAGTTTGCGCGCTGAGGAGGCAATTAAAGGTTTTGGTTTGAATGATTTTGCCGAGGATGCAGTTGAACTTCTTGGCCATACATACAATGCGACCGCGCTTTCGCAGTTGTCAGAGAAATTCAAAGGGCATATTGCAGACCGTGGTGTACCAACTATCAGTGAAGGTGAATTTGATGCGGCTCGGAAGGAAATTACAGATCTTCCATTCTCGTCCGATGCCTCACTTTTCTTTGAAGTTCTCACTTCATCCCTTAATTTCTGTATGCGAACAGGTCAGAAACGTTCCACACGGTTCGGAGAGGGCGCAGTAGACACCGACTGCCCGGAAGACTGCCGGTTCAATGGAACTTCTTGTTCGAGGGTTAGGAATGGCGGCTCGCGGCGTAAGGAGCGCGATATCAGACTGCTAAGCCAGGCCCTCGCTTGGGTGATGGGCAACCCTCAGGTTCAAGTTACCCACTTGAAAGCCTGCGCACCCTTTGTTCTCTGGCACCGTGCGATCTTCTCCAGCAGTTTCCTGGCGGAACTCAAGAATCAGGAACGAGTACTACCGTTGAATCTTGAAGCTGCACACCGGTATGTCGATCAGCTCTATTCTGAATTTGAAGTCCGTAGAATAATGATTATGGAGGTGCTCGACTACATCGAACGTCAACCTGCTGAAGCCGCTCTCGGTCGGGTCACCATGCATGGACGCACATACACCGATCAGCAGCTACCGCATCCGTTCTTGATCGACTGTGTGCGACACGTCCAGGCAACAAGGTCTCTTGTGGCGGTGTAACTGAGAATGCTGACAACAAAAGCGGTACGAAGAACGGTGGAAGAAGTTTGGGAAAAGACAGAGCAAGAATTCTTATTTCCATTTCTCAGTTCGGAAGCTGTGGAACAAACGGGTTTGCCTGCCAGATTGATCAAGAATCAGATACTACTCAATATCCCGTTTATTATGGCTATGGCAAGAATTGGCGTTGAGCCACGAACGTCTATATCGCTTCTCTTTGCGCGTGAAGTCAACGCCTGGCTTCGTATTCCGCAAGGTGCCCGCGAATATATTTGGCTCTATGGCAACTTACGCCAGGTAGTATACTCCGAACGAGTCGCCAGTCGCCTGTTACAAGCGTACCTCGATATTTGGAACGACCTCGACCTCTACTACAACCAAGGCAAAACAAAGGAGCTAGTGCGTGTCTATCGCGTTTCAATCGGCGCTTGCGGGAGCACAGCGGAAGATAACTTCTATCGCGTTCTGGCTGGCACTCTTGCCGCAAAGACAGGGACTGATCTAGGCATAACCCTTGCGGGAGTACACCGAACCCTCGTAGACCAACTTGCTAGATTGAGTTACTTAAAACCGGCAGATCGAGGCGAGGAGATCCGGCAGTTTGGGCTCGCTATCAGCAAGATCTTTTTCTTCAAAACGGTGTCCACCACTAGGAAGGGAGGCGTTGCTGGCAGCGGTTCCGCTTCGGGCGCCAAAGCGCAAGAAGAAAAACCCGAGCAACCGCGCTGGCCTCTTGGCCAGAATTCGGTTCGGGATCTCGGATCGATGTCGGGATTGGAAGGGGCCATTGGGCGCTTCGCAGGTGAAATGCACGACACTAAAACGTTTGATCTTCTATTGGAAGCGTTCAGCCGCCTCGGGGGGCAAGGCATTGCCACAACGCGATTTCAAACTGGTCGATGGTTCTATTACCGAGAACTTTCAAAGAAGTACCCGCTTGAGATCTTGCGAAGGGAAGCCCAGCAATCTGCACCTAGTTTCCCAGTCGATCTTACAAACTGGACACCGGAAGATGATCCGTTGCACACCGATTTTTTTGCGTCACTGGGGCTGCAAGCGACTCCTGGTATCACTCAGCGGCGGCGATTCGCCGGCGGCGAAAGCCAGTATCATGCGACCGTATTCCCCGATTTGATCATAATTATTGATAGTTCGAGCTCTATGGTTCACCCCAATAAAGCAACCTCTTACGCGGTGCTCGGTGGGTTCGTAGCAGCACGGCCATATCTGGCGAACGGGAGCGAAATTGCTGTTTACAACTTCTCCTCTTCGGACTTAGTTCTGAACTTCACACGAAATGAGCCCAAGATCTACCAGCATATTGCAGCTTGTCAATGGGGCGGGACTGTGCTGAATGACAACATTCTCGATTCTCTGATCCGGAACCGAGAGCGACTTGGGCGTGAGGTGGACGTGTTACTGATCACGGATATGGGAATTTCGGGTGTCGATAGAGCTATTCAAAAACTCCGCAATTGTGAGAAGATGCATCGTGTCTTTCTTTTTCTCGTTGGAGGGAATCCCGCGACCGTTCATGAGCAGTTCGCAGGCAGCAAGGTGAAAATCTATGCGCTCAAGAATAATGGCGAATTCCCCAATTTGGTTTTGGGAGCGGTAAAAGAATCCTTCGAAAGCGTAAAGGAGGGAACGAATGCCGGTTGAACAAGCGATCCGACAGTATGCGCGAACTTGGGAGAAGAGTGCAGCGCAAAATCTTCCAGCGGAGATCGCGGCTACAGAGGCGGGAGCAGCACAGTTGGCACAAATCCTTCGCAGTTGCGGAATACCTGCGCAATCGTACCAACTACTAAGTGTGCAGGTGGCAGAGCTCTCGTTCCCCTTTTTAATTTCCATCAATTCGCAGTGGGCGATGGGGATCCCACTTGGAGGTGACAAGATAGAGCTAGTAGCGCAAGAAGACAGACTCTCATCAACTAGTCTTCCTCCTAATCCAGTGCTTGTTGCAGAACCGCCGGTTGGCATCCCGTTCGTTCTCCGAGATTCGGTCCACTTCAGAGAATCGACGCGCGAGACCAGCGATATTGCCATTTTCTATACTGCTACAAACGCGGACGTCTCTCTTGCCGAACAGGTATTAGGCGACCTTGCGAAGCTCATTGAAGCAGCGCGAAGAGATGGTAAGAAGATCGTTTTTCTCGATTCGCTTGGTCTGATTCCTCCCGAGACCGTGCGCATGTTTGGGGGAGAAGAACGCGGTTTTGATCGTGCGATTAGTGGCTTGAAGCGAGAGTTAATGCAAATGGAAAAAGGTGGAATTCCCGCTCGTGACTCACGAAACCCCATTTGGAATACAATTTACCCGTTCTTGCAAGAGCACGACATTCCTGCGGAGCTTGAAGATCTGAAGTTCGAGTTCTGGCGATGGAGCGTTGCCTTTGATAAGAAAAGATTGATGCCACGAGCTCTTGATCACTTCATTGCCGGACAGCTTGGTGAAGCAGCGGAACTCATGGCAAAGCACCAAGCCGGGTTTCACAGGCTCAATTGCACAATCCGCAACCGTAACCTTGTTGCTCAGATACGTAGACTAGCTACACAGCAATCGGGCCCTGTCCTTTTCCTTATTCTTCGAGAGATAGGGCACTACGGAGTCTTGGAGAGGATGCTTCCCCGTAAGGAGTTCTTCGTACAAACTAAGATTCTGGGAGAGACGCGGTTTGCCAAGTTAATCAAGATCCTCGGAATGAACGAAACCTTCAACAATATCGGCGTATCTCTCAACAGTGAAGAGATACAATTATGTGGTCTTCGCGCATGTCTGAAGGCTCTTCTCCTACCAAGAATTGCAGCGGGGAAGTCTCTTACCCAAGCGGCATTGGTGCTCGATGAATGTCAGATCGATCATCTGGATTGGGAAACAATTGCAGCTCTGATCGAGCAGCTACATGCGCCGTCTCGTGTCTTCCTCCGCAATGAGCCATTTGGTCAGGCGATCCAACAACAACTGCTCTACCTATTGAACGCCGAGCATATAGTTCCAGACAAGCTAATGCGTGATTCAGTTGATAGCGTTCCTACCGGAGGTGCGAATGAGCAAGATACTGCAGAGGAGAAACCCTGAGGGATCTGCTGCGCTGGCAGAAGCGCTTCAGCTATCGCGGATAGAGAGAGAACTCGCCGCGAATAGAAAGCGGTTGCCACTTGCAATCGCCAAGTACTTCATTAACTCAAGGCAACTTGACTCCGCCGAATTACTCCTTGACCATGCGCTTGGCCAGGCTGCCAGCGATAAGCCTTTTCTTATTGAACTCATCATTGAAAAGGCTGAGGTAGCAAAGCAAGAAGAGAAGTATGCGCGGGCCTGGAAGTACCTTGCAAAAGCCGCTGCCTTGGGTAGGGAGGTCGGGGACAGTGCTCTGAGTGCTGCCGTCTCTCGTAAGGAAGGAGATATTGCTGCATTGCAGAAGGATTACCTGACTGCGCTTGAGAAGTACGAGCAGGCAAAGTCTGGATATTCCGAGAACAATGACATTGGAGCTACAGCCCGGGTTGCGGTTGATCTTGGGCGTACTGCATTCAAGATGCTCGATTTTAAGCATGCCTTGGAGAGTTATCAAGGTGCCGCAGAGAGCGCGGGAGATGATATAGATCTTAGCGTGTGTGCTCGGGTTGGCGTGGTTGAAGCACTGACGGCACTCAGCAGGCATGGTGATGCGATCGAGCTGTGCGAAACAATCGAGAAGGAGATCCGCAACCTTCCTGCGTCGGAGCGGGTCAAGAAAGAGTATCTTTTCCTCTTGGCGGGGAAGAAGGCCATAAACCTCTCTCTCCAAGGACACATTCAGGAAGCGCATGCGATTAAGGTTAAGCAGTTGAGCAATGCAGCCACTAGCAGAAAAAGAGCGATCCTATGTGCGGAATTAGCTGAAGCTGAGTTCTTACGTGGGCAGCCGGAAAAGGCAAAGTTCTACGACAAGGAGGCAGGGGTCTATCGTCAAGGGATTGACGATGATTTTCCAGACATGTTGCTTCCCCTCAGTCGTCTGAATTCCATGCGCGGTGACATCCATGCTGCTGAGCAACAACTATTCGATGCAATAATTGAGCTTCCCGATTCCCTTGGCACAGCCGAAAGCTTACCTTATGACCTGCACAAGATCACTCTACGCGTGATGAAAGGCGAGTTGGGAGCAGCCACGGTCCTAGCCAATCAACTTTATGATATCTTCTCAGACATCAAGCCTGCACCGTTAGTACTCACCAGCATTTTGGCCAAATTGGGAGATCTTGCGCTCATCCAGGGCGAGACAGAGATGACTCAGATGCACTATGAAGCCGCGCTGGTGATAGCAACTGCGCTAGCTTCTCCTGCGGCAAGAGCCCAAGCACTGAGCGGCCTTGCACGAGCAAAGACCGCTCAGTTCAAGTTTAAGGAGGCACTGGAACTTGCTAGCGCGGCGCTCAAGATCGTACAGAACATCGGGGAGATGAAGCTGTTCAGACACAGCCTACTCCTGCAAAGAGCAGATGTGTTGAACAAGGCAGTAGATGGCGATCCTGATGAAAAGCGCGATAGGGTGAGTGATCTTCTTGAGACGGGATATTGTTTTGAGAGCATACCACTAGATCTCCAAGCCACGCTTAGTCTTGGTATTCTCTCTTGGCATGAGTCCCGTGATGAGGAAATGGCAATCAGCTACTTCGAGGAAACCGCTGCAACTGCTGAGGAACACGGTTTGCTTCTGATGGAGATGTTCAGCAAGGGACTACTCGGTTCGCTCCTTCAGGACATGGGTGAAAGAGCGCGGGCAACGGATCTTCTCTCGGAGACGCTTTCAAAGATGCAGGATCTGGGCCTTGCTCTACCGGCAAGGGAGGATTTTGAACAGCGCTTCCGTGATTTGACTGGTTTTGCATTCTGACATAGGCTGATCGTACCAACGCAGATTAATAGGAGAGGAATACAGAATGAAGCGAGTACGCGTAGGGATCAATGGATTTGGGCGCATAGGAAGAATGGTCTTCCGCGCGTTTTCAAGTGAGTATCCTGAGAGGTTTGAGGTTGTAGCGATCAATGACCTGGCGTCACCAGAGATGAATGCGCACCTCTTGAAACACGATTCCAACTATGGTCCATTCCCGGGCAAGGTAGAGCTTGATGGGAATGTGCTGTCGGTCAATGACAGACAGATCAAACTGTACCGTACAGCGGAGATCTCGAAATTACCGTGGAAGGAAAAGAGGGTAGACCTCGTTATCGAGGCAACTGGCGTTCACACCAAGGATTCTAAGGCAAAAGAGCACCTTACGGGCGGAGCAATGCGTGTGATCATTTCTGCTCCCTCAAAGGATGCTGATGCGACACTAGTGCTTGGCGTAAACCACGATACGTATGATCCCGAGAAGCATTTTGTCGTCTCCAACGCTTCTTGCACGACAAATTCCCTGGCACCGGTAGCTAAGGTGCTCAACGAGGAGTTTGGCATTGAGTATGGATCGATGACGACCATTCATTCGTACACCGGAGAACAGAGGCTTCTCGATGCGGTTCACCCGAAAGGGGACTTTCGGCGTGCACGTGGAGCAGCACAGAACATCATTCCAACTAAGACTGGAGCGGCAAAGGCAATCGGAGAAGTGATCCCAGCGTTGGATGGGAAGATTCACGGCATAGCGGTGCGGGTCCCGATGCCCACCGTGTCGTTGACCGACCTTGTTGTTGTTACGAAGAAGATTGTAACGGTCGAAGCGGTGCTAAAAGCATTCCGAGATTGGGGAAAACGCTGGGACGGGGATGGATTCAAGATCCTGCGCATCGAAAGGGAGCCTCTCGTTTCAAGCGATTACGTTGGCGAAGAGTACTCCACTGTAGTCGATGAGCAGAATGTAGCAGTCGTCGGGGATAAACTCCTCAAGGTCATGGCCTGGTACGATAACGAGTGGGCGTACAGCCAACGTGTTGCCGACCTGGCGGCGTATATGGTGAAGAAGGGAATATAGGATTGGGATAAGCGCGGATGCTTGTTGGTTCACAGGGGCAGAGTGTACTTTAGCTTGAGGAGGAGGAATGGCGAGAAGAATAAGGCTCATAATTCCTATTACAATAGTATATGTGCTTATTTTGACCAGAAGTATTCTAGCCACTCAAATCACCGACACAGTATGGGAATCAGACATGCATGTGATCCACATCACACTCGATTCCTGGCCGGGAAACTGTATCTAGGGGAATGCAAGAGATCACAGATGGCAATTGAGAGAACAGTAGTGATTGTAGGCTCGGGAGGAGTAGGGAAGAGCCCATTGGATGAGCTCTTCAAGGACACAGTGGGCAGGATCGATCCATATCGCTTGCGCCCGAACGGACCGAGAAACTCAGGCGATAAACTGTACGCTCCTCCAAAGCTTCATGATGACCTGAATGGCTTGCTTAAGAAACTGGGTGATCAAGAGCAGCTGATCCCTAATGAGGAAGAGACCATCGAATGGCACCCAAGAGGCAAGGTCCTCCTCTTCACCGTACGCCGCGTTTGGCAATCCCTGTCTCTGAGTAGCAGGGGGTTTATGAGTGCGCAACTTGCTAAAGCAGAGATCTACGCGCCTGTCTTGGAGGTGCTGTTGGAGAGGTGCGATGATTTCAAGGCGGTCCTTGGGAAAATTGAGATTGTTATCCTTAACCCAGCTAAGAAGAGCCTGACCAAGATGGCAAACTGGGACGAACTCAAAACCGTTACACGCCACAACTGCGAAAAGCGCGGGGATCTAGTTGATTCAATTGAGAAGAGAGTTAAATTCATGGATGTAGAGACCCCTGTATGGAGACGTTTCATCGAAAAAGGTGCTACTGAATGTGCTGGCTGGGAGTTTGAAGAATACCGTTATCCGAAGGAAGAGAAATACAACGCCGCCAGGGCTGTTCTGCTGCTTCAAGTGCGAAAGCACCTGGCGCAAGCAAATCCATCATTGGCAGAGTTTCTCAAGTCAGATGCGGAGCTTTAATTTGGCCCTCAGTGTCTGGGGAGTTTCAGGCATGTAATAGGAGAAGGATGAAGAGATGAGCTGGCTGGCTATTGGAATCATTGTGATATGGGTTAACGTCTTGGGATGCGCTGGTGCGCCGCTGGCGATGCCAGCAGGTGATGTTGAGCTTACGCTTGTACAGACAGTGTCGATGGAAGTAATGGCTCTCGTGCAGCCCGAAAATTGGGATCCTGTCATTCATCCGCAACAAATCCGGGTGATTGCCTCTAAAGATGGCAATTACGGCTTGTTCAAGCTCACGGAAACGCCAGACCTTGCCTATGGTCCGTCCGATCTTGATTTCCACAGCCTGGCAGTGAGCTGGGATGGTTCTCATACGATCCTCAGTGTCAAGCATTGTGGTTTCTACAAGCTCATGCTTCTCATTGAGGAGTACCCGAAGGGCAGGTTCCTCCCGCTCACCGGTGAACCAGGGAACGATCGCTACCCCACCATCGCCCGCGATAAGGCATTTGTCGCGTTCATCAGCGACCGAGACGGCCAACCGAAACTGTACGGGCTTAAGATCGACCGTCCTGAGCTTATCGGCTTCTCTGGTGGTCCGCAGCCGATGCAGCTCTTTACCGGGCCGGGAAAGGAGCGAGCCCCGGCGTTCAGCGAGCATGGGCTTGCATTCCTGTCGAACCTCATGGGAACATGGGATCTGTGGGTGCTAGAAGGTCCGAACTACGATTCTCCACGGCGGGTCGTCACTGATGTTGATCCGGAGAGTCCGGTGGCGTGGGTGAAAGATTGGATCTTCGTGATAAGAGATGGAGTTTCCGGGCTTGTATCGCTCGACGGGCGATTCTTTCGGCCGTTGAGTAGGGGACCGAAGGACTGGTGGAAGAGTCCCGGAGCGCCGAAGTACGTGGTGAAGGACGGAATTGTCTACTGCGTGAAGTTTCCCGCGCCCCTTTCCCCCGACCTTGCCTTCTTCCGCATTCCTCCTGGGCAAAGCATCGCCGAGCTGTGGCTTGCCACCCTGGATGGCAGAGAGTGGAAAGTAGCTGATCAGGTCCCGATGGGGGAGGCGTCGCGGTCGCCAGATGGGAGGCGCCTTGCCTACTTGCGGCGGGGGAGACGCATCGGACCGTTGCCATCGCCCGAGGCGGGCTATTCTCCGGATTGGTATGAGCTGTGGGTGGCAAACGCTGATGGGAGCGACGCCAGCTGCATTCGCACCTTCTCTCCGTACGGAGGTGAGTACAAGGCCCACTCTCTGGCGTGGGGGCCGGGCGGCGCTCGACTGTTCTTCGCTCTTGCCGAGGGAGGTACGCCTGTGTACGAGCTCCATTCATTGCGTTTAGACGGCTCCGGGCTCGACACCATCTTCGGCGGAGTGTACACATGCGACGTCCATCCGAACGGGGTTGTCACCGGGGTGGCGCGAGGCCCGTACCTCTACTCCTACGACATCGTGAGCGACACATGGACTTCTTACTGGGAGTTCGGCCAACTGTGGGGCGCGGCGTTCAGCCCGTCGGCAAAGTACGGAGTGGCAGTAACCGATGGGGCCCTCGTCCTGCTCGATTGCACAAAGCGGACGGAACACATCCTCCTTCCAGCCGCGAAAGCAAGCCCGAAGACACAGCGCTACTCGCCTCCCACATGGTCGCCCGATGAGACGCTGTTCGCTTACGTCTCCGATTGGGATGGAGACGGCGAGATCTGGATCTATGACCTCAAGACGAATACGGCCAGAAAGATCACGGATAACGATCATGACGACTACTCTCCAATCTGGTCGCCGGACGGAAAGTACATCGCCTATGTCTCTGAGGAGGACGTCTTACCAACGATTCGGGTCTTCTCCCTCCAGGACGCGAAGACAACGGCGATCACGCACGGAGAGGCAGAGGACGTGTCGCCGATCTGGCGGAACAAGGGGAAGGAATGAAGCTATTCGTCATAACCGTGTTCGTTCTATCGGCTATTGCTTCGATCGCTGCAGGAGCGACGATAAACGTTGTGCCAAATCCTGCCCCGGGCGAGCTCTCCCTTGATACGGCCCTTGAGCTCGCCAATCCGGGCGATGAGATCCTCCTCGCCCCGGGAAGCTACTCCGGTAAGTTCACGGTCGATAAGTCGGTCGAGATCAAAGGCGAGGCAGGGGCAGAGGTGATCGCCGAAGAAGACTTTGCAGTGGCGTTTACGATCACTGGCGGGAGGGTGACGATGACCGGCTTGGCCCTGAAGGGGAAAGGGACCGGGATCGTGGTTACAGGAAACGCGGACCTTGAAGTCGATCACTGCCGCTTCTTTGGGCTCGGTGTCGGCTTGCACCTCGCTGATGGCCGGGGGAAGATCAGCAATTGCGAATTTGACTCCTGTGGGAAAGCGGTTGTAGCATGCGTACGGTTGCAAGTTGCAGGTTGTGCCTTCACCAAGAACGAGGTGGGACTTGATGCACAGTATGGAGCGAGCGTTCGGATAAGCGGCTGTTCGTTCGGGAATAATGAGCGAGCGATCATCGGAGAGGCGCCTTGCCAAGTCGACGGGGAGGGGAATCGATTCTTCCAAAACGGGCTTGATCTCACCGGCGCTGTCTCCCCGGAGCTCCGTCCGCATGATGAAGGGACAGAAATGTCAGTCGAATACCCCTCAACTGCGTACCCAAGCCTGCAGGTGGCGATCGATGCCGTGCAGATGGGCGGCACGCTCATGATCACCGGGCCTTTCTCGGACAGTGCAGTGATCGATCACTCGATCAACGTTCTGCCTTCCGGATCGTCTTTCCTGGGTATCTCCGGACATCCGACAGACGGAAGGCCCCTCCCGGTGTTTTCAGTGATCGGAAATGTGAATGTGGAGATCGAGCGCCTGCGAGTTCACGGCGGGATCGCGGTGGGACCACAGGCGAAGCTCTCACTTACGAACGTTTCGATCATCAATCAACCACTCGAACTTACAGGAAACAGCGAGCTGGACTGGCACGGCGGAAGCGGGGGACTGCATATCGGCCGCGAGGCCACTGCGACGATTGAGGGGGCTACACTTACGGGGGAACCAGCACTGCAGGTAGAAGGCATGGCGACGGCAGACCTGACTCACTGCATAATTAGCTCTTCGAGCGTGAAGACCGCGGTCAGCGTGAAGGGAAACGCAAGCCTCAGGCTTGCGAGAAGCTTTGTTGTGGGAACACTGACGCTGAACGACAGGTCGCAAGTACGAGTGAATGATTCCAGCATTGGCGGCTCCATGGGATCCAACAGCGATCGTCCGAGGTTTGCAATTGAGCTTGCCGGTCCTGGGGATCTCACCCTCAACAACGTCGAGATAGGAAGCGCATGGGTTGGCATCTACTTATCCGCGGATGCCCAGATCTCTCTGGCTGGGGTGCGGATTCGCGATACGCATGTGGGGATGGGGGTTGAGAATTGCGTCTCCGAGTTTGACTTCCCGTTCGGCTTGTGGACTCCGAAGGTCCTGCCCGAGGTGGTAGTCGAAGGCTCCGGCGTCACGCTGTCCAACAACGATGTCGACTTCGCTCCAGCAGCGACGCAGGCTCCGTGGCCGGTCGGGTTCTACGAAAGCGTCTACGGAGATCGAAAGCCGGATCCCCTGACCGCACAGGCCATCGATAGCATCGCCCAAGCCGCGAAGGCCATCACAAGCTGCCATCTCCGAGTGCACGACGACTACTCGTGGATGGCCAAGGTGGAGGAAATCTATTACCTTTTTCCGTATAAGCTACGGATCGACATCTACGAGAGCGACAAACTGGTTGAGACAACCCTCAGCAACGGCCACACCCTGTGGGATTACAAAGTCCTCAGAGAATCGGCGACGAAGATTGACCTCGACTCGCTGCGGGAAGAGTTCCCTGATAGCTTGTTGAGTGTTATCCGGGAGCGGACACGGTTTGACCCAACATTTGCCGATCTTTACCTGCCGAGTGTGGTTTACCTCGGCACGGAACAGATCGATGGGGACGAAACGTATGTCTTCTCCGGGACCCCGATACGAGGGGCAATCCGTGATGAGGTCAAGATGAAGGTCTGGATCTCACCGCACGATGGGATATGGAGGAAGATCGTGTACTACACAACCAGAGGAAAGGCCTTCCTTACGAAGACGGTACTAACAAGCGATACCAACGTCGTAATCCCCGATGGAGCATTCGAACTTCAACTTCCCGAGGCCACGGATGTTCGCGATGAAACGCGGTGAGTTCAACAAACGAACACAGAGAGACGCTGCAACCCGATGGCTGTCGGCATCTTGTCTGCGAAATAAGAAAAATACACACACCTTCATGGCAACGCAGCACCCTAATAGACGTTGGGATAAGCTCGTGATTCTGTGTAGCACATGCGTCTAGGACACAACCCAAATGTGCTTGTCATACGGCGTCAGATCGGGGCATAGTCTTTGCACAGACTTGGCGTTCAGTGGCTACAGTGGGTTATGGGGTTTGCGGGACAAGGAAAACGAAGACAGAAGTGGCTAGTTTGTAAGAGGTGGCCAGTAATGACTGACAAAGAAATTGACCTTGTGCGCGCTCGGAGCATGCTGCGCCTTCATCTTCCTGATTTACGCAGGCAGTATGGGGTACAATCGCTTGGCCTCTTTGGCTCTTACGTGCAAGGAGATCAGCGTACGGGAAGCGATCTGGATTTGCTGGTGGAGTTTGATGACCGCTTGCTGACTTTGTTCCAATTTATCGCCTTGGAGAATTATCTGAGCGACCTTTTGGGGGTAAAGGTGGATTTGGTGGAGAAAGAGACCTTGAAACCGGCCATCGGGCGTCACATCCTGAAGGAGGTCGTACCCATTTGATCCGCCTGAAACAAGAGCATGTTGACTACTTGCGCGATACTCTCGATGCGATCGATCAGGATCAGCAGTTTGCGGGGGGGATGAGTTTCTCGGCTTTTGAAGCCAACGATGAGACCGCTTTTTTGCTGTTGTCCGTACATTGGAGATCATCGGAGAAGCGACAAAGAAGCTTCCCGCTCCCCTCAGGGAGCGTTATCGAGACCCTCCCCTGGCGAGAGATGGCCGGAATGCGGGACAAGGTCATTCACGGTTACTTCGGGGTGAACCTGCGGCGGGTCTTCGAAACGGTACGGCAAGACCTTCCTCCGCTTCGCGAGGGGATCGCACGCATGCTACTTGATGAACGTCGTAGTAACGGCATTTGATCCTCGCCAAGCCGGCCACAAGGAAAACAGCAGTGAGTGGGGCTCGATGTGGACGTGAAGGGCCAAGATATGGGGGAATGAAATGAGAGAGAACAAGGCACTTCTCAGCGCAGCACTCGTAATTGGGGTGCTGGTAAGCGTTGCGGTGGGGAGCAGCCCTTGTACGATGGTTTCATCTCAAACAGGGCTCATCGCCTTCACTCGAGGAGAAGGACGTGCTCAGGAGATCTTGGTCCGCGACCTGACGACAGGGATCGAGATCATGATAACCAATAACAAGTCATGGGATGGCATTCCTACCTTCTCTCCTTCGGGGCACTGGTTGGCGTTTGTGCGGGCGATCCCGGATCGAGACGCGCTCGAAAAGCCGGATTTCACCTTGCATGAGATGGATGAGATCATTGTGGTCGATCCGAGAAGCGGCGAGGTAGTCTGCATAGGCAAGAGTGATCACACGGAGCCCTACGAGCTCGGGCGTTGTGCCGAGTACTGGCCGGATGTTCCTCCGCTCGCGGGAGTGACGAACCTCTGTTGGACAAAGGATGAGACTGGGATCCTGTTTGAAGCTCCGTGTTCGGTCACGAACGACCTTATCCTGCGCATGGATCTGCCAAGCGGAGAGCTTCACATCCTCTGCCTGGGGAACGATCTTTGTTCCGCAGGAGACGATCGTTTTTTCATCTGGCGGCACGAATACGACGAGAATGGTGGCTGCGAACGCTGCTACATAATCGACTCTTGGGGGAACGCGGCTCCCTGTTCGCCCGGTGTCGACAAGCGAGGATGAATCCGAGTCTTTGAAGCGCAATGAAGGACCAGATCGAAAGATGCAGAAAGAATCATTGCCAAGCGCTTGCCATACGGGGTGGATTTGTGGTATGCGAAGGGATTGATCACTTAAACGATGTGGTCGTCGGTGGGGAAATTGAACAGGAACTAGCGGCATAGGGCGTGCGAGTGAGGCGAAGAATATGCTTGATCGAGCAAAGCGAGTGCTAATTGCTGAGGACAATCCGGATGACGTAAGCCCACTTGTTAGGGCATTCAAGAGAGAGCCGGCGTGGGAGATTGCCGTTGTGGAGGATGGAGCAGAGGCGATCGATTTCATGTTTAGGAGGGGTGTATATGCTGATGCGTGGAGACCCGATCTGTTCATCCTGAACATAAACATGCCGAAGATTGATGGCCTGGAGGTGCTGGAGCGCGTCGAGGCCGTTCCACAGTTAGCGACAATTCCAATTGTGATGTGGACTGTCTCTCAGAGATTAACGGATATCGAGAAAGCATATAAGCTTGGGGCATCAGCCTTCGTTTCAAAACCGTGCGACGATGACGAGATGGAATCGTGCGCAAATGCAATCCGCAGTTTCTGGGACTGGGTGTGGTTTGATGATACGCAGTGAAACACCGCGCGCCGACTGGATCCTCGCTTGGCCTCAAGACCGGTTCAGGGTTATCTTCGGCTCTTCGCTGTATCGAGTGGGTAGCCTGAGATACAGAATGGATTGTCTCTAGCAAAGAAGACAACCAGCGATACGGAAGACCAGAAGCATCCTCTCGCAGAGGCGCAGAGAGCGCAAAGAACAGCCTCAGATGGAAAAAGGGACTGCAACCAAGGCATTCCTTCGCGACCTTTGCGGCTTGAGCGAGCAGTAGCGAGCGGGCGAGAGGCTTGGCTTGTAATCTCATAAAGACAGACTACACGGGAGGTAGTTGAAAGCTAGTTCCAGTTTGGTCTTCGTTGCCCGTGCCAACCAGCGAGGATCCTTGTCTTCAGAGCATCCTCTACCTGTTTCATCGTCTCCGACGCAACCTTCTCCCAGGGGCTTCAGCAGACCGCTCCTGGCGATGGACCGCACTTGCCCAGTCAGGAACGACCAAGTCCCTAGAGAGCCCACCCTCTGGTAACGACAACCGGCATATCACGGAACCATGATGGTTGATTGCATGCCGCAAGACGACCGCCGTCTTTTGTTCGTACGGAGGATCTCTTCGTTTGGCAACTACTTGGTATCGTGTCATAATAGGAGGGATTGAGTACTAAAGCAGGGGAGGGAGGGCACGGAAGTGGAAGGAAGACAAAGAAGGTCTCTTGAGGAAGTCAGACCTATTCTGTCGGAACTCAAACGCGAGCTTTCAACGATCTATGGATCCCGACTCAAGTACCTGCTTGTCTATGGCTCGTATGCACGCGGAGAAGCTGAGGAGGGCTCCGATTTGGATATCATGGTTGTACTTGATCAGCCTGCGGACCCGCCCGCAGAGCGAGAACGTATTTCTGAGCTTCTTCTCGAGTTATCCCTCAAGTATGACATCGTTCTTTCCGTGCTCCCGGTGGGAAAATATTCCTTGGAGCAGGAACGGAAACCACTGTTCATCAATGCAAGACGAGAAGGAGTTCCTATCTGATGGAGCGTGTGACGACGGAGTTACTGAACAAGGCCCAGGAGAGCCGCGTCTGTAAACCAGCGGCGGTGCATCACGCCAAAGCAACGTGGGAGAACAGCTCCCACGCTACATCCATATTTTGTAGCGTCCGAACTTGTATCGGACGTTGGTGCTCATCTGGTATGCTGCAAGCGCTAATGGCATAATGTTGCTACTCAGATACAGATAGGAAACTAAGGATTGGTGCAAAGTACGATGATCGATCGATATAGCCTGCCCCCGATGAAGGAGCTATGGACACTTGAGTCACAATACAAGCGCTGGCTCGAGGTGGAGCTGGCCGCGCTTTCTGCGATGGAGGAACACGGAGAGATTCCTCCCGGGACATACGATACAGTGCGCGATAAAGCCTTCGTTGATGCTGGCCGGATTGCGACGATCGAAGCTGACATCCGCCACGATCTGTTGGCGTTCATCCGCTCGCTCGAGGAGCAGGCCGGCGATGCTGGCAGGTTCATCCATCGCGGCCTCACATCATCGGACGTGAAGGACACGGCGCTGTCTCTTCAGATGCGCGACGGACTGGACATCATCTTGGACGAGACAAGCGCTCTGCAAGCAGAACTGTCGCGCAAGGCGCGCGCGTACCAGGATCTGATAATCGTCGGACGCACGCACGGGATGCACGCGGAGCCAACGACGCTTGGCCTAAAGTTTCTCCTGTGGAAGACTGAACTCGATCGCGATATCGAGCGCCTGAAGCTGGCACGCGGGAGGATCAGCGTGGGAAAGTTATCCGGTCCTGTG
>Ga0307990_1000333_pt1 | contig 44920 bp, 21 predicted proteins | sample EllFjometagen129_FD_203168 | JGI IMG/M metagenome (GOLD analysis project Ga0307990, IMG submission 203168) | Marine microbial communities from Ellis Fjord, Antarctic Ocean - #129 | ecosystem: Environmental > Aquatic > Marine > Unclassified | place: Southern Ocean | collected 2014-10-08
AAGAGATTAACCAAACTGAAACAGTTTTTCCTGGCACAGGGCTTACAATGGTTTTTGAATCTCACATTCCAGCTCAAAATCCGAAAACAGGGGACACTTAAACTTCCTCTAGATCAAGACATCTGAAATTAATAATTCTGAGTTGCAATTATATAAGAGTTGACCAAAAATTACCATACGCGAAATGGCAAAACCTGGAGTGGTCACGGGAAAAGAGATTTAAGTGTACGAGTACAGAGAAAATAACCCAACGAAGCCGGAGCCAAAGTATGTTTTGCGCGCCCTCCCGCAGTCGCGGGAGAAGCACGCCCTACACCATAAAGGGGTATTCATTTGTAGGACGTGCCTCTCGTCAGCTGACCCGTGCTGAGTCTGCCGAAGTAGCTTGTCGAATGGATCGAGGGCGCGTATGCGACGGAACCAAAGCGAAAATCCTTCGTAAACAGGATCGGATGCCCTTACGTGGTCTGCATGCAACGGAACGATTTCGTGACTGAATAATGAATTGAAAAAAAAGCTTAAGTTTCATCCCATCAGGGGGGGAGTAATGGTGTGGAACTTAAGCAAAATTACTTTCCGGCGGAGCAGCTTGCGCCCCTGCTCTACGCGCAAGTGGAGTCGCTGCGCTCTGTTAGTTGTGGAATGTAGTTGCAGTAGGCGGAAATAGTCGAAGGAACACATACTTTTACACGTACTCGTACACGCGAATCTCCAAAACCTAGCGTGGAGATAGAGGGAAAAGAGATTTGAGTGTACGAGTTATGTTGCGAGTACGGGAAAAAAAGCTTAAGTTCTAACCCAATAGGGGGTGGGGGAGGTTCTTTCAAAATATCTGCTCTGCAGAGCCTCAAAGGGCTTCAATGGAGCTTGTGAAGTAGGCGATGATTTGATAATCTTTTTATGAATTTGAATTATATGGTGTAAACTAACTGAATCGGGGGATTCAATTAGAGGAGATGTTGATAATATGAATAGATGGACTTCAGGGTACAAATCGTTTGCATACAGAAATTATCAGCTGGCAAATAAAAGCCGCTGGATCTTAGTTTTGGCGCTGGTGCCGGGCTTTGCTTTTTTATCTATGGGTGCGGATCCCGAGTGGTTTGAGAAGAAAAGTACTAAGATAGATACGTATCTAACCTGCCTCAAAAATATTCAGAAGATCGAGCAGGCAAATGGGAGTGTAGTGCCGGCCTTCAGAAATGAAGCTAAACTGCCGATGATCGCCTGGCGGGACGTTATGGATGGCCGCCGTATACTTAAATTCAAGTTGGATGTATCAGGCGTAGATAAGCTCTATGTGGGAGCCTCTGAACGAAGTTTTATTATACAGCTGATGGTTGACAAGGGCGACGGTGTTGCTGTGCCCCTGTATTCAAAGAAGGGCAAATCGGAAGTTAAGGTTGATGTGTCCGACACCAAGGATGCTAGAGTGAATTCAGAGAAAAACGAATTTAGTATTTGGCGTGCTGGAGAGATAACACTTGAGCTGGGTGGTCGCTACAAATGGATCTCGGGAGAGTTTAATCTCGAGAATGGAGTGGGCTGGATCGATAAATCTTCTCGGCTGGGCAAATATAAGAGTGCCTATGCTATGCGCAGAGATGCCTGCAAGCGATCCGGTTTTAATCAAAGACGCCATGAAGGTTCGCTCATTCCGTCCGGTTACGGTCCTGTTGATTTGAACAAAGCGGTGCAGCTCATCGCGAATTCGGTGACAGAGGACGTTGATCCATTAATAGTTAGTGCAATAACAAAAGCGGCAGCAGATGTCAAAACCGGAGCGGACTACGACCGTCTGTTAAAACTCAGGGGAGCTGCCACGCAGTATAAAAGATTCATGGATATCAGCAGTAGAGTGGATGCTGTTAAGGCGGTACCCGGCTTAAAGAGTAAGTTTGATGCTACGGTTCGTAAGGAATATTTACAGCTGAATGTTGATAAGTTTGACTACCTGAATGATATGTCGGCCATAGAGAAGAGATGGGGCGACCTGATTAAGAAGACGGAGAAGATTGCCGGGTACGCGACCGTGGCAGGCAATACGCTTGACAACCGCGGTAAGAGCAACCCTGCTGTGGCCTCAGCCAAAAAGGAGCTTTCCAGACTTAATAAGGAGCTGGCTGGTGTATCAGGCGATCTCGATAAGTATTTTGCGAAGTATGAAGAGATGCAGGCAGTTTTTCTTAAAGCTTTCACAACTCAGTCAATATTTGATTTTGATGAAATATTGATCAACCGCAATCCACCAACCAAATACAGCCACAACGGCGATCAGCATCTAGGTCGGCATAGTCGGGAAGGCAAGGGGCTGACCGTTATTTCAGGCTGGAAGACAGGGAACCCCCAAGCTCGAACCATACTGGAAGGCAAGATGCCGCCGGGAGCCTATCGCAATCCGGATCTGAGTTATGATGGCAAACGGGTGGTTTTCGCATTTTGTGATCATACAGAGCAAACTCCGAATCATCGCCGTTATTTCATCTATGAGGCAGCGATTGACGGATCGTGGGTTCGCCAGCTGACCGGTACTAAGCGCGACAAATTTGAGACATGGGAAAACCGAGCGACTGTTTTGATCGAGGATAATGATCCCTGTTACCTGCCGAGCGGAGAGATTGTTTTTATTTCAACACGCTGTCAGTCGTTTGGGCGCTGTCATGGAGGGCGCTATAATCCCGCATGGACACTGCATAAATGTGATAAGGACGGCAATAATATTGTTCAGCTTTCGTATGGCAACGAGAATGAAGTTGAGCCATCGGTGCTGGAGGACGGCAGAATCGTCTTTACGCGCTGGGAATATACCAACCGCCATGAGATGTTTTTTCATAAATTGTGGTGGTGCCGTACAGACGGAACGGCGGTCACGCATTTCTTTGGAAATGATATGATAATACCGCATCAATTTGTTGAAGCAACAGCAATACCCGGCAGTCACAAAGTTGTTGCCACAGCGCAGGGGCATCACAGTTATAATACAGGAACAACGGTTGTGATTGATCCTCAGGTGCGTGAAAATGGCGAAGAGGCGATTGTTCATATTACCCCGGAGACACCATACTCTGAAAGTCAGGGCTGGCCCTCCCCGCATTACAGCCACCCATATCCGCTATCTGAAGATTGGTTTCTGGTTTCACGGGCTAATCATCGGGTTCATCATCAGGGTCAAACACCTCCTGTGGCAGATCGTGCTATTTACATTATTAATGCAGCGGGTTTGCGTGAGAAGATCTATGAGGATCCCGAAGTTGCTTCAGTTTCACCTATTCCGATTAAATCCCGCACGAAACCGCCGGTGCTGCCTTCGATGCTGTCTCAAAATGCGGAACCATTTGGATTGGTATTTCTCCAGAATGCATATCAGACCCGTAACGACCCTAAGGGCATCATTAAGCCCGGAATGATCAAGGCTCTGCGCGTGACTGCACTGGGTGTCCAGCCGCGTGCGAAAAGGGTCTCATGTACCATGACCATCGCTAACGATATCCCCAAAAAGGTTCTTGGAACGGTGCCTGTAGATGAAGATGGTTCCGCTGTCTTCAAGGTTCCGGCCAACACCTCTCTGCAAATGCAGACATTGGATGAGAACGGCATGGCGCTCATGACCGAAAAAACCTTCTTTTATTTGATGCCCGGAGAGATTCGTAGTTGTGTCGGGTGTCATGAAGATGAAGGTAGCACGCCGGATATGAAGATGGCCGCGAAGTTGAGCAGGATGAAGCCGCGTGAGCTTAAGCCATCGGCAGGACCTCAGTATAAAGGTGGCATGAGTTTTGCGAGAACCGTACAGCCGGTACTGGACCGGTACTGCATCAAATGTCATGGCTTGGATAAAACCGAAAAAAACGTTAATCTGACCTATGACACATGGAAATACCCGCAGTCGCTAAAAGCGATTGTCAGTAGAGGACAGCACAGAATAGGGGACAAGGGATTCAGTGGCACTACGTATCGTGAATATCCGGGGGTCAGTGTCAATCTCAGCCGGCCGCGTAAGTTCTTTGCTTATGAAAACAAGGTGGCGCATATGCTTGTCACGGGAGAGAATAACCACCCTAAACTAGCGCAGACCGATCGCGAAAGTTATATGCGTATTATCGAATGGCTCGATTTAAATGGTCAGTGTTTCGGCGACCTCTTTCCTAAGAGGATTGAAGAACGCAGCTTTGATAAAAAAGGGCTTGCTGCGTTGAGGGAGTACGCCAAGGAAGTTTACGGAGAAAAGATTGCGAATCAGCCTGCGGCAACACTTGTTAATGTTGTTCAGCCGGATGAAAGCCGTATTCTGATGATGGGCCTGCCGACCAGTAAGGGCGGCTGGCAGCAGGTTAAAGCTTTTAGCGACAGGAAGGATCTTAGGTACAGGCAGATGGCTGCCTTGGTTGATGCGTGTATTATCCGGAAACCGGACGAAAACACCAACGGATGGGAGCCAACTATGATGCAAGGTGGCGGAGAGAAATGGGTCATGGAAGCTCGCGATAAATATATTTCCGGTCTGAACGACGCTGATACCAAAGAGTGAGCCGCAGTAGATAAGTTCACCACGAAAAAGTAATTGCTACGGTAATAGTTTTTTCCCGCAAAGGCGCAAAGTGGATTCTTTGCATGTGGTAGTTCCTTTGCGTCTTTGCGCCTTTGCGGGAGATAAAAACGTATATGAAAAACGTTGAATATTAGTGTATACACCGAGGTGGAATATGATTCGTACGCAAATATGTTTGGTGCTCTTATTTTTAACGTTAAACGGCATGACTGCGCAGTCAGGGAAACTGACGGATGATGCGATCAATCAACGTGTTGAAGAGCTAAGCTCCGGGTTGTATGGTGATTTCGAGGAGATAGTTTTTGCAACCCGCAGTTTGAACAAATCCGATGGTCACTGGTATGCCAACTTTGGTTACTACTGTACCGGACCGGAGCGACCTGCTTATGGAGCCGAGGGCCGCCTATGTGTCTGGAATTTCAAAACAGAGAAGCTGCGCTATCTGGTTAATGATCCCGGCGGCACAGTGCGTGATCCATGTGTCAGCTATGAAGGCAGCAAAGTTCTCTTCTCATACCGCCCTAAAGAAGATCAGCATTTTCATCTTTATGAGGTTAATATTGACGGCTCCGGGATGGATCAGCTGACCAGCGGCATCTATGATGATATCGAGCCCTGCTATCTGCCTGATGGAGGGATAGTTTTCTGCTCCGGTCGTGCACGTCGCTGGGTAAACTGCTGGCTTACGCAGGTGGCCACTGTCTACCGCTGTGATGCTGATGGTAAAAACATCCGTATGCTCTCAGCTAACATTGAGCAGGACAACACCCCCTGGCCGTTGCCGGATGGACGGTTGATATATATGCGCTGGGAGTATATTGATCGCAGTCAGGTGAACTATCATCACCTCTGGACAATGAACCCCGATGGAACCCAGCACAGCGTATTCTTTGGAAATAAACACCCCGGTTGTCTGTACATAGATGCCAAGCCGATTCCCGGCAGCGATGATGTGATTATGATTGATTCACCCGGACACGGGCGTATCGAGCATGCCGGCTATATTGCCAGAGTTTCGGCTAAGCAGGGCCCGGATGAACTGAAGAACTTGAAGCGTATAAGCAAGCGCAGCAACTATCGTGATCCATGGGCATTCAGCGACGATCTTTTTATGGCATCAAAAGACCGTGAGCTGGTTCTGATCAATAACGCCGGGGCTGAGAAGGCTATTTATAAACTGCCGGATGAGTTTAAAGACTGCCTGCTGTTTGAACCCAGGCCGGTTATAGCACGCAAGCGCGAAGTTGTAATCGCCGACAAAACCGACATGAGTAAACCCACCGGGGTTTTCTTTTTAGAGGATATCTACGAAGGACAGCAGATGCGGAGTCTTGAGCGCGGTACAATTGCAAAGCTGTTGATATTGGAGACGTTGCCTAAACCGATCAACTACACCGGCGGCATGGATCCACTCAGCTATGTCGGCACCTTCACGCTGCCGCGGGTTCTTGGCACAGTTCCGGTTGAGGAGGATGGGTCGGCGTTCTTTGAAGTCCCTGCGTTGCGTTCTGTTTTTTTTGTCGCGCTTGATAAGAATGGCAGGGCCGTTAAGCGTATGCAGAGCTTTACCCAGCTTATGCCGGGCGATCATCAGGGATGCGTCGGCTGTCATGAAGAACGCACCCGCGCACCAACCCCCTATTTTCAGGGACGGGGCCTTTCTAAAGCGATGGGACGCAAGCCGTCGACGATCAATTCTTCTGACCGCAGTTTTGATGTGGCCGATTTCCCGCGCCATGTGCAGCCAGTGCTGGATCGCAACTGCGTAAAGTGTCATAATCCGGATGATCGCAAGGGAGGCGTTGATTTATGCGGGGATCATGGGCCGATGTTCTCGATGGGATATTACTATCTGGTTGCCTGGCGGCAGGTCAGGGATGGACGTAACTTACCCAAGAGCAACTACCCTCCCTATGTGCTCGGCAGTGGCGGAAGTCCGCTTATGAAAAAGCTGGATGGTTCACATCATGCCGTCAAGGTTTCCGAGGAAGATATCAAAACTGTCGCGCTCTGGCTGGATGCCAGCGCTCCCTATCCAGGAACCTATGCGGCGCTAGGCTGCGGTTCCATCGGTGGCTATCAGCAGAACCGGCAGGTGATAAACAACGATAAGGATTGGCCGACAACCAAAGCAGCTCAGTCGGTTCATCAGAAACTCTGTGCCGAGTGTCACAATAAAAATTTTAAGAAACTGCCTCGATATCTGAGTGATGAAAATGGACTCAGTTTCTGGATTCCGAAGATGGATGATCCCCGCCTGCGTTACAATCGCCATGCGATCTTTAATCTAAGCCGACCTGATAAATCTCTCTATCTCCGGGCTCCGCTGGCCAAATCTGCCGGCGGGCTTGGGCTTTGTCAGCGGGATAAGGAACCGGCGGATATCTTTAAATCCAAAGATGATCCTGATTATAAGACTCTGCTTGCAATGATTGAGGGTGGCCACCAAAAGCTGGATCAGGTCAAACGCTTTGATATGCCCGGTTTTAAGCCGCGGCCTGAGTACATTCGCGAGATGAAGCGCTATGGTTTGATTGCTGAAACGGTTGATGTGAATATAGACAAGTTTGATGTCTACGCAATGGATCGGTTATACTGGGATTCGTTTATCTACAAACCGGTCACACGGTGAAAAGGTTGAAAAGGTTGAAGGTTGAAAAGGTAATAGGGCTTCGCCTGTGAACATCCAACATCCAACATCGAACATCCAACGCTCAACGGCAAACGACAAACAAACGAAGTGTGAAGAAATAATGCCACCCCTACAATAATGCCACCCCTACGGGGTTGATATATGAAGAACACCAATGCTACAATAATATCAGCCTTCGGGCTTGGCTGAACCCCGACGGGGTGATATTATTATACAGGTTCCTGTTGTTTTTAGTTTTATCTGTAACTTTATTACGTTTCGTTTCGTATTATATTAGTAAAAGCACAAGGTGTGTTTAAAAAAGGAGAAGGAGAAATGAAAAGAGTAGTTATATTTACGGTTGTTTTAAGTGCCCTGATGTTGCAGGCAGCAACGATTAATCCGCAGTTTGTCTCTAAAAAGGCAGTCTGGGTGGCTCATATTGATATCGACTCAGTAAAAGATCCTCAGAACAAACTGGGTTCCTGGATGATGGAGCAAAGCTTTAAAGATGAGGCTGCCCGTAAGTTGGCGGCTCTGGAAGTTGTCCTAGGGATGGATTTGCGTAAAGATATCAGCGGAATCACCGCCTACGGGTTGAGTCAGGGAGATAAAAAATCAGCCGCCGTTATGACGGGAAACTTCGATATAGACCGTCTGACAACGCTGCTGGCGGGATCGGATAATTACACGTTGGAGATAGTCGAGGGGTATGCAGTCCACTCCTGGGATAGTAAGAAAAAACAGGGAAAACGTGCTTATGCCTCCTTATGTGACAGTGGCAAGATTGCATTTGCCTCGGACAGCGAGACTCTGGTACATGCGCTCATGGTTCTGGATGGAAAGGAAAGCAATGCTGCCGGGATTGAGTTAATGAAGATTGCTGCTGGTAAAACTATGATTGTCGCTGCGTTTGACAGCTCAATTCCGCTTGAGTGGCCTCAGGCCGGTGCCCTTAAAATGGCGCAAGCCGGTGCATTCTCAATAACGGAAAATGACGACCAGGTTGCTGTTGAATTTGTGCTTGAGACAACCGCAAAGGAAAAAGCTGAAAATATCTACCGTGTGGCTGAAGGAATGAAGGCACTGGCTATGCTAGGGGCTGATAAAAATCCGCAAGCGGCAGACTTTGCCAAAATGATGGTTGTAGAAAAGCTGGAAAATGCGGTTGCAATTTCGCTTATATGCCCAACGGAAAAGGTGATCAAGATGATGCAAGAGGGAGCTGACAGAAAGAGATCAGCCTGTATGGATAAGATGGATAATAAGTAATGTCTGATAGATCTCAACAGTTAGCCCGTGATGCGGCAACTGGCTCTTTGCCGGCTTTTGATGAGCTGGTTCGGCTTTATAGCGCTCGCATCATGGCTTTCTGCCGAGGCAAATCTGCACACGCTGCGGAGGATTTAGCGCAAGAGGTGTTTGTGACCGCTTTTCGAAGATTGAAGAGCTATAATGCTGAGCGACCCTTTGGCCCATGGCTTTTTGCAGTTGCCCGCAGGGTGGCTATTGATGTTTCTCGGCGTAGAGTTTTGATCACCAGCGATAAGACCAGCGATGCGGCAGGGTCAACCCCCTCCCCGGCGGAGGAGCTCTCGGTGCTCGATGCAGAGAAAGAGGTCTGGCTGATAGCACGGAGGACGCTCTCCGAACGTCAGTTTCAGGCACTGAAACTGAAGGCTGGCGCTGGGTTATCTGTTGCCGAGACCGCTGCCGCAATGGGGCTGACACAATCGCATGTGAAGGTGCTGATTTTTCGAGCGCGGAAGGTTTTGATAGCCGCCAATGCCGATGCCCCTTTGCGGGAGAAGACAAGTCGGGTTGCTTCAACAGAGGCTGAACGGAGGTACTTATGATTTTTTGCAGATTACATCAATGGCTTTGGAGCTGTGCCCATGCTGAAGGACGGCGTGTGCCATCGCGGACGAGCAGACATATTGAGCGGTGTGCCAATTGTGCTAATGCAACAGCAGCTATGCTGCGGCTTGACAACAATTTACGGGAGTGTGCTGGTGTGCCCTCCGAAGCTTGGCACGCGGCTCTCATGCTGGAGGTGCAGCGTATCTCAAATTCCGCTCCGATGCCCGCCCGCCTGATCCATCCGCTTCCGGTTGCACTGGCTGCGGCTGCAATAATCTGCGTGGTTTTTGTGTGCTGGCAGCTGAAATCTCCGGTTGCGGAAGCTGATCAGGAAATTAGCGCAACCCCGGAGAGCTATATTATCGCCATGTTGGCGGATGTGACCGGTGGTTCACTTGAACAAGAGGGCATCATTCTTGAGCAGGATGCACTGCGCGCAGTAGAACTTGCCACCTCCATGCTGCCATTGTAAAGCAAGTTAAAAAAATTTAGGGTCTACCGCAGAAGCTGTGGGTCGATTGTTGTTGCCTGGTGTGGTCGCTGCGCTCTGTGAGTTGTGTCGGGTGTCCCGCCCTGCGTCCGCAAGCGGAACTACGGCGTGGCATGCGGGTGTCGGGTGTCGAAGGAACACATTACTCGTACACGCGAATCTCCAAAACACACAAAGCACCCCATTTTGGACAAATCCAACCTAATTTTGCGCTAATAGTCGTGTAGGTCTACTTTCTTGCTGGCATTATCAATGTCGATACCAGCGATGTTGCAATTTGAATCATAATCTACTACAACACCTTCTGATACTTCTTTGCTGTCCACGCTTGGTTTTGAGGGAAGATCAATGTATAGCGAATAACGGTGTGAGTTTTCCTATTTATAAATATATCCAGATTCAGCTTGCAATCGTTTTTCCGGTAATGTAGCTTATTATAAGCGTTTTACAAGAGATGTAAGTGTTTTGCGAGGGAGCAGCTGGTCAATATGGGTTTTACAGGCTCGATAATTGTTTTGTATGTCAGGAGCGCAAATGAATGAGGATTTAAAGGCATTAGGATACAATGAGCTGATAAGACGGTACGGGTTGGACGTATTGAGCCCATGGTGCGAGTCATGGCTTGCACCGAGAGGCGAGCGGAAGACGCATATTGAAAAGAACCTTACAACCTCGATATATCCACCACGCTATAATCCCGGGGATGAGCTGAGTGATCAGCTTACATTTGCACTGAAATACGAAGGCGTAAACCTGGAGGTCCTGTCTGCTCTTTTCAGCATAATAGAGTCCAAAGATCTTGTTCTGTTTATCAAATCACGCCCAACAGGAAAATACGCAAGGCTTATCTGGTTCTATTACGAATGGCTCACAGAGAAACTATTACCATTGGGGGATCTAAAAAGAGGGAACTATATTTCGGCGCTCGATCCTGAAAAGTACTATGTTGTCGAGGAACGACTTGCTCATAAAGCAAGGCGACAGCGAGTAATCTGTAATCTTGCAGGAACAGTTGACTATTGCCCCTTGGTACGTAAAACGGATCGGTTGCAGAGCTTTGACTCTATGGCACTTGATGAGCGTGCCTGCGCAATGATCAGTGAGTATTCGGATGACTTAATTTATCGAGCTACGCAGTATCTTTTTGCAAAGGAAACAAAATCCTCTTTCGAGATTGAAAGAGAACATCCGGACAAACGTCGGACTGCTCGTTTTGTTGAGCTGCTTCGTCAGACAGAAGGAATCTCTATATCCGAGGCTGAGCTGGTACGATTGCAGAAAGAGATTGTTGATGATCGGTTTGCACTTGGTACTTATCGTGATTTTCAGAACTATGTCGGCCAGAGCGTTGCGCCATCCTGTGAGATTATTCATTATGCCTCACCGAAGCCCGATGACATTCGCGCAATGATGGCCGGCTGGATCCAATGTTCAAATAACATGATTAGGTCAGATGTTCCGCCTGTCATCTCGGCCGCCACGGTTGGCTATGGTTTTGTTTTTCTGCATCCATTTGACGACGGCAATGGCCGCCTTCACAGATATCTGATTCATCACGTTCTGGCGAAGAAACATTTTACTCCCTCGGGACTTATTTTCCCGGTGTCAGCAACTATGCTCAAGAATATGACTAGATATGATGAAACTTTGGAGTGCTTCTCCAGGCAGGTCATGCAGCATGTTGAATACTCGCTTGACGGCCATGGCGAGATGGCTGTTTCAAATGATACGGCGAGGTTCTACAGATACCAGGACATGACACAGCAGGCTGAAGGCCTGTTTGAATTCGTGCAGGATACTATAGAAAGTGAGTTTGTTAATGAACTGGAGTATCTGGATGTCTTTGATCAGGCGAAAAATCGCGTGTGCGAGATAGTAGATATGCCGGACAGAAAGCTCGATCTGTTCATCCGCCTATCGCTTCAGAACCGCGGCAAGCTTTCAAGAAGTAAGCGTAGTCTGTTCGAAAAACTGACAGACGATGAAGTAAAGCAGATGTCTGCTGTCATAGAGGATGTAATAAGACAAAAAGAAAAACTGGTGTCATCCATTATTTAGCATATTATTAACATAGCGATGACTATTTTATGTTTTACCCCTCAATCTTTCTACCTCAAAACCCGGCGAAGCACCCACACACAACGCACCCAATCATTTTGCCAATCTTCAGCTTATTTCACCGGTTTGATCACAAAGTGATGCACTGCCGGTTTACGTAGCTCATTGATCTGGTTTTCCAGTTCCGTAATTTGTTTATCCAGCTCTGCAAGTTTGGCGGCATCGCCGTCCTTAAGCTGGACATTGCGCCAACGGCTGAAGTAAACATCGTTTTTTTTGAATACCAGCGCCAGGATCTTATCGGCCTGTTCGCTTGAAGGGGTAGTAACCTTGGCGAGGTTGGTGCAGAGTTTACCTTCTTCAGATGTGACCTTGACGATATCCTTGTTGTCAATCAGCACCTGGTAGTCGCCATCGGCAAGCCCTTTAACGCAGAGCGGGTAGCGGTTGAGATCACAGTTAATCCTGGCTAGTTTGAGTGCATTGAGCGCCCGTTTGTCAATCGGCATTGGCAGGGCTTTATCGAGGCGGTTAAATGTCAGGATGCCACCCGCGTATGATATATTTGAGATTATACAGTTATCTGCGCTCACCAGTTTACGGAAGTCAAACCAGCGATCGACATCAAAAACTGCAGATGAGACTAATGCCGGGGCATGGAGTTCTTTCAGGATAGCCCAGGCCATGACCGTGTGTCCACAAGGTCCTGGATGTACGGCATTGCCCTCTCCGATTGTTTTGATTTGTTTCTCTGTGCGTTTACAGATAATCTCCATGTAGGGAGAGAACTGATCAACAAATTCCGCACCTTCGGCAGCGGCAATCTCTTTAAGTCCATCTGAAAATTTACGCAGCGAAATGTTACGCTCATCTTTGCTGGGCTCTTTTTTCATATCCTCAATTGGCTGGGGGGTCAACAGAGCCACGCGGGAACCGTTCTTTTTGAGGGTTCGGACAAGCTCCTCCTGGCTGCGTTTGTAGGCGCGATAGATATCGGGGCGGAAGGCCTGATAGCTATGGTCGTTCATCCCGAAGTTAATGGTGACGGCTGTGGGTTTGAGTGGCAGCACATCGCGCTCGAGTCCCTTATTAACGGCCTCAATCACCATCTGGTTTAAAAGGTCGCCGGTGGCAGAGAAGAGTTTTTTCTCATCAGTTTTCCAGCGTTTGCGTAGCCAGGCGGTGTCTCCGCCCCAGCCCGAGTTACGAAATGTAAGCTTGTATTCCGGGAAGCGGGTCAGTGAGTAGGCTTCAATATAAGTGGTATAAAGCTTTTGTTGGGTGATGCTGTCGCCCAGAAAAACGACGCAGTCATTATCTTTAATGAAAAAGGGGTCAGTTTTGGTGTTTGCGGTAGTGCAGGTGTTTGAGCAGGCAGGAGTTCCTGTTTTGGTGTTTGCGAAGTCACAGCTGGAATTGGCGGTTGCGGTCAGTGTCAGTGTCAGAGTCATCGCAAGAAAGGCGGCGGTGGTCAGATTTTTCATATTTGGGTCCTTTTTTAAAATTTATAATGAGTAAACAGTAAATACCTTTGAGCGGATAATGTCAAGACTGGGAATAAAAGAGCTTCTTGTTTTTTGTGACAGGAGTTGAGTGAATAGCAGCTAAATTGGTTTCAGCGAATTTATTTCTGGAATATGAAAAATTTACGAACGGTATAATTTATGAAAAGGGAGCTGAATATATTGGCTCCGAACGCAATCGTTGTCTGCATGGCAAGTTTAGCGATAAGCAGGGTCTGAATGCCGGTGCCGATTATCATACTGATAGCGGAGACCGCAAAGAAGAGCAGGAACTCTACTACAGGGTGGTGTTTGCCTGATTTAAAAACAAAGAGAATATTCAGGAAGTAACAGAAGGTATTCGAAATAAGAAAAGCAACGCCATTGCTATATGCGGCACGGCTTGCGCGCAGGCCTTCCTCAATCTCCGGAGCGGAGAGACCAAGCAGCTTGACGAGAATATCATCCTGCGCAATGCACGGGAAAAGAAACCACCCGCAGATAAAGAAGCAAACCATATGCACGACTGTGGACATCCCGCCGACCATGGCGTATTTGAGAAATTGTACGAAAGGCGGGGCATCATGGCTGAGTTGCTTTTTTATCGTAGCGATCATAATAGTTCCAGTTCTTTAGAACTGTGAGTTTGTGCGTAACTTGTTACGTACAAGCTCACTCTGCCCCTCTTTGTGGTAGGAGCTGCGAATTAGCGGGGCGCAGGCTGCAAATCCAAAACCTATATCGTATGCTGTTTTTTCTATAGATGCAAATTCATCCGGAGTCACATATCGTTTTACGGGAAGGTGTGCTTTGCTGGGCTGTAGGTACTGGCCGGCATAAAAAATCTGGCAGCCGGCCTCAAAGGCATCCTGCATGGAGGCTGTGATCTCATCCATGGATTCTCCTAAACCCAGCATTAAAGAGGTTTTCGTAATTAAGCCGGAGTTTGCGGAGTGTTTTAAGACAGCGAGGGAGCGCTGGTAGTCGGCCTGCGGCCTGGCATCGGGATAGATGCGCGGCACAGTTTCAAGGTTGTGGCTGTATACAGACGGCCGGGTATCCAGAACCAGGTCGAGATGTGCGGTGTTGCCCTCGAAATCGGGGGTGAGCACCTCAATCAAAATATCAGGGTTGAGTTTTTGTACGGCACGAATTGTCTCCGCCCATATGGCAGCTCCGCCGTCGGCCAGGTCATCACGGGTAACGGATGTGATTACCGCCTCCTTCAGCCCCACCGCTTTTATGGCCTCGGCAACCCGCTCTGGTTCTTCGGGATCGGGGGGGAGCAATTCGCGGTGGTCAACATTGCAGAACTGACAGTTGCGCGAGCAGCGGTCACCCAGAATCATTATTGTGGCCCGACCCTTTTGCCAGCAGTGTCCCAGATTGGGACAGAAGGCCTCCTCACAGACCGTATGCAGACCCTTTTCGCGTAAGATTTGACGGGTTGCTTGAAAAGTTTTGTTTTGTCCGATTTTAACCCGGATCCAGGGAGGTTTACTTCTTATAGATTGAGACATGCCTCTATTAAACCAAAGCATTTGATTGGAGCAAAGCTAAATAACAATAAATTATCGGCTAGTTTAGTTGCTATATGTTGATAGCATGATGGGCCAGATGGGCCGAAGGGGACTAATGTGAGTCGCCTTTGGCGACGGGGTGCGTAGCCGTTTGTCTTCGCCGACGGCGAAGAGGGAAACACATAGGGCTCATGTGGCTCATAAGGCCCATAGCCTATCAGCATAAAGAATCAGCGAAGCGCATCTACTCATACGGTCCATAGCGCTATCAGCATAGAGCGCCTATTGATAACTTAGAACTTCCGGTTGTGTTGCACCATCGCATGCCAAGCCGTAGCTCGCAGAGCGAAGGCTGGTCCCCACCCACAGATTATGCGGAAGATCCAGAATTATAACCGCGAGAACCGGGAGATATATTTCGTGATGTTTCGTGGTTGCGGATCCAGGTTGGCTCCGTTATACTTTTGTACAAGAAAAAGCACTTTGCTGTGTTTGTTATTTACCCGCTTAGGCCCTTACTCGAAGGGCAAGACAACGAACATTAAGGAATATTATGAAGAAAAATTTCGGATATGGAATCGCTATAAGCGTGGTTGTTGTGTCGCTTGCGGGATTTGTGCCGCGTGCGTGCGCGGCTTCAGAGGAAAGCTCTCTGCCCAACATAATCATAATTTATGCTGATGATCTGGGGTACGGCGATTTGTCCTGCTACAATCCGAAGGCAGGCTACAAGACGCCGCGGCTGGATCAGATGGCAGCTGAGGGAATCCGGTTCGCCGATGCTCACAGCCCCTCAACCATCTGTTCTCCATCTCGCTACGGGCTATACTCCGGGCAGCAGATCTACCGCTCTACCGGTCGGGGGGGCGGGGCCTTCGAAGGACCCGGCGGCCCGAGTTATCTGAAACCGGGAACACTCACCCTTGGCGACATGCTGAAGCAGAAGGGATACCATACCGGTGTTTTCGGGAAGTGGCATGTCGGGCTGACATGGCTGGATAAGGATGGAAAGCGGCTCCCTGGAGGCTTTAAGAACTCACTCCTGATCGACTACGAAAAGAGCACGCCATTGGTAGACGGACCAAATAAGAGAGGCTTTGATGAATCCTTCATTACACCCAACTGTCCGAACACCGATCCACTCTATATCTATATAGAGAATGGGATGGTGCCTTCCCCCGCCAACCAGCGGCATAATCCGGAGACTCTGCCCAATCTGGGCGGCAAGTGGCGCTGGGACAACGATGCAGGCTGGATGGCGCCCGGCTATAATTTTATGGAGGCCGATCTGATATTTTATAATAAGAGCCGCGAATTCATAAAAAAGCATCGTAAAAATACCCCGGATAAACCTTTTTTTGCGGTGCTTTCCACGCAGATTGCGCATGCACCGGTTCTGCCGGCTCCGGAGTTTAACGGTGCTACGAAGGCCGGCCCACGCGGTGACTTTGTCTGGGAGCTTGATGTCCTCGTGGGGCGTATGATTGATCTGGTGAAAGAGCTTGGGATCGATGACAACACGCTCATCCTCTTCAACGCCGATAACGGCGCGGAAGTTATGCATGTCGTCTGGATGCGGGAGGATCATAATCATGATGCATCCGGTGGATGGCGCGGCGTTAAGCGCGACGCATGGGAGGGCGGTCATCGGGTTCCATTTATTGCACGCTGGCCGGGGCGGATTCCGAAGGGACAGGTCTCCGACCAGATCTCCAACACGACCGATATTTTCGCGACACTCGCTTCGGTCGTCGGCTACAAACTTTCCGACGATGTGGCCACAGACAGCTACGACATGCTGCCGGCAATGCTCGGGACTCAGGATCCGAAGAGGTCTATCCGGCCTCACCTTCTGACCCAGAGTTTCCGGGGTGAGTTTCAGATTCGAAAGGGAGATTGGAAGTACCTCGACCATAAAGGATCAGGCGGAAACAAATACGACAAGGGCTCCCTGGCCAAATACGCCCTGCCCGAGACGGAGCCGGAGGCACCGGGCCAGCTCTTTAACCTGTCGAGTGATCCCGGTGAAACGACGAATCTCTTCTTCAAGAAACCGGAGAAATGTCAGCAGATGCAGGATTTGCTCAAGCAGCTCAAGCAGAGCGGCCGCAGTGCTCCGAAGAACCGGATGCCAATCGGCATAGAGAACATTCCGAGGTTGAAGTAATTTTTGGACAGGCTGCCCACCAGTCTCCGCCCTGACAAGAAGGATGCAGGAGTTTAGCTGTTTAGGCTGTTAGGTGTTTAGGTTTTCATATAAGATGAAACACAGGAGAAGAAAATGAGCACAGGAAAAGGAATTACCCCCGCACTTCTGACCGCCGTCCTCGTGATGGTATCTGTCACCCTTTATGGCGCCAGCACTAAAAAGGACCTTAAAAAACCATATATCGGCAAAGAGGCGGCTAAAAAACCTCGCTTCGATCCCGTTATCAAGAATATCGAAGGCTGGACGGTTGATGTCGACCCGAAGCTGCTCGAAGGCGAGCACGCCGAGGCAGGGGCGCAGGCGTTGAAGATGCTCGCCAATCACCTGCAGCGCATCGTGATCCTTATGCCGGAAAAGCCCCTCGCAAAGATGCGGAAAGTGGGGATCTGGATTGAGTATGACCACCCTGAAATCAATGTTGAACCGGGACCCTACCATCCCGATGTCGGCTGGCTAACCGCGCGCGGCTACGATGCCAGGCTGGCGAAAAAGGTCCATATAACGCGGGCGGCGTCGCTTCTTGAGCGACACCACATGATCAAACACCCCGCTGTCATCCTGCATGAGCTGGCCCACGCGTATCACGACCAGTTTCTCGGATTCGATGAGCCACGCATCAAGGCGGCTTATGACAAGGCGATGAAGGCCGGTCTTTACGACAATGTCTTGATGTACAACGGCAAGAAGGTCCGGGCATACGCAGCGACCAACCACAAGGAATATTTTGCTGAAGGAACCGAGGCCTACTTCTACCGCAACGATTTTTACCCATTTGTGCGAGCCGAGCTCAAACAGTATGATCCCGTGTTACATGATCTGCTCAAAGATATCTGGGGCCCGTTGGAGTGAGATGGCGAGATCGTCCACAAGGATACTAGCGAGGCATAGCCGCCGCCCCGTTGAGTTCTAAAGTTCTAAAGTTCTAAAGTGCGAGAGTTTAAGAGGAAGCGCTTCGCACAGGCAGTTATAAAAAAGTAGAGGGGAAAGCGAATAACCTGGGAGTGCTGAGCCCCAGCTCGGCATGGAGCGAAGCGGCTCTCCTTGGATATTGGGAGTTCCGTGTTGGTTATTGGATATTCAATTGATAAGCAACGACTTATGACTCTTCCGAGCTTTTCGTGGGTAAGCTAAGCACTGTGCAAAACGCGTGGCGGGGTCACGGCCTGTCCTGAGCCTGTCGAAGTGGCCTTCGCCCTACAGTTTTAATGCTCATTAAAGCATTTACTGTAGCCGTGGTCCACTTTGACAAGTTACTTCGGCAAGCTCAGCACAGGTCAGGGCAGGAAAGATAAAAAATGGGAACAAAAAATTAAGAAAGGGAATAAAATGACAAATATTACAGGTTTATTAACGGCAAGAGTTGCCGTTATAGTTTTAGCAAGCGTCTTGCTGGGCGGATCTTCAAGTGGGGCGGAGCAGGTGTCATCTGCCGCTGAGGCGAAAGTGTACCCGGGTGCTGACGAAAGAACGCCATCCTATTCGCAGTACTTTTCGTGGATAAACAACACCAATGAAGGAAGCACCGAAGCTCAGACGATGGCTAATCTGGATTTCTTTAAATGGTTGTACGATGAGTATGGAATGGTGCTGGATATTTATGCATTTGATGCCGGTGCTATCGATAAGGCGGGTCGGTACGGCACAATGGATTCGGCGACCTTCCATAAGAATTTTCCCAACGGGTTCGGACCGATCTATAAGAAGGCAAAGTCAATGGGCACGCGGCTTGGCATATGGGGTGGTCCTGATGGCTTCGGCGATACGCCCGCAGAGGAAAAGGCGCGGATTGACATGATGGTTAAACTTTGCCGGGAGTATGAGTTTATGCTGTTTAAATTCGATGGGGTCGCCGGAAATCTACGTACTGAGAAGCAGGATGCGTTTGTGCGTATGATGACTGAGTGCCGTAAGTACTCGCCTGACCTGATTCTGTTAAATCACCGGCTGAACCTTGGTAAAGGTCTGCCCCATGCCACCACCTATCTGCTGGGCGGTGCGGAAACATATATTGATGTTCATATGCTCAACAGGCAGACCGCAACGCACCACCGGGCCGGGGCTATTTCACGTGAGGTTGTGCCGGGATTGGTCAGACTTACCGAGGATCATGGTGTCTGCATTTCGTCATGCCTGAATTACTGGGATGATGATCTGATTCAGCAGGCATTTAACAGGAACCTGATTCTAGCACCTGAGATTTATGGTAATCCATGGCTGCTGCGTGATGATGAATACCCCAAGCTTGCCAGGATATTCAACCTTACCAGGAAATACCGCGATATACTTATTGATGGAACGGTTCTGCCGGCGGAGGGCTATGGAGAAAAGGCGGTTTCGCGCGGAGATAAAACAACGCGCTTGATCACGCTCAGGAATGTCAGTTGGGAACCGATCACCTGCAAGATCAAACTTGATCAGGAGATAGGACTTTCGGCGGCTGGCAGTGTTGAGCTGCGTCAGTATCATCCGGCCGAGCGGATAATCGGTACCTTTAAAAAGGGAGAGGTTGTTGAGGTCGAGGTTTTGCCCTTCAGGACCTGTCTGTTAAAGGCGACAACTAAGAAAGACGAGTTTGGTTTCATGGGTTGTGATTATGAGGTGGTTAAAGATGTGCCCGGTAAACCGGTGCTTGTAAAGCTTCTGGGTATGCCCGGCGAAAAATGCAAAGTTGAATTGATTGCGGGAGATAGCAAATTCAAGTCGGCATCCATGCGCAGCCGTGACCTTGACGACCTGGTCAAAGGCAAAAGCGTGGAGATTTCTTTTCCCGGCACGCCGCTTAAGCAGAACTATCATCGTAAGCTCGGGGAGTTGAGTGCGTGTAAGGTTCCGGCTGATGCCGCGGCTCTCTATGATGCAACTTGCTTTGCCGCCGACAACAATGCTCTTGAAATTCGGTCGCTTAAGCGTTCCGGGCCTTCGAGTGTGCTGCAGGTGCAAAAGGCAAGAGAGGCTTTTCTGAAGCAGCCGACCATGGTCGACAGGGGACTATGGGACAAGAATATGTTCGATGGAGATGATCAAACCTCATTTTATGTTTCCCGCAGAAGCGGGCGCTCTCCGCTTTCCCGCGGTTCGCTGCGGATTGATTTCGGCCAGGCGATCAACCTGGATAAGCTGGTTATCAGATGCGGAAGCGAGTATGCGCTCGCTCCATTTAAGTATGACGAGACGGTTGTGACTTATGTTTCCAGCGATTTGAAGGAGTGGAAGGCGATCAGGTCGATGGCGGATAAGGAGATCGTGATCAATCTCGATCATAAGGATAAAATCCGGTATGTGCGCTTCAGAGGAACCCCTGAAATGGTGCAGGAGATCGAAGGATATCTGGGCGACAAAATGCTGGATCGTTCCGAGTGGCGTGGTTCGACCCTTTTTGCGGATTATTCGCGTGTCAGAGCAAACAAGGCCTGGCAGCACTCATTTACTCTGGGAGAGATTCCCAAAGGCAGCTATTTAGCAATTGCACTCAACGGTGAGCATGGCGTGGAGGGGGCATACGCGGCAATCCGCGTAAATGGTAGACCGGTCGGTGCCCCTGATAGAAGCGTATCTTATCCCGGCAATGCCTTTGAAAATCCTGCACGCCAGAGATCCTCTAATTATACCTATTACGTTCCGCTGACTGACGATATGAAAGGCGCAAAGATCGATGCGGTTGTTCTAGGTATGCGAAACGGATCAGCCAAATTCAAGCCGGAGGTTTGGATAACCGCATATCCGACACCGTACAGCGAAGTGGTCTTATCACTTACCAGATAAAGGAATCAGAGTCCGTTTACGATTGCAATAGAGAGGTACTGAGAGCACCGCGTAGCTAGCCGCAACCCAATATCCAACACGGAATATCCAACACGGAATATCCAACCGAACAAGGAAAAAAGGGTACGCTTCCGTTTTGGATTTGGGGCTACAAAGTGTCATTATGGAGCGATAGCGGCTCTTATTTGGGTATTGGATATTCTATTAGCGCAAAATCCGGTTGGAGTCGTCAAATCTGCGCAGGCATGGCGCCAGATCTCTGGACATAGAAATTTACGGGGCTTCCGCAGAAGGTGTGGGCCGTCATGGCAACGGGAACGAATGGAAGCGTTGATTTCACGGGGGAATCTCCAGAATTAGGCAAATAAAGGTAACGAACGATCTTGTATCGGAATACTGTTGATGACTAACACGCCTCGACTAAGCAGCCTGCCTGCATCGCTATGCAAAGTATTGCGAGCAGATTGGATTAAGCGTAACCAAGTAAGTGTGTCGACGATGTGTAGGACTAAGAGTGCGACAACGTGTTTGCTCTGCGGGCTCTCTACACTTCGTCCCACACTTTATCGCACACTTAAACCCACACTTACTTGGTTACGCTTAATCGACCCGCTTAATCGATCTTGCGCAAAAAACTCACAATTCACCCACAGATTCTGTGGAAGAGCCAAATAATCACACAATCAAGCAAAAAACATTTCCGCTGCAAGCATTTTTAAAAGCACAATACCAACAACTTACGACGATTTAGCCACAATTTACAACGACTTACGACGATTTAATAAGAAACGGTATTTGACTCTATGTCAAGAGTTCTGGGCGCTGTTTACAGGTAGCCCAGTTGCGCCGCAACTGCAGCTCGGGGTTGTAAGCACGAATGGGGCGGGGTTTCAAAGCGGACAGTGCTTTTACGCTCTGAGCCTCGCTCGCGGCGCGAGCGGGCTACATTCAGCAAATCCAACCGGATTTTTCGGCAATAGAAAAACGTATATAAAAAACAAGAATATTACTGTTTGTAGTACAAGGAAACACAAAGAGAGCATTTACTACTGATCGATTTGAATCCATACTTTTCGTGTATTTGGTGCTTTTCGTAGTTAAAAACTCAGTGCCTCGGTGCCTCTGTGTTCAAATTCTTTTTCGAAGAACTGCGCTTCTTTGACTTCTTTGCGGGTTTCTTGTTCTGCAGATATTCGGTACGACGCTTTACAAGACCACCAAGTTTGGCCCATTTTGCGTTTTTCACAGCTTCGGGATTAACCTTGGCTCCTGCCGCGTCCCGCAATAGAACCACGCTGTTCAGAATCAGGTTGGCCTCAATCGGGTCGGTCGTCTGATCCAGCACATCCATCAGGATCGGGATGGGGTCAGCGACACCGGCCAGACCAAGAAACTCGGTGGCGCGACAACGCACCAGCAAACTGTTATCGGCAGCGGCCAGTTTTTTTGCGTGATCATAGAAGCAGGATGCCTGCTTGCCAAATGTAGAGCATGTAATCATCCCCCAGTAGCGTTCCATAGGCTTCTTTGAGTTGAGAGCTCGTGCAATCCGCTCTCTGGCCTCAGGAAATGGGACCATCTGCAGGTCGGCAATATCGATCAGAGTTGCGATCTGTTCCTTGTTCTTCTGACCGAAACGTTTGCCATCCGCTCCGCTTTCAGCAAGGAATACCGGCTCGGCAAAAAAACCGATATCAGGCAGCGATTTTAATTTTTTCTGCAGTACTTTACGCATATCAATAAGAATGCCGGCGTACTTAAGGTCTGCCGCGAGGTTATTTATCTCGTGCGGATCTTTTTCAATATTGTAGAGACACTCCGGTGGACGTTTTTTGTAAAAGGCGCTCTGCGCCGCATTAAGCTTGCCCGCCTTGTAAAGATCGCGCCACTCACAGAAGGCCGGCTGTTTGTAGCGGTAGAAGTTGTGCAGACCATCAAAGTTGAAGGGCTGGTAGCTACGCAGATAGGTGTATTTGCCCTTACGCAGAAAACGAACCATGTCGTATTTTTCATCAAAACGTTCAGCATAGCCAAATGCTGTGTCACGGTTGTTCAGTTCATCCAGCGTAACTCCCTTGCCAAGGAAGGGGGTGCCGTCAATCTCTTCAGGAATAGCTATGCCGGCCAGATTCAGGACGGTTGCGGAGAGATCAACAAACTCGACAAAGCCGTCAACCCGTGATCCGCGTTTGAGCGGCCTGCCCTGGGCCTTATCGAGGGGAACCAGGTGCTTCCAGTTCTTCGGCACGTAAACCACCATTGCCACCTGCAGTCCGTCGTTATGAGCATAGCCCTTGCCGCCGGGCAGCACGCCGCCATGGTCGCCGTAATGGAAGATAAAGGTGTCATCCATCAATCCATCCTCTTCCAGCTGGGTGATAACTTTACCCATCTCGGTGTCGACGTGGCTCATCAGAGAGAGGTACTGTGAGTACTTTTCGCGAAAAAGCGGGGTGTCCGGATGATATGGAAAGAGCTTTACATCAGCAGGGTCGACGGTTCTTTCAATGTTTGCGGGCAAAGAACCGAATAGCTGACTCTCATGGGTGCGGGTATAGTTCTGAACATGAAAGAAGGGCTGCCCGGGCCTGCGTCTTCGGAAGGATGCCTTGCGGGATGACTCATCCCAGACTCCCTCTATATCCCTATTTGTGAAGTTGTAATCCTGCTTGCTGTTGTTGGTTGTATAGTAACCGGCTTTCCGCAGATACCAGGGAAACATCTTGAGGCCATCGGGCATTTTCACCGGTACCTGCCGTCGGTGCCATTGGGCACCCAGACGGGAGACATAGCAGCCGGATATGATCGTACTGCGGGCCACAGAACAGACTGGGCCACAGGAGTAGGCGTTGTTAAAGACAAGCCCTTCCCTGGCCAGTCGCTCTATGTTCGGCATCGTGGCACCATCGGGATTGTAGAGCTTATACCAGTTGGCCGAGTTGTCTTCGGTTGTCAGCCAGACGATATTAGGTCTCTCCTGTTTCGCATACGTTGCTAAAGCCAGCATAAAAACCGCCAGCACCACCCCGACCTTGGACCACTCCGCTTTTTTGATCACATTCATTGTCAATCCCTCTTATTTGATAAAAAACAACGCTATTGTAGAGCGAATAGCCCCACACGACAACAATTTCCGATGATATCCGGATATTCCGTTCGCAACCTTAAGGGTCTGCGTGCTTTTGCCAAGACATGGCCTGACCAGGAAATTGTGCACCAGCTTGGTGCACAAATTCCATGGAGGCACAACTGTGCTGCTCAGTATGTCCGCCGGTATCCGGTGGACGAAACGGGTAATTAGCTTGCAGAAAATCTTTCTCCTTTTTCTTCCTATGCTCCAGTTTTCTTGCCATCAACGTTGTTGAGAACTCTAGCAGGAAGGAATGCCTGAATCAGGGATTTGCGTGCTCTAACCTTTCCGTGCTTTCGTTCGATAAGACTCAATTTTGCTAGAGCATTCAGATCGCGCTGGAGCATCCTTTCTCCGGCGGCAAAATACAGTTTCGCGATCTTGCCCGATAGCTCTTCAATGTCGGCGACATTGACCCAGTCGTGATGTGACAGTTCCAGCACAAGATCTCGCCGTCGTTTTTGGGTAGGGGATGTCTTCTTTTCTCTGAATTTGTCGTGGATGTAATTTTCCCAGGCGACGGTCATTTGATGCGCTCGCACGCCTTCAATCTGTTCTCGGAGGCCATCCAGGAATCCTTGAACTGCATATTTGATAAATGGCATCAAGTCACCGCCTGTTTTGCTTGCGCGCTCCAGTTCACGGTAGTACTTGGTTCGAGTCTTGTTGTAGTGGTCGCTGAGTAAGAGGGCTGCAGGAAGCGGAAGCCCGCTTGAAAACAGTATATGAAACTCCACTAATCGGGCCGTTCGGCCATTTCCTTCCCCGAATGGGTGAATCCATGCTAGGTACACATGCGCAACGATTGCCTTGATAAGAGTAAAAGGGACGCTTAATTCGTCTTCTGGTGGCATGAAATCCGGTCCATTCAACCACTCGCACAGTCGTTCAAGCAAATAATCACAATCCTCGGCAGGTGCTCCCCTGTAGACACTTCCAACGACTACGGAGTGGCGTCTCAATTGACCGGGAACTACATCCTCATTGAGCTCCAATTTGTGCAGAATTCTCTCGTTGTAGGATTCGATCAGGCTTTTGCATAGATCGACCTTGTTCTCGGCACTATCAATCTGCGCATGTATTTCTGAGTTGCAGACGGTGATTATGTTTTCAATTTCTTGTTTGAGATACTCCTGCGAAGGGGGAAGCTTCAGGGTTCCTTCGAGATATTCTTGCACCTGCTCTTCGCTGAGGGTATTGCCCTCAATGGCTGTAGTTGCAAGAACGCCCTTGGCTAGAAATACTTGGTTGAGTCGTTTGGCAAATTCAGGGCGCAGTGGTACACCTGATAAGTGTTCGCATTTTGATGTTATCTCGCCAAGTTTCAGCCACAATCTGAAATCTGTGACATCGACATTGAGCGAAAACTGTATCCATGGATGTGATTCTTGGTATTTCATAGTGCCAAATATACACCGCCTGACAATCAGAGTCAACACTACATTGGCTTAGATTGACCATTTATAACGACGTGTTTTTGAGGATATTCTTCGGCCAGGGAAGGAGCCTAATCGTTTTCTTCTTCGAGAGGGCTAACGTTGCGGGTAACCGGACCCGGGCCACCCCGCCTGCATTAGTGAGATGTGGGACGTCGGATGGTGCTCTGCGCCGTTTTTCACACTTAGTCTTTCACACTTAGTCTTTCACACTTCGTCGTCACACTTCGGTGCAGGAGAACTTGCGACTGTCGGCACCAGCCGCCCTCGTCAACTTATCAAGCGGGTGTGATTCAATTTAGTTTAAACTTGCTCCACGAGCTAAAAAAGCACACTAAAGTGTGTACTACGAACGGGATTTCGCATGTAGTACAGGCTTTAGCCTGCTGATTCATCCCGAAATGAAGGGTTTAAACTAAATTGAATCACACCCCATCCGCAGACCGGCTGGAATTCATTTGACAATCTGACTCAGAATGGTGTATTTTGCTTTTCGGTCTTGTAGAAGTGCCTTCACACGCACTGAGAAGCGCATTCAAGCGCGCCTTTTTATGGTTGTTTTTATTCATGCGGCTGTAGGCTACAGTCGCGACCGTTTCTTGACCAGCATTTTTTTCGCAATCAGATTTCGCCCGATAAACTAACAGCCTGATAGCTGAAAACTTGTATCTCTATGGGATGCTAGTGAATCTAAAAGAAGGAAAATATATTATGTCTTCTCTACACCAAATTAAAAACGCGGGTGTATGCCTTTTATTATTGATGGCTTTTGCATTCCTTTTTATCCTTGTGGAACATAAGGCTGTAACCCCAGAAAAAAAATCTCATTCAAATGCAACAGCGACAACAAGCACACCTCAATGCAGAAATGTGTCTTATAACAAAAGAAAACATTTACTTCGTACGGCCGCCATCCTTACAAAATTTCAAAATGCAGTTCAGACACAAGACGAAAATCAGCTGGATGTTAACGAATTGATTGATATTCCACAAGATGCCTTTGCCATTCTCCCTCCTCTCCGTAGAGATAGTATTGCCATCTATTTATCTAACCTATCAGATGTCGCCACTTCATTACTTAGTAAAGGCCGACTCATTGAAAAACATTATCTTCTCCTTCCCATCAAAGCGGCTGATGGACTGCTTTCTGAACTTAGTGATAATGATATAGTTCTCCCTGTGTTCGGATCTGGAACCGACAAGTTTTTTCTAACTGAGACTGTAATTGTGCGATTTCGAGACAATGTAACAGATGACCAAATCACCGAAATAATGAATTCAACCGGTGCCACTTCGAACAAAGCTCTACGTGGTCCTAAAAACCTATATTCCTTCGATTTTCCTCAGGAAGCAATACCTCAAATACCGTCAATAAGCTGGGCGCTTGCCAACAATCCAAACATAATATACTCGGAACCAAACTGGCTAGGACTTCTTAAATGCAGCACACCAGACCCTTTCTTCGGACAACAATGGGCTCTGGAGAACACCGAGCAGACATTATCAGACCCTGTAACAGGAATGATTTATGACTCTGACGTTGACGCATCTGATGCCTGGGCAATATCAAAAGGATCTAGCAACACTTTTGTGGCGGTGTGTGATGATGGAGTTGAATGGGATCATCCTGACCTAGCGGATAACATGGCACCATCAAAGACCTGGTTTGATGCGATTGATGGCGACAGTGATCCGAGACCTCAAATTGGAGATTATCACGGGACAAGCATTGCGGGAATTATTGCCGCTGTCCAAAACAATGGTATAGGAACATGCGGAGTCGCTCCCGACTGCAAAATAATGCCTGTTCGTATTGCTCACGGTTCAAGTGGTGAATGGGTGATGGAAACGGAATGGGCTGTTAACGGTATTGGTTGGGCCTGGCAAAACGGGGCATCTGTGCTTAATTTTTCCTGGGGAATGGGATACAGCCCTATCACACTTGAAGATGCGATTAGCACTGCTCTGTCCTCGGGAAGAGCTGGCAAAGGCTGTGTAATCATTGCCGCTGCAGGTAATTCGGATGGTGACATAGGCGATTTTCCTGCAAACATGCATGAACTTCTTACTGTTGGAGCCTCATCCCCTGCTGATGAACGCAAATCACCTACAAGCGTAGACGGAGAAAACTGGGGTTCCAATTACGGATCAGCTCTTGACTGTGTTGCCCCTGGCGTAAAAATTTATACAACAGATAATACAGGTATGGACGGAAAAAGCACAACAGACTACAATCCACGTTTTAACGGCACATCCGCCGCAGCCCCATTTGCGGCTGGTATAGCAGCTATGGTACTTTCTCTTGATCAAACTCTAACACAAGAGGAGGTCTCAGCAATACTCTGTACAAGTGCAGAAAGAGTTGGAAACTACAGCTATAGCGAAATCAAAGATTACGGCTTGTGGTATCTGGAAATGGGGTATGGACGATTGAATGCACATCACGCTTTAGCCATGACACAGGGAGACGATTACGAGCTTCCAGAAATCACACATACCCCTCTCTCTGGTCAAACAACAACAGGCCCCTTTGTTATAACTGCTAACATGACTGATAATTCAGGAATCGACACCTCAGAAATTGCTCCCCGACTTTGCTTCAAAATAGGAGAAAGCGCATGGGTCGAAATCAACGACCTGGATGGTCCCGACGGAGTCACATACTCTTTCTCAATTCCCTATGTTCCTTTTGGATCAACGGTCTCATATTACTTAATGGCACAAGATCAGAGCCCCCAGCACAATATGGTAACACTTCCATTTGGTGGCAGTGGTTTGTCATCCGATGAAAGAATACATCCCTCTAACTTGTTTGCGTTTATAGTCGATCAGTCAGCTGGCATCGTAACAGTGAATGACAACGGTCCCGCTCAGTATGCTTCTATTCAGTCCGCCATTGATTCAGCCAATTATGGAGATGTAATCAAGGTGGCTGGTGGCACATATCAAGAAAATCTTAATTTAACCGAAAGACATGGAATTACGATATCAGGAGGCTACTCTGAGGATTTTGAATACAGATCATGCAAAGATTACCCTTCGGTGATAGATGGTCGCAATACCTTAACCGCACTCTCTTTCTTTAGTTGCAACGACACCAGTTTTGACGGATTCTCCATTATTAATGGAAAAGGAAGTTTCGTATATGGTGCCGCACTATGGGCTGGCGGGTTCATAGTTAAAGACGGTTCCGGCATGCAACTTTCTCACTTGCATATATCAAAGTGCTCCGCATACACTGGCAGCGGAGGGGTAATCTACGGAGCGAATAATTTTAACCTAAGCCACTGCCGATTCACACAAAATGAAAATCCCGCGAGTGCCTGCGTATATGTAAAAGAGAGTCAGCCGACCATCAGTTACATTGAAATCACCCGTAATGAGGGGTCTGCCCTTAAGTTTTACTATGCTGGTGGAGTGATCAGGAATGCAACAATTGTTGACAACATAGCTCCGGGCCATGCCTATTGTGTCGGCGTCGCCTCGTTTCCAGGATGGCCTGACGCTATCGAGCCAACGATAAAGTATTCCATTATAAAATACAACTATGCTTACAATGGCGAAAAAGAAACAAACATTAACCCATATCAGTTCGCATCCGTAGTTGGATGTGTATACTCTCGAGAGACAGGTAGCCCCTACCCATCCTTCCTGAATCGTCAGGCCTCCATTTATAACCTCAGAGCGGGTTCTATCGGAGTCGATAGTGCGGCAGATCTTGGCATAAAAGAGGATGTTGATGGTTTATCCGTACCATGGGGTCCACAACCTGATGTAGGCGCACACGAATACAAACCGGATGTGGATGGTGATGGATTAATAGACACGAACGAAGTGGATCAACTGTTAACAGACCCCACAAATAAGGACTCAGACGGTGACGGTATGCCAGATGGTTGGGAGATTTCAAATAAACTTAATCCTCTATTAAAGGATGGGACAATTGACAGTGATGGCGATCTTGTGAACAACTTTGAAGAATATATTGCAGGTACCATAATAACGAACAGTGAGAGTTTCTTCAGAGTAAAATCCTGTAGTAATTTGGCTGAAAAACGTGAGCTTGATATTAAATGGGAGGGTGCTCTTGGGCGACTGTATACTATTTATTACACAACCAACCTAATTTCATCTGACTGGGGATCTACTTCCATCAGAAACATAAAGGGTGTCGACAAAACCATGTCCTGCAAGATCATGACAACTCCACAGAAATCCAGATTCTACAAACTCGAAGTAAAGCTAGAGCCTGGTTACTAAGGGGCCACGCGAAAATAACTTCACGTTTTGGTGGCGAATGCATAACGCCCCAATTCTTTGGGGTGCTTTTTCCGTACTCGTACACGTACACTCAAATCTCTTTTCCCTCTACCCCCACCTGTTTTTCCTGCCTATCGCCATTTCGGCGGACGATAGCGGGCGACGAGAACGGATAACGATCCGCCTTCGCCCCGTCTTGCGGGACTACGGCGTGACAGGGCAAAGAGCATCCTAATCGTCTACCGTTCTCGTCGCCCGTTCTCTATTTTCATTACTTTTCATGGGTCTTCCGCAGAATCTGTGGGTAAAGCGTGATGGATGCATGAACGGGAACAGGCAATAGTAGGCGAGAAGCGCGTGGAATTGTGGTGGAACACAGCCCGGAATATCTCGTATCAAGATCGTTGGTTTGGAAAAGCCGAGTAAGAAGTGTATCCGAGTAAGGGTGGCGGTTAAGGGTGCGAGGAAGTGTACGGTTAAGAGTTGGAAGGGTGCGAAGCACAACACTTACTCGCATTCTTAAGCGTATTCCTAAACGACACACTTACTCGGATATACTTGATAGACTTACATCGAGGTAAATGCGTTGTCTTCTTGAGAGCCAAAAATTTATATAATCTGGGTTGTTGACGACCGGAAAGTAATTCGATATCTTTAAAAGCTTGAGCAAAAATTGGCGCGTCAGTGCCAACAGGGGATTGTTCAAGAATCGTAAATAAAATTGCAGGGAGTGCACTTAGCTGCTTTCGAGATCATCGTGCGCATATAAAGGGAGATAAAATGAAGCTGAATCTGACTTTCGGGCTGACCCGAACCGCATTGTACGCAATTCTGGCATTGGTATCGGCATTGATACCAACCGCACAAGGTGCTGAATTGCGAGTGCATAATTATTTTACCGACAACATGGTCCTTCAGCGTGATAAACCGGTTGCGATTCGCGGCTTTGTTGACAAAGGCGCAGTTGTTACAGTTACTTTCGCCGGCCGGAAGAAGAGCACCAGGGCTGACAAGCAAGGCGCGTGGTCTATTACGCTAGACCCTATGAGTGCCAATTCAAAGCCACAAACACTTTCGGTCACATCTACAATCGGAAATCTGAGTTCGCAGCTCAAGAATATTCTGGTTGGCGATGTCTTGTTTTTTATGCGTCAGACATCGGTCGACATTTCGCTGGGTCGGAGTAAAGCAGGACGTAAGGCGGCTGTCAATCATAAACCGACGGGCCTGTTGCGCACCCGGGTCATTACAACCGTGCCAGCCAAAGAACCCCTGCATGAGCTGAATAGCGGAGCTGCCTCTGGCTGGACACAGGTTGATGGGAAGAGCGCGCTTACCATGTCAGGCGCTGCCTATTATCTTGGATGCGATCTTGCTCAGAAACTCAGTATCCCGGTCGGCATTGTAGATCTTAACATGGGGTCGCATTTTGCCGTTGGCTGGCTGAGCAGCAAAGCGCTGGATGATTCTCTTTTGATCTATCCGGAAAACAAGGATATGAAGACGCTGCCTAAAAGGATGATGGATGATGCGGCCGCGCGCGACAGCGGTGAGGCCCAGAAGGAACTTGACGAATGGTATCAGAAAAGTGCTGAATCTGTTATGAACCGCTGGAAGTACAAACCCCTCAAACCCTCACTTGGGCTTCATCCCCTGGAAAATCCGATTTATCCCTCCGCCGGCTATAACGCCATTATCCATCCGTTGAAGGGGATCGCCTGCAAGGCTATTCTGCTGCAACTCGGCAATGATTATCCATTTGTCGCCTACTCGGCGATTGCATCTGCCGGCAAGGGCCAGAACCGGGCTGAACTCAACAGCGCCTGGGGTGAGGACTACAACGTTCTGAAGGTGGGCTTCCGGATTACGCCGTTTACGCTACCCATGATTCCCAGAGAGTGGCGCACGGCATTTGGCGATGATACGCTGCCGATCGGGCTGATAATGCCGCCGGGATCTGACCTCTACACCTATGCCCAGCACGCTAGAGAGGTCCGCGAATTAGAGCGCAGGATGTGTGAGACGATACCTGAGCTCGGTTTGATTATGCCGGGCAACAAGCATATACCGCTCAGCGGGCAGCCGTCCGATGATCAATTACTGGCCGAGCGCTGTAGTTCCTGGGTGCAGGGAGCTGTTCTCGATAAAAAGGGAGTTGCGCCTACAGGACCATCGTTTGAACGTGTCGAGGCCCGCTTGTCACAAGCCACACTCTTTTTTAAAAACGGTACCGCAGATGGTCTCAAGGCCACCGGGAATGCACTGGCTAATTTTGAAGTATCAGGGTCGGACGGCGAGTTCTCTGCCGCGATTGCACGCATCGAGGGCTCTGTAGTTAAACTCAAGAGTGATAAAGTGAACAATATTCAGTATATCCGTTACAATTGGCAGGGTAAGCCCGATCAGAGACTTGTCAACAGCTCGGGGCTTCCAGCACTGCCTTTCACGACTCAGGCCGACTGGAAATTTGCCTGGATCGTTCCCAATGCGCCCCCGGATCTGCCATCTGAATACCATACTCCGGCCAGCGAGTGGGGCGGGGGGAATGTGGCTATCATCAATGGTTCACTGAATCCTAAGGGCGGGGACTCGGTCCCGATCCCGAGCTGGATCGGGCCCTTAGGAATATTCTCAGCTCCATTCGGGCCGAATATCTACGTGATCAGAATTGAAGCTGGTTCACCGGCCGATGGCAAGGTTTTGCCCGGCGATCTGATCTATAGTGCCAATGGAAATAAGTTTGGCAGCAACATGTATCCGGAGCTTGCCGGGGCAATTACACACAGCGAGAGCGATGCCGGGGGCGGCAAGCTGGCATTCGGGGTCCGCCGCAACGGTAAGAATATCGATGTTGAATTGCAACTCGAGGTTATGGGTGCCTTCAGTTCCACCTCTCCATACCACTGCCCTAAATCGGAGAGGATCATCGAGAAAGCAGAGGAGTACCTTGTGAAACGGTTCCGGCCGACTGAGGGTGCCGCCTCAAACAAGGGCGGCTTTCTGCATACAGATATGCTCTTTCTCCTGGCCGCCGGTACTCCTGAGCATCAAGGTCTGGTGCGCCGTATGGTCTACGAAATGATAGCGGACTATAAAATTGTCAAGCCTGATCCTCATAAGCAAGGGGTCAGCAATTGGAAGCTGGGTTACGCTGCCCTGCTGCTGGGCGAGTACTATCAAGCAACCGGAGACCGGAACGTCCTGCCATATATGCAGAATATGCAGGAGTGGATGGTTATGACACAGATCAAGCCTCCGACCATACCGGCGAGTCCCTGGGAGTGGGCTCCGACCTCCGAGCAGGTTGGTGGCTGGCGTCAGAAGTACCATGCGGTTTACACTGGCTCCACCTATGGTTTGATGCCGCATGCGGGCATGGCGTGCGTTATGAGCATGGTGCTGGCCAGAGAGGCCGGTATCGAGATTGACAAGCTGGCATACAAACGCGGGTTAACGCATTTTGACAAGGGACGTGCGGAATATGGAATTGTGATCTACGGCTATGGCGGCCTGCTTAGATCAGCTCCCAAGCCGGTCGATCCAGACAAAGAGGAGACAGGTGAACTAACGAGCGACAACGGAAAGCTGGGCGCGGCGGCGGCCTTATTCAAAATGGCGGGCAATGAAAGGACGGCAGCGGTCTGTTCCCGCATCTGCACCTACTCCTTCAACAATACGAGGAGCGGCCATGGCGGGATGTTCTTCAATAACTTCTGGACTCCGATCGGTGCGAATGTTGCTGGCGAAAATGGGTATAAGCACTTTATGAAGGGACAGAACTGGTGGCGTGAACTATATCGCCGGCACGATGGCAGTTTTACCCAGGACGGCCGCGGCGGCATCGGCGTTGCCTACGCCCTTCACTACGCGGCTCCCCGTAAACGGCTGCGCATTCTGGGTGCACCCGAATCCGCATTCAGCCCGAACGCGCCGGTCTACCTTGCTCCGGCACTGGAGGCCCACAAAAACCGCGATTATGCTCTTTGCGAGAAACTGGTCCTGAAGGAGATAAAAGAACGGATTATTGCAGCAGAGGAACTTCCGTATGTCGAGAAGCTGCTCCAATCTGTATGTGATCTGCAGCAGAGCATAAACCATGATCTGACTTATACCGAGAACCTCATCAAAGCGGGCAAGTACTATTATGCCATGCTCGAACTGCCACAGCTTCGTGGTGTGGTGGCAGAGGATGATTCGCGTCTGAAAGCCATTGCACAGAGGCTTGAATCCCCGAAAATTGCGGCAGAGGTCAGTAAAATCAGTAACGATCTTCGTAACGAGAAACGTCAGAAGGACAAAGAACGCAAACAAGCTGCATCTATAACCGGCACCAAAGAGCTCTGGGATTGTATAGTCACTGAAGTACCAGTTGACCGCGATCGGACAGCACTCGGAAAAGTGCCGGAGCAAGAGGCAACCAAGTGGCGCATGAAGGTCGTTGAAAGCCTCTCACAGGCACCCGAAGGATGGACCAAAGTTGACTTTGATGACAAACTCTGGAACGAGACGACCCTGCCCATATCCTGGCGGCTGTATCACACCGTTCTTTACCGCGCCAAATTTAACATCAAAAACAAGGCTGAGTTCGATGCCCTGCGAATTCGTGGGCTCTTCTTTCAGCAGCTGAATGTCCAGGTCCACATTAACGGAGTCAATGTGGCCAAAATTGATAATATCGGTCGGGGGACCTCTCTGATTACGGCTCCTTTGACCGATCTCGCCATGGAAGTACTCAAGAATGGAGAGAACACCATCTCCGTTTCGACACGTCACAATCGGCGTTGGGGTCCAGGACGCGGAAAGTACACAACCGTTAATAACTCAGGTTTCGGATTCAGGCTTGATGCACGCAGATCCGAATAAAGCGAATGGAACACCACAGCACATCAGGAAGGAGTTAAAAGATGAGTGAAGATCAGCGAGTCTCGCAGGAGCGTGTACCTTGCATCTCCAGCGCAACTGTCTACCTGATGGTATTCTGTTCCGGTTTTGCCGGGCTGGTCTACCAGATCCTCTGGATGAAGCAGCTGGGGTTTCTTTTTGGCAACACCTCGCATGCGGCGGCGGCTACGCTGGCGGCCTTCTTTGCCGGGCTGGCAGCCGGTAGCTGGTTCTGGGGTAGACGCTCGACGGTGACTGCCAATCCTTTGCGGGTGTATGCCTGGCTCGAGGCCGCAATCGGGCTGACCGCATTGCTCTATTTCGTCGTCCTCTCTCTGTTCTATCTTATCTATCCATTTGTCTATCAGGGTGTGGCCTCGCGATCGCTGCTGCTGGGTATCAAGTTCATACTGGCCCTGGTGCTGATCTTTCCTCCGGCCTTCTGCATGGGTGGCACGATTCCGGTTATCGGCCAGTTTTTGATACGGAACAAGGAGCAGTTCGGAGTAAAGGCGGCCCGGTTGTATGGCATCAACACCCTCGGGGCTGCCCTCGGTGCGTTTATGGCCGGTTTCTGCATTGTGCGCCTGCTTGGATTCAGGATGACCTGCGTCAGTGCTATGGTTGTAACAGTTCTGGTGGCGGCAACTGCGTACTATCTGTCCGGTCGGACTGACTCCTTGATCAGGGAGGAAGTTGAAAAGATACCGGTCAAAAATGTATCCGCGAAAAAGCGCAAGGTTACGAAGACCAGGAACCGGCAGCAACCGCAGCAAGAGACCGTAAGCCACGGCAGTCGGGGTCCAATCTATGTTATCTGTTTTCTGTCGGGGTTCGGGGTGCTGGCGCTTGAAGTCCTCTGGACGCGCATGTTTGCGCAGGTGCATGAAAATTCGATCTACAGCTTTTCGGCGGTCCTGGTGATTGTGCTGCTATGTCTGGCCCTGGGCGCACTGATCGCATCGCGGCTTGCCCGGCTGACATTTGCACCCATGCCGTTGCTGGCCTCTCTGCTGATCCTCGGCGGGCTCGCGGTAGCGGTTACACCTTTTGCATTCAGGTATTTGACAAATGACTTTCAGATGCTGGATACGAGCGGCTCGTTTCTGCACTACATGTTAAGTCTTTTCTTGAAAGGTTTCGCCTGTATTGGCGTTCCGGCACTGTTTCTCGGTACGATTTTCCCGTTCCTGATGAAGACCGAAGAACGATTCGTATGTCATCCCGGGCGTAGTCTGGGTTACCTGTCGGCGGTGAATACGGTGGGTGCCATCCTGGGTTCGGTTATGTGCGGTTTCGTGATGCTTGAGTTGTGCGGCATGTGGCGTACCATGCAGCTTATTGCCGCGATGTATCTTATTGCCGGTCTTCTGCTTCCGGCGGTCGGGGGCGGTGCGGGTATCTTTATCAAAGCATTTGCGGGGGTCGTTCTGCTGCTGCTGTTTACCGGGCTCAGTCCCGTCGGGCTACCGGTTAACGGGATAGATCCCGCCCGTCCTGAGGAAGAGGTGCTCGAGTCCTGGGAGACCAGTGATTGCACGGTAACAGTTGTGCAGAACGTATACGGCGAGTGCTCAATCAAGATCAATTCAAACTACAGCCTCGGTTCAACCGGTGCCACCATGACGCAGGCTTTCCAGGGACGGATGCCGATGCTTATCTATCCCGAAACACGAACACTCTTCTTCCTGGGAATGGGCACTGGCATGACGGCCGGCGGTGCTCTTGATCCTCAATTTAAGGCCCTTGAACGCGTTGTTGTTTGTGAACTTGTCCCCGAGGTGGTTACGGCTGCGAAAAAATATATGACCGGCAATCTCTCGCAGGTGGATGATGGCTGGCCGAATTTCACAGGGAAAGTGTTTGAGGATAAGCGTGTAGAGATAATCGTTGAAGATGGAAGGCACTATCTGATGGCCTCAGATAATACCTTTGATATGATCAATGCCGACCTTTTTCTGCCCTATCGCAGTGGGGCCGGCAGTCTATACAGCCGTGAACATTTCGAGAGTGTCAGAGAGAAACTCAACCCAGGCGGGATTTTTGTCCAGTGGCTGCCCCTGTATCAGATCACCGATAACGAGTTCGGAATCATTGCCAGAACGATGCTGGGCGTATTCAAACAGGTGACTATGTGGCGCAATAACTTTCAGCCCGGAGGAGAAGTTGTTGCGCTGGTAGGCCATCGCGATGATACGCCGCTGCCCGGGTCGATGATCAATGCCGAGACCGACAAACAAAAATCGGTTGCCGGCATGAACTACCGCGATTTGAACCGCCTTTTGTTGCCGTTCAATCAGCAGACCGCCTTGATTTTATATTGCGGCAACGTTACTGCCGCAAAAGAACTTTTTATAGAGTATCCTGAGAACACCGATGACAAACCGGTGATTGAGTACTCCGCTCCGCTCTCCATTCGCATTGCTACCGGAGATTTGCCTCCCACCTTGGTTGGTCCGCGTCTGGAGGCGCTTGTGGATCGGATTCAAGCATGCTGTCCGCCCGCGACGGATCCGATGCTAGTGAATCGCACCGCCGCAAATCGCCGCCTGCCCATCGCGGGCGCAGCACTTTATAATGCCTGGGTCGCTACCGCCATGGGCAACCAAAGCAAGTGCCGGGATTCCTGGAAGATTTTTGTGCGTGAGTGGACAAACCAAGCGTCGTCCTCTCTGAAGAAGTAAACCTAGATCCGGCGGTTCAAAGTTCAAGGTTTCGAGGTTCGAGAAGTCGAAATAGTTGAAGGAATACATACTCGTACGGAAAAAACAACCCAAAGAATTGGGGCCTTCTGTTACAGAAGACCTTTTCGAACAGGCTCTAGTATGTGAAGCCCTTTCAGGGCATGGACCCTTTTCGAATGGGGTCTAGATAAGATTAAGATTAAGATTGAGATGGAGATCAGTATGAGAAATAGTATTGTCAGTATTTTTACGATCGTAATCACGATGGGGTCTTGTTTAGATCTACAGGCTGCGGATTGGCCCATGTGGCGTCACGATGCAGCTCATAGTGCCGTGAGCCAGGAGCAGTTGCCTGACAAGTTGTATCTACAGTGGCAGCACCAACTTGAGAAGCCCAGGCGTGCATGGGCAGACAAGAGCAACGCCAATATCTACTTCGATCTTTCCTATGAGCCGGTTGTCGCAGGCAAGCTGATTTATGTTGGATCAATGAATAATGATTCGATCAGCGCTTATGCTACGGAATCAGGTAGAGAAATATGGCGATACTTTACCGATGGGCCGGTACGTTTTGCGCCGCTGGTCTACAAATCAAAGGTCTATGCGGCCTCAGATGATGGTTTTCTTTATTGTTTAGATGCTGAGGATGGTGCCCTTCTCTGGCGCTTTCGAGCGGCACCACGGGTTGATAAGGTCTTGGGTAATGATCGCCTGATCAGTCGCTGGCCGGTGCGTGGTGCCCCGGTTATATATGACAATACGCTCTATTTTGCCGCCAGCATATGGGCCTTTGAGGGCACCTTTATTTATGCGTTGGATCCGGAGAGCGGTAAGGAGATCTGGTGTAACAGCGGCAGTGGAACCGACTGGAACACCCAGCAGCACGGTACGCCGGCCTTTGCCGGTGTGTGTCCGCAAGGTTACCTGGCTGCCTCCGACAAGATTTTGTTGGTTCCAAGCGGCAGAGCTGTTCCCGGTGGTTATGATCGACGTTCAGGCAGGTTTTTATATTGGCATGGTGCCAGTCGCCAATTTGGCAAGGGTGCCGGCGGCTACGATGTTTCCATAGCATCCGGTCACTTTCTGAATGGTCACGCACTCTATCAGCTCGATACTGGTAAAGGTGTGACGAAGGTGCCTGAGGGCATACTCACAGAGGGTACTATTTTTCACACGGAGAAAAATCAGCTGCGTCTTTTTTCGGTGGATGGAAAAAAAGATATTCTGAAGAAGAATTTAAGTGTGGCTCCCGGTAAAGTGTTTGCTCGCGCTGGTAATGACCTGCTTTGCGGCAGCACAGATGGATTGGTGTCGCTGGTAGCGGTTTCTGATAAAAAGAATCCTGAAATTTCATTTCAGGCCCAGGTTGATGGTCCGGTCTGGCAGATGTTGGCGGCAGATCAAAAGCTATTTGTGGTCACGCAGAATGGAGGATTGTTCTGCTTTGGGGCTCAAAACAAGACATCTCAGAGCTACAGCGTATCAGCAATACCAGCTGCGTTGCCGGAAAGCTCAGTTTCCAGAGCCGTCAAGGACTATCTGGCAACCAAAAGTGATAAAGGAGGCTACGCTTTGCTGGTGGGCTCCGGGACAGACGAGGCGATTTCTGCGGTTACGAGGTACTCCCGGATGCATGTTGTTGTGGTAGATCCGGTTGCGACCAAAGTCTCCGCCCTGCGTCAGCGTATGCATGCGCAGGGGATTTACGGTAGCCGGGTGTCAGCCGTTGTTGCAGATCCTGGGGATGCCGGATTGCCGCCCTATATGGCAGAGCTGATCATCGTCGACGATAGTGTTGCTCTTTCCAAAGCCGCCCTCACCAGGTTGTATGAGTGTTTGCGACCCTATGGAGGCACGGCACTTTTGCCAATTCGATATGCATCTGTAGTGAAAGAGCTGCAGTTACCCGAGGTCGAGATAACCGCATTGGCGGAGTTTGTCTGTCTGAAACGTCAGGGGCCCTTGCCCGGTTCTGCTTCATGGACACATCAATATGCGGATGCCGGCAACTCGGTCATGTCGCACGATGATCTAGTAAAGCCGCCTTTTGGTATGTTGTGGTTTGGGGGACCTCCAAATGACAGTATTTTGCCCCGTCATGGTCATGGACCTTCACCGCAGGTTGTTGGCGGGCGAATTTTTATTGAAGGAGAGAATGTTTTCAGAGCCATGGATGTCTATACCGGGCGTCTGTTGTGGGAGCGTCAAATCGAGAGTGTCGGTTATTACTATCGTCACACCGGACATCATCCGGGGGCAAATGAGATCGGCAGTAACTATCTCTCGTTTCCGGATGCGGTCTATCTGACTCTGCCGGATAAATGTCTTAAGCTTGACCCGGCAAGCGGTAAAACGCTGCAGGAGTTCAGATTGCCAAAGCGCTCCGATGGCATGCAAACGCATTGGGGATTTATGAATGCATCGGGTAAGTATCTGGTGGTTGCGGCATCACCGGTAACAATCAAGGTCCCCAAGCGCTCAAAAGCGCCTGGTTCCAAGGCGGCCTCTATAGATAAGAAAATCACTCCTAAGCTGTCATTTGTTGGAATACATGACGTAATAGTGAATGATCGCTACGGTCCTTCAAGTAAAGAAATCTACGTGCTGAATCGGTTCACAGGTGCTGTTATCTGGCATACAAAGGCCAACTACAACTTCAGGCACAACGCCATTGTTTTGAGTAAAGACAAACTCTTTTGCATTGATGCGGTCACAGTTCAGAAATATAGCTATCTGAAGCAGCGTGGATTAGTCATAAAAGAGCCGCCTGCATTAAATGCATTTGATCTGGCTACCGGCAAGATTGTCTGGCGATCACAGGAGAATGTTTTTGGCACCTGGTTGGGCTATTCAGCAGAACACGATCTGCTGATGCAGTCCGGCAGTCGTAACCGAGACCGTAGTTGGGATGACGTTGGTAAAGGAGTAAGTGTGTTGCATGCCTCGGATGGCAAACTGCTCTGGCAGGATCTGAATCTTGTCTATGGTGGACCGTTAATTCTTTATCACGATCAGTTTATCAGTAACGGTTCCAGCGGAAAGGGGTTCTCGCTTTTAACAGGTAAACCTCTGGGGTGGCGCTGGACGCGACGTTATGGATGCAACACAGCTATCGCCAGTGAGCATCTGTTGCTGTTCAGATCCAGTTCCGCAGCCTATTATGACCTGAAGAACAAGGGCGGCACGGTTAATTTTGGCGGATTCAAATCGGGCTGCACTTCAAATATGATGGCAGCTGATGGTGTCTTGAGCGTGCCAGATTACACTCGTACCTGTACCTGCAGTTACCAGAATCAGACATCTGTGGCGTTGATACACAGGCCCGAAAGTGATGCCTGGGCTGCTCAGGGTAACCCGGCTGAGGGTCGACTCGGTATTAATCTTGGTGCCGAGGGGGATCGACTCTCAAAGGATGCAACCTACTGGGTTGAGTATCCCTTGTCAGGCAGCGCTGAAGTGTTGAACCATAAGATTAACATTGATAAGGGAGTCTATTTCCAACACCACTCACTTCTGTATAATCCACATCCCAAGGCATGGATTACTGCATCGGGAGTAGAGGGTGCCGAACAGATTGAGCTGCCTGTTAAAAAAGGACGCTATACAGTGCGACTCTATTTTGCCGAACCGGATAGACAGGCAGTCTCAGGAAAACGTATTTTTGATGTAATCATCAATGGCAAGACCGTATTATCCGAGTTTGATCCCTGCGCGGATGCACAGAAACCACGTAGTACAATCATAAAATCATGGGACGGGATTGCGGTTGAATCGGGAAAGTTGCAAATATCACTGAAAGCTCGTACCGGCCAGACGCTCCTGTGTGGAATTGAAGCGATTCTGAACCAATAGGATAATATAAAAATCAATCCGGTACCAAAGGACGTTTTGCGCGACCCCTATTCATTCGACAAGCTACTTCGGCAGGCTCAGCACAGATAAATTAAGAATTGAGAGGGAGTTGCGCGATTCGTGAGATTCGTGATCCAAACCTGTTTAAGCGCACCTGTTTTTGTGCTATTAAAAAAATAACGTATTTCAATTCTCTAAAATCCTGTTATCCTGATTGACACTGCTCTAGAATCTAAGTATTATATATCGTACGTGAATAGCTCTGAATAAAAGAAGAGGAACACATATGAATAAAGGATTAAGTAAACTCTGGGAGTTAGGCAAAAATTCTGTAATAGATCTGATTGATCAAACGGCAGCTACTAAGGATGAGATCGTTGATGATTTCAGGGAAATTCAGTCACAGTCCAAAGAGAAGATAGACGAATTGCTTCAAGAATGGACGGCGGATGAAACCATCTACGAGTTCTTTACGGGCTTTTTCAGATCGTCAGAAAAAGGATTGGACGCTGCGCTTCATTACTTGCGCCAGACGAACAATAAGCTTCAGAAATACCTAGAGAAGCAAGTTCGTTTGACACCGCATCTGGTTGGATCTGTCGATGGCTTCGTGAGAGTTTATCTGGCTACATCCGCTACAAGGTGGGTGCGCTCACCCCGATACCGTAAAGGTGTTAAGATTGGTCGCGTGATTGGGATCATTTGTGCGTTTACAATCTTTCTTCCCGTGAGTGTGGGAAAGGCCATCATCGGTTTACTGCCGGGAGCAAGCCGGGCGGCCAGATATTTCACAAAGCAGTGGAAAGCGGCAAAAGAGAGACGTGCGCAGGGATAAACCAATTCAAGTAGCTGTTCCGCGCTGATCACAAAGTTGATTTGGGTTTTTATAAAAAGGAGAAATTAGAATGAGAAAGAATGTTGTTTGTTTATTGGTGGTATCCGTTATTTTTGTTGCGGCAAGCGTTGTTGCAAAGGAGAGCTTTCAAGAACTTGTTGGAAAAGTTAAGGTCGGTCCGGTTAGCAGCACCGCAGAGGTGCAGGTGCCATTTATTGTCTGGGGAGGCGATGTGGCCACGTTTCATGCGAACGGTGGGCTGAAGACTAAGGCCAAGACCATTTTTAATCAACAGAACTTGAACATAAAGCTTGTCCCCGGAGATGATTTTGTACAGCAGGTCCGTGATTACATGTCCGGCAAATCACCGTTGCTGCGCGGTACATTTCGCATGATGGGAATGGCATCAGAGGTTATCGGTAGTGACCCCCGAACAAAGGGCGTCGTGTTGTTCCAGCTGACATGGTCAGCGGGTGACCATGCCGTCGCCCGGGCTAAGATCAGAACGATTAAGGACTTGAAGGGGGCTAAGGTATGTTTGCAGAAGGGTGGGCCGCATGAGGGTCTGCTGGATGATTTGCTGAAAGACGCGGGGCTATCCTGGAGTGATGTAACGGTTGTGTGGGCGAAAGACCTGACTGGAACGGCAAACAGCCCGGCAGCCATGTTCAAAAGCGACCAGAGCATTGACGTTTGTTTTGTAATTTCTCCTGACATGCTCGGGCTGACAAGTGGTTTGCAGAGTGTCGGCAGCGGGCTTGAAGGAACGATTAAAGGGGCGCGGGTACTTGCTTCCACAGCTGAGAGGTCCCGTTCGATTGCTGATGTTTATGTGGTCCGGAAAGATTTCTATGATGCAAACAGAGAGTGGTGCGAGAAGTTCACAGCCGGCTACCTGAAGGCGTGCGAAGAGGTTGTGGATATGAAAAAGCAGTATGAATCAAAGGGAAGTAAGTCCTTTGAATCGTTGCTGAAGCTTGCGCAAAGTATTTACGGCAAAGAGGTGCTGCCAACTATTGAGGAGGATGCATACGGATTGATTCTTGATTGCGCTTTCGTTGGACATCCGGGTAATATTAAGTTTTTCACAGCTAAAAACAATCTTAGCGGTTTTGAAGCTTTTCAGAAGTCCGCTCTGGATCTTGCCCAGACCCGTGGATATGCGAATGTACGGGCCGGGTTGATTCCCTCACCATTGAACTGGAGTTCTAAAACTTTCATCGGTTATCTAACCAAAACCAGCGCAGTGCAAGGGGAAAAATTTCGTGCAGAAGCCGTCATGGATGAAATTGAAGCTCTTAATGCAGGCGGGTCGCTGGATGACAACACTATCTATGAGTTCTCGATTAACTTCATGCCTAACCAGCAGGAGTTCAGTGCGGCGCAGTACGGCATCGAGTTCCAGAAGGTTACAGAGCTTTCTGCTAAATACGGCAATGCGGTTGTTGCGGTTAGGGGACACTCAGATCCGACAAAGATTCTTCTTGAGACTGTTCGTTCCGGCATAAAGAAAGGTATTCTTAAAAAGACAGGAACCAGGAATAATTACTCTTATTATCTCAAGGGGAAAAAGCTTGATCTTACTGCAACTGATAAACTGGCTGAGTCAATTACCAGTGGCGAATTTGATGGTGTTGCTGGAATAAATCCACGGGAGACAATGCAGGCTGCTCTTAATTTATCAAGGAAGCGTGCTGAAGCAGTTAAAAATGCTGTGATGGAATATGCAAAACAAAAGGGAATTGAGATGGATCAAAGTCAGATTCAGCCAATTGGAGTTGGAATTACCGAGCCCATTATTCCAAAGCCTTCGAACATGTCTGAGGCTGAGAAGAACATGCGGGTGGAGTTCAGGCTGATTCGTGTAAAAGCGGAGGTCATGAATGACTCCGACTTCGACTTTTAATCCGGGGTAAAAATCATGCGTAAATATTTAATAATAGCATTGGGTGCATTTTTTCTGACGCGATCAGTTATTGCTCAGAAGGTGTATGTCGACAATGTAGTCATCATTCTTGATGCATCAGGGTCAATGAAGGGTTCGCTGGCTGGCACCAAGATCAAAAGAATGGATTCAGCCAAAGCCGCTATTACGGAAGTTATAAACACGATTCCGCAATCCACGCAGATTGGTCTGCTGGTGTTTGGTGGTAACGCTCACGGCTGGGTATATCCACTTGGTGCAAGGGATGATGAAAAACTGGTTAAGGCCATTAATGGACTGTCGGCAGGGGGTGGAACACCTCTCGGGGCCTATATGAAGAAAGGCGCGGACCGCCTTTTAGAGGAGCGTAAAGCGCAGTACGGGTATGGATCATACAGGCTTCTTGTTGTTACAGACGGAGAGGCAAGCGATGGACAGCTCATTGATCGCTATACTCCGGATATTATCTCCCGGGGCATTATCACTGATGTGATTGGCGTTGATATGAAAAAGGATCATGCACTGGCAACCAAGGTACACTCCTATCGCAGGGCCAATGATCCGGCATCACTGAAACAGGCGATACAGGAGGTGTTTGCGGAAGTCGGAAAGAGTGACGCGAGTCAATCAGGGGAGAGTGTTTTTGCAGAGCTGGAAGGATTCCCTGATGAAATGGCTATGACAGTTATCTCAGCGTTGATCTCATCCGGTAATCACCCCATAGGAAATGTGGCAAAAATTGTTTCCACTCCCGCTCCGGTTTCGGTTCTTCCTGGTTCAAATACCTCTTCACAGGTGCCTGTTCGCGTAACTAAAAGCAGAAAAGGCTTCCCGCGATGGATTGTTTTCGTGATAATCGCCGGAATAGTTATTTCAATACTCAAAAAGGGCAGGAAGCGGTGATAATTGAAGATGAAAGGTATTGCAGTTAATGGCCGGTAGAACACCAAAAAGCATGCTGATGGCCGTTGTCCTCTGGGTGATTATCATTGGAGGTATAGCAGCAACCGTTCGGTATTTTGCGCTTCCTAAGTATCGCCAGAAAAAAAATGAGAACCTTGCTCTGCAGACAGGTTCTGAGGGCAAATACAAACATACGGTTCGTATTGCCGCTGACAGCTTTTCCGGCTATTGCATACTCCGCTCCCCGGAGATGTACAGTCGACTGAGTAAACAGGGAATAAAAATTTCTGTGATTGATGATGGCGCGGATTATGAAGGGCGTCTCAGGGCCTTGAGTAGAGGCGATGTGGAAATGGCTGTTTTTCCCATCAACTCATTTATCCAGTGCGGGTCTCAGGCAGGTGAGTTTCCTGCTTCAATAGTCTACATAATT
>Ga0307990_1000334_pt1 | contig 44877 bp, 37 predicted proteins | sample EllFjometagen129_FD_203168 | JGI IMG/M metagenome (GOLD analysis project Ga0307990, IMG submission 203168) | Marine microbial communities from Ellis Fjord, Antarctic Ocean - #129 | ecosystem: Environmental > Aquatic > Marine > Unclassified | place: Southern Ocean | collected 2014-10-08
GTCTGCAGAGTTTTCACGTAAATGAAAAAGGGCAAACTCCTTTCTCGCCACATCCGCGAATTTGCTGGTGGCCAGTCGCCAGAGGCCGTCCACGGGAGCGCTCGAGCCGGAAAGCGAGCCATCGGGCATGATGACAAGATCGTAACCCTCGGGCTTGACCAGCCTAGCGAAAACAGCGCCTTTGTGCGTGAGTGCGGCTTTGTCCGATTCACTCAATTCATCGGCATTTTCCAAGGCGTCGAAACCTGCGGTCAGGCGACGCATGTCGATAGGAGCAGCAGGTTCGACGGGGAAATCCGGGCGGAACAATTCGAGTCGAATATCAACGCGGTCAAGCGTCAAAGTCGGCGCCGCGCCGGGAACTTTTTCAAAGAGCGCTTTTCCTCCGGGGTCGGTTGATGCCGAATTTTGCATCTGCCGCAAACGCGCCTGCGCCGGAATGCTGATGTAGAGATTTGCTTCGTCGCCAAGTTTTTGCAACTGCTCGGGCGTTGCCTCCCGCGTCGTCAATATCTGCCGCAACGCGGCGGCGACTTCGTCGCCCCGCTCCCAGGAGCGGAATTGCCCCGGCCTGGGAAGATCGTTTTCGCGCCCGGTAAGAATCTCGCCGGGATCCTGGCCGCCGGAGGAGCCGCAGGAGATCATGACAAAACCGGCGACAATTGCGACGCACACGCAAACGGATTTCAAAAGGGATATTTTCATTGCAGGCTCTTTGGCAATGCGTAGCTTTGCGCGAACGTAGCGCGCTCGATCCACTCGTCGGCTTCCATACGCTTCCCTTGAGACAATATCGTTGGGCGACGGTTTTGAAAAACCTTAATGGCCTCGCGATACCACCTCGCTTCAAAATGATTAATACCCAGTTGCCGCCAGGCTTCAACCGTCAATTCGGAATCGTCCATTCCCAGGTTGAGCGCCAGATCGAGTTCGCGCGCGGCGTCCGCGTATTGCCTTCTCGCACGCAGTTTTCGCCCCAGCAGATAATGGAGCGCGCCGTTTTCGGGCTGCGCGTCGATGGCGTTGAGCAATTGATAATCGCCGGTTCCCCCGGCGTCGGGGTCTACGAAATACTTGCGAAGATATTCTTCTATTGTGGGATCATTCAAGGCCATCATGGACACGGCGGCTTCGCGGTTGAGCGAAGAATAAACATCCGCCGCACGCACGGCGGCGAAAAGCTCGTGGGCCTGGGCATTGTCTCCGCGAATCCAGGCGATGCGGGCCTGCGTGGCCATGGCGCGAACCAACGCGCGCTGATCGCCGACCCTCTTTTTGCGCGCCTTTAGGTCTGGCGTCGCTTTTCCTTCTCGCTTGACAATTTCATCGGCGATTTCCCATGCGCGTTCGTATTGGCGCGACGCGTAGCAGGCCTTCATTAGAGATCGCCCGTGCCGGGGATTTTGCCCGGAAAAGAGCCAGGCTTTTTCAAAAAGTCGCGTGGCCTTTTTGTCGTGGCCTTTGTCATAGGCGATCCAGGCGTCTTCTGAGATCGTTCCTACGGTTCGCGCGCAGCGCGCCTCGAAAAGAGATTTTCGAAAAAACTTGCCGGTGGCGATTCTCATCAGTCGCTCCGGCACGGGCATGGCGTCAAGATGTTTGCGCCATTTAATTTCCAGTTCTTCGACACTCGCGCCGAAGGCCTTTTGCCAGTCTCCCGTTTGATAAATTATTCGGATGGCGTCCATGGAATAATTGTCGATCAACCAGGTTGTGAAGCCGCCCCAAGCCAGATAGCTTCGCGATCCGGAAATTTTCCAGAAGCCGGTGGCGCCGCTGTTTTTGCTCATTTTTGGCAGGCGGCCGATTTTCTTCATCGCCGCCGCCCACAGGGGAATTGGATAGTCGCCGCGCCAGCCTTCCGAGGCGACGGCAAGCCCCTCGGTAATCCCCAGAATGAGCGAAAATCCCAAACCCTTGATGCCCCAGGGCGCGGCCAGGACGTGCACGATCTCATGCTTAAGCACCGAATGGGGCGGGCGCTGAATGTTCATGTGCATTTCGCGGTTGGAGCAATCGGCGTACTGCGTGCCGGCGGCGCCCATCAGCGCTTTCTTCTCGTCGGCGTTGCGGTAGAAATAAGCCGACACGGGCGGCGGGTTTTTGAGCCCGAGAAAGCGCGACTGCTGATGAAAACGAAACTCGGCGTCAAGTAGGAGCAAACGCGTTTTGTCTTTCGTCAGGTCTTCTGGATAACGCAGTACAACGTTTTTCCCGACAAGCTCACCGCCCAATTCTTTGTGGATAAATTCTCTGGTTACGGCCGTTCCCAGGGCTTGTCCGTATGCGGCGGCGACCGCAAAGGCCAATAGAGACAGGATCAGCGCCATGGTATATGAGACAGCTGGACGTTTGTGCAAGTACCCTCTGTAGAATCGAAACCGGGCGATGAGCGCGGCGAGACAAAAAAACACTGTGCTCAGACTCAGCGCCTCGAAGCGCGATGCGGCCAGGGCGACGCTCACGCGCACCGCCCGATCGTAAACCGGGCCGGGGAAATAGCCGAGCAGCATATTGTAGGCGAAGGTGACCGGCAGTTTCCATATGACGAGAAGTTCCCATATCAGCATAAACGAGGCGAAAAGAAGATACGCAATGTATGCGGTGCGCCTTTTTCGGAATGACGCGGCGGCAAGGCTTCCAGACGCCACTCCCAAAATGATCGTCGGTAGGGGCAAAAGCGCAAACCACAAAAGGCCGTCCGCCCACTGGCAGGTCCCTCGAAAAAATCCGGAGACGCAGATAATCGCCGTGTTGACGGCCAGCATTCCCAGCAGTGCGAACGCGGACCATGAAGCGCTTGTGAGCAGGTCGGTGGCTTCACTGGAGCGCCTGTTGAAAATCGTTATCGTCAAAAAACCCGAGGCCAGGGCGAAAAAGAGGGTCTGCGCCTGTGCCGCTTCGTAACCGGGAATGCCCAGAAGGCTGACGAGGCAGTGAAGAATCGTAAAAACAATGCCGGCGTCGCACCAAATAAGAAGGGGTCTTCTCAATTTATTTTTCCAGGCGGGACCGAAGCTCAATGTCGACACAAATGAGTTTTTCAATATATTTCTCTATCGATGAACATGACAGCAACCTGGCGATTATAGGCGCATGAGCCGCGAATACAAAGCCGAATCTGATGCCGTTTTAAAACAGGGGTTGAAAAGGGATCGGATTGCGTGGCATGAGAACAAGGAATTGATACTGTGGTGAGGGTTGTGAAACTGGCGAGAAATGAACATGAGGAGTTTCGATGGTTTCCTATTTTGACGAAACGCACGAGATGCTGCGGCGAAGCGTCAAGGTTTTAGTCGAGCGTGAAATCGCTCCGCATGTGGATGCCTGGGAAGATGCCAAAGAGTTTCCTCGGGACTTATACCTCAAGTTCGCCGGGGGCGGTTTTTTGGGCTTGGGGTATCCTGAGGAATATGGCGGGACGCCGGGCGATGTTTTCCATCGCATAGCCTTCACCGAGCAGATGGCATACTGCGGCTCAATGGGCGTCGTCGCCGGGCTCGGCAGTCACGCCATCGCGCTTCCGCCGATTCTGTCCCTGGGAAATGACGAGCAGAAAAAGCGATTTATACCGCCGGTGCTTCGCGGTGAGAAGATCGCCGCGCTGGCCGTGACCGAGCCGAACGCCGGATCGGACGTGGCGGCGATTCACACGCGGGCTGAAAAAGACGGCGACCACTACGTGGTCAACGGATCAAAAACTTTCATCACCAGTGGCTGTCGCGCCGATTTCATTACCTGCGCTGTGCGGACCGGCGCTGAAGGTTTCGAGGGCGTCAGTCTCCTTGTGATCGAAAAAGGCACGCCGGGTTTTTCCGTTTCCCGCAAAATAGACAAAATGGGCTGGGACGCATCGGACACCGCGGAGCTGTCATTTGAAGATTGCCGGGTCCCGGTCGCGAATCTTTTGGGTTCGGAGGGCGCGGGCTTCATGGGGTTGATGCTCAATTTTCAGCACGAGCGTCTGGCGCTGGCCGTGATGGGCTATGCTTCGGCGCAAGTCGCGTACGAGCGTGCTTTGCAGTACGCACAGGAGCGCGAGGCTTTTGGGCGTCCGTTGACGGGTTTTCAGGTGACGCGGCACAAACTGGTGGACATGGCCACGCAGATTGACATTGCGCGCGAGTACGTTTATCGCCTGGCGGCGCGAATTGAGGCGGGTGAGAATCTCGTCAAGGAAGTGTCCATGGCGAAAAACTTTTGCGCCGATGTGGCCGAAAAAGTGTGTCGCGAGGCGATCCAGATTCTTGGCGGTTACGGATACGCGCGGGAGTACGTGGTTGAACGATTCTATCGCGACGCACGCATTTTGGCCATCGGAGGCGGTACGACCGAGATCATGAAGGAAGTGATCTGGAAATTGTTGGCTTGATGCGCCGGCAGGCTCATTCCCATTCAAGCGTCTTCACGGGACGGGATGAACCGCCGCCAATGCTCTCATTCCGACCTTCATTTTTGCCTTGATAAGATGTAGAGTCGAGCTTCCTTTTTTAGGCTCCACCATGAAAAAACCTAAAATCAATCTCACGGAAGACCCCGTCGGCTCCATTCTTTTGCGCATGACGGCGCCGATGCTGGCGGGCGTATTTTCAATGGTGGCCTTCAATCTGGCGGACACGTTTTTTGTGGCGCGGCTTGGCACGCGTGAACTGGCGGCCATGAGCTTCACCTTTCCCGTGGTGATGTTCGTGCATAGCATTACGATGGGTCTGGGCATGGCGACTTCGTCGGTGGTCTCTCGCGCCATCGGCGAGGGCAATCAGGACAGAGTGCGTAGGCTCGCTTCAGATTGCTTCATACTGGCCTTTTTGATTGTGGTGGTTCTGGCGACGGTGGGGGTACTGACCATCGAGCCGCTTTTCCGGTTGCTGGGCGCAACGCCCGACCTGATTCCGCTGATCAAAAGCTATATGAGCATTTGGTATCTGGGGATAATATTCATCATTATCCCGAACATCGGCAACAACGTAATCCGGGCCACCGGCGACACAGTTTATCCCAGCATGATTATGACAATCGCCGCAGTCATTAACATCGTGCTCGATCCTTTGCTCATCTTCGGGTTGGCCGGCTTTCCACGAATGGAGCTGGCCGGCGCCGCGCTCACGACGGTGATTTCAAGGTCCGTCGTGCTGGTTGTGGCTTTGGCGATTCTGCACTTTCGCGAGCGCCTCATCGATTATTCGCTGCCGCGGTTTCGCCATTTGATGCGGTCCTGGAAGAACATCCTTTATGTCGCCATTCCGGCTGCGGCGATGAATGTCCTCATGCCGCTGTCGATGGGTTTCGTGACATGGATGGCGGCGCGATTTGGACACGAGACGGTGGGGGCGGTGGGCGCGGCTATTCGCGTGGAACAATTTTCCCTCATGGTGCTTATCGCCCTTGGCATATCGATGATGCCTGTCGTAGGGCAGAATTGGGGCGCGAAAAAATTTGATCGCGTGCATTTGGCGCATCGTTACGCCTTCAGATTTGCCTTCGCCTGGGGATTTTTCGCTTGGGCGATATTGGCCGTCTTCGCGCGCCCGATCGCGGGTATTTTCAGCAATGAACCGGTTGTTGTCGACAATATCATTTTGTATCTTCGGATCACGCCCCTGGGTTATGGATTGTACGGAGTTATGAGGTTGGCCTCTGTTTCCTTTAACGCCATGAATCGTCCCTTGAGCGGAGCGCTTTTGAGTCTCATCAGGACATTCATTTTCTATATCCCGGCTGTTTACGCAGGGACAACGCTGCTGGGACCGAAAGGAATGTTTGGTGGAATAGCCCTTGCAAATATGTTGGCGGGCCTTACGGCGATTGGCTGGTTGTATTGTACGCGAAAACTTGACAAAAAAGAGCATTGCATCGGCAGTGAATTATCCCAACCGTCGACTGATGGGTCTCTTGGAGTTTGACGGCGGCTCTATCTCGAAACGGTGGAACAGATCCGATCCCGCGCGAAGAAAAACACAATCGTCGACACCGCCGCGCAAAAAGTCACAACTCTGAGCTTGTTCCTTAACGATCAATAAAGCCTGTCAGAAGCCGCAGGAACCGCCGTCGTCTTCTTCAGTTCCAGTGCGCCCGACGTTGCCGTATCCGTTGTCATCACCATCTGCGTCATAGTCATCTGCGTCATAGTCATCTGCGTTATCGTCGTCTGCGTTATCGTCGTCTGCGTTATCGTCGTCTGCGTTATCGTCGTCTGTGCTATTGTCGGCGATGTCCGCTTCGCAGTCGCCTGCTGACATATATTGCAAGTCGCCAACGAGACTCTGGAGTTGGAAAGAAACGGTTTGATTTTTATCTTCGGTCGCCTTCGCCGCGGAAGTTTCAAAGAGAAAGACAGCCAGCGTCGAAATATTCGCGTCTAAAAGACCGACGTCGGAATCGCCCGTGCATTGGATGCGATTTCCTACGCTTTCATCCAAATCGCATTGGAAGCGATTGAGCCAATCCTCCAGGATTGTGCCTGTCACTGAATAACCGATGTAATTGAGATGATCGGCATCAAAGACAAGTGTGAAACCGATGCTGTCCTCGTTGCACGAGTCTTCCGTGCAGGGAATGTCAATGCTGCAATCCAGTAGTTCAGCGATGTATTCGCCCTCATATATAAACGGCGGATTGAGGAGTAAAGTCCATACTCGTACCCGTCTGAATTTTGGAATCCGGCAAGCCGCATGTCGAAAACGTAGTCGAAAAGCGACAGAGAGGCTCGCGGAAGGCGCTGTTTATTTGATCCTGCCTTTCGGCTGGTATTCCACCAAATTATTCTTGGTGCGAGGTTTGAACAGGCCCTCGTCGCGACCGTCAGCGCGCAGCCAGATGTGCGGCTTGGCTTTCGTGAAATAGGAAAACATATCCGGCGCCACCAAACCCAGCGCCCCGGCGGGTTTGATCTCCAGTTTGTAGGCATCAATTTCACCGAAGGCGGTTTTGATCTTATGCTCGCCTCGGTGGATGATCCTGCCGCGCAGACCGCTGCCGTCGCCCATGAGCAGGTTGGCCGCGATTTCGGTCCCCGCTCCTTTTTCAAATGGGAAACCGCGCAGCATCAGGTTCATGGCGTCGCCGGGCAGAGAATCCGCGTCGAAGTCGTTGGACTTGTTTTCTTTCTTTCCAGAGATGTCGTCTGAAAAGGTATAGTGGACCTTGCGCGCGTCCCAGTCGTATTTTAGGGACCAGTGCATTTTTTCGGCGCCGCGCGAATCCTTTTTCCACCAGAGCGTGCGCAATCCCTCGGGACGAAAGACCATGAGGGAGCTTTCATTCCATTCGATGCGCTCATCGCCCTTTTTGATGTTTTCGCCTTTCAAAGTGCTTTTCACGAAAGTCTGGCCGTCCTTTTCATATTTGTTGAGCGTCCATCGCATGATGTAGAGGGTTTCCCCTGTTTTTTCCCAGGCGATTTTCTGCGTGCCACTTTCCTTTTCGGCGATGTCCGCAAGGGAAAGCTGCGCGGCGGCCGGAAGAACAAATGCGACGATTATAAGCGGTGCAAAAATGGCGACGAGTAGGGATTTCATCAAAGCTCTCCTTGCATGAATTGCATCTAGTCTTTTTTAAGCAATCACGCCGAATTTGGCAATGCGAAAACCACGTAAGGCGTAGATGAATAGACTGTCGCGGCGGGAGGCGCATTCGATGCAATCGAAGGGGACTGCTTTTAGGGCCGACCTATTCCTTTGTCCGACGGATTTCTCTGAGCTTCGTCAGGGAATCGCGAATGACGCGACCGTTTGTGTTGACGAGGGGAGGGCCGTGGCCGGGGTAGATGAGCTTGATCGGGCGGCTGGCGATGTTGGCGAAAGCGTGCATGAATTTGTCGTCATACATGCTGTCGTCTGAGTTGATGATGATGGGCGTGTCGCCGGAAAAAATCACGCGATCCTGCTCGCAATACAGGCAGATTGAGTCTTGCGAGTGGCCGGGGATGTGTATGACCTCAAATTCTCTGTCGGCCAAGTGGAGGAGGTCGCCATTTTTTAGTTGGACATCGGCATTGCAGTTTTTTGAAAAGCCGTAGACTTTTGGCTTATACAACGTCCTGATTTGGGGTAGCAATTCGATGTGGTCGTAGTGGCAATGCGTCAGGACAACCTGCTGAATCTGCGGTTGCCCCACCCCCTTGGGCGCGGTTTCCAGTTTTTTAAGAACAATCGGGTCCCTGCCCGTATCCACGAGCGTGCTGAGGTCTCCGATTGCCTTCCAGGAGCCGACCAGGAACCAAGCGTTGGAAGTGTAGGTTTTAGCCCCTTCGGCCAGATTGAGGATTTTCATTTTTACGTCACATCAGGATGGAATTTTTTTAAATATTTGCGCGTTGGGAAGAATCTGCTCAAACATGTGCCCAACCTCTTTCGGCAGCTTTTGCGTGTGCTCGTTGACCAGGTATCCGTCGTCGGACAGGGCCTGGTGGTACATTTTATAAACCTCCACCCGTTTGGCGTAATTGAAATGGAGGAGGACGTTTTTGCACACGATCATGCCCAGGTTTTCACGAATGGGTTTTAAGGACAAAATGTCGTGTTTCTGAAATTCCACGGCCTTCCGAATGTCATCCCGAATCACATAGTCTCCGTTGGCGTCGGCTTTTGAGAAATAGGACTCGAAGAAATTCTTCGGGATTCGTTTGAGCATGTCGTACGGATAAACGCCTTTGACGATTGTCGGTCCGAAGGTGTCCTGCTCGTCGATGTCCGTGGCGTAAATGCGCACGTTGCGGTACATGAAATGGCCCATATTTTCGCGCAGAATGATGGCCAGGGTATAGGGCTCCGGGCCCATCGCGCAGCCTGCGTCCCAGATATTGATATAGCTTCGCCCCTTAAGCTTGGGGATGACGTGTTCCGTAACGTATTGCAGGGTCTGCAGGTCTCTGAAAAAAAAGGTAAATGCCATATCGTTGCCTTATTTTTGCTTTGCTTGAGCCGGCGGAAATTCAAGCGCGGATCGCCGCGCATATCCATGAAGTCCCCACATACACTATCGGCGGAAACGTGTCATTTATTGAGGGGAAAATGCGACCTTTGGTAGAGGCGGCGTTTTAGGTTGCGATTGTGAGCTTGTGGACTCTCGCTTGAGTGTGAAACGGTGTCGAGTGTGACGAGCCGACAGCCTATCCCAATTCCTTCTCAATGGCTTGCCACACTTGGTCCTGATTGATCCGGTCCATGCAATCGATGGTGCGGCAGCGCTTTATGTATCCGAAGATGGAGCAGGGGCGGCAGGGCACGCGCGTGTAGACCGCGGAACCTTTGCCCGGCGGCGGTCCCCATTTTCGCTCATCGCTGGGGCCGAACATAACCACTGACTTTACGCCCAGGGCCACGGCCATGTGCGTGACGCCTGTGTCGCAGCCGACGTAGATCCGCGAGCGGGCCAGCACGGCGACGCTTTGCGGCAATGAGAGCTTGCCGACCAGTGAGATCACGCCGGAGTCATTGACTGCGTGTAACACGTCTTTGGCCAGCCGCATGGAATCTTTGCCGCCCAAAAGCACGACAGGACCGGCGTTTTTGTCCAAAAGCCGCCGGACAATTTCCGCCCATCGGCCCGTGGGCCAGGCTTTTTCCCGTGTGCCCCCGTAGGGGAATACCGTCAACAGGTCCTTCGCGTCCGTGGGCAGGCCGGGGATATTCTCAGGCAGGCGGGAGGTATCGAGCAGGTTGTCCGTTTCGACGGATTCGCCGCAAGGCCCGCACAGAGGCTCGACGAGCTTGTCGAAGGCTTCGGCTTCGTAGCGGTCCATGGGATAGTCGATGAGGTGCGTGTAGAGTTCATTTCGCACCGGGCTGATTTTAAAGCCGATGCGTACGGGCGCGCCGGACAGAATCCCGAAGACTGCCGAGGAATAGTGAAACTGCTCCGAATCCACCACTACGTCGAATCGGCGTTCACGAAGCCTGCGAAGGAATGTGAAAGGTTTTTGGTCGAAGCACATGACTTCGTCAAAAACATCCGTCATGGCGGCGACGGCCAGATTGCGCTTTTCGCCAACGAGCGTGAGTTTCGCGTCGGGTAGCGAGCGCTTGACGCGCAACGCCGCGGGCAAAAGCAAAAGCAAATCTCCCATGCCGCCCGGACGGATGAACACTATGCGGCGGATGTCCTTTGGCGCCACCTCCACGAAGGGAGGCCCAACGGTCTTGCGGTAGTGCCGCCACCCCAGGAAGCGGGCGACGATTCCTCCGCCCAGGCGGTCAGCGGTCTTAAGTATTTGCGTGCGCCAGGACAAAGGGTCTCCAGTCGGGTCAACGGCTTGACAAATTTATTACAACAAAAACCACGAGAAGTATAATCTTATCAAACAATGCGCAGCAAGGGGGGCGGCGATGGGCGGCGAAAAATGCCTGCCTCGCCACTTTGCTTCGCCGGAATAGCAAAGGTTGTGAGTTGTCTGAGGTTAAAATATATGAAAATTTTATTGAACGCGCCAAAAACCCGTGCTACACTGACCTCGTGTAACACGGGTTTGGAGAGCATCATGGCCAACCTGACAATATCCATCGACGCGGACCTTTTGAAGCAGGCGAGAATTCGCGCACTTCAGCAGGGCACATCCGTCAACGCTCTTCTGCGGGAGTACGTGGAAGCCTATGTCAGTGACGAGGAAATGAAAAAAGCCGCTGAATCAATTATTGATATCTCACGCCGAGTAAAAAGCGGAAGCGGTCCCGAAGGCAGAACCTGGACAAGAGATGAACTCTATGAAAGATAGGGAATTTCTTGACACCAATGTCCTCATTTACAGCTTCGACAATAGCAGCGGCGAAAAGCAAGTGAAGGCGAGGCAAATTCTGGCCGAACAGGGTAGCGATAAAATTCTTGTTTTGAGCACGCAGGTCCTTCAAGAGTTTTATGTTGTTGCCTGTCGGAAACTTAAAGAACCACTGAGTGAGCAAGTGGCGGAAATGGTTGTTAAGGAATTTTCTGCTTTTCCAACGATAAACATTGATGTTCCGATGATTCACTCCGCCATTTCACTATCACGAACACACTCATTTTCTTTTTGGGATGCGCTGATCGTTGAAGCCGCCGCCAGGAGCGGGTGCAAAAAATTGCTGAGCGAGGACATGCAGCACGGCATGAAAATTCGCGGCCTGCAAATTGAAAACCCCTTTGTGGATATCACGCAAAAACCCGCCAAAAAACGGGTGCGGGCAAAAAAGAAGAGCTAAGGCCGGTCTGAATCAATTTGCTACGCATTCAGGCTAGAAATTCAGCTTAAAATCCTTCACAATACGCCGTTGGAATGACTTTTACGGGAGTTTTTCATGAAAACAACGATTCATGTCTTGTGCGCGCTGTTTTTGTTTGCAACCGTTTTCGCGCCAGGCGTTTTTGCCGCCGATGGATACTTTGAAGTTGAGGAGCAGGAGGGGCGGTGGTGGCTGATTGACCCGGACGGTGAGCGTTTTTTCTCCACCGGCGTGAACCTCGTCAATCCCGGCGGCTACTACGCGCCGGATCTGGGATACGCTCCCTATTATGAGAATATCATCGAACTCTACGGCACCGAAGAGGCCTGGGCCGATGAAACGTTCAACCGCCTTTCTCAATGGAACTTTAACACGCTGGGCGGCTGGAGCGATTACGGATTACTGGCGGACCGCATGCCCTATACGCTGGTCTTGTACCTGTCCCCGGCCAATTGGCAAAGCGGCACAGTCGCTGATTATTTTTCCGATGATTTTTACGACCAGGTCGCCGAAAAAATCGCTTCGAGCGTGACGCCGCGCGTGGAAGATGCGAATCTCATCGGGTGGTTTTTGGATAACGAGCTTCGATGGGGAATCGACTGGCGGGGCATCACGGACCTGTTTGCCGAGTATTTCGCCTTTGACGCCGACATGCCCGGCAAGGCCGCGCTGGCGCAATTTCTGCGTGACCGCTACGATGACGATGTGGCCGCATTCAACGCCGCCTGGGGCATGTCCCTCGTCGATTTCGATGAACTTTTGCCCATGACGCTCATTGATCCCTTCACATTCGATCCGGTTATGAGCGCCGACCGTGAGGCCTTTGCGGGATTCGTGGCGGAGCATTATTTTTCTTATTCTTACGACGCCATCCGCGCCGCGGATCCCAACCATCTCATCATGGGCTGCCGCCTGGTGAGTTGGACGACTCCCATCGCCGTGGCCGAAGCCGCCGGTCGGCACAGCGACGTGGTCAGCATCAATCACTACATCCCGTGGCCGATCTTCCAGGACGCCATTGTCTGGCTGGGCGGTCTCGTTTCCATCATGAACCCCACGGATATGCTCGCGCAGTATTACGAGCTTACGCAAAAGCCGCTGCTCATTTCCGAATTCAGCGTTCGGGCTATGGATTCCGGCTTGCCCAATTCATGGCCGCCGCCATATTTTTTCGAGACCCTGCAAACGCAGGAAGATCGCGCCGACTGGTTTGAGGAGTACGCCCGTGCGACTTTTGCGGGCGGACATGTCGTAGGGTATCACTGGTTTGCCTACATGGATGAACCGCCGGAAGGCCGCTTCGATGGCGAGGATTCCAACTTCGGTCTGGTGGACAACTGGGACACGCCCTGGACAACCCTCGTGACGCGCATGACGGAAGTCAACGCGGACGCCTATACCTGGCCCATTCCCGGCGACGATGATGTTGATGACGATGTGGACGATGATGTCAACGACGACGTTGATGATGATGCCGATGATGATTCAGACGATGACGATAGCGATGACGCGGATGATGATGTTGACGACGATGCCCATGACGATGCGGATGATGATTCGATTGGGGATCCTTCGGCAGACTCAGACCAGGCCGACGACGATGATGATGACGGCGGCTCCTGCTGCGGTTAAAAATCGGAGCATTTGCCATTGCCTAAATTTAGGCAATGGGCATTGACTAAATGGAAAAATCAACGGCGTCCAGGTCGAACCCCTGCCGCTTGGCTTGTTTAGTTTCGGCGACAAAACGCCTTAGCGTCATGCCATGCGTCAAATATTGAATCCGGTCGATGATTCAATCCGGTTGGTGGCGCTTTCATCGTTCACATATTCCCGATAGGCTTTTCTTTAGCAATTAATACAGCGATGCAAGCTGTCATGGAAGCGGCCAGGTGTGGAAAGGAGGCTTAGCAATCTTCTTGATTTGCCAAAGCCAAAATCTCTTGCATATACTGCCAGGCGCCTTCACAACCGCATTTATAATCATCCTCTGAACCGCCGCAATTGTCCCACCAAGGATAAGCCGTGTGACAGGTTTCATCAATTTTGGCAGTGGTATTCATGCGTTCACCGGCGGCTCGCTCACAGGGATTATCCGACTCCAGCCATGTCTGAATGAGATCCTTGCATTCCTCGTTTGTCGAAAAGGGGAAGTCATCTGCCAGCGCCGTTCCTTCGCAAATATTTTCCAACTCACCTTCACAAGCGTCAGACTCATCGGGAGTCGCAGTACAACTCATCTGGGCGTCATTTCCGTCGCTATCGTCATTATCATTGCAAGAGAATACGAAAACGCAGACAACGACTATTAACAAGACAAATAATATCTTCTTCCCTTTATTCGTCAGTTCATTCATTTTGCTTTCCCTTTTTAGATTGAAGGTTATTACTCAATCCGTGATCGGCACATCAAAGCCCACAAGTGGTCCTCCGGATGCGCTTTGCGCCATGATACGAAGAACGGGTTGGGCAAAAACGCGGTCGCCTTCATCGCGATGTGCAATCATAGGATTAATACTATAGCTGATGCGAGGATCTTTGTGATATGTCATTTGAAGAAGGTCATAGGTTTCTTGAACGACAACGCTCCGGCTTTTTGCTCTTTTTCCCATTGGCAGGGGTTCAAGCTCCGGCCACTTGGCCAGAACACGAGTAACTTTTCCATCATTCTCGATTGCCAAACGCAAACGGCTGTCAGCAACGGGAATCCCCCGGTGGGAACGGAAAAAAGTCACAAGTATTCTCTTTCAGCGTAGTGGGTGATTTCTTCATTATTGCCCGCATCGCTCACAATTTTTTTAATATCCACATTGGAGACCGTCTCACGATCGATTTTAAGGAAGTCAACAAATTCAAAGGCTTTCTCCAAGGCTTGCTTTTCTGAAAGAGTGAGGACCTTATATCTCTCCGTGGATAAAACACGGGACCGCTTGATGGCGATTTTATCTATTATCCGAAGGTAACCAAGGCGTCTTTTTATCAGAAGGGTTTCATTTTCGTTACGAAGCCGCTTGCCGCCATCGAACGATTTAGATGAAAATATTGGCGAGGCGTTGAACTGCTCGGCGATAGAGTTGTTGGCTGTGTAGGGAACGGCTGACAACCCTATATTGGAGGATGCGATGATGACTTCATCCATTTGTTCCTGCATTATCATAACTTTTTCAAAGACACCGTTGTAATCCAATACAACAACCTCTCCAAAGGGCGATGCAACAGCAAAAACACTTCCACAAAGTATCAAGCAAAGAGAAACGACGAAAGATGCTCTCCAATATTGTCTTTTTATCACGATGACCTCCTTATTAGGTTATCCATTCTTTTCAATATGCCCCTTGTCCTTCGGGATTGCACCCGGAAACGCCCAACCTCGCCCAGTGTCCATTTCCAGTGGGATCGCTGCCCCATGAATAATAGTCGTAGTTGTCGCGCAAAGATATCGCCTGCGATGTTGTCGCACCGGCTGAAACGTGTACAGGGCATTGGTAAACATAACCCCCGTCATGGTAAAAAACTACATAAAGGTTTTCCACGAAGGCAGTACTTACTGGAATGTCGAACCCGTCGTCCGCAAAAGCAGTGTGTTCACCCCGCAAATGACTGGCAATCCACATGGTTCCGTGGTAGCCGTTTAACGCTTGCATGCCGTCAAACATTTGATTCCATTCGGACCAATTGCCGTTTTCGCAATAATTGCGATTCAACGAATGGCATGAAGATAAAATGAGGTTCTCATTTTGCCCATCGCCGACTTCCATTTCGTTATCAGATGGATCGATGTCACACTCGTTGTTGCCACGATGCCGCGGATAACCACCCCAATTAGAGTTCCAATGCAAATTGCTACCGTGCATTCCGACGATGGCGGCATCCACATGATCAATGTAGTAATGGTCCTTTCCGAAGGCTTCAACGCTGATGTCAGTTAGGTGATTCTGCGAAAGGTTGCCATCGACCTGCCAGATGTACTCGTCATCGAATGCACGACTGCCATGGGAACTATGCTGTATCTCTAAAGACCACCGGGTAATCATGTTGTTCCACTCCGGGAGGTTTTCTAAAGTCGTATTGCAATTGTCGTCCCAGTTCGTGACGCTGAGCATCGCACAACTTCTTGCGTTTGTTGTTTGAGGGGCAAACAACAGACACAACAACGATGCAAGGATAATGAAAGACAGTCTCTTCACTTTCAACCTCCCGAAAAAATTGGTTGCTTCTCGCAAAACAAATAACAGTTATATGTTGCCCCCCGCCCGGAAATGTCAAGAACTATTTTTTGGTGTGCAAAAAAAGCAACCCATTTTCTTTAAGAAAACTTAAACAGTTTTTCCGTAATAAAAATTTGCGCAAAAGCAGTTTAGGCTAAAAAACTTGTCATTGTGCAGCTCTACGGGCGGCAAATCGTCACCTTTTATATTGCACGCCAATCGTTAACCTGAAGTGCCAACATCTGACACATGAAATAACATTATTAATCCATTTTCCTATCCGCGGCGCAACGCGCGCCTTTGTCGTCCAGGCGAATGGGCGAGCTCCAGACCTGGCGATAAACGGCGGCAAGCTGTGGCTCGTGGGAATACCATGACGCGCCGCGGGCAATGTAATGCCCTTCTGGAAGCAGGGTAGCGCTTTGAACCCATTCCTTGACGTTGCCGGACATATCTTTGAGGCCCTGGGGGCTGTCGCCCGCGGGAAAAGCGCCGACGGGCGAGGTGAAAGCGTAGCCGTCGTGCCACGCGGCATCCGCCCAATTCATCACGCACTGATCGCCGCATATGTTGGCGTGCGCCGGAGTCGGGGCTTCGTCGCCCCAGGGGTACATGCTTCCCTTTTCTCCGCGCGCCGCTTTCTCCCATTCGTTCTCGGTCGGAAGCCGTTTGCCCGCCCAAAGGCAGTAGCGCAAAGCTTCCAAGGGATTTAAAATCGCCGGGCGATCCGGCGCATCCCAGTCGCTCATGTGGCCCACCGGCGCGATCGGCAGACACTGGCGATCTTTGACGCACTGCGAGTATTGCCTGTTCGTGATTTCCGTTTTGTCGATATAAAATCCGTTCACGCGCACCTTCGCTTCCGGCAGGGCCTGGTCTCGCTCTCTGAGAAATTCGCGGCTTCCGACAAAGGTTTCTCCGGCGGGAATTTTCACCATGTTTTTCAGATCGGGCTTGCGCTTTGTTAATGCCCAGGCGATATCCTTTTTTAGCTGCTTTTCGAGGTATCGCTGCCATATCACTCTTTGGTCGGCATGCCACCAGGCATAGGGTTTATTTTCCGGCGTCGGCACAATCTCGTGTCGATTGTCGGCCTCGGCGCCGTTATCGCTCTTACACGCCGCAATGCCCGCAAAACAGAGAAGGACAACCAGAACCGTTGCCGCACCTTTGAAACTCCATGAAGAAATGCGAATTATCATTTGGAAAGTATAGACCCGATTGCAAGGTTCGTAAAATCCCAATGAAATCGGGGAAGGATGTGGCATAGCTTCGAGTGATGAAGTATAAGTAGCGGGAGATTGGAGATCGCGATGAAAAGTGTGTGGATGAAAATTCTGATTATCGCTCTTGTCGGTATTGCCTCGTCGTGCTGGAATTGCGTCTGCGTGGATATTGACGAAACTCCGGCCTCTGAAGAATACAACGACGAATGGGGGCAAATAGACGACGATACGTCGGATGACGATTCAGCCGATGACGACACGGTGTCGGACGACGACACGATGACGGATGACGATACCTCCGATGACGACACAATGACGGACGACGATACCTCCAATGACGACACAATGACGGACGACGATACTTCGGACGATGAATTTGTGGATTGAACTCGCCTTTTTATAATCAATTTTGACTGATGAAAATCGCTTTGAGTGGGCAAGCGGCGGCGCAATCGCCGCAGGCGGGGCATTGCATCAGGCGGTAGGGTGGCTCTCCCGGTTCGTCCTGCTTGAGAATGTTGCGCGGGCAAACTTCCACCGCCGGGCATATGCCTTGCGTGCATTCGCTGGGATTGCACTTATTAAAATCGACCACGGCTCCTTTGCTCATTTCTCATCCTCGGCTTTCGCCTTGGCGCGCGCCAATTCCTCTTCCAAATCCTCAAGTTCCATAATCATCGCAGGTCGCACCGAGTGTGCCGGAATGCGCCCCTTGAGGTCGGCGATTTTCTCTTCCAGTATTTGGATTTTATCGCTGTCCATGGCATCCCCTTCGCCGCCGACATTTCGCTCTTCCTGGCTCACACAGTAGTCACGAGAAATCATTTTTCAAGTTCGCCGGTTAAAATGATAAGGTTGATAATGGGTTTGCCTACATGGACATGGAGGTGCAGGAGCAGGTCAAAGACTGCGTCGCCGGAGGACTCAAAGCGCCGGAAAAGGATAAAACGCTTGTCCGAAACGGCCGCCAGCTTTTCCAAGCCGACCAGGCCTACCGGAAAAAAATCGCCATTTGAAATCACAGAAACCCTCGCGGCACGATCCGGCAATTCCTTGCCTGGCTGGAATTGGAATAGCGCGGGTATTTTGCCACCCATTTCTGCACATTTCGGATTTCTTATGTCAATCGTATAATGAGTTTGAACAAAGTCCGACACGACGCAAAATTTAGCCCCTGCGACACGCGGTTTCAGATACCGGGTCAATTGTCGAAAATGAATCGGACATATCGTATATATATCGCGAATAATAGGTAATAATAGGTGATTGTGGGGCTGTTGAAAAAGTCGGATATGGCGCAATTCTTGTCATTCCGACTGCAGCGAAGCGAAATGGAGGAATCCCTTAAGCATCTGTTTTTGAAGGGATTTCGCGACTCGTCCTTCGAACTTTCTCGATATGACAACGCGGCTTTTCCTCTCCGAAGGGCGTTTTTCAACAGCCCCACTGTCACCAATTTTTGCCCATTTTCCCAATTTTTAATTTTGTAATTTTCTATTCGAAGCGACAGCGGATCAGAATTTACGGCGCAGGCTGTCAGGGGCTGGCTGAAAACTTTGAATGTGAAGCCTTTGTTTATCGAACCGGGCAGCCCCTGGGAAAACGGTTACGTGGAAAGCTATAACGGAAAACTGAGAGATGAATTGCTCAATTGTGAGCTTTTTGATACGCTGATGCACGCGCAGGTTCTGATAGAAAGGTGGCGGCAGGAATGCAATACGATCCGCCCTCACAGTGCTTTGAAGTTTCGGTCTCCAGCGCCAGAATCGATTGCATTGCCGCTTGTCGGCGACGAGCCTTTTGGAGGGGCTCGCCTCCAAGCGGCTGGTCTAAGACTACCACAATGAGTGGTGTCACTATCGGGGTCAGGTCAGTAACGTGTGGCAATATTTTTTCGGAAAGGGAAGGGATGTCGCTGGGGCGCATATCCGGTGCGCGGATCACGAGGAGAGGAGCGGCCTTTGGGCCGGCTCTCCCGATCTTTTTCGTGGCCGTGCTGATGACGGTCGGGGCCTTCCTTTCGGGTTGCGGAAAAGCGACGCCGGAATCCGTCCCAAGCACGCCCGGATCGCCGCCGTTGCCGACCGCCTCGCGCCCCCAGTTTTCTCCCGCCCAGGGGGATCGCGGCGAGGGAAACCCCGTCGGCAAGGACCCTGACGCCCCGGAAAAGCTGCCGGGATGTTTCACCCCGGAGCCGACGGTGGAACAGGTTGCCCAGTACAAGCGGGTCTTTCTGGAGGCCGTCGAGAAAAAACAGTCGCTGACGCCGTTGTTCGCGATATCCAGCACCGCCCCTGAAATGGCCGCCGCGCTCGAATTGAAGCCGACGGACGTGGTGGCGGATGTTGGCGCGGGGACGGGGCCTTTCGAGATCATGCTTCTGGAAAAGGGCTATCCTTTCGCGCGCCTGTATGCGGTGGACATCGCCGCCGCCGCGCTGGATTTTTTCCGGTTTCTTTTGGAAAACTCCGGGTTGCCTGGGAAAGAGAGAATCGTGCCGGTATTGTCCACCATGAACAATATCACCCTGGCGCCTGAATCCACCGATGTGCTGTTCCTTCTCAATACGCCGATTTTCATGGGCGATCCCGAGACGAAAAAAGCGAACCGGTGTCTGCAATCCATTGTGGTGGCGTTGAAATCAGGCGGGCGTTTCCACATCTTTCATGAAAAAATGCCCCATTTCCCGCCGGAATTTCCGGAAACGGTTGTCAGGACTTTCGACCTTTTGGGCCTGCGCTCGTTCAAGGTGGAAGTGATCGAGATCGGCGACACGTTGCGCCGTCCCTTTTACCACTGGGAATTCAGGAAACCGTAGCGCCCGGCTGCTCATCTCGCGTGTCGGCATCGCCGATTCCCCGTCTCGGATCGAATTATACGAGGCTGGAACCTGCCGAATGGACGTCATGACGATCGACGGCTTCGTCCCCTTCAACATCGACAACTGCATTGATCGGGCCCAGGGCGATCCGGACGCGTTCGCGGGCACTTTCGGCATCAAATGCCGATGAGGTACTTCCGAGTATATTATATATTAGTATATTGGTTATATTAGGTGACAGTGGGGTTGTTGCAATGATTTGAGGGATTTCTCCCCAAAAGCTACACTCTTAGTCGAAATGACAAGGTTGATGATGGGTTTGCCTGCAAGGAAAATCAGAAAATCCCCTTGAAAACGACCTCAATTAAAATAGCCTCGCAAATCGCATCACAATACATCTTGCGCGAGCTAGAAAATATTTCTAAAACTGCGCGATCAATACCGACTCGGCGGCGGCGAAAAAATACTCAGAGAAAAATAAATGACAAAGCGCAAAAAGCCACCTGAAAAAAATACTGTCGGATGCGGTCGTTGCGGAACCTGTTGCGTGGAACCGATCATTCCGCTGAATGCTGAATGCTGAATGAAGATGACGTGCGCGACATCACAAAAAACACCGGCATCGCCCGCGTGCGTGTCGCATTTCCCCCTACGATTTTGAGTTTAGCGATGATCTTGGCGAGATGGATGTCGAGATGCAGGAGCGTGTCAAAGACTGCGTCGCCAGCGGCGTCAATGCTCCGGAAAAGGAAAAAATGCTCGTCCGAAACGCTCGTCTGCTTTTCAAAGCCGACCAGGCATTTCGAAAAAAGATCGCCCTTTGGAATCGCAGAAAACCTTGCGGCACGATTCGACAATTCCTCGCCTGGCTGGAATTGGAATAGCTACAGATAATACATCGGTTGCAAGCGAAATCCGAAGGCAGCCATGGCGACCGCCCCGGATGTGTTTCATGGTTATTATTCTCAGAAGCGCAGGAAGAATACGAGCGCTGCTTCGCGACCCGGCGCTTTGAATTTCAAGGATTTCAGGGCTTTTGCGATGATCGCCTTGATCTTTGCGTTGCCGGTATCGTCTTTCACAAATTCGACCTTCTTAACGCCGCCGTTTGCATTCAAGACCAGGCGCACCATCATCTGTTTGCCCTTGGGCCACTTGATGCCGTCGAGCTTTTTGCCGATGGCCTTGCCGAAGTTCTGCTGCAGGGCCTGCCTGTAGGGGGCTTCGTTCGAGATGCCCAGGAAAGCCACGGGATCAAGCCTGGGAATACGACTGTGCTTTTCGCCGGACATTGTCGACTCTGGTACGTCCATAAGGTCAGCGCTTGCGCCCAAGCCTGATCTCGATTTCTTCATTGCGGACTTCGGCGCGAACGCCGGAGCATTACTCATCGCCATTATCGCCCCGCTTGCGCTGCCGCCAACAGATTTTGAATGCATCATTTGTCGCGTGACTTCCATTTCTTCACCGAACACTCCTTCGTAGGATACGCCTTCGGGCATCTCCACGGGGACCTGCACGGTCTGTTGCTTGCCACCTACGTTGCGCACTTTTTCCTCAACGGCCACGAAGCTCGTGTATTTGGTCATGAGCCGATATTCCAAACCGATATTCGTCACTTGTTCGACCAGTTCGTTTCCTCCCCGGCCGCGTTCGATCTCGGCCATAAGCTTTTCGATCTTCGCCCGCGCCCACAGCGTGCCCAGGCTGTCATAGCCGCCGTCTTTTGCGGGGAACTTAACTTCCGCGGATATTTCGCCGCTCTTTTTTCCGAGCTTGCCGAGTAGCCTGACCGTGCCTTCGCCCGGCTTGTCGAACCTGCCGTGAATCACCAGGGGCCGTCCGGCGAAAAGGTCCGGTACGCGTTCGGGATACACATCCTTCACACGCAGTCCGCCCCAGTCGATCTCGATGTCGGTCATCACCGGCGTGGCGATGCGTTTGTGGAAATTTTCCACCACTTCCTTTGTCGGCTCGTCTTGCCGCACGAACTGCACGAAGCCTTTGCCCTCTTGCGCCATGCGGTCCAGAAGGTATCGGTTTACCGAGGAGCCAACGCCCAGGGAAAAGAGTCGCGCATCGCCCAGGCTGTCGTGAATCTCCTTAATGATCTCAACTTCGTTGCCGATGAAGCCGTCCGTGGTCATGAAAACGATTCGCAGGCGCTTTGGGTCCGGCGGCAGATTCAGCGCCGTCTGGATCACCGGCAGCATGCGCGTGCCGCCGCGCGCCTGAATCTGATCCACGAACTTGAGGGCGTCTCGGATATTTGTGGGCGTCGCAGGGACGGTGGAGGGCGACATGGAAGTGACAATGTCGTTGAAATCGTAAACCTGGAATGTATCGCTTGGCCGCAGGCCCTTGAGCGCGCGTTTCACGGCCTCTTTTGATTTGACCAGGGGATCGCCTCGCTGGCTGCCGGAGGAATCGACCACGAAGAAAATCTCCCGCAGTCCGATTTCCTTTTTGGAATAATTTGCTTTGGGCGCCAGGGCGAGAAGGAAATGCCCCTGGCCGTCCTTCGTGTAGGTGAGCGACCCGAACTCGGGTGCATCGCCCAGCACCTTATAACGCAGTATCAAATCCTTATTGGGGATAGTGTCGAAAGCTTTGAGCGTGACGGTCGCTTTTTGCTGGCCCTTGGTTTTCACATTGATCTCGTGGGAGGTGGAGCGCAGGTGATAAAAGGGGATGCCGGCGTCCAGCCTGACGGTTAGGTCGATGTCGTGGCCGCTACGCTGCCCCGGCTTCAGGACCGGCGGCGTGATCTTCGATGCGTCGGGCACGCGGGAAGTATCCGGCGCCCAGCCGCCGCCGCTTTTGCCGACGGCGTGTCCGGGGATATAACGCGGACCGACGACCATGGGAAAGACAAATTCGTACTCGCCCTCCTCGTATTCCAACACTTCGACATAAGAGATTTGTATTTCGATGTTGTCGCCGGGAAGGATGTTGGCCACGCGCTGCGTGAAAATGTTGGACCGCTCCTGATCCAAAAGCGAAGCTGTCTTACCTTCCTTTTTAGCCTGCTCGTAAATTTTTCGGGCCTCCTCGCGCTTTTTGATGACGCCCTTGATGACGCGCTTGCCGATCTTCATGGTCATGTCGTCCACCGCAGCCTCGTGGGGCATGGGGAAAACGTACACCGCTTCAATCGGATTTTTGAAGGGATTGACGAAAGTCTGCGTGACGGTGACGCGAGCCACGAAGCCCGCGATCTTGGCCTCGACGGAAGTGTGCTTCAACGGCACTTCCACATCTTCCGATCCTTTTGTCAGAACTTTCAGCACGCCGGTTCCGGGTTGCTCGGCCAAAGCGCCAGCCGGAGACATCAGGAGTGATAGCGCCGCCAGTACAATGATAAGGTGAATCGACTTCATGATCATGTCCTTTCCCGTTTCCGTGAAGAGCGTTCATTAAAGCACAAAGGCCAAAAGGTCACAAAGGCTTGATTGTTTAGGACAAGCGCCCACGCTTTTTGGTTCCGCAGAAATTATCAGTGATCAGCGTAGGAGCGGTATTCAACCGCGAGGGGCAAGGGTTCAGGGTGTAGGAGCGGTTTTCAACCGCGATTGCAGGAACGATATTCTGGCTGCGAATGTAGGAGCGACATTCCTGTCGCGAATGCGGGAGCGGTTTCGTCATCGTACGGCGTGTCGCCGGTTTCCGAGCCGCAATTGTAGGAGCGGTTTGAAACCGCGATCCAAAAACAATGAGCAATGGCCACCGGCCACTGCTCATTGATCATTGCTTATTGAATTTCGTCGATCAGGTGCCGATATCCCATCTTTGCAGGTAGTCTTCCTGCTCGGCGGTGAGCGTGTCGATATTGACGCCCATGGCCTCGAGTTTCAGGCGTGCAATTTCCTGGTCAATATCGTGCGGGACCGGGTAGACTTTCTTTTCGAGTTTGGCCGGCGATTTGATCATGTGTTCAATGCACAGCGCCTGGTTGGCGAAGCTCATATCCATCACGGCGCTGGGATGTCCCTCCGCCGCAGCGAGATTCACCAGTCGGCCTTCGGCCAGCACGTAAATGTGTCTTCCGTCGGACATCGTGTATTCTTCCAGGAAGGGACGGACTGTCCTTTTTCCAGTTGTAACTTTTTCGAGACCGCCCAGATTCAACTCCACGTTGAAGTGGCCCGAGTTGGCGACGATAGCCCCATCAGACATAGCTTCAAAGTGGTGCACGTCGATGACGTTGATGTCGCCGGTCAGCGTGCAGAAGAAGTCGCCGATTGGCGCGGCTTCGGCGATGGGCATAACGCGGAATCCGTCCATCACCGCTTCGAGGGCCTTGAGCGGATCGATTTCGCAAACGATGACATTGGCGCCCATCCCCTTGGCTTTCCAGGCCAGGCCGCGTCCGCACCATCCGTAGCCGCTCACGACGAAAGCCGATCCGGCGAGTAGGCGGTTCGTGGACCGGATGATACCGTCCAGGGTGCTTTGGCCGGTGCCGTATCGATTGTCGAACATGTGTTTGGTGTTGGCGTCGTTCACCGCGATAATAGGGAAGGCCAGCACGCCGTCCGCCGCCATGGCGCGAAGGCGGATGACGCCCGTCGTCGTTTCCTCGGTGCCGAAACGAACGTTTTCGATCAGTTCCTTGCGTTCGCCGTGCAGCACGTTCACAAGGTCCGCTCCGTCGTCCATCGTGACCTGCGGTTTGATGTCCAGGGCCTGATTGACGTGCTTATAATACGTGTCGCCGTCCTCGCCCCGAATGGCGAAGACCTTAAGGCCGTGATCTTTGACGAGCGAAGCGGTTACGTAGTCCTGCGTGGACAGCGGATTGGATGCGCACAGCGCCAAATCCGCGCCGCCCGCCGCCAGCGTCAGTGCCAGGTTCGCCGTTTCGGTCGTCACATGGAGGCACGCGGCGATGCTCACGCCGGAAAGCGGCTTTTCTTTGGCAAAGCGCTCTTTGATCTGTCGCAGAACCGGCATGTCCTGCTCGGCCCACTCGATTTTATCCTTGCCTTCAGCGGCCTGGGAAATGTCTTTGATATCATAATCGGTCATCGTTTCCTCACAGTCATTTTTCAAAATAATGTGGCATCGACGCCACAGAGTATAGTTATCGGCAACGCATACGATTCTCTTTAACGCGATTTGCTATAATCCGGCCAGCTCTTTGATCTTCTCCACCTTGTCCAGCTTTTCCCATGTGAAGCTGTCTTCTGTGCGCCCGAAATGGCCGCTCGCCGCCGTCGGATAGTAGCGCGGCTTGAGCAGATCCAATTCCTTGATGATGCCTGCCGGCTTCATGGAAAAAACTTCTTTGATGATTGATTCGATCCGATCCTCGGATATTTTTGCGGTTCCGAATGTGTTGACGTTGAGCGAAACGGGTTCCGCCACGCCGATGACGTAGGCGAACTGCACTTCCAATTCCGTCGCCAGTCCGGCGCCCACGAGATTTTTTGCAATATACCGGCCCATATAGGCCGCCGACCGGTCCACTTTGGACGGATCCTTGCCGGAAAAAGCTCCGCCGCCGTGACGTCCCATGCCGCCGTAGGTGTCCACAATTATTTTCCGCCCGGTCAGTCCGCAATCGCCCATTGGACCGCCTATGACGAAGCGTCCCGTGGAATTGATATGGTAGACAGTCTTGTCGTCGAGCAGTTCTTGCGGCAAAACCTTTTTCACCACTTCCTCGCGCAGACCTTCGACGATTTGCTCGTACGTGACGTTTTCCGAATGCTGCGCGGCCATAACGACAGTGTGGATGCGACTCGGTCTTCCGTTGATGTACTGCACGGTGACCTGGCTTTTCCCATCGGGTCGCAGAAAGTCAAGACGTTTTTCTTTGAGGGCCTCCGTCATGCCCCTGGAAAGGGCGTGGGCATAATAAATCGGCGCGGGCATCAGAACCGGCGTTTCGTCGCTGGCGTATCCAAACATGAGACCCTGGTCTCCGGCACCTTGCTCTTTATGCAGTCCGTCGTCTTCATTGACGCCCTGCGCGATGTCCGGCGACTGTTTGTCTAGTGCTACCAGGACGGCGCAGGTATCGCAGTCGAAACCCATCTCTGTGTTGGTGTACCCGATGTCGCGGACTGTCTCACGTGCGATATGGCGGTAATCGAGATTTTTTGTGGTGGTGATTTCTCCGGCGAGCATGATAACGCCTGTGTTAGTCAGAGTTTCGCACGCCACCCGCGCTCTGGGGTCCTCGGCGAGAATGGCGTCCAGAACGGCGTCGCTGATTTTATCGCACATTTTGTCGGGGTGGCCTTCGGTAACGGATTCCGACGAAAAGAGAAAATTACTGGATGTCACAGGTGAACCTCCAAAAGGAAAAGTTTTTTTCTTTGCGCTTAACTACCCCTTCGCAAGGCGTTTATTGGGTCTTTGGGCCCCAGGTTGCAGCGCGATTTTGTCCTTATTGTCATTAACCGAGAATTGTAATTTTTGACAACCCATTTTAATCGCTTAACTCCAAAAAGCGGGTGAAATGTACACTCTTTGAAATAAAATGGAAACACCGTGTAATCCGCGTTACAAAGCGATCAAGGAGACGAAGATGTCGCCTATGACGTGCATTTCGCATTTTTACTGTGCGTTGGTGGTTTTTTCAGTCCGGTCTTTGTCAGCACGCACATTATTATCGCGGCCAAAAGTCCCAAGCCCGCAGCCTGCCTCAGGCCGACTGGGCAAGCCGATTGTCCGCATATGGGGCAGACCGAAGTCGACGCGATCATTCCTGTGAATCCAAGCCAACCCAGCACAGTTACCCGCAGCGATGAAAGAAAGCCTCGCGCTCCGTTTTTCGAAATATGAAGACGCTCGGTCTTCCGGTCCGTCGCCGGACCGGCGGGTGAAAAGTCGTTGTGATTGCTATGGATTCGCTCAGAATTTTTTCCGTTCTTTGTCATAACCATACTTTTTACTCGAATCCTTCCGTTTTGAAAGAAAAGGCAATTGTTATTTCCAGTTTGTCATGCTAAAAAATTGTTACTAATGGGTCCCAATTTCGCCATAAACAAAAACCAACTTTCGGGAGTGTTCGACCATGACTGAATTGAGCTATCGGAACGGCGTTCCCCAATATACGCTTTCGCATTTCGAAAAAGACTACGCTGATCGACATCTTCTGCACGGCGTTGTAGCAAAATGGGCCAAAGAAAAACCCAGCAAAACCGCAATTATCGATGCGGAAACGGGCAAGAGCTACACCTATGTCGAGTTCGATCAAAACTCGACCGTCCTGGCCATGAAGCTTCTGCGCATGGGATTTCGCAAAGGCGATTTCCTGGCGACCTCGCTTCCCTTCCTCATTGAACACATCTTTTTGGAATACGCATGCTTCAAAATCGGCGTGATCCATTCACCGCTGGACCTGCGTCTGAAAGGTCCGGAAGTCATCCGCTCTTTGGGCATGATCAAAGCCAAAGGCTTTGCCTTTTTGGGGAAAACACCCGTTGCCGATTTCAATCCGCTGGGACAGGCGGTTATGGATAACTGCGACTTTATTGAGCACTTCATCCAGTTTGCGCCGCCGGAACAATGCCTCGAAGGCGCCGTTTCGGCCTACACGATTTTTCAGGAGGCCGCTGCGGAGGCCAAAGTCATCCTTTCGGAACCCGAAAAATCGCCGGAATACAAAAACTATCTCAATGCCCTAGACGCCATAAAGGAAAACGACGGCGCGCAGGTGATCTTTACGACAGGTTCCACCGGATTTCCCAAGCCAGCCCTTTTGTCGCACCGCAATATTACCTGTCAGAATATGTGCCTGGGCGCCGGCTTCGACATGACCGAAGGCACGAAGATGCTTGTGAACCTGCCGCCTTCCCATGTGGGCGGGCAGGCCGAACAGCTCATGACGCCATTATTCTGGGGCGGATCGGTCGTCGTGCTCTACATCTTTGACCCTGCCAAATCGCTCAAGGCTATCCAGCAATTCAAAGTGGATGCCTTCGGTCAGATTCCGGCGTTGTTTTCGATGGAGTGGCGACTGCCGAATTATAATGAATACGACCTGTCGTCGCTACGCTTCGCCCTGTACGGTGGCCAGCAGGTATCCCGGCAATTTCTGGAAAACCTTTCGGCCATGTGCCCCAAGTTCGGCACCGGCCTGGGATTGTCGGAGACCGCCGGTTTCGTGACCTATTCGCCTTTGGACGGCACGGTGGACGACATCCTGGCCAGCGTTGGCTACGATATGCCCGTGACGCCGCTGTCCATACGCAAGCCCATTCAAGACGACGGCGGCGCAGGCGAAGAATTGCCCGATGGCGAGGTCGGAGAAATCTGCTTTGCCGGTCCGCAGGTTTTCATCGCTTACGTGGACAATGATGAGGCGTATCGGAGGACCGTATCCAATGATGGGGTTTGCTATACGGGAGACCTCGGCTACAAATCGGATAAGGGCTTGCAATTCTCCGGGCGATTAAAGCTCGTCATCAAACCCAAAGGTTATCAGGTTCATCCCGCGCAGATAGAAAACCACTTTTTGGATCTCAAAGACAAGGTGAGCGCCGCTGCCGCCGTCGGCGTCGAGCATGAAATTTTCACGGAAGGCGTTGTGCTCTTTGTGGAAAAAAAGGAAGGCGTCGATCTGACTGTGGATGAGTTGCAGGCGCATGCCAAGGGCATCGCCGGATATATGCGCCCGTCCCATTACATAATTCTCGACGCCGGCAAATTCCCATTGAACCGCGTGGCGAAAACCGATTACGTGCTGATAAAAAATCAGGCGAAAGACGAAGTGGAAAAACTACGCGGACAGAGCGGCTGGGATAAGAATTAGGGTTGGAAGTTAGAAGTTAGAATTTAGAAGCAGGAAACCGGAATTTAGAAGTCAGAAGGCAGAATCCGTATCGCCTGCGAAAATGTAGGAGCGGTCAACCGAATGCGGAGTTTCGAATGCGGAATGCTCAAATGAATTCGGAACTCGAAATTCCGCAAAAGCCCCGCATCGGGGCGTCAGTTTGTAGCCCGGTGCGTAAGCGCCGGGACCAGGGAATTTGATAAATTCATTCAAGCCCACGAAGTGGGCGACAGATGTTCAATTCGCGATTATCGATGCGTACACTTTTTCTTGTCAAAGATTTCCCGCCGGACGTGGGCGGAGTACAAGGTCTCCTGGGCCAATTGGCCCGGCGTTGGCCCGGCGAGGTCCGCGTCATCGCCTCCCGGACGCCGGGCGACGTCGAGCATGACCGCGCCTATCCCGCAGATGTAACACGAGTATCCTCGTTCAAATCGCTGCCCGGTTTCCTCGCCGTTTTGCTGCGCCAAGCGGCCTTCTTTTTCGCGGTCGCAAATCTTTGGCGCAGGTGGCGCTTTGACCGAATCATCTGCGGCTATCTCCAGTTCAGCGGACCCATCGCCCTATTCTGGAACCGTTTTCTGGGTGTGCCTTTCGTTGTATTGACCTACGGCATGGAGCTATTGCGGCTTCGCCGTTCGCGCGCGCCCGGCCTGTGGCGCGGTCTTTTGCGGCGGGCGCAGCTTGTGACGACTATCGCCGAACCCTTTCAGGAATTTCTGAAAAAGTTTGCGCCCAAAGCCCGCGCACGAAAAATTCCGATGGCCTGCATTATCTCTCGGCACGCCGATGAACCCTTGCCCGAACCTTATCGGGGCCATTCACTCGCAGGCAAACGAGTCATCCTTTCCGTTGGCCGTCTTGTTGCGCGCAAAGGATTCGACACGCTGATTGCAGCGATGCCCATGCTTATTGCAAATGATAAGGACATTGCGTGCATCATTGTTGGAAAGGGCGATGACGGCCCTCGGCTCGAATCTTTGGCGCGGGAGTCGGGCGTCGCCGACAAAGTTATTTTTACGGGGGAAATAGGCGAAACGGAACTGGCGCAGCTTTACGAACGCGCCGATGTCTTCGCGATGATCAGTCGTCAGGAAGGCGACAACGTGGAGGGCTTTGGAATCGTTTTCATCGAGGCCGGAGCACGCGGAACGCCGGTGGTGGGCGGACGTTCGGGCGGCGTTGCCGAAGCCGTAAAGGATAATATCAGCGGCCTTCTCGCTGATCCAACAAGCGCAAAGGATGTGGCTGAAAAAATCTCCGCGATTCTCGATGATCCCGAAATGGCCGCCCGCATGGGCGAGGAAGGACGTCGCATCGCCCGCGAAGTCCACACCTTTGAAAACATGCTCGCCACGCTGACGAAAGAACTGGACATATAATCTTTCGGTTGATGCGCGCTGAATGAATCGCACGTATCCCAGCAGTTTCTTCCCTTTCAGTTCTCTTCTGCTTGTGATGTTCCAAAGGCAGACGACAAAAGGAAAAGGCCAAACTTCAGACTCCCCTAGGAGAGTTGCCTGGAATTTCTTGAATACGGCTATTGAAGCTGTGTGTTGACGGATAGAGATGCAAAACAGTATCTTCAACTCAGGTGATACATTTTAAACTGTCAGGTGCTTAACCTTTCAGTCGCGGTTACAGCGTCAATCTGCAACAGCCGTGCGAAAAATAGTTGGGATTTTGGGAGGATAAGATGACAACCGGAAATGGCAATGAAAAAAAGAACTTTAAAAAATTTCTTGATGATTTGGAGCGTTATCATTGTCCTACGATTAACGGTGCGCTGCCAAGTATTCCCGGCGAAATGAACAAAAGGGTATTGTGGTTTGGCCTATCGAAAGAATTCGTTTTTTCACACCATCCCAGCCATGGTCACAAACTCGATGGCCCGATATCTGAAGGACAGGACGAGAGCAAGGATAAGATCGCCGATAACTTATTTTGCGTTCCCGAAGAAGAGTGCGCGCGCCTCAAGTCGATCATTCTCAAATCGCGCGGCGGCAGTATTTTAGTTACGGGGTATCGCGGTACGGGAAAATCATCTTTAGTATACTACACAATCGCGGATATCCAAGAAGAGTACGAAAACTTTGTCCCAATTCCTATCAATCTCAGTACGGCTCGCGATGCGGGGGCGCTGGTCGACATTATGATTAAGGAGTTGTATCAACGATTTGTTTTGGGAAAATACCGCGAAGGATATTATGACAAAGGCTGGATGAGGTTTGTAAAAAGGGTAAAGAGGTGGGTGTGTTGGCCTCTTGTATGGATTATCAGCAAAAAAAAGGTCAAACAAACAATTCCGGAAGAGTTGGAGGAGATGTACCTTCGTTGTATCGGAACGCGTACGAAGACTAGAGGCAGTTCGGAGACGGAGGAAACAGAAGTTTCCGGGAACTTGCACGCGCCGGGGATAACGGAGACGGGCGCTAAGCAAAGAAACGAAAAAAGCAAATACCGAGAGGATGTGCATCAAGAACACCCGTACACTCTTCATGAAAAACAACTGGACCTCAGCCATTGGCTTAAAAGAGTTCGGGGAAAAAAAGCAGACGATTACCGCATCATTTGTTGGTTAAGAAGCCTCCTTAAGGAAAAGACAGACGATTATGCCATCATTCGTTGGCTGAAAAAAATCCTTAAGAAAAAGATAGACCATCATGCCATCATTTTTATTTTCGATGAGTTGGATAAACTGACGCCGCCCTCCGACCGGAAACCCGAGACACGAAAGTTGATCCAACTTCAAAAAATGGTTTCCGATTTGAAGTTTTTACTGACGGAGTCCAATTCTTATCACGTTTTCATTGCGGGAAAAGATGTCGATGATAGTTGGCAGGAAGACCAAAACAAAGGCGAGGGTCTTTTTGAATCTGTGTTTATTCAAAACGTATACCTGCCAAGTTCATTTGTGGCGCGTTTGCGCCCGCGACTTGGCCCCCATGACTGGATCGAAAAGGCGTGGAAAGCGGCGATCGAAAAATTGTGGGAAAAAGCGAGAGAAGAAGACATGGAAGAGGTTGAGAAAGAAGATATTCAAAAAATGGACGTTGCAAAAGAAAAATTTATCCAAATAAAGATAGAAGCGTACACGCGAGAACTTTTTGTTGTTATATTGGAGGATGTTGGAATATCAAAGACGAGTTGGAGTTTTTCGACGGGGCTGCTGGTACTGCCGCATTTGGCTGAATACGAGATAAAGAAGCTTTTGCTTCGTTTCGTTGAGCGCCGATCTCGCCTAGGTGGCAGTGTCGATGAAGAAAATAAGGCGCCGTTTCCGGAATGGCTGGAACCACTGAGAGATGACATCCAAGAGGAAAACAAAACTGAGCTTCAACCGATGTCGGAACGGCGCGCCCGAAATCTGAGGTATTGTCTGCAATACCTGACGTACAAAGGGAGGGGTATCCCACGAAAAATCTTGCGGGAGTTTTATGGAACGGTGCGCAAAAGAGGGGTAATGAACAAGCCGCCAAGCTACTGGGTAGGTGAAAAAAAAGATGTAGGGCTGATTATTTATACGCCGGCGCTGGTTCGGCAAAAGATGAAGTTCTTTTCAACCATCGTCGCGCGGCTCGAAGATAATCCGGATATCTTTCGCGCACTGGATGACAAAGGTTGCGTGGCAACGTTTCATATCATTGACTATATACTCAAGTTCTACCAGACGGGCTTCACGTGGCTGGACATCGAACATGCGAGTTTCATGACGCAGCGCGAGGAGTTGTTTCCCAGCCGCGAATTAGTGTCTTACATCCTGCGGACACTGGAAGACTTCTTGATTGAGCGCCTGGATCGGCGTCACCGTTCATACAAACTTTTGCCTCGCGCCCAGCATGATTTGGCTGGTCTCTACCTGGCGTTCGGTCCGGAACAGATTGAACTGCGCTTCACAAGCGCGGAATTTGAAAATGAGAAAATGCATTTGAGTCAAACCGTAGAAAAGGTTGTGCGAGTTGATGCCGGCAGTCGCTTGGAGTCGTTTAAAGCTCAGATACGGCTGGGGGAAATCGAGGAACATTTGGGTGCTTACGACAACGCGAGGCTGGAGTACAGTAAAGCGTTGCGCTGGGTTCGAATGGACATCGCCCGCATTTTGGCCGCCGGAGGCCAATCCTTAGATTGCGACATTGAGCAGACTTTTGTGGTCACCTATTTCACGTCAGCGGTCGAAGTGTTGCAAAAGTTAGGCTATCTGTATGAAAAGGAGCGCGAGTTTCGGAAGGCGTTGGGGTGTTATTCGGAGGCGGTTCGGATTCACGAGGGCTGTTGGTCCATGCAGATGAAGCGTTCACAGAGCATTTTAAATTCAGCGGACAGAAACCTTCCCGTCGGCCTGTTGCCAAAATACAAAAGGAAAATACTTGACGTCGCGCTGGAAATACTGAACTTCGACCACGAGCCGGATAAAACAAAGCAACAAAAATACGGCATTCTCACCGAAATTATTGACTACAGAGCGATGTTAGATGCGATGGTGCCGGAATATCGGTGGGAGGATATCGCGCCGTTCACCTTGTTCAAAACGGTTTGCGGCGAAAAGGTTTTTCCAGTTTATCCGGAAACTAAATACGAGCCGCAAGAGTTGTTCACGGGACACGAGCCTCATGGCCTGCCATATACGTTGAACATGATCGCCGTTGTGCTTGAAAAAACGTGGCATCGGTACGCCTGCAATCGATACCTGTTGAATGTGTTGGATTATTATCGGCGAATTCATGATGAATATGGGAAGCTCGATCAGATGATTTTCATTGGCGAACTGCTGATGCGCCGCCGCGACATTCGGCGAGCTACGGCATGGTATTTATTGGCCTTGATCAAATTTTCGGAGTTCCAAAAAGGTGATCAGGTTCTGGACTTGACCGCGAAAATGCCGGAGCAACAAAGCCGGATGCGAGCAAAACTCTTTGAACACCTCGGCGATGTGTTTTTTGCGAGCCGGGGAACGGTGTTTCTAACGAAAGACCAAATGGAGAAACTATGGGAGGACATGGACCACAGTGAAGACGTGGAAACGAATATTTCTACAGCGCTAAAAGACATCCATAAAATAATTCGGATGGAAATGATCGATGATCGAACAGACGAATATTTCTATACGCAGGCTAGCATTCACTATATCGTCAACGACCAGATTTTGCGCGCCTGTGATGTGTATATGAAAAAACTCGTTATTCGTCACGATCGAATGATTCTCGACTTCAATAAATACAATTCCGAGAAGAAAACTAAAGAAAAGGAGTGCCTATTTGGGGAAATCGTCCGCTCGTGGTGCTCGTTTTGGGTTGGAACTGAAAAGATAATGAATTTGCTCATTAATGCAAGTCCGAAACTGCGAAAGGCGTATCCATTACGGATAGGTCGGATTATCGACCGCAGACGATTTGGGGCGCTTTATACTCGCATTGGCGGGATGATGGCCACGGCGAGTGGATATGATGACACCCTGTATTCCTTCTATTGGGAAGCAGAAAAAGAGAGCGAAAAATGGGATGACAACTGCGATTTATTACTAACGAATCTGCAATCTCCCCCACCAAAAAAAATGGAGGGTCCATTCAATCGGCGAGAACAGTATATTGCTCAGAGAATCGACGCCTTCTTTCCTGGTTTCTCGAAGGAGAATAAAGAAGAGGCGGCCCCATTTTCTCCAAGTGACGAACCCTATAATCTCGCCATGAATTTGATTGCAAACACGGATATTTTTGAAACATCGCAGGCAATAAACCGCATTATCGGGTTTTTGGTCGACAACGAGAAAATGGTGGAGGAGAAAAGCGGCGCAGAAATAAATATTTGTGAAGAAGGTGAAATTGGTTATTCGAGTCCGCTTTCCGGAATCCTGGCGCAACCGTGGCGTAATACTTCTGCAAGGCCGAAGATCGAAGATTTTGCCGAACCGCTACGATCTTGTTTGAAACATCCGAATGGGCTGTTGTTCGGGATGGTTTTCTATTTGATCGAGTTAATTTTAACGAAAGTCGATTCAAAGGAAGAGGGTAAATCCCCGGCGGATTTGAAGCGCATAAGGCGAGAAGTCCGTTTTTGCTACCGGGCGGAAATTTGCTATCTCGGGGCGAGAGCTTGTCTTGACGACAACATCAACGACTTAGACAGCGCAGATGCGTGCCGCGGCGTGGGTGTCCTTTATGTGAAAGGATGCCACATGGTATTTCAGTTGCGGAAGTGTTTTAGCGAGCTTGACAATGAATTGGAAGGAGTGGGCCTCGACGATATTGATTCGGCGCTGGCGTTTCTGTATCAACAGTTCCACCGTGCGGCAAAACGTTTTTTGTTAACGGCCATTGAGACCTATCGGCAGGAAAGAATTCATGAACGCTGTGTTCGTCAGTTGCTTGGGAATACGTGGCGCGCTCTTGGGGATTTGATGTGTGTTCGAGCTGAGGTTTTAACCTCGTTGCTGTCGAATGAGATTGAAGAAAGTGATGCAACCTTTGCCGGCCTCTTTGGCGAACCGAAGGACATGGCCGAATCTGGCGGGTGCAACCCAAATCAGGACAAATTAAAGGGCAAATGGAAGGACATGGACAAATTTGTCGGATGCAACCCGGAAAAGGACAATGACGATGACCTAAAAGACGTTCGTCGACAGGCCGACGAGGCCTATCGAAAGGCATGCAACCAATTCTTGTCGGAGATAGAGGATTATACCAAGCGTTACCGGTTTTCACATGAGGCCTACTTCGCGCATAGAAACGTAATGGATCGGCGAATGCATTTTAAAATTTGCGAAGGGATTCAGCGACGACACTGGAATTATTACAAAGACAATGCCAGGGGGAAAGAGGCGTATAAGATACTCGCTGTACAGATGTGGCGACTGTCGCTAACGGAGGGGAGAAGGCAGCCGCGAGTTCATGACCGTCAACAATGGCTCGCCGATGTTTGTGATTCGATGGCATTGGCAAACGAGATGTGCACGATAAAACCATACGTGGAAATTAAGATTACTAAAGACAACAAGAGGACGATCAAGTGGATCAATAACGCTAAACAGGCTCCGACTAGCGAAAAAGAGCAAAGCGAAAAAGAGCAAAATAAAAAGCGCCTTTTCTTTCGCAGTTTCGACGACGGCGTAGCCTTCGATCCGGATTGGCAAACTGAAAGTTGAAATAAAAAAAACCATTCGCGGTATGGCCTCCGCACTTGCTATCGCGCGTGTTGTGACGCGGCAATGCGTCATAGCCGTGGGGCAGAAAATTCGATCTGGGCAAGATTTTAGCAGGCAGGTGCGTTGAGAAAGTGATCGGCATTGTGATTTCGTATAAAAATTATGCTGACAAAATGTATCTGTCACCGAATAGTTACGTCTGCCTCTTCTTGTGAGCCTACCTGTCGCGTGATAGAAAATCTTTTAGGATGAGTGAAATTTTCAAACATTGGGCCGTGCCCGCTACGCTTTTGTGTCTGCTGTGCGTCGCTGTCTTTTTTTCAGACATGCTTCGGGCGCAAGGGACGGAGGGCGTTATTGCTGGCAGCGACGAGGAAAACCATCTGCCCCGCATGATGCACGTCTATCGCGCTCAGCAATTCAATCCCGAAGGTCCGCTTTTCGATAGAACGGTGGACTATTGGCCCAACTGGTGGCCTCCGCTGACCTACTGGCTTGGTGCGCAGGCCTTTCGCACCTTGGGACCCTCGAGACAAAGCGCCGCCGCCGCGATAGCTTTTTTTCATCTCATCATCGGTCTCGCGGCTTTTGCGGTCGCTTGGCGTTTCGCCGATCCCTGGACAGGATTGTGCGCGGCGCTGGCGGCAATGCTTTCAAGCTCCGTCATGCATTTTGCGGGAATTATCGGTCTTGACTTGGCGCTCGCCGCGATGGTCGCCGCCGCGATGGCCTGTCTTCTATTGAGCGAAGGATTCGCCAGGGCCGCGCCGAGTATTCTTTTCGGGATATTCTGCGGATTGGGGATGTTGGCGAAAATCACCTTTCCGATTTTTTTGCTCCCCGCTGTTCTCGCTTCGCTGATCGTTTATCGCAAGGACCTGAATCTGCGCTCCTGGGCTTTGCTCTTTGTGGCCTTTTCCAGCGCCGCGCTTCTTGCCTCGATCTGGTGCTTTGAGCGCGCCGTTCTGATTGCCCGGGCCTTGTTTTTTCACCTTGTCGATTATCAGACCAAGCCCGACGTCGCCGCCTTTCATAGCGAAAGCGGAACCTTCTTTGCCACTGATCTGGCCGAAGCCGCCGGCCTCGGCATATTATTGCTCATTGCGCTGGGTCTTTGGGGAACTCTGATCCGCCGCAGGGCGCCGGAAATCGTCATGGCCTCATCCGTTCTGGCTTCATTGGCCATCGTGGCCGCAGCGCCTTCCAATCCCGAACGTTTCTGGCTGCCGGCGATTCCCGTCGGCCTTATGCTTGGGTGCGTCGCAATGTCGCAAATCAAGGCGAAGTCGAGCCGGATCGCCGTCGCCGCCGTTTTTGTCATCCTGATCGGCGGAGCCTCCGCATCCCGCATTTATGGCGCTTTCAAAAACGTTCCCCTCATTTTTCCGCCGAAACCAGGCGTCGCGGCGCTCAAAAACCACGAGGAGTTCGTGAGCGCCGTTTTGAGCGAAAACATCTCCGAACAGGGGCAATTTTGCATCTTCTCCGAATCCGACCGGATTTTCCACGAAGGCTACTTGCGCTATCTGGTGCAGCGCAGGCGACCTGACCTACAGGGATGGGTCTGGGGTCCGGTGCATTTTCATCACCGGCAGCTTGAGGATTTTCTTCACCGGCTAGAGACTTGTGAAACGGTAATTTTTCGCACGAGTCGCCAGGAGATAGAAAAACCGGATAGGCAATCCGTTCTTCGCGCCGTGCATCTCGGCGAGGCGCATTCCATGAAACATTTTGACGGGCTTCTGGCCAAAGGGTATTTTCCCAAAACCTTTGATATTGAAAAGCGGTTGTCCGAATCCTTTGCGCCCTTTGAATACGCCGGGGAAATGTCTCTTGAAAAACAGGCGCATGACGATGCAGCAAACCGGATAGTCATCCTGAGAAGAAAACAAGAGCCTGACGAGCGCGAGGGCTAAGATATGAAGTATGAGGTATGAGGTGTGAGGTATTGGTTTCGGATGGAAGCGCCAGCCGTGTCTATAGGTACAGCGGGCGGTGGCATTGCGTCATGTCAGGGCTGTTTGAAAGAGGAAAGCGATAGCCACTCCTTCATTCATACTTCATACTTTCCCCTTCCTATGTTAGCGTGCCGTTCCGATTCACTTGGCAGGACTATTAGGAAAGTGAAAATGAATTGCCCAGCCTGCGACGCGTCGGAATCCGTTCCCATGGCCGAGGCCATGGGTCCGAAGAACGCGCCGGTTACATATCGCCGATGCATGAAATGCCATTCCATTTTTTCTCCTAAGCTTATTCAAACGCCGATGACGCGGGAGGAATGGATCGCCGCGCCGCGCCCCGAACCGGATGGGAGCGACGCTTGGCGTCTGCTGTCTCCCTTCGGCGGCAAGGCCTCTGTTGCGCTGGCCGGACGTGCCGACCAGGCGCTGATCAGGGCTTTGGCCAATAATGGATGCGCGGCAACGGCTTGCGACGCCAACAGGGACATCGTCGCGCAATGCGCGAAGCAGGCGCTTTCCGTCAAGTTGGGCCGCCCCTCCACTGGAGCGCTGAAAGGTCGATATGATCTTGTCCTGACCGAGGGTCTGTTGGAATACTCGGATGATCCTTTCGCCGAACTTGTCGAGATAAAAAACAGTCTGAATCCGGACGGTCGGGCGAGAATCGAAGCCGTTTCCTGCGATGGCGAACTCGCCGGGCAGATGGGGCCGGATTTTACGATCTTTTCCCCTCCCGCCGCACGCACGCTGTACACGCTTGACGGTCTGACCATGCTGGCGGCCCGCGCTGGTTTCAAAATGATTTCGGTGGTGCGAAAACGTCGCGCGCGCGCTTATAAGTGGTTGGCGAAGCAGCAACCCTATCCTTCAGAGCTTTCCCGTTTTATTGCCATGCGCCTTGAGGGTGTCATGAAAAAACCCTCGATCATCGTCCTGACCGCGCGGCCTGATTGACAATGAACTATCGATTGGGTTCCCCCGCCGACTTGTCATTTGGCAGCCTTGTGTCCTTTTTTCACCAAAACTTTCGGCATTCCCGAATGATGCGATTTTCCGCCATCGTCATTATCGCGGCCTCATGCCTTGCGGCTCCCGCTTTCGCCTGGGAAGAAGTGTCGGGATTGCGCTTTGAGGACAAGGGCGAGGCGAGAGACCTTCTTGTCGCGCTGGACCGGCAACGGGCCTATATCAACGCCATGTCCGGCGGCGCTACGCTAAGAATCGGCGGCGCGAGGATCAGCAAAGAGCAGCTACTAAGCGGCATTCATAAGATGACCGGCATCGTCTTGAATCATTATGACAAGGCGGATTTTTCGGATCAGGTCAACGCCGCTTTTCGCGTGTATCGAACGAGTTCGCCGAAAAAGGCGCGAAAGGCGCATTTCACAGCCTATTTCGATCCGGTTCTTGAGGCTTCAACCGTACGCACGGATCGTTTCCGATTTCCCATATACAAACGTCCAGCTGATCTTATCGAATCCGGCGGCAAGGCGTACCGGAAATCCGGCGGCAAAAAGATTCTCTATTACACGCGCGCCAAGATCGAGGGCGGCGCACTCACGGGCAGGGGGCTGGAGGCCGCCTGGGTCGATGATTACGTGGAACTGCATTTCCTGCACATTCAAGGTTCCGGCTACCTACGTTTTGCGGACGGGAGCATGGCGACGCTGCATGTATCGGGAACAAACGGTTACGGATTCAAAAGCGCCGTTCGTATGATTCAGCGAAAGGGTTTATGTTCCGGCGCCTATATGGAATCGAAACTTTACCTGAAAAATCACCCCGATATCGCCGCTGCATATTTGCCACAAAATCCCCGATATATTTTCTTCAAAACAAGCGATGAACCGCCCTCGGGCATCGGCGGCATCCCGCTGACGCCAGGGCGTACCATCGCCACCGACAAACCCCGCTATCCTGTCGGCGCCATCGCTTACATCCGTTATAACGCCCCCGTCGTGGATGAAAACGGAAAGGTGATGTTAACGAAATCGACGTCTCGATTTGTCGTGGACTCGGACACCGGCAACGCGATCAGGGGCGCTGGCCGTGCCGATCTTTATATGGGAACAGGCCCGAAAGCGGAGCTTTTGGCCGGAGCAGTCAACACGTACGGCGAGATGTATTACCTGATTCCGCGGTGAAATTTTCAATCTGCATACCGAGTTTTACAAAACTCTGGCAAACCCCAAGCGACTCAATATCCTGGCCCTATTGGCTCTGGGGAAAATGACCGTGGGTGAAATGGCCAAAACGATCGGCGTGCCCCTGGCCAATATCAGCCAACACCTGACCATGCTCAAGTCGAGAAATATTGTCAATCCGCGCAAGGATGCCCAAAACGTGTACTACAGCCTTGTCGATCCGCGTCTGATCGAGGCTTGCGCCATGATTAGGTCCATACTTTTGGACGGCATGAAGAGTCGAGGGCTTGTGGCCAGCGACGTTGATACAAAGGTTATGGTGGTTGAGGAATAAGGGGATTTTTTTTGCGCCGTTAATTGCATACATTCGCAACAACAATAATAAAGAGGTACGAAAATGAAAGCAGGCGAAAAATTAGTGGTTGTTGGATGTGGGGGCGTAGGCGGTCCGGCTTCCGTGCTCGCTAAAAAGCTCATGCCGGAAGTTGATGTGACCAACATCAGAGATGATAAACGTTTCATCGTCAGATGAGCACTCTCACACGTAGTGGCCGGTCTGGTTACCGAAAACGCTATCGTAAATCCTGATGCCAGGCTTACTGACGCGGGAGTTAACGTTGTTATTGATCATGTCACTGAAATTAACCGGGAGGCGAAGAAGGTTTTTGTCGCAAGCGGGAAAAGTTTCGAATATGACAAATTAATTTTCGGCCTGGGATCACGCCCTACAATGTCTCCCATCCCGGGAAAGGATCTGGACGGCGTTTTTATGCTGAGGCGATCCGAAAGTTTATCGAAGTGAGATCGCCGTTCTGCTGAAACAGTCAGCGCAACGATGGACTTTCAGAGCAAGCACGCAATGATCCCGGGCGCTAAACCGTGGTCGCTGAAGCTGGTATTCGACAAGGGGAAAAGAATCCTTATAGGTGGACAAATACTGAGCGTCGACAGGGTGCCGATAAAGGAGATCGACGCCATAAGCGCACTGATTATGGGTCGCAAAACGGTTGAGGAACTTACGGTTTTCGCCACAGCTGGAAATCCGGATATTTCGTCCGAGCCTAGCTTGGAGCCAATAACGGTTGCTGCGGAGCAGTGCCTGCAAAAACTTGCCGGATAGGCGTTGCCGCTATGTGAAATGGACCCTATCGTCAAGACCAGAAATGGTTTTGACGATGGGGTCCACTTCAAATTGATCATCCGGCTTCTCCCCAAAACATTTTTCAAGCTTTCCAAACGTGAATATGATGTTATGGTAAATCGGTGGCATCATGGATTGAATCGCGTTGTGGAAGTACAGAAAGGTTTTGCTGCTTGATCTAATTTTTCATCTGATAAACTCATGACGATCCAATTCCGATAGATAACACGTTTGAAACATCTGGTCGCAATTTTGAAAGAATCCTTGAAGGATCAAAAAGTATTGTTGACCGACGAGCGAAAGGTCTCGTTAGGTAGCCGCTTCGGCGTCGCCGTTTTCGCGCTGGCGCTTGCGGCGCCGACGGCTTACGCGGCCATGGCCTTCGGCGACGGTCACGACATGGTAAACCACGTACTGACGGGCACGGCGAGCCTGCCTTTTCAACAGCGGATTCTTTCCTATTTGGCCGTCGGCGGCGTTCACGTGCTTGGCGGTGGTGCCTTGAGTTTGCCGTCGGCGGAAAGCATTTTTTATTTTTTTGCCTGCGCCTCCCTGTTTTATCTGTTTTACTTTTTACTGCGAGATTATTTCGATCGAGTCACCTCCTTGTGGTCGGTTTTTTTTATGGGCGGAACTCTGGCGATGGCTTGGATCATGCCTCCCTTAAGCTTTCGATATCCCCATGATGCGACAACGCCGATATTCTTCATTGGCCTGACCCATGCTATATTCACGCGCCGTTGGCGGCTATGGTATCTGCTGCTTCCGTTAGCCATGCTTAATCGTGAAACCGTTGTTGTTTTGCTGCCCTGTCTGTTTGTGATCGAATGGCTGCGCGGCAATAAAAAAGAGGCATGGATTCATGCCGTGGTTTCCCTGGTCGTCGTGCTGGGGATGAAAGCTTTTGTTGTCTGGCTATTCTCCGGGGCGCCATTCATTTTCATGCTGGACAGAAATATTCTGGTGCTTTTTTTTGGGATGCGCGGCTGGTGGCCGCACCTGGGGATTTTGTCCGTCTACGCCGGACTGTGGTTGGCGTCGCCCTGGGGATTTTCGCGCCTGCCTCGGGAGATGAAAGTCATGTTTCTTGCCCTGGCCCTAGCCGTCGTGCTGATGTTTACTTTCGCCAATATCAACGAAACCCGCGTTTGGTGCGAATACGGCATATACGTTGTCCCGGCGGGCGTTTTGGGATTAGGCCGCCTGCGCAAAAGCCTGCGGCGTTTCGGGCCGTCATTGACAGGATCTAAAGACAAGGCGTGACATTTAGCCTTTGAATTTGATTCGATATTTGCGACTTTTCATTATCCATTAAACCAACAAAACACTCAGATGCGTGGAGATTCGCGGAAAAGAGAGCGCTCGGATCCGACTTGCGTCTTTACTTTTATTTGCAATATGATAGGACCCTCTCGAAGAGGGTGAACTAAACGCATCGCCTGCGCGAATGCTCCTTTTGGATTTGCTCCGGGCGTTTTTTTATTTTGAGGTGAGTTATGAGTTTCGGTCACGAGGATGATTTTGCCGTTCCAACGCGGCGCATTCTTCCTTTGCTCCCGCTACGGGACATCGTTGTTTTTCCCCACATGGTTATGCCCCTGTTTGTCGGGCGAAAAAAATCCATCGCCGCTCTGAACGAGGCTATGAGCAAGGACAAGGAAATCGTGCTGGCCGCGCAGGAAGTGGCCAAGTTCGATGAGCCTGCGCCGAAAGATATTTTCAACTTCGGGTGCGTCGGCCATGTTGTTCAGATGCTCAAGCTCCCCGACGGTACGGTCAAGGTGCTTGTGGAAGGTCGAAAGCGCACGAAGATCAAGGAATATCTTCCCAATAAGGATTTCTTTCTCGTGTACTGCGATGAGGTGGAAGAGTATTTCGTTGAAACCGTGGAAATCGAAGCCCTGATGCGCTCCATCCACGGAGTGCTTGAAAAGTATATGCGGATCAATAAGCGCGTTCCGCAAGACCTTTTGAGCAACCTGTCGTCCATGGAGGATCCTTCCCGCCTGGCCGACACCATTGCCGCGCATCTGAATCTCAAGCTCGGCGACCGGCAGAGGATTTTGGAAACCTTCGATATTCAGGCGCGGCTCAATCTGATTCTCAACCACCTGCACGGCGAGATCGAGGTCATGCAGGTGGAACGCAAGATCAAAAAACGGGTCAAAAGGCAGGTTGAACGATCGCAGAAGGAATATTACCTGAACGAACAAATGCGCGCGATCCAGAAGGAATTGGGCGATCGGGAGGATCCAAGAAGTGAGCTGCGGGAACTTGAAGAGCGCATTGCAAAAAAGAAAATGTCCAAAGAAGCCACGAAAAAGGTTGTGTCGGAGCTCAAAAAACTCAAGATGATGAGTCCGATGAGCGCCGAAGCCACCGTCGTGCGCACTTTTATCGACACGGTCATAGGCCTGCCTTGGTTTGAGATGGCCAAGGAAAATTCGGACATCGACAAGGCGGAGGCGATTCTCAACGAGGATCACTACGCACTGAACAAACCCAAGCAGCGTATCGTCGAATATCTGGCCGTCAACGCGTTGGTGGGCAAGATCAAGGGGCCAATTCTGTGCTTCGTCGGTCCTCCGGGCGTGGGGAAAACCTCCCTCGGAAAATCCATCGGCCGGGCCACGGGGCGACCTCTGGTGCGCTTGTCATTGGGAGGCGTGCGGGACGAGGCGGAAATCCGCGGGCATCGCCGAACCTACATTGGATCGCTGCCGGGCAAGGTCATTCAGTCGCTGAGCAAAGCCGGCGTCGGCAACCCCGTGTTTCTTCTCGACGAGGTGGACAAAATGAGCCAGGACTACCGTGGCGATCCCGCTTCGGCGCTTCTGGAAGTTCTCGACCCGGAGCAGAATCACGCTTTCAATGACCACTACCTGGACTTGGATTACGACCTGTCCAACATCATGTTCGTCACCACCGCCAACACCTTGCAAAGCATCCCGGAGCCTCTGCAGGACCGCATGGAGATCATTCAACTGCCCGGTTATACCGAGCAGGAAAAAAGTGAAATTGCAAAACGCTTTTTGTTAAAAAAACAGTTCGAGGCCAACGGGCTTGATGGCCGTCCGGTCAGGATCACAGATTCGGTGATCATTAAAATCATTCGCGAATACACACGCGAGGCCGGCGTCAGGAGCCTGGAACGCGAGATCGCTTCAATTTGCCGCAAGGTCGCTCGTTTTATCACCAGGAAAGGAAACGAGAAAAAATCCGTTTTGGTCACATCCAAGAATCTGCACAACTACATTGGCGTGCCGAAATACCGATTTGGGCTGATTGAGGAAAAGGATCTGATTGGTCTGGCCATGGGCTTGGCCTGGACGAACGCCGGCGGCGAAATCCTCCCCGCCGAGGTTGTCGTCATGCCCGGAAAAGGCAAAATCGTTATCACCGGCAAGCTGGGCGAGGTCATGAAGGAGTCCGCGCAGGCGGCCCTGAGCTATATTCGTTCCAAGGCCGTACCATTGGGCATTGATACGGATAAACAGGAAAAGACAGACGTGCATATCCACATTCCCGAGGGCGCCATTCCCAAGGACGGGCCTTCCGCCGGGATTACCATTGCCACCTCCATTGCTTCGGCGCTGACCGGATTGCCGGTGAGACGCGATCTGGCCATGACCGGCGAGATCACGCTACGCGGTCGCATCCTGCCCATCGGCGGCCTCAAGGAAAAGCTCTTTGCCGCGCATCGCGGGCAGGTAAAAACCGTTCTTGTTCCAGGGGACAACGAAAGAGAGTTGAAGGAAGTTCCGACCGAGGTGACAAAAAACCTGGAAATCATCCTCGTCAACACCATGGACGAAGTCCTCAAAGTCGCCCTCGTGAACGACGACCCGGAGTTTCTCGTGAAAAAGGTCGAGGACGAGGAGGCGAAATCCGTTGACGCGCCCGATAGCGCAACATTCGTGGACCAAGCGGGCGAATTGATTTAACACCCGGCCGGATTAGTCCTCGTGGATTTATGGGGCATGTGATCTTGGTTAGTGCAATCGTGTTGGTGGTTTGCTGAAGAAAAACCGCGCCTTTTGGCTTCCAGCACAAATTAATGGGTTCTGCGGAACACCAACACAGCCGGGGGTGGCTGTGTCACACGCGTCTTGCTTTTCGTAAATTTTTTCATGACTTCATTTCAGTTTGTTTGTTCATCAAATAACGCTTTGCTTATCGTGAAAGTTTTTGATTTCATGCCAGCCTATCTTGTTCACGATAAAGCTGTCGCAAGGCGAAAATTGTGATAGAGGTAGGAAGA